>Ga0302279_10003302_pt1 | contig 20324 bp, 23 predicted proteins | sample III_Bog_N3_3_FD_194541 | JGI IMG/M metagenome (GOLD analysis project Ga0302279, IMG submission 194541) | Peat permafrost microbial communities from Stordalen Mire near Abisko, Sweden - III_Bog_N3_3 | ecosystem: Environmental > Terrestrial > Soil > Wetlands > Peat | place: Sweden: Abisko...
TCTTCAGGCCCTTGAAGCCGCGGCGCGCGACCTCGGCGCCGGCGCGTTCCACGTCCTGCAAGGACAGGATCGGGTCCCAGCCGGTCCATTCCTTGATCCGGTCGGCGAAACTGACCCGCCAGGTGCCGCAATGCGACCAATAGAGTTGCAGCCGGTCGCGCACCGGACCGCCCAGCAGTTCATAGACGGGAATGCCCAGCGCCTTGGCCTTGATGTCCACCAGCGCGTTCTCGATCGCGGCGATCGCCTGCTGGTTGATGCCGTAAGGCGTTTGCCTTGTCAGGCCGTGCAGGAAGGCGGTGATTTTCTCGACCGGCCGCGGGTCCATGCCGATCAGGCGCGCGCCCAGCGCCTCGATGACGCCGCTCAGGCCCTCGGCGCCGAAATTTTCCAGGTATTCCGACCAGCCGACCAGGCCGTCGGCGGTGGTGATTTTCAGGAACGAAAAATCGCGCCAGCCGGCGTTGCAATGCAGGTGTTCAATACGAGCGATGCGCATGGGTTGCCTCCTGGTGGTTGGCGCCATGCTACGGCGGGGGGGCCGGGTTTCCAAATCGCACGACCCCGCCAGTTGCGATTCATTTGCAAACAGTGGCGGCGGCGTGTAGGCTCTCCGCCGTCGCCGCAACCCGGACCATCCGCCCGCCATGTATGTCTGCCTGTGCAACGGCCTGACCGACCAAGACGTCCGCGCCGCCGCCCGCGCCGGGGCCACTCGCGCCAGCGACGTGTATCCGGCCTGTGGTTGCACCGCACAATGTGGTGGATGCGCGCGCACGCTGCGGCGTATTGTCGAGGAAGCGGCGGCGCGGAGCGCGTCGTCCGATCTTCAGGCCGCGGCGTGACCGCGGCGCGACAGGCGAAGGCGGTGACGGATGAAGGCGGACAGCAAGGTCCTTGAGTATCTCAACACGGTTCTGACCAACGAACTGACCGCGATCAACCAGTATTTCCTGCACGCCCGCATGCTGGATAACTGGGGCATTACCCGACTGGGCAAACACGAATACGACGAATCGATCGAGGAGATGCGTCACGCCGACTGGCTGATCAAGCGCATCCTGTTCCTCGAAGGCCTGCCGAACGTGCAACGGATGAACCCGATCCTGATCGGACAGACCCCGGAGGAGGTCCTCGACTGCGACATGCAAATGGAGGTCAAGGCACTGGCCGACCTGCGCGAGGCGATTCCGTATTGCGAATCGGTGCGCGATTTCATCACCCGCGAGCTGTTCACGAAGATCCTGGACAACGAGGAAGAGCACGTCGATTTCCTTGAAACCCAGCAGGCGCTGATCAAAAGCCTGGGCGTGCAGAACTGGTTGCAGTTGAACAGTTCGCCGGCCGATCAGTCTTCCAGGAGCTGACCCCTCATGCGATTGGCGTGGCTTGGCCTGGCTATCGCACTGCTGGCAGCCATCGCGGCTGGTCCTGCCCCGCACGCTCCTGTCGTGCTGGCGGCGGTGCCGATCTCCCGGATGGACCTGCCGTGGTGGCGGGAACGCCATGAGGCGAAGCTGGCGGAGTTGCGGGCCAGGCACCCCGACCTGATCTTCCTGGGCGATTCCATCACCCAGGACTGGGAAAAGCATGGCCCCGAACCGTGGATGGATTTTGTCCCGGTCTGGCAGCGGTTCTATGGCGATCGCAACGCGGTCAATCTCGGTTTCATCGGCGATACGACGGCGAGTCTGCTGTGGCGGATCGAAAATGGCGAGGTCGCGGGCATCGCGCCGAAGGTCGCGGTGATCCTGATCGGCGCCAACAATCTGGGGCGGGTGCATTGGTCCGCCGAGGATACCGTCACCGGTATCGATACGATCATCCACGCGTTGCACACAAGCCTGCCGGCGACGAAACTGCTGCTGCTGGGCGTGCTGCCGAGTGACCGTTCGGCCTGGGCCACCGAGACGACGGTGGCGATCAATCGCGCTTTGGCGGCGAAATATGGCAAAAGCGCCGATGTGGCCTATGTCGATGTCGGGCACGTATTCCTGCATGACGGGACGCTGAACCGGACATTATACGCCGATCCGCGGCACAATCCGCCCGACAATCCGCTGCATCCGACGGCGGCGGGGCAGGCCTTGATGGCCGCGGCGATGGAGCCGACACTGGCCGCGCTGCTGGGCGACCGGGTGCACCAATAGGGGGACGGGATGGCCAAAGGATACTGGATCGCGCGCGTCGATGTAACGGATCCGGAGGGTTACAAAGCCTACGTCGCGGCCAACGCGGCGGCGTTCAGCAAGTACGGCGCGAAGTTCATCGTCCGCGGCGGTCCGTTTGAGGCCCCGGAGGGGACGCCTCGGGCGCGGAACATCGTGCTGGAGTTTGCGGATTATGCGACGGCGCTGGCTTGCTATAACTCCCCGGAATATGCGGCAGCGAAGGCGCTGCGGGACGGGCGGGCGGTCGCCGACCTGGTGGTGATCGAGGGCTACGACGGCGGCTAGCCCCTGCCCGATCGATTCTGCCGCGCCCGCGGCCGGGGCAGCGGCGGCAGGGACGCAGCATGGCAACGGGAATTCAGACCGCTTTGGCGATGATCGAGCCGCATGACGGGTCCTGACCCGGCACCCGCCACATCCTGGTTGCACCGCTGGCCCCGCATCGCCGGGGTCGCCTCGGTCGCCGTCGTAATCGCTGTCGCAATGATCGCAGCCGTCGCCCCGGGTTTCGGCTGGGTCAGCCTCGCCATCGATGCCGAAACCCGCAAGATCGCCGCCGGCGTCATCTTCGCCGGCAGCTATCTCGCCCTCGCCATCGGCAAGATACCCGGCCTGAGCATCGATCGCGCCGGCGTGGCCCTGGTGGGGGCCGGGCTGATGGTCGCCTCCGGCACGCTGTCGCTGCAGGAGGCCTACCAGGCGATCGACCTCGACACCATCACCTTGCTCCTCGGCATGATGATCGTCGTGGCCAGCCTGCGCCTGTCCGGCTTTTTCAGGGCCGCCACAAGCTGGGCGATGGAGCACGCCAAACGGCCGCTGGTCCTGTTGGGCGTGGTCACCGCAACCTCGGGCCTGTTCTCGGCCTTCCTGGTGAACGATGCGATCTGCCTGGTGCTGACGCCCCTGGTCCTGGAACTGACCCTGCGGATGGGACGCAAACCTGTGCCATACCTGCTGGCCCTGGCGATGGCCTCGAACGTGGGATCGACCGCGACCATCACCGGCAACCCGCAAAACATCATGATCGGCAGCTTGTCCCACATCCCCTACACGACCTTCGTCCTCACGCTGGGACCGGTGGCGCTGGCCGGGTTGGCAGTCACGGCGGGACTGGTGGCCCTGGTCCACCGCGGCGACTTCACCGGCACCTCCCCGCCGGCTGCCGTGAAGCCGGACATCCACGTTAACCGCGTGCTCGTGATCAGAGCGTTGGTGGCGACCGCCGTCATGGTGGCGCTGTTCTTCGCCGGCCAGCCACCCGCCAAAGCGGCGATCATCATCGGCGGCCTGCTGCTGCTGACGCGGCGGGTGAAGAGCCGGCGCATCTACAGCGAGATCGACTGGTCGCTGCTGCTGATGTTTGCCGGTCTGTTCATCATCGTCGCCGGCGCCCAGCGTGCGCTGCTGACACCCGGCACGATTGCCGCGGTCGGCCGCCTGCATCTGGATCAGGTCCCGATCCTGAGCGCGGTCACCGCGGTACTGTCGAACCTGGTCAGCAACGTGCCCGCGGTGCTGATGCTGAAGCCCTTCGTCGAACCTTTGGCCGATCACGATACCGCGTGGCTGACGGTCGCCATGGCATCCACGCTGGCCGGCAATTTCACCATCCTCGGTTCGATGGCCAACCTGATCGTCGTGCAAAAGGCAGCCGCGCGCGGGGTCTTGATCAGTTTCTGGGACTACTTCCGGGTCGGTGCGCCGCTGACCCTCATCACTTTGGCAACCGGTGCGTTTTGGGTGTGGTTGCGGCTCCCGCCGTAAGGCTGTTGTGCGTAGTTTCCGGGGCTGTTGCGCGGCCTGCGTGGCAACCATGTTGGCGCGCGCGGGGTGACGGGACGACACAGGGATGGAACCGTACGCCGCACCGGTCGTCTGCACCCCCCAACACAGGATGCCACCATGCACTGGATCGATCCCGCCTACCTGCCGGAGACCAAAGGCACGGTGGACCGGTTCCTGTTGAACCGGCACGGCGAGGCCGACGGGCTGCTGTTGAAGCATGGCATGGAGGTTCATTTCCCGCCTTATTTGTCCGAACAGGTGGTAGCGGCGCTGGCCCCCGGAGCCGCGGTGACCATCCACGGCGTCCGTCCGCGCGGGACGGACATGGTCGATGCGGTGTCGCTGGAATCCACGGCCGGGGTCGTGATCTTCGATCGGGGACCGCCGAAGGACCATCGCCGACACCGGGCCGCGAAGCAAACCGCAACCGATCCCCGCATCCGGATGGAGGTCGACGGCGTCGTGCAGCGGATCCTGCATGGGCCCAAGGGTGCGGCCCGTGGCGTGCTGCTCGAGGACGGCACCATCGTGCGCATACCCCCACACCGAGCCGAGGCCCTGCTCAACGGGATCGCCCCGGGTCAGCGACTGGCGGTTCGCGGCAAAGGCCTGACGAATTCCCTGGGCACGGTTGTCGCGGCCCGGAAAACCGGCTTGTCGCTGACCACGCTGCACCCCGTCAAACCGAAGCATCACGAAGCCGCAGCGTCACGACCTGGCGATGCCCCGTTGCGGATCGCGCAACGCACCTGAAGCCTATCATACTGGAGGGATCGACTATGCTGAAGGTCTCCGCTCATCTGAAACCAACCCTGCTGGCCGCAGCCATGGTGACAGGTTGTGCCACCCTGGCGCTGGCGCAACCGGCACCCAATGGCAATCCGGCGCCGGTCAAGGGCGAGGTCGCACAGTACATTCTCACGCCGGCCGGGGCCGTGGACGGGATGATCCTGACCGACGGCACCGAGGTGCACACGCCGCCGGCGGCGTCGACCCGACTCGTGTTCTCGGTCCGGCCCGGCGACAAGGTCACGATCCGCGGCACCCGCACCATCGCCAATCCGGTGGTGAACGCGATCGCCGTCACCAACGACGCAACCGGCGTGATCATCGATCTGGGACCGCCAGGCCCGGCGCGACGCATTGATGACGCGAGCCGGGTCAAGCTGCAATTGCACGGTTCGGATGGGCGTTTCAACGGCGTGCAGCTTGAAGATGGGACGATCGTCCGCCTGCCGCCGCCGGACGCGGACCGGCACGCCGCCGCCCTCGCCGTTGGCCAACCCTTGTATGCCAGCGGCGATGGCGTCTCCGGTCCGCTGGGCAAGGTGATTGCCGCGCGCGAGATCGGCCCGAACAAGACCGACCTCGTCAAGATTGATGCACCGGGCTTCGACCGCTGGATGCACGAGGTGTTCGGTGGCAGCGACACCCCAGCGGCACCGCCGCCAGTCGCACCGCGTTCCTGACGCAGCCCGCTTGATCGCCGCACCGCCGGGTTCCCGCGGCATCGCGCGTTCCCTGGATGCGATCAACTTCCTGCTCTCCGATGTCCGCGGCGCGCTCGGCCCGTACCTGAACGTGTTCCTGGTCACCCAGCAGCACTGGAGCCAGGCCGAGGTCGGCCTGGTCACCACCGTCAGTGGTTTGCTGGGACTGGTGGTGCAAACGCCGATCGGTGCGGCGATCGACGAGACAAGGTCGAAACGCGGGGTCGTCGTGCTGGCTCTGGCCGTGCTGGCGGCCGGGGCCATTGCGATCTTTGCGATGCCCCGCTTCTGGCCGGTTGGCGTTGCCAACAGCCTGATCGCGATGGCTGGTGATGTGTTCGGACCGGCGGTCGCGGCATTGACCCTCGGGCTGTTCACGCGTGCGCAGCTTGCCAGGCGCATGGGTCGGAACTCCGCCTTCGACCATGCGGGCAACGTTGCGATTGCGGTCGCCGCCGGCGCAATTGGCTATGCGTTTTCGCAGCGCGCCGTGTTTCTGCTGGTGCCGGTCTTCGCCGCACTGGCCGCCATCGCGGTGCTGTCCATTCCAGCCGGGGCGATCGATTACGACCGGGCCCGCGACCTGGACCCCGACTCGCCCTCCGCTGGTGTTGGCACCCTGTTCAAATCCCGCCTGCTGGTCGTCTTTGGCGTGTGCGTCATGCTGTTCCATCTGGCCAATGCCGCGCTGCTGCCGCTGGTGGGACAGAAACTGGCCGCCGCATACCCGCAGGAGGCAACCGCGATGATGTCGGCCTGCATCATCGCCGCGCAACTGGTGATGCTGCCGATCGCCTTGCTGGTCGGGCGCACGGCGGACAGTTGGGGACGCAAGCCGCTGTTCCTGGTTGGCTTTGCGGTTCTGCCGGTGCGCGCGGTGCTGTACACGCTGTCCGATAACAGCGCCTGGCTGATTGGCGTGCAGGTGCTGGATGGCGTGGGCGCGGGTATCTTTGGCGCACTGACGCCGCTGGTGATCGCCGATATCATGCGCGGGACCGGGCGTTACAACCTGGCCTTCGGTGCGATTACGACGGCGCAAGGGATCGGCGCCTCGCTCAGCGGCCTGTTTGCGGGTGTCATCGTTGATCATTTCGGCTATGGCGTGACGTTCCTGAGCCTGGGGGCGGCCGCGGCAGTTGCCCTGGTGGTGTTCGCGGTTGGGCTGCCGGAAACGGCGGGACGGGAAACCTGAGGTGTCGTCCATAAGGAACCGGAAATCAGCCTGTCACCGGATCAACGCGACGTTGACCCGGTCGAGGCTGAGTTTGGCCCAGGCTGCATCCGCTGTCAGTGCGACACCGCCAGGCTGCACCGCCAAACCCCGGCATGCGCGATCGCCAAGCGAAAATCCGCTGCCCCGGGTATCGCGCCGCAGGTCTCCCGCGATGTAGGCGCCATCTGCATCGAAGGGACGCAGGTCGAGGTCCAGACCATCGAGCACCGACCGCAGCTCAGCGGCCGGCACGCCGCGATTGGTCAGTTCGCGACGACCTTGGACAGATTGAACGTGCTCATGACGCAGTTCGCCAACCGGCTGGCAACGCGATCCGCGCCCGGCTCGTTCTGCAACAGCGCCAGCAGAGCCGAAGCGTCGAGAACCGTCGGCGTCTCACTCAAGGGTGGCGGCTGCACGCCGGTCGCGGATCAGTTCATCGGCGAGGCTGGTCTGTTCGGGAACATGGCTGCGCACCAGCGCCTGTGCCCGTTCGATCGCGCGCGGTAGCGAACGGACCCGCAACTCGCCATCCGTGATGTCGAGGATGACATAAGCGCCGGTTTGCAGGCCGAGTTTACGGCGGAATTCGACTGGTATCACCATGCGGCCGCCCTCGGCGATTCGGGCACGGTGAACTGTCATTCCGCCTCCTTATGACAGGACGCTGTCATAGCCCATTCAACGATGAAAAAGGCAATATCGTAATTCACACCACCGCCTCCACCGCCGCGGCGATCCCGAACAGCCGAGCATCGCCCATCGTCTCGCCCATCAGCATCAGGCCGACCGGTGCGTCGCCGGCGCGATGGCACGGCAGCGAAATGGCGCAGCGGTCGAGGAAGTTGCCGATCGCGGTGTTGCGCAGGATGTGCAGGTTGATGCGGTTATAGGCGCGCTCGTCTTCGAGCGCCGCGATGGTGGGTGCGATGATCGGCACGGTCGGCAGCACCAGCGCATCGAACCCGGCGGTGCGCGCATCGAAGCTGGCGATGATGCGGGCGCGCGCCGCCACCAGGTCCAGGTAGTCGGCGGCGGTGAAGCCCTCGCCGCGGCTGATGCGGACGCGGATCCGCGGGTCGTAGCCGCTGCCCTTCTCGGCCAGCAACCCGCGGTGCCAGGCATAGGCTTCCGAGGCGGCGAACCCGCCCTTGGCGTTCACCGTGGCCATGTCGGCGAATTCCGGGCAATGCAGGCGCGTGATGACCGCACCGGCCTGAGACAGGGCCGACAGCGCGCGATCGAACGCGGCGGCAACCGTGTCGTCCAGACCGTCCAGCACCACGTTCTCGGGCACCGCCAGCCGCAGCCCAGCCACGGATGCCGGGACTGGCCGTTCGGGTGTCTCGCCTGCCAGGATCGCATCGATCACCGCGCAACAGGCCACGCTGGGCGCCAGCGGGCCGACCGAATCCAGCGACGGCGCCAGCGGCAGCACGCCGGTGATCGGCACCCGGCGCGCGGTCGGCTTGTAGCCGACGACGCCGCAGAACGCCGCGGGGATGCGGCAGGACCCGCCGGTGTCGGTGCCCAGCCCCGCCGCCGCCATCCCATCCGCCACCGCCACCGCCGTCCCCGAGGAACTGCCGCCGGGAATCCGTTTCGATTCGCGGTCCCAGGGCGAGGTCGGCGTGCCGTAATGCGGGTTGATGCCGAGGCCGGAGAAGGCGAACTCGGTCATGTTCACCCGGCCCATCGGCACGAACCCCGCGGCCAGCATCCGCGCCACCACCGGCGCATTCGCCGCGGCCGGTGGCGCATCGGCCAGCACGCGCGATCCAGCGGGAGTCGGCTCGCCCGCAACGTCGAAGAGATCCTTCAGCACGACCGGGATCCCGGCATAGCGGCCGGGCGACCGCCCCACCCGCCGCAGCCCGTCCATCGCATCGGCGGTGGCACGCGCCTGCGCCGCTTGCAGCTTGATGAACACGCGTGCGCCCTCCCCGGCCGGATCCGTCGCCCGAACCAGGGCTTCTTCCACCAGGGCCCGCGATGTCGTCTGCCCGTCGGCCAGGGCCTGGGCGAGTTGCTCGATCCTGCGCATGATGCCTCTCCGTTTTGTCTCAGGGAGCATGCCATGACCGGCGCACCAACCAAACCCGTTCTGTTGACCGGCGCGTCGGGCGCGCTGGGCCGCGTCCTGGCGAAGTCGCTGTCCGCCGAGGGCTGGACCCTGCGGCTGACCGACATCGTGCCATTCCCCGACCCGGTGCCGCCGGGTGCCGTCTTCACCAAGGCCGATCTGAACGACGGCGTCACCATCCTGCGCCTGGCGGAAGGCTGCGGCGCGATCGTCCATCTGGGCGGGGTGTCGGTGGAACGGCCCTTCGAGGAAATCCTCGGTCCCAACATCCACGGCCTGTATCACATCTACGAAGCCGCCCGCCGCGAGGGCGCGCGCGTGATCTTCGCGTCATCGAACCATGCGGTCGGCTTCCACGAACGGACCGAGACGATCCCGGCCGACACCCAGTTTCTGCCGGACGGGTTCTATGGCCTGTCGAAAGCGTACGGCGAGCTGATGGGCCGGCTGTACTGGTTCAAGTTCGGGGTGGAGAGCGTCAACGTCCGCATCGGCTCCGCCTGTCCCGAACCGGTCAACGCCAGGATGCTGGCGACGTGGCTGTCCTATGCCGACCTGTCCCGGCTGGTGATCCGCTCTGTGCTGACCGAGAAGGTCGGCTGCTGCGTGATCTGGGGTGCCTCCGCCAACCAGCGCATGACTTGGTGGCGCGCCGACGCTCGGGATGCGCTGGGCTGGGTGCCGCAGGACAGTGCCGATCCGTTTGCCGGACAGTTGGCCGGCAAGGTCAGCGGCGATCTGGTGGAGGAACGCTACATGGGCGGGGCCTTCTGCGCGATCGACTACGCGCGGACCGAGGCAGCCCCGCAGGGCCTGTTCGACTGAGAGGCCGGCGGCGGCGATTCCAGCCGCCCAACTGCCGGCCTGATGGATAACAGGCGGCTCGGGTCATGATCGAGGCAACGCTGGCCAGCACCTCGCGTTCCTCCGGTGTGAGCGCCTGGCGTAAGATGCTGGCAGGGATCGGATTTCCGGGTGATATCCCGCGTTGCCGGTGGCGTGCCGAGCGCATCCTGACGACAGGATGACGGCAATCAGCCGCCCGCAACGGTCAGGCGGAACGCCCAGACGCCCTGCCTGCCATCGAGACCCAAGGTTTGCTTCATGCAACCGTCACTTGTCACGCTCGACCATTTCCATCTAACTGGAATTATGGAATCCAAGGACGCCGCCGCCATCTTCGCCGCCCTGGCACAGGAATCCCGCCTGGCCGTCCTGCGCCTGCTGATCGCCGCCGGCCCAACCGGTCTGCCCGCCGGAACCTGCGCCGAACGTCTCGGACTTCCGGCCTCCACCGCGTCCTTCCACCTCAGCGCGCTGGAGCGGTCCGGCCTGATCCAGTCCACCCGCCAGGGCCGCCAGATCATCTATGCCATCCGCGTCTTCACCCTGCGTGCGCTGCTGGTGTTCCTGACGGACGCGTGCTGCGCCGGCCGCCCGGACCTGTGCGGCGACCTGACCAGCCTGATCCCGGAGGAACCCGCCACCATGACCCCCGCCTTCAACGTGCTGTTCCTGTGCACGCGCAATTCGGCCCGCTCGATCATGGCGGAGGCGATCCTGCAAAGCCTCGCCCTGCAGCGCTTCCACGCCTGGTCCGCCGGCTCCGATCCCGCCGAGGCACCGATGCCGGCGGTGATCGAGAAGCTGCGCGGCCTCGGCCATGACACCAGCAGCCTGCACAGCAAGTCCTGGGACGTGTTTACCGGCCCCGAGGCGCCGCGGATGGATTTCGTCATCGCGCTGTGTGACGTGCTGGATGGGCAGAGCTGCCCGGATTTTGGCGCGACCGCGATCACCGCCGCCTGGCCACTGCCGGACCCCGCCCGATTCCACGGCAGCCCGGCGGAGTGCGCCACTCTGCTGAACGAACTCTACGCCAGCCTGCGCCGGCGGCTGGAGATTTTCACCAGCCTGCCCTTCGCCGCGCTCGACCGCATGGCGATGCGGGCCCGGCTGGAGGCGATCGGCGCCGGACCGGCGCCCCTGGCAACCGCGGCAAGGTGGGCCTGAGCCATGCGTGTCGGCATCAACGGCATGGGGCGGATCGGGCGGCTGGCCTTGCGCGCCGCCCTGGGCGCCATGCACCGCCCCGCGGAGGACCCGCGCGCCGGCAACCGGCTGGATGTGGTCCATGTCAACGAGCTGAAAGGCGGCGTGGCTGCGACCGCGCATCTGCTGGAATTCGACAGCCTGCACGGCCGCTGGCGGGCGTCCATCCAAGCGGACGGCGAGTCCGGCCTGCAAATCGACGGCCGCCGCATCGGCTTCAGCAGCGCGGCCAGCCCGGCCGATGTGGCCTGGGGCGATCTCGGCTGCGACATCGTGCTGGAATGCACCGGCAAGTTCCTGCGGCCGGCCGATCTGCAAGCCTATTTCGAACGCGGCGTCCGGCGGGTGATCGTCGCTGCGCCCGTCAAGGACCCGGCGGCGCTGAACGTCGTGGTGGGCGTGAACGATGCCACCTACGACCCGGACCGCCATCGATTGCTGACCGCGGCCTCCTGCACCACCAACTGCCTGGCACCCGTGGTCAAAGTCGTGCACGAGGCGATCGGCATCCGCCACGGCCAGATCACCACGATCCACGACCCCACCAACACCAATGTCGTGGTCGATGCGCCGCACCGCGATCTGCGCCGGGCCCGCTCCGCGCTGCTGTCGCTGCAGCCGACCACCACCGGCAGCGCCACCGCCATCGCGCTGATCTACCCCGACCTGAAAGGCCGGCTGGACGGCCACGCGGTCCGGGTGCCGGTGCTGAACGCCTCCCTGACCGACTGCGTGTTCGAACTGAACCGCCCCACCGATGCAGCCGAGATCAATGCGCTGTTCGCGGCGGCGGCGGCCGGGCCGCTGGCGGGGATCCTGGGGTATGAGGAACGCCCGCTGGTCTCGGCCGACTATGCCAACGACACCCGCAGCGCCATCGTCGATGCGCCCAGCACGCTGGTGACCGACGGGACCTTGCTGAAAGTCTATGCCTGGTACGACAATGAGGTCGGCTACGCCTGCCGCATGGTCGATCTGGCCACCATCGTCAAAGCGCGAGGGGTCTGATGTCCGCGATCCGCAACTATGCCATCGTGACCGCCAGCTACTGGGGCTTCACGCTCACCGACGGCGCGCTGCGCATGCTGGTGCTGCTGCACTTCTACAGCCTGGGCTACACGCCCTTCATGCTGGCCTTCCTGTTCCTGCTGTACGAAACCGCCGGCATCTTCGCCAATCTCGGTGGCGGCTGGCTCGCCGCTCGGTTTGGCATTCCCCGCATGCTGGCGGCCGGGCTGGTGCTGCAGATCGGCGGGCTGGTCATGCTGTCGGCGCTGCAGCCGGACTGGGGGCCGGCGCTGTCGGTCGCCTGGGTGGTCGCCGCGCAAGGCGTGTCCGGCGTGGCGAAGGACCTGACCAAGACCGCCTCCAAATCGGCGATCAAGGCCACGTCCGAGGGCGGCGCCGGGCAGTTGTTCCGCTGGGTGGCGTGGTTCACCGGGTCGAAGAACGCGATGAAAGGGATTGGCTTTTTCGTCGGCGGGTTGCTGCTGCAAACGGTCGGCTTCCGGCCGGCGCTGTGGCTGATGGCGGGTTTGCTGGGCATTGCGCTGCTGGCCGGGCTGGCCAGCCTGCCGCGTGAGCTGGGCAGGGCCAAGGCCTCGAAAACGTTCCGTGAGCTGTTCGCCAAATCCCGCGCGATCAACCTGCTGGCCGCGGCGCGGGTGTTCCTGTTCGGCGCGCGCGACGTGTGGTTCGTGGTCGGGCTGCCGGTGTTCCTGTACCGGTACGACTGGCAATACATGCAGGTGGCAGGCTTCCTGGCCACCTGGACGATCGGCTACGGCGCGGTGCAGGCGATCGCCCCCGCGGTCGTTCGCCGCAGTCCCGACGGCCTGTCCCGGGAAGTCCCCGAGGCGCGCCTCTGGGGCGCGGTGCTGGCGGCGATCCCGGCGGTGCTGGCCCTGTTGCTGGAGGCGCCGGTGGCGTGGCGGGTGGACCTCGTCGTTGTGTGCGGGTTGGCGGTGTTCGGGTTCGCCTTCGCGGTGATTTCCTCACTGCATTCGTACCTGATCCTGGCCTATGCCGGATCGAAGAAGGCGGCCGAGGATGTCGGGTTCTACTACGCCGCCAATGCCGGCGGGCGGCTGATGGGCATCCTGCTGTCGGGCGCGCTGACCCAGATCGGCGGCCTCGCGGCCTGTCTGTGGGGTTCCGCCGCGATGCTGGTGCTGTGCCTGATCCTGACCTGCCTGCTGCCGGTGGGGGCCGGGGCCCGGCGGGCGGTGGCCTGAGACGTCAGGCCGCGATGATGGAATCGCTGTACGCCGCGACCTGCGCATCCCGGGTCAGCAGGCGCAGGGGCTCGGCAAGCGCCTGGGCGACCAGCATGCGGTCGAAGGGATCGGCATGCAGCGGCGGCAGGCTCTCCAGCATCAGCGCATGGGCGTCGGTGATGTTCAGCAGTTCATACCCCGCTTCCCGGAAATACTGGCGCGCTTCCGCCGCGGACACCGGCATGTCGTTCGGTGTGCCGCGGCGTCGTCCGAACTTGATGGCGATCTCCCACAGGCTGGCGGTGCTGACGAACACGATGTTGGACGGGTCGGCGATCAGGTCACGCGCCTTGCCGGACAGTCTCGGGTCGTCGGCGATGGCCCAGACCGCGATGTGCGTGTCCAGCAGCAGCCTCATCCGGCCGAACCGTTGAACAGCGCTTCGATTGCCGGGTTGTCGGCATCGATGTCGGCCGGGGCGGTGAACTTGCCCTTGGCGACGCCGATCCGCTTACCGGCGGACGCGGCTTTGATCGCGATCAGCATCGCGGCCGGGCGGCCGTTGCGGGCGATGACGACTTCGGTTTCGCGGCCGCTTTCCACCGCATCCACCAGGCGGGACAGGTTGGATTTGGCCTCCAGCATGTTCATGATCGACATTGGCAGCCTTTCTGGCCAGACCAGGGTTAGCTAATGCATCGGTCCGCGCGCGTCAACAGGAATTCAGCATGACGACCCAGCAAGCCGTTGTTCGCAAGCCATCCGCCCTCGGCTTTTTCGAGCGCTATCTGACGCTTTGGGTGGCGCTGTGCATCCTGGCCGGGATCGGCCTTGGCAGCCTGGTCCCCGGCCCGTTTCACGTGCTGGGCGGGCTGAACGTTGCGCGCGTCAACCTGCCGGTGGCGGCGCTGATCTGGCTGATGATCGTGCCGATGCTGCTGCGAGTCGATTTCGGCGCCCTGCCTTTGGTGGCGCGCAACTGGCGGGGGATCGCCGTCACGGTCGGCGTCAACTGGCTGGTCAAGCCCTTCAGCATGGCGCTGCTGGGCTGGCTGTTCATCGGCTGGCTGTTCCGGCCCTTCCTGCCGGCGGCGCAGATCGACAGCTATATCGCCGGGCTGATCCTGCTCGCCGCCGCGCCCTGCACGGCGATGGTGTTCGTCTGGTCGAACCTGTCGGATGGGGACCCGAACTTCACCCTCAGCCAGGTGGCGCTGAACGATGCGATCATGGTGGTGGCCTTCGCGCCGATCGTCGGGCTGCTGCTGGGGCTGTCGGCGATCACGGTGCCCTGGGACACGTTGCTGCTGTCGGTGGTGCTGTACATCGTCGTGCCGGTGATCGTGGCGCAGGCCTGGCGGGCCTGGCTGCTGTCACGCGGCGGGGCACCCGCTTTGGCCCGCGTGCTGGCGGCGCTGCATCCGGTGTCGTTGACGGCGCTGCTGGCGACTCTGGTGCTGCTGTTCGGTTTCCAGGGCGAGCAGATCCTGGCGCAGCCGCTGGTGATCCTGATGCTGGCGGTGCCGATCGTGATCCAGGTGTATTTCAATGCGGGCCTGGCCTACGGGCTGAACCGGTCATGCGGCTCACCGCACAACGTTGCCGGCCCCTCGGCCTTGATCGGTGCCAGCAACTTCTTCGAACTGGCGGTGGCAGCGGCGATCGCCCTGTTCGGTTTCCAGTCCGGCGCGGCCCTGGCGACGGTCGTTGGCGTGCTGGTGGAGGTGCCGGTGATGCTGTCGGTGGTGTGGATCGTTACTGCGAGCCGGGGGTGGTACGAGCGCGGGTAACGGCGGGTTCCGTTTCGTGATCAAAGCCAGATGCTGTCCATGCAATCGGTGCCTTAATCCGAGCAAATCCGTGTTGCATGCTTGCTTTCTTGCAGAGGTGCATGCGATGACCGGCCAAACAAACCAGTGTCTCGGTCGCGACACGCAGAATCGGCGCTACCGTATCGACAAAGTAACACCCATCGATCGGCGCCAATCCACCAACAACGCGCAGTGCCGCCTGCTTGCTATCCCGTTTCGTTTGGTAGAAAGCAAGAATTTAACACGGATTTGCTCGGATTGAGGCACGGATTGCATGGAAAGAAGCCATGGCCGGGCAGAGGATTATCTTGAAGTCCCAATAAGTGGCGAAATCTTCGTTGGCTGGCCGCAACCGGGTGCGGATCACCCATCTGCCTCGTCCGCGGTCGGCATGCCGCATGCGTCGGCCGGCAATACCGCGCACTGCCCCCGGCCGCAGCAGTTCTCGGTCAAAAACCCCACCAGCCCGTTCATTTGCGCAAAATCTGCCGCGTAGATCAGTTGCCGCCCGACCCGGCGCTGCCCGATCAGTCCAGCCCGCTGCAACTGTTGCACATGAAACGTCAGCGACGAGGGCGGCACGCCCAATCGTTCAGCGATGACCCCGGCGGGCAGCCCGCCGGGACCCTGCTCCACCAGCATGCGGTAGATCGCCAGGCGGTGCTCGTGCGCCAGGGCGCCCAGCGCCTCGACCGCCTGGCGCGCGTCCATCGTCAGGGCTTGCGGGCCTCGATGATGGCGGCGGCGACATAGTCCTCCACATGCCGCCCCGGTGCCCAAGTGGCGATCATGGCGCGGCTTTCCGGCTTCGCCGTGATGGCGATCCGGGTGAAGCCGGCCTCCGCCAGCCAGGCTCGCAGTTGGTCCGCCGGCGCGGCACCCGCCACGCAGCCGCAGATCAGCGCTTTGTCCGCCGCCAGATCGGCCGACAGCGGCGCGGTGTTGACCACGTCGGAAATCGCGAGCCGTCCGCCGGATTTCAGCACCCGAAAGGCCTCGCGGAACACCTGCGCCTTGTCGGGCACCAGGTTGATCACGCAGTTCGACAGGATCACGTCGGCGGTGTTGTCGGCCACCGGCAGGTGTTCCAGTTCGCCCAGGCGGAATTCCACGCCGGCCGCCCCGATCGCCGCGGCGTTGGCGCGGGCCTTGGCCAGCATCTCGTGCGTCATATCGATCCCGATCACATGACCGGCCGGCCCGACCTGACGCGCGGCGAGGAAACAGTCGAAGCCCGCGCCGCTGCCAAGATCGATCACCGTCTCCCCCGGTTGCATCGCCGCGATCGCCTGCGGGTTGCCGCAGCCCAGCCCGAGATTGGCCCCGTCCGGGATGGCAGCGACCTCGTCGGCCGAATACCCCATGGTCAGCGCCTTGGCGGCCGCATCCGCCGAGGGCGTGGGCGCGCAGCAGGACGCCGCCGGGGCGCAACAGGATGCGGCGGTGTCGGCGGCGGCAATGCTGCCGTAACGGGTGCGGATCAGCTCTTTGATGTCATCGGCTGGCATGGCGTGCGCTCCTGTCAGGTGAGGCCACGGTCCTAAGCCGCGTGACCCCACGAGTCAACGACGATTCGAGGAATATCGTATGATCTTGCGTCGCGCCGAACCGTCAGATGTGGGGCGCGTCGACCGCGGCGACGTCGAGCAGCCGCTCGATCACCTCCGGCTCCTGCGCGCCGGCGATCGCGTGGCTGCCGCCGATCACGAAACATGGCACGCCGTTGATCCCCAGCCGATGGGCCCGCAGGTTATCGGCATGCACCGCTTCGGCATCGTCATCGCTGGCCAGGAAGCGGCGCACCGGCAACGGATCCAGCCCGCAGGCGCTGGCAACGGCGACCAGCACCGCATGCTCGCCGATGTCGTGGCCATCGGTGAAATGGGCGGAGAACAGCGCCTCCACCATCTCGTTCGCGCAACCGAAACGCGCGGCGTAGCGCACCAGCCGATGGGCATCGACCGAGGACGGCGTCCGCCTGATCCGATCGAACCGGAACTGCAACCCTTCCGCTCGGCCGATGTCGGAGATCGAGCTGTAGAGCCGGCGCGCCCGGTCCTCCCCGCCGAACTTGCGCACGACGTAGTCGGGGCGCGACATCCCGATGCGCGGCATATCGGGGTTGAGCAGGAAGGGCCGCCAGGTGAGGTCGAACAGCAGGTCCGGGCGGCGGCGCAGGGTGCGCATCAGCCGCCGGACGCCCAGGTAGCACCAGGGGCAGACCAGGTCGTGCACGATCTCGATGGCCAGGCGGGCCTTGGGGGGCGCGAGGATGTTCACGTCGCAACTTTGGCGCGTAAACGCCGGATTGTCACGTGGTTATCACGCGGCGAGGTCCGGCCAGAAGCGGGCCAGCGATGACCGACGCAGCACCGCGCGCACCGCGTCCTGATCGGCCCCGGCCATCGTGGTGCGCCAGCGGTTCGCCGCGGCGATCGAGTCGGCCAGCACGGCATAATACCCGGCTGCCCCGGTGTGGCTTGTGCTGCGGGCGATGAAGGCGGCGGTCTGCGGATCCCAGGACAGGCCGGCAAATTCGAACAACGCTTTCGCCTCGGCTTCCGGGGCGGCACAGAGTGCCTCGTAGATCACAATCCGAGCATTGGGGCGGTCCTGGAGGGCGGAGGCGGCGGTTTCATTGAAGGCGACCCAGGCCCAGGCATATTTCGCCGCGTCCGGCAGCGCCTGGAACGCCGGCTCGTCGATGCCGCTGCGGGCGGCGCGGCGGATGGCCTGCGCCTCGTCGAAGGGCATGTCGGTGCCGGGTTCGCGCAGGTCGAAGCGCTGCTGGCGGGCCCCGCGCATCACCGAGGCGACCTGGCCGCAGGGATGGCGCAGGATCAGCACCGTGCGGCTGTCGGGCAGCGCGCCCGCAAACACGCCGGCGCCGCCGCACCATCGCACCGATTTGATCACCGTTCGGGCCTGGCCGGATGCACCGAGGTCCGGGACCGACAGGCGGCCCAACGCAGCGCCAAGACCGGGCAGGCGCGCCGCGGCATTCATCGCGTAGGCCAGGCCGGTCCGCAGCAGCCGAGCGGGTGGGGATTGCCAGGATTTGGGAAAGAAGGGGCGCTTGGTGGCGGTGCGCAGGCAGCGGTCGGCGATCCAGGTTTGGATCAGCGGGCGGAGCCGATCAGGGGTCAGGTCGGGCGGGGCAGGGCGGATCTCATCCGGTTCGTGGCGATAGAGCACGGCGGGATGGCTGTCGAAGATCTTCGCAAGCCACGTGGTGCCGGAGCGCGGGGCGCCCAGCACCAGGATGGTGGTCTCGGCCTGGTCGCTGGTTCGCGCGGGGGCGGGCGGCATTGTGGCGGATGTGTCATTGGCGGCGCGGCAATACAATAGCGGTCACCCCGAACGGTACCGCCGCGGGATCGCGATATTCGCCAGCCCCGTCAGCGCCAGCGTCGTGCCCATCAGGATGAACGCGATCGCCGCGGCAAAGGGCCAGTTGCTGTCGCCGGAAAACGCCCAGAACAGCAGCGGCGCCATCATCTGGAACCGCGGTCCGCCCAGCAGCACCGGCGTGGCAAACGCGTTCATGCACAGAATGAAACACAGCACCCCGGCGATCAATGTCCCCGGCAGCGCCAGCGGGAACACGATCCGCCAGAACGCCCGCGACGGCGCCGCGCCCATCGAGGCGGCGGCTTCCTCCAGGCGCGGATCGATCCCCTCGAACACGCTTTGCAGGGTCAGCACGGTGAAGGGCAGGTTGATCGCGATGATGCCGACGATCACCGCCGGTTCGGCATACATCAGATTGACCGGTGCCGCGCCGAACAGCCGCCGCCCGATCAGGTCCAGCATGCCGCCGCGGCTGAACAGGATCATCCAGCCGGCGGTGCGGGTGGTCGATCCGATGAACAGCGGCAGGATCGTCAGCAGCATCAGCACCGGTTTCCAGCGGCTGGCGGTGCGCGCCAACCGCCACGCCATCGGCAAGCCGACCAGCAGGCAGGTGGCGGTCACGATCACCGACACCCGCAGGGTGGTCACCAGCACGGTCCAGTAGAACGGATCGGTGAAGAAGCGGAGATAGTTCTCTGGCGTCACGGCCTCGATCATCAGTTCAGTGGCGTCGAACCGGTTCAGGCTGTCGCGCGCGAGGAAACCCAGCGGCACCACCAGCATCAGCACCATCAGCAAACTGGCAGGCCCCAGCAGCGACGAAGCCTCCCATCGGCGCTCGGTCACGCCGGTTCAACTGTGCTGCATGTTCTTCAACCACCAGTCGTTCAGATCCGGCATCGCCTTGCTGATCACCGCATAGTCCGGCACCACCAGTTTCGGCCGCGGTTCGGGGATCGCGAGCTGCTCGCCGACCGTTCCGGACAACGGCGCATCGTCCACCGTCGGCAGATAGCCCATATGCGCGGCAAACCCTTGCTGTGCCGAGGGCGCCAGCAGCGCGTTCATGTAGCCGAACGCCGCGGCCTTGTTCGGCGCATTCTTCGGCAGCACCATGCCGGAGACGTAAAGGATCGCGCCCTCCGACGGGAACTGGCCCTTCACCGGGAATCCGCCGTTGCGCCACATGAAGCTGCGGGCGAGCCAGATCACGCCGACCTCGATCTCGCCGGACTTGAAGGCGGGTGCGAGGGAGTCAGTTTCCGGATACAGCCGCAGCCCGTTGGCGTTCAGCTTCAGCATGAAGTCCTTGGCCGCATCGAAATCGGTGGTCGTGCCGGATTTCAGCAGGCTGGCGGCCATCAGCACCCAGGGCGCCACGGTGCTGACCATGCCGACCTTGCCCTTCCATTCCGGCGCCAGCAGATCGGCGAGGCTCTGCGGCGGCGCCTTCACGATCTCGGGGTTGTACACGATCACCTGCGCACTGTAGATGTGCGGCACGAAGGCAGGCGAGCGCAGGTCGGGCAGCACGTGTTTCAGGTTCGGCACGTTTTCCTCGGTCAACGGTTCGACCAGGTCCGCATCGGTCAACCGGTAGCCGTTCACCGCGCCGACACAGGCGATATCGACGGTGCCATGCGGCAGCTTGCGCTGGGCGTAGGTCTTGGCGACCCGCGGCTGCTCGTCGCCGACGTCCTGCACCACGTCGATGCCGGCCGGTTTCAGGATCGGATCGTCGATATTCTCCCGCAACAGGCGCGCATAATCGCCGCCCCAGGTGCCGACCACGCAGGTTTCCGCCGCGTGGGCGCGCCGGGTCAGCAGCGCGGGAGCGGCCAGCAGCGACGCGCCGGCGAGGACATGGCGGCGGGACAGAAGGGGCATCGGCGTCTTCCTGGTTGGGGTGGCGACCAGACGGCGCATCAGCGCACCACCCGGCCGAGGCGAACGAAACGGTCCAGCAGCAGCAACAGCAAGGCGACACCGGCCATCTGTGCCACCGCCACCGCCGCTACCAGCGGATCGATGTGATATTCCAGATATTGCAGCACCGCCACGGGCAACGTCGTCACGCCGGGGCTGGTGAGGAACAAAGCCAGCTCCAGGTTCTCGAACGAGATGACAAAGGCGAACAGCCCGC
>Ga0302279_10003304_pt1 | contig 20313 bp, 21 predicted proteins | sample III_Bog_N3_3_FD_194541 | JGI IMG/M metagenome (GOLD analysis project Ga0302279, IMG submission 194541) | Peat permafrost microbial communities from Stordalen Mire near Abisko, Sweden - III_Bog_N3_3 | ecosystem: Environmental > Terrestrial > Soil > Wetlands > Peat | place: Sweden: Abisko...
CGATCGCCAACGCCCACGCTCTGCTCGCCAACAAGCGCCGCGGCGACCGCAGCGTCGTCGAGATCGAGACGCGGCAGATCGAAGAGCAGCTTTCGCTCGCCGTAGACCGGGTGATGAGCGAGGCCTCGCTCTACGATCGCGAGATCGCCGCTCTGGCGATCAAGCAGGCGCGCGGCGACCTGATCGAGGCGATCTTCCTCGCCCGCGCCTATCGCACCACCCTGCCCCGCTTCGGTTTCGCCGAGCCGCTCGACACCAAGGCGATGGCGCTGGCGCGGCGCGTCTCGGCGACGTTCAAGGACCTGCCCGGCGGCCAGGTGCTCGGGCCGACCTTCGACTACACCCACCGGCTGATCGACTTCGCGCTCGGCGAGGCTTGCGACCCGCCGCCGCCGGCGACGGCGCCGGCCGACGCGGCCCCTGCCGCGCTGCGCGTCGTCGACATCATCGCCGGCGACGACCTGATCGAGAGAAATCCGCAAGGCGAATACGACGCGCCGATCGCCGACGTCACCCGCGATCCGACCGAATTTCCCGCCTCGCGCGACGCGCGGCTGCAGACGCTGGCGCGCGGCGACGAGGGCTTTCTGCTCGGCCTCGGCTATTCGACCCAGCGCGGCTACGGCCGAAACCATCCGTTCGTCGGCGAGATCCGCTTCGGCGAGATCGAGGTCGAGATGGTCGTGCCCGAGCTCGGCCTCGCCGTCCCGCTCGGCGTGATCGCCGTCACCGAATGCCAGATGGTCAACCAGTTCAAGGGCGGCGACGGCGAACCGGCGCGCTTCACCCGCGGCTACGGCCTCGTCTTCGGCCAGAGCGAGCGCAAGGCGATGTCGATGGCGCTGGTCGATCGCGCCTTGCGCGCCGACGAACTCGCCGAGGAGAAGATCGGCCCGGCGCAGGACGAGGAGTTCGTGCTGTCGCATTGCGACAACGTCCAGGCGACCGGATTCGTCGAGCACCTGAAGCTGCCCCATTACGTCGACTTCCAGGCGGAGCTGGCGCTGCTGCGCGAGCTGAGGCGCGAAGCGGGCGCGCCGCCGCCCGACGCGGAGGCCGCCGAATGAGCGCGCGCCCCTACAATTTCGCCTATCTCGACGAGCAGACGAAGCGGATGATCCGCCGCGCGATCCTCAAGGCGATCGCGGTTCCGGGTTACCAGGTCCCCTTCGCCTCGCGCGAGATGCCGATGCCCTACGGTTGGGGCACCGGCGGCGTGCAGGTGACGGCGGCGATCATCGGTCCCGACGACGTGCTCAAGGTGATCGACCAGGGCGCCGACGACACCACCAACGCGGTGTCGATCCGCGCCTTCTTCGCCAAGACCGCCGACGTCGCGACCACCACCGACACGACGGAAGCGACGATCATCCAGACCCGCCACCGCGTCCCCGAGACGCCGCTGACCGGCGACCAGATCCTCGTCTATCAGGTGCCGATCCCGGAACCGCTGCGCTTCCTCGAGCCGCGCGAGAGCGAAACGCGCACCATGCACGCGCTCGCCGAATATGGCGTCATGCACGTCAAGCTCTACGAGGACATCGCCCGTCACGGCCATATCGCGACCACCTACGCCTATCCGGCGCGCGTCGCCGGCCGCTACATCATGGACCCGTCGCCGATCCCCAAGTTCGACAACCCCAAGCTTGACGATTGTCCGGCGTTGCAGCTTTTCGGCGCCGGCCGCGAGAAGCGCATCTACGCGATCCCGCCGTTTACCCGCGTGGTCTCGCTCGATTTCGAGGATTACCCGTTCGAACGCACCAAGTTCGACGCCGTGTGCGAATTCTGCGGCGCGACCGACTCGTTCCTCGACGAGGTGGTGACCGACGACAAGGGCGGCCGCATGTTCGTCTGCTCGGACACCGACTATTGCGAAAAGCGGCGCGCGGCCAACAAGAAGGACGCTGCGGAATGATGACCGACCGCAGCAGCAGCATCCTCGCCTGCGCAGCGGGGGAGGAAGGCCATGGCCGCTCGATCGCTGGAGGACGGCAATCATGACTGCGCCGCTGCTTTCGGTCCAAGGCCTCAACAAACGCTTCGGCGCGATCGAGGCCTGTCGCGACATCTCGTTCGAACTCGAAGAGGGCGAGGCGCTGGCGATCGTCGGCGAATCCGGCTCCGGCAAGACGACGCTGCTCAACCTCGTCGCCGGCGCGGCGCCAGCCGATTCCGGCGAGGTCGTCTATCGCCTGCGCGACGGCGCGGCGCGCGCGCTGTCGTCGCTGTCGGAAGCGGAACGGCGGGCGCTGATGCGCACCGACTGGGGCTTCGTCCACCAGGACAGCTCGCTCGGCTTGCGTATGAACGTGTCGGCGGGCGGCAACATCGGCGAGCGGCTGATGGCGGTCGGCGACCGCCACTACGGCCGCATCCGCGCCGCTGCCCTCGATTGGCTCAAGCGGGTCGAGATCGCCGCTTCGCGGGTCGACGATCCGCCCGCGACCTATTCCGGCGGCATGCGCCAGCGGTTGCAGATCGCCCGCAACCTCGTCACCGGCCCACGCCTCGTGTTCATGGACGAACCGACGGGCGGCCTCGACGTCTCGGTCCAGGCGCGGCTGCTCGACCTCTTGCGCGGCCTGATCGCCGACATGGGGCTCGCGGTCATCCTCGTCACCCACGATCTCGCGGTGGCGCGGCTGCTGTCGCACCGCATTCTGGTGATGAAGCAGGGCGAAGTGATCGAGAGCGGGCTCACCGATCGCGTGCTCGACGATCCACAGGCGCCCTACACGCAGCTGCTCGTTTCTTCGGTGCTCGCCGCATGAGCGCGCTCAATGCCAACGAACTGCTGCGGGTCGAGAGCTTGGCCAAGACCTTCACCCTGCATCTGCATGGCGGCGCGCGCCTGCCGGTCGTCCACGGCGTCTCGCTCAGCGTCATGGCCGGCGAATGCGTGGTGCTCGGCGGCCCGTCCGGCGTCGGCAAGTCGTCGATCCTCAAGATGGTCGGCGGCAGTTACCTCGCCGGCGAGGGGCGCATTCTCGTCGCCGACGGCGAGCGCGTCGTCGACGTCGCCCGCGCCGCGCCGCGCGAGATCCTCGACCTCAGGCGACGCGTCGTCGGCAACGTCAGCCAGTTCCTGCGCGTCATCCCGCGCGTCGCCGCAATCGACATCGTCGCCGCCGCGGCGCAGGAGGCGGGGTTCGACCGCGACGCCGCGGGCGCACGCGCGGCCGCCTTGCTCGCCCGGCTGCGCCTGCCCGAGGCTTTGTGGCGGCTGCCGCCGGCGACCTTCTCCGGCGGCGAACAGCAGCGCGTCAACATCGCCCGCGGCTTCGCCGGCGCGCACCGCCTGCTGGTGCTCGACGAACCGACCGCCTCGCTCGACGCCGCCAACCGCGAGGCGGTGATCGCCCTGATTGCCGAGCGCAAGGCGCAAGGCTCGGGCTTCCTCGCCATCTTCCATGACGACGACGTGCGCGCGCGCGTCGCCGACCGGATCGTCGACGTCGCGCGCTTCTCCGACCGCGAGGCCGCATGAGCGCCACATCCTCGCTGCGGTCGCGCGCGACGCGGCTTTCCGAAACGCCGCTCGTCCATCCGAGCGCGATCGTGCGCGACAGCGCGCTCGGCCGCTATGTCGAGATCGGCGAGCGCTGCGTCGTCGCCGAGACGCACGTCGGCGATTACTCCTACCTGATGCAGGATTGCGAGACCTGGGCGGCGCGGATCGGCAAGTTCGTCAACGTCGCCTCGCATGTCCGCATCAACGCGACCAATCATCCCAGCTGGCGCGCGACGCTGCACCATTTCACCTATCGCGCCGACGATTATTGGCCCGACGCCGATCGCGAAGAGGATTTCTTCGACTGGCGGCGGGAGAACGCGGTGACGGTCGGCCACGACGTCTGGATCGGCCATGGCGCGACGATCCTCGCCGGCGTGACGGTCGGCAACGGCGCGGTGATCGGCGCCGGCGCGGTGGCGACGCACGACGTCGCCCCCTACATGATCGTCGTCGGCGTGCCGGCGCGGCCGCTCAGGCCCCGCTTTGCCGAGGGAATTGGCGCGCGCATGGACGCGCTCGCCTGGTGGGACTGGCCCCACGCGACCCTGCGCGCGGCGCTCGACGACTTCCGCCGGTTGTCGGCCGAATCGTTCCTCGACAAGTACGGAGCCTGAGGCATGGAATTCCACGCCGCCGACCCGATCGTCCTGACCAACGCCGAGGTCGTCGCCGCCGACCGCGTCTTTCCCGGCTGGATCGCAGTCGAAAGCGGCCGGATCGTCGAGATCGGCGAAGGCGGCGGACCGAAGGGCGCGATCGACTGCCAGGGCGACTATCTCCTGCCCGGCCTGGTCGAGTTGCACACCGACCATCTCGAGGCGCATTTCATGCCGCGGCCGCGGGTGTTCTGGCACGCCGGCAGCGCGGTGATGGCCTATGACGCGCAGATCGCCGCCGCCGGCATCACCACCGTCTTCGATTCCTTCCGTCTCGGCGTGGACGAGCACGAGGACTGGCGCAGCGGCGCGGGCGAACAAGTCGCGACGCTCGTCGAAGCGATCGAGCGCGCGCGCGCCGCCGATCTGTTGCGCGCCGACCACCAGACCCACCTGCGCTGCGAGGTTCCCTCGCCCAATGTCGTCGAAGCGTTGGAGGATTTCCTCGCCCGCCATCCGGCGCGGCTCGTCTCGCTGATGGACCACACGCCAGGCCAGCGCCAGTTCCGCGATCTGGAAAAATATTTCATCTACTATCAGGGCAAAACCGGACAGTCGGAGCACGAACTCGCCGACGTCGTGCGCGAGCGCCAGCGCGTCGGGCGCACCCGCGCCCAGGCGCATCGGCCGCAAGTCGTCGCGCTCGCCCATGCCCACGGCCTGACGCTCGCCAGCCACGACGACACGACGCTCGACGACGTCGCGCTCGCCAGCCGCGAGGGCGTCCGCATCGCCGAGTTCCCAACCACCCATGAAGCCGCCGCCGCCTCGCGCGACGCCGGGATGGCGACGGTGATGGGCGCGCCCAACGTCGTGCGCGGCGGCTCGCATTCGGGCAACGCGTCGGCGCGCGATCTCGCCGAGGCGGGGCTGCTCGACATCCTCTCCTCCGACTACGTGCCGGCGGCGCTGCTGATGGCGGCGTTCCACCTCGCCGACGCGCCCAGCATCGGCGGCCTCGCCGGCGCCGTGCGGCTCGTCACCAAGAACCCGGCCGAAGCGGCGGGTCTCGTCGACCGCGGCGAGATCGTCGTCGGCCGCCGCGCCGATCTTGTCCGCGTGCGCGCCCATCACGGCGAGCCGGTGGCGCGCGCCGTCTGGCGCGAGGGCGTAAGGGTCGCGTGAGGCGATGTCGGCTCGCGCCAAGGCCACCCCGTCGAGGGGTCTGTTCGTCGCAATCGTCGGCCCGAGCGGGGCCGGCAAGGACGCGCTGATGCGCGGCGTCGCCGGCCGGCTCGGCCAGGCCGACGGCGTCGTCTTCGCGCGCCGAGTCGTCACCCGTTCGGCCGACGCCTTCGAGGATCACGACACGCTAACCGAGGAGGAATTCCTGGCCGCGCAGGCTGAAGGGCGGTTTGCGCTCGCCTGGCAGGCGCACGGCTTCCATTACGGCGTGCCGCGCGAGATCGAGGCGCGGCTCGCCGCCGGGCATGCGGTCGTCTGCAATCTGTCGCGCGCCGCCGTCGCGGAGGCGCGGCGACTCTACCGGCCGAGCCTCGTCGTGCTCGTCACGGCGCGAGCGGAGACGCTGGCGGCGCGTCTCGCCCAGCGCGGTCGCGACGACGGCGCGAGCCGTCGCGAGCGACTCGAACGCAGCGCCGCCGCCGAACTCGGGGTCGAACCGGACGCGACGATCGACAACGACGGCGCGCTCGACGATGCGGTGACGCAGCTCCATGAACTCGTCGTCCGTACGCTGCGGAGCGCCGCTCCATGATGAATCCGCTGCGCTACGCCGTCTATGTCGCGCCGCCGCCCGAAAGCGCGCTGTGGCGCTTCGGCAGCGACGTCATCGGCCGCGACGCGGCGAGCGGCCAGCAACGGCCCGGCTTCGCCGCCGCCGGCTTCGACGCCGAGGCGTGGCGCGACATGACGAGCGAGCCGCGCCGCTACGGCTTCCACGCGACGATCAAGGCGCCGTTCCGTCTCGCCGAGGATGCGAGCCTCTCCGACCTCAGCGCGGCCCTCGCCGCCCTTGCTCACGCGAACCGGCCCTTCGCCGCCGGCCCGCTCGCCGTGTCGGCGCTGTCGCTTGCCGAAGGCGCCGCATTCGTCGCGCTGACGCCGCGCGCGCCCTCGACCGAGATCGCGCAGCTCGAGGAGCGCATCGTCGTTGGCCTCGACGCCTTCCGCGCGCCGCTCGACGAATCCGAACGCGCGCGGCGCGACCCGGCGCGGTTGACCGAGCGCCAGCGCGAGACCTTCGAGCGCTGGGGCTACCCCCACGCGCTCGCCGAGTTTCGTCTGCATTTCACCTTGACCAACGCGCTCGTCGAGGCCGATCGCGTCGTCGCGGCGCTCGAGCGAGAATTCGAGCGTCGCGTCGCCGATCCGACGCTGATCGTCGACGCGCTCGCGTTGTTCATCCAGAAGCCCGACGGCGAATTTGTCGTCGACCAGAGATTTCCTCTCGGCGACTGAACCAGGGCGGCGCCGTCTCCTTCCGTCACGCGCGCGTCACGCGACTCGCCTAACCGCAGACGACTTGGTTCCCGAACCCGGTGAGGACGCGTGCAACATTCCGTTCGCGCCGCGCGGCGCGCCACCGGCGCAGGCCTGCGCGCGGCTGTCCACCGCAGCCGGCCGCTCAGCCGCGCCGGCCTCCTCGAACGCCTGTTCACCGCCGCCTTCCGTCGCCTCGTCTATCCGCAGATCTGGGAAGATCCGGTCGTCGACCTCGAGGCGCTGCGCCTCGGACCGGGCGACCGCGTGGCGACGATCGCCTCGGGCGGTTGCAACGCGCTTTCCTATCTGACCGCCGACCCGGCCGAGATCGTCGCCGTCGACCTCAACAGCGCCCATGTCGCGCTCGGCCGGCTGAAGCTGTGCGCGCTGAAGCACCTGCCCGACTACGAATCGTTCCATCGCTTCTTCGGCGAAGCCAATTCGCGCGACAATGTCGCGGCCTACGACTCGCGCCTCAAGGCGCGGCTCGACCCAGCGAGCCGCGCCTATTGGGAGGCGCGCCCGTTTCCGCTGCGCCGCCGTATCGACCTCTTCGCGCGCAATATCTATCGCTTCGGCCTGCTCGGCCATTGCATCGCCGCCGGCCATGCGTTGGCGCGGCTGCACGGCTGCGATCCGCGGGTGATGCTGAGCGCGCGCTCGCACGGCGAACAGCGCGCTCTGTTCGAGCGCCATCTCGCGCCGATCTTCGACAAGCCGCTGGTGCGCTGGCTGACCCGCCAACCGGCCTCGCTCTACGGGCTCGGCATCCCGCCGGCGCAATATCGCGCGCTCGCGGGCGACTCCGAGAGCGGCGTCGCCGCGGTGCTGCGCCAGCGGCTCGAACGGCTCGCTTGCGACTTCGACATCCGCGACAATTACTTCGCCGCCCAGGCGTTCGGCGGCCGTTACGCCGAGGGCGAGGCCGCTTCCCTGCCCCCCTATCTGCAGAGCCGTCATTTCGGCGCGCTGCGGGCGCGCGCCGACCGGCTGAGCTTCGTCCACGGCTCACTGACCCACATGCTGGGCGAAGCGCCGGCGGCGAGCTTCGACGCCTATGTGCTGCTCGACGCGCAGGACTGGATGAACGATCACGAGTTGACCGCGCTGTGGACGCAGATCAGCCGCACCGCGCGGCCGGGCGCGCGCGTCATCTTCCGCACCGCCGCCGACGAACGGTTGCTGCCGGGCCGGGTCGCTGACGACGCGCTCGACGGCTGGACCTATCGCGAGGAGCAGAGCCGCGAGCTCGGCCGCCGCGACCGCTCCTCGATCTACGGCGCCTTCCATCTCTACGAGCGCGCCGCATGAGCGACGCCGCCTTGCTGATGGACCGGATGTACCGCCGCCAGCGGCACATTTACGACCTGACCCGCAAGTATTACCTGCTCGGTCGCGACAGCGCGATCGCCTCGCTGAGGCCGCGGCCGGGCGAGGCCGTGCTGGAGATTGGCTGCGGCACCGGCCGCAATCTCGTCGCCGTCGCCCGCCGTTTCCCCGAGGCGCGCGTCTTCGGCCTCGACGTTTCGAGCGAGATGCTGGTCAGCGCGCGCGCAGCGATCCGCCGCGCCGGGGTCGAGCCCCGCGTCGCGCTCGCCCAGGGCGACGCGACCGCCTTCGACCCGCAGGCGCTGTTCGGTCGCGCCGGCTTCGACCGCGTGCTCGTCTCCTACGCCCTGTCGATGATCCCGCCGTGGCGCGAGGCGCTGGCCCAGGCGATCGAGGTCGTCGTGCCCGGCGGCGCGCTCGAGATCGTCGATTTCGGCGACCAGGCCGGGCTTCCCGCCTTCTTGCGCGCCGCCCTGCGGCGCTGGCTCGCCGCCTTCGACGTCACCCCGCGCGACGCGCTCAAGCCGGAGATCGCCTCGCTCGCGGCGGCGCGCGGCGCGAAAGCGCGGGTCGTCGCGCTCTACGCCGGCTATGCCGTGCGCGCGACGGTCGAGCGACCGCCCCTCCCCGCGTCAGCGAGGTCCGTCTGGACAGGCCGTTCCGCCGGGCCGTAAGCTCGACGAGTCGTACGCGAGCGGCGCGTCGGATTCGGGGAGCGCCCGCTTCCGGACCGACGCGTCCCCTCTCCCCGCGAGCGGGGGGAACGGGGAATCCCTTTCGCGGCCGGCGACGCAACCTCGGTCGGAACCTCATTGCTCGGCTACGCGCTTCAGCGGCTTTTCGTTCTCTTCGTGACCCTCGCCGTCGCGTCGTTCGTCGTGTTCGGCGTGATCGAGATCCTGCCCGGCGACGCCGCGCAGACCATGCTGGGCGCCAGCGCGACGCCCGAGACGGTGGCCGCGCTCGCCCACAAGCTCGGCCTCGATCAGCCCTTCGCCGTGCGTTACTGGCATTGGGCGACCGGCGCGCTCGCCGGCGACCTCGGCCTTTCCTACGCTTATGATTCGCCGATCGCGCCGCTGATCGCTGCGCGGCTGACGGTCAGCGCGCCGCTCGCCCTGCTGGCGATGGCGATCGCCACTGCGATTGCGCTGGTCGCCGGCGTCTACGCCGCCGATCGCCGCGGCAAACTCGGCGACGCGGCGGTGATGGTCGCCAGCCAGGTCGGCCTCGCGGTGCCGAATTTCTGGTTCGCGATCCTTCTCGTTCTGCTTTTTGCGGTCCACTGGCGCATCGCGCCAGCCGGCGGCTTTCCCGGCTGGAGCGCCGGTTTCGGCCGCGCGCTCGCCGCGCTGATCCTGCCGGCGATCGCGCTCGGCGTCGTCCAGGCGGCGATCCTCACCCGCGTCGCCCGTTCGGCGTTGATCGAGACGCTGAACGAGGATTTCATCCGCACCGCGCGCGCCAAGGGCCTGTCGCGCCGCGCGGCGCTGTGGCGCCATGCGCTGCCCAACGCGATGACGCCGATCCTCACCGTCATGGGGCTGCAGTTCGCCAATCTCGTCGCCAGCGCGATCGTGGTCGAGAACGTTTTCGTCCTGCCCGGCCTCGGCCGGCTGATCGTTCAGTCGATCGCCAATCGCGACGCCTTGGTGGTCGAAGACTGCGTGATGATGCTCGTCGCCTTTGTCATCGCCCTCAACTTCCTCGTCGATCTCGCCTGCGCGGCGATCGATCCGCGGCTCCGGGCGGGCGCGACGTGAGCGCGTGGGCGACTCGGGGGCGGCAGCCCGGCGGCCTCAGCCTGCGCCTCGGCGGAACGCTGGTGGCGCTACTGGTCGCCGCAGCGGCTCTATCGCTCGTGTGGACGCCGTTCCCGGTGAACGCGATCGACGTTCCCCACAAACTGCTCGAACCTTCGCTGACGCATTGGCTGGGGACCGACCCGCTCGGCCGCGACCTCGCCTCGGAAATCCTCGCCGGCGCGCGGATCTCGATCCTGGTCGGGGTGATCGCCGTCGGCATCGGCCTCCTCTTCGGCGTCTCGCTCGGCCTGATCGCCGCGGCGGCCAAGGGGATCGTCGAAGAGGCGATCATGAAGCTTTGCGACTTCACCTTCGCCTTTCCCGCGCTGCTGCTGGCGATCCTGCTCACCGCGACCTACGGCGCGGGCGTCGTCAACGCGATCGTCGCCATCGGCGTCTCCAACGTGCCGATCTTCGCCCGGCTGACGCGCGCCACCGCCAATGGCGCGCTGGCGCGCGAATACGTGCTCGCGGCGCGCGCGGCCGGGCGCGGGCCGCTCGCCATCGCCATCGACCACGTGCTGCCCAACATCGCCCCGGCCTTGATCGTCCAGGCGACGATCCAGTTCGCCATCGCCATTCTCGCCGAGGCGGCGCTCTCCTATCTCGGCCTCGGCGCGCAGCCGCCGCAGATGTCGTGGGGACGGCTGCTCGCCGACGCGCAGGCGTGGATGTATGTCGCGCCGCGGCTCGCGGTCTATCCCGGCCTCGCCGTCGCCCTCAGCGTGCTCGGTCTCAACCTGCTCGGCGACGGCCTGCGCGACGCGCTCGATCCGAAGCTGCGGGCGCGAAGCTGATGCTGCTTTCCGTCGCCGATCTCGCTATCGACCTGCCGACTCCCGACGGGCCTCGCCGCGTCGTTCACGACGTCAGCTTTTCGCTCGAGGCCGGCGACAGTCTCGGCGTGGTCGGCGAATCCGGCTCGGGCAAGACGATGACCGCGCTGGCGCTGATGGGCCTGCTGCCGGATGGCGCGGTCGTCTCCGGCGCGTTGCGCTTCGAGGGCGTCGACCTCGCCGGGCTCGGCGAGCGCGCGTTGCAGAAGCTGCGCGGCGACCGCATCGGCATGATCTTCCAGGAGCCGATGACGGCGCTGAACCCCCTGCACCGCGTCGGCCGCCAGGTCGGCGAGCCGCTCGTCGTCCACCGCGGCATAAGCCGAGCCGCCGCCTGGGAGCAGGCGGTCGACCTGCTCGGGCGCGTGCGTCTGCGCGATCCCGAACGCGCCGCCCGCGCCTATCCGTTCGCACTGTCAGGCGGGGAGCGCCAGCGGGCGATGATCGCCATGGCGCTGGCCTGCTCGCCGGATCTCTTGATCGCCGACGAGCCGACCACGGCGCTCGACGTCACCGTGCAGGCCCGCATCCTCGATCTGCTCGCTTCGCTCAGCGCCCAGTTCGAAATGGCGACGCTGCTCGTCAGCCACGACCTCGCGGTCGTCGCGCGCCACTGCCATCAGGTGCTCGTGATGTACGGCGGCACGGTGATGGAGAGCGGCCCGGCCGACGCGGTGCTGCGCGACGCGCGCCACCCCTATACGCGCGCGCTGCTGGCGGCGCGGCCGCGCGCCGGCGCGCCGCGCGGCGAACGATTGCAGGCGATCGCCGGCGCCGCCGCGCCGGCCCGCGCCGAACCGCGCGGCTGCCCGTTCGCCGGCCGCTGCCCTCTCACCATGGACGCCTGCCACGCCGCGCCGCTGCCGACCATCGAACTCGCCGGCGAGCGCCGCGTGCGCTGCCTGCGCGTGGGGCCCGACGGGAGGCTCGCATGAGCCTGCCGCTCCTGGAGGTCATCGACCTCGTCAAGGACTATCGCCTGCCGCGCGCCGACTGGCTGTCGCCGCATTCGATGCGCCGCGCCGTCGACGGGGTCAGCCTGACGATCGCGGCCGGGCGCTCGTTCGGCGTGGTCGGCGAATCGGGCTCCGGCAAGTCGACTCTGGCGCGCGCCGCGATGGCTCTGGAGACGCCGACCTCCGGCGTCGTGCGGCTCGACGGGCGCTCGCTGTTCGACCTCGGACCTCGCGAGCTGCGCGTCGCGCGCGCCGAGATGCAGATGATCTTCCAGGATCCGTACGGCTCGCTCGATCCGCGCCAGCGCGTCGGCCGCATCGTCGCCGAGCCGCTGATCAATCTCGCCCATGTCACGCGCGTTCAGCGCGCCGCGCGGGTGCTCGAAGCCTTGCGCGCAGTCGGCCTCGTCGCCGCCGACGCCGACAAGTTCCCGCACGAATTTTCCGGCGGCCAGCGCCAGCGCATCGCCATCGCGCGCGCCCTGGTGACGCGGCCGAAGCTGGTCGTCGCCGACGAGCCGGTCTCTGCGCTCGACGTTTCGATCCAGGCGCAGGTGCTCAACCTGATGAGCGATCTGCAACGCCAGGCGGGCGTCACCTTCTTCCTCATCAGCCACGATCTTTCCGTCGTCGGCCATCTCTGCGACGAGGTCGCGGTGATGTTTCACGGGCGCTTCGTCGAGCGCGGCCCTTCCGTCGCGCTGTTCAAGGCGCCCGCCCACCCCTACACGCGCGAACTGGTCGACGCGGCGCCGAAACTCGAGGAGGCGCCGGTGGCGGTCGCCGACGCGCCGCCGGGCGAAGCGGCGCCGGGCGGCTGCGCTTACGCCGCGCGCTGCCGCTTCGCGCAAGGCCGCTGCCGCGAAGCCGCGCCGGCGCTACGCGACCTCGGCGACGGCCGCTCCGTCGCCTGCCATTTTCCGCTGTAGCGAGTCTTCAGCGCGCCGCGCTGAGGATCAGCCGCGCGGCGAAGGCGCTCATCAGGCCGGCGAAACCATAGTCGAACCAGCGCATGGCGCGCGGGTTGGCGCGCGCCGCGGCGACGAAGCGACCGGCGACGGCGATGATCGCCGCGCTGACCAGCCCGCCGATGACGACGAAACTGAAGCCGAGGACGAACAGCTTGCGGCTCGGGTCGGGGTCGCCGGCGTCGATGAACTGCGGCAGGAAGGTGACGAAGAACAGGATCACCTTCGGGTTGGTGAGATTGATCAACACCCCCGCCAGGAAGGCGCTGCGTCGGCTTCCCGCCGCGCCGCCCGTTTCGAGCTTCAGCGCCGCGCCGTGCTTCAACGCGCCCCAGGCGAGATAGACGAGATAGAGCGCGCCGGCGATCTTCAGCGCGTGATAGGCGCTGGCCGAAGCGGCGATCAGCGCCGACAGGCCGAGCGCAGCGGCGAAGGTATGGACGACGACGCCGCTCAGCGCGCCGCCGAGCGCCGCAAGCCCGTGCGAACGGCCGCCGCCGAAGGTGCGCGACAGATAGAGCGCCATGTCCGGCCCCGGCGTCAGCGCCAGCAGCACGCTGGCGGCGACGAAGGCAGCGAACAGGCCCGGCGAGGGAAAGAGGCCCACGCCGCTAGCGGATCACGCGGGCGCCCTTGCCCTTCATGATCGCTTCGACTTCCTTGACGTTGACCATCGAGGTGTCGCCGGGCGTGGTCATCGCCAGCGCGCCGTGCGCGGCGCCGTATTCGACCGCCGCCTGCGGCCCCTTGCCTTCGAGGAAGCCGTAAGCCAGCCCCGAGGCGAAGCCGTCGCCGCCGCCGACCCGATCGTAGATCTCGAGGTTCTCGCGCAACGGCGCCTCGTAGAATGCGCCGCCGGCGTAGAGCACCGCGCCCCAGTCGTTGAACGAGGCGGTCTTGGCGTTGCGCAGCGTCGTCGCCGCAACCTTGAAATTGGGGAAAGCCTTGACCGCCTGGGCGATCATCTTCTTGAAGTTGGCCGGGTCGATCTTGGAGATGTGCTCGTCGAGCCCCTCGACTTCGAAACCGAGGCAGGCGGTGAAGTCCTCCTCGTTGCCGATCATCACGTCGACGTGGGGCGCGATCGTGCGGTTGACCTTCTGCGCGCCCTCCTTGCCGCCCTGGCTCTTCCACAGCGAGGCGCGATAATTGAGGTCGTAGGAGACGATCGTGCCGTGCTTGTGCGCGGCCTCGACCGCTTCGATCACCGCTTCGGCGGTGTTCGTCGCCAGCGCGGCGAAGATGCCGCCGGTGTGGAACCAGCGCACCCCCTCCTCGCCGAACAGCTTCTCCCAGTTCACTTCGCCCGGCCGGATCTGCGAGGCGGCCGAATGGCCGCGGTCCGAGCAGCCGAGCGCGGCGCGCACGCCGAAGCCCTTCTCGGTGAAGTTGAGGCCGACGCGGGTGTTGCGGCCGAGCCCGTCGAATGCGCGCCAGACCAGGTGGGAGGTGTCGACTCCGCCCTGCCACATCAGGTCCTGGACCAGCCAGCCGAGGTCGTTCTCCGGCAGCGCCGTGACGACCGTCGAGCGCTTGCCCCAGCATTTGCGCATGGCGCGGGCGACATTGTATTCGCCGCCGCCTTCCCAGACCTGAAACGAGCGCGCGTTGCGCACCCGGCCGAAGCCGGGATCGAAGCGCAGCATCACCTCGCCGAACGCGGCGCAGTCCCACTTGGTCTCGGAGGCCGGGCGGATCCTGAGGATTTCGTCGGCCATCTCACTTGCCCCGGATCTTGCGGATCAGCGCGATCGTCTCGCTGACCTTCTTCTCGACGCCGGCGTAATCCTTGACGGCGAGCAATTCCTTGGTGATCAGGTTCGAGCCGATGCCGACGCAGGCGACGCCGGCCTTGAACCATTGGGTCAGCGATTCCTCGGTGGCGTCGACGCCGCCGGTCGGCATGATGCGCGTCCAAGGGCAAGGCCCCAGCATCGCCTTGACGAAGTCCGGGCCGCCGACCGAGCCGCCGGGAAACACCTTGACGATCTCGCAGCCGAGCTCCTCGGCATAGCCGATCTCGCTCGCCGAGCCGCAGCCCGGGCTGTAGGGGATCTTGCGACGGTTGCACAGCTTGGCGACGTCGGGATTGGTCAGCGGGCCGACGACGAATTTGGCGCCATTGGCGATGAACACGCCGGCGGTCGGCGCGTCGACCACCGAGCCGACGCCCATGATCACGCTCGGGTCGGCCTTGGCGAAATGGCGCGTCACCTCGAAGAACACATGCGCGGCGAACTCGCCGCGATTGGTGAACTCGATGCACTTCGCGCCGCCGTTGGCGCAGGCCTGGATCACCTTCGTGCAGACTTCGACGTCGGGATGATAGAAGACCGGGATCACCCCCTGGTCGATCATCGCGGTCAGCACAGTCAAACGATCGACGGTCATACCCTTCATCTCCTTTTCATCGGCGCGTCTCGACCGCCGTCATCGCGCCGCGATCGCGATCGCCACGCCGGCCATCACGCCGGCGGCGGCGCGGCGGACGTAGCGCATCGCGCGGGACGAACGCAGAAGCCGGCGCGCGCGGTCGGCGGCGAGCGCATAGGCGGCGAGCGTGGCCGACAACACGACGACCGCGATCGCCGCGGTCGCGACGAAAATGGTCGGCGTCAGCGCGTTGAGATCGACGACCAGCGGCATGATCGACAGAAAGAAGACGATCACCTTCGGATTGCCGAGGGTGAGCGACAGCGAGCCGGAAAAGGCGCGCCAGCCGCGCGTCGCCTTCGGCGGCGCGGCAGCCTCCTCGGCGTCGGCGAACGACGAGCGGGCCATACCCCAGGCGATGACGATGAGATAGGCGGCGCCGGCGAGCCTGAGCGCGACGAAGGCGCCGGCGAACAGGTGGGCGATCGCGGCGAGACCGGTGGCGGCGATCGCCAGCCAGATCAGATCGCCGACCACATAGCCGAGAATGAACGGCGCGACCCCGACCAGCCCATGGCCGAGCACGCGCGCAACCAGCGCCGCCACGCCAGGCCCCGGCGTCGCCACCGCGGCGAAATAGACCGCCGCGAACAGCAGCAGCGAGAAAACCGACACGCAAGCCTCCCGGCCGGCCAGCGCCACGGCCCAGCCAATGGCGGGCATCAACACTGCCGCGGCGTCGACGGTCAAGCGACAAAGCGTCGCTGGCATGTTAGCGCGCTTCGGCGCCGCTTCGCAAGCCGCGAGACTGACGTTCGCGACGTCGCGCGAGCGGGGCAAACATGCGGCGTTAGGCCGCGTCGCGAGCCGATCGTGGCGGGACTATGCGGTGAATGGGCAAGGATGCGCTTTTGCATCCCTGCAAACGAACGAGACGCTCCATGAGCGACACCAAGACTGCACGCTCGACGACCTTCTCCCGTCGCGCTCTGTTAAGCGCTTGCGGCGCAGCTCCAGCGCTTCTGGCCATCGGCGCCTTCGCCGCGCCGCCGAAAGTGTCACAGGCCAGCGTCGCCTTCCTCGACGGGCCACGCGGCGACAAGACATGCGGCAATTGCCGGCTGTTCCAGGCGCCTTCGTCCTGCCTCGACGTTCAGGGGCCGATCAGCGAGCATTGCAGCTGCCGCATCTGGCTGCCGCCGCTCGCCTGAGCCGAGAGACCCGCATCTGACCGTTCAGGCCGGGCCGCCCCGCCCGGGGCGGTTGATTTGCGTCCAGGGTGCGCGGCGCTTGAGTGGAATCGCACGCTCGCCAGGCGCTTCTTCCTCCCGAGCCGCGCGGCAAGCGCGCTACGCCGCCGGTCGATTCGACGTCGCGCTCAGCCTCGCCGACGCCATCGCGGCGTGACAGGACGACGCAGGTCCGTTTTTTCACGCCGGTCAACCGGGCATTAACCCTGTTCTTACGGTTGGGACTCTAGCTTGCAACGCAGTGACGTTGCGAGAACACATGTCGATTCCGACCGCCCCCCCTCTCGTTCGACTCGAGCGCGAAGTCGACGGTCCGGCGGCGCCGGCGACGAGGCTCGACGCGCCGCTCAAGGCGCTGTTCGTCACGCCGGAATCGAGCGATTTTCTTCAGGCGGGCGGGCTCGGCGAAATCTCGGCGGCGCTGCCGCGCGCGCTGCGCCCCGCCTGCGACGCGCGCGTGCTCATTCCAGCCTATCGTCCGGCTCTTCAAGATGTCGCGGCGATCGACATCGTCGCTCACCTGCCCGGCGCCGGCGCGATTCCGCCCTGCTCGATCGGCGCGCTGACGCTGCCCGACGGGCTCATTGTCCATCTCGTGCTGTGCTCAGAGCTCTATGATCGCGACGGCTCGCCCTACGCCGACCCGGCCGGCCATGAATTCCCCGACAACGCCATCCGCTTCGCGCGCCTGAGCCTCGCCGCAGCAGAGTTGGCGATGCGCGGGATCGCCGGCTGGCGGCCCGACGTGCTCCACCTCAACGACTGGCCGACCGCGCTCGCCGCCGGCTATCTGCGCTGGCGAGGCGGCAGGACGCCGACGGTGGCGACGATCCACAACCTCGCCCACCAGGGCCAGTACGACGCCTCCTATCTCGCCGATCTCGCCATTCCGACGTCCGCCTTCCGCCTCGACGGGGTCGAATTTTATGGCCGCATCTCGTTCCTCAAGGCGGGCGTCGTCTATGCCGACCACGTCACCACCGTCAGCGCAACCTACGCCGAGGACGTCGCCCGCCCCGAGTTCGGTTGCGGGCTCAATGGCCTGCTCGCCGAGCGGGCGCGCGAAGCGCGGCTGACCGGCATCCGCAACGGAGTCGACGCGAGCTGGGACCCGCGCGCCGACAAGAGCAACCCCTATCGCTTCGACGCGCGCCGGTGGAAGGAGCGCTACGCCGATTTCGTGCGCGGCGTCTTCGGCCTCGAGCTCTGCGGCGCGCCTTTGTTCGCCTTCGTCGCGCGGCTGGTCCACCAGAAGGGCTTCGATCTCGTGCTGAAGGCGAGCGAGGCGATCGTCGCGCGCGGCGGCCAGGTCGTCATCGTCGGCCGCGGCGAGCCGGAAGCCGAGCGCGCCGCCGAGGCGCTCGCCCGCCGCCATCCGCATGCCGTTGGCGCGCGCATCGGCTACGACGCCAAGGAGGCGCGCGCCGTGTTCGCGGGCGCCGATTTCCTGCTGATGCCGTCGCGCTACGAACCGTGCGGCCTCAGCCAGATGTATGCGCAGCGGTTCGGCGCGCTGCCGATCGCCCATCGCACCGGCGGCCTCGCCGAGACGATCGACGAGGGGCGCACCGGGTTCCTGTTCGACCGGCCCGACATCGCCGCGTTTTCCCAGGCGATCGACGAAGCCCTGGCCGTGTTCGCGGCGCCGCTCGAATTGCAGGCGATGCGCCGCGCGGCGATGGCCAAGGACTTCGGCTGGGCGGAATCGGCCGCCGCCTATGCCGCGCTCTATCGCCGGCTCGGCGAGGCCCGGCTCGCCGAGACCGCGCCGGCCCCCGCCAATCCGCCGCCGCGCCCGCCGGCGAAACGGGCTGCTGCGCGCGCCGCTGACGACGAATCCGCCGCCTCGCGCGCCGACGCGCGCGCGCTGCAGCGCCTCGCCGCCGCCGCCGCGACGTCGTTGACGCGCCGGCCCGCGCGCAGCTGAGAAGTCGCCCGGCCTTCTGGGGCGCCGCTTTCACGACCAGGATGTGAGGCGCGAGCCGACGGCTCGTTCAAGGGTGGATCGAGTCGAGCTCCGGCAGCAGGACGACGCTCTCCTGCTCGTGGGGATCGGTGCGCGCGACGACCGCGACGCAGGGCTCGGTCGCGCTCAGGTTGTAGGGCAGATGCGGCGTGTTGGCGGGGATGTAGACGAAATCGCCGGCGCGGCAGACGAAATGCTTCTCGAGCATTTCGCCGTGCCAGGTTCCGGCCTCGCCGGACAGCACGTAGATCGCCGTCTCGTGCGCTGCGTGCTTGTGCGCCTTGCCCCGCACGCCGGGCGGCATGGCGAGGATCTGCATGTGCAGCGCCCCGGCGCCGACCGATTCGGCCGAGATCGCCGCAGCGTAAGTGAACCCCTGTTTGCCGACGAAGGATTCGCCGGCGCGGACGACGGCGCAGTCGGGCGAAAAGGCGGAAGCGGCTTGGAGCTTGTTCATCGCAGGCTCCGAAGTGCGGGTCGAAGCCAGTCTAGAACGGATGCGGCGAGCGAGCGAACGGCCCTCTCCGCGGGGCGCGGAAGGGGCCGGCGCGAGCGCGGATCGGAACGTCTCGTCCCTGTTTGGCGCTCAACCCAGCGCGTCGCGCGCGATGCGCATCAGCACGCCTGAGGCGATCGGGATGAGCGCGTCGGGGAAGTCGTAATCGGCGTTGTGCAGGCTCGGGCAGGACTCCCCGGCGCCGAGCAGGAACAGCGCCGACGGCGCCTCGGCGGAGAAGCGGCCGAAATCCTCCGACGGGCGCATCGGCAGCCCGGACTTCCATTTCACGCCTTCGGCCTTGAGCGCGCGCACCACGCGCTCCACCGCCTCCGGCGCGTTCACCGCCGAATCGAAGGCGTCCTGATAGACGATCTCGACGTCGAGCCCGTCGGCGCTCGCCGCGTCGCGGATGAGGGCCTCGGCGCGCTCGACCAGCGAAGCCATCGTCGCGTCGGTCACCGAGCGCAGCGTCGCCCACAGTTCGCCGCGGCCCGGCGCGACGCCAAACGAGTGCGCGCCCATCTCGACATGAGTGATCGTCACGAGGCTGTAACCCTCGTCGATCGGCCCGCCGCGGCCGAGCGCGGCGATCTCCGGCATCAGCCGGGCGAGCGCCCGCATCGGCGAGAGCCCGGCTTCTGGCGCCGAAGCGTGGGCGGTCTTGCCATTGAAGATCGCGCGCAGGCCGCGCGAGGCGCAGGCGGCGGAGCCGTTGGCGATCGACGCCTCGCCCTGCGGCATCCCCGGCATGTTGTGCCAGGCGAAGACGAAGTCCGGCTGGATCGTGGAGAACATCGGGTCGAGGATCACCGCCTCGGCGCCGGCGCCGATCTCTTCCGCCGGCTGGAACAGCAGAACCACGCGCCCGCGCTGCGGCCGCTGGCGCGCAAAGCCGAGTCCGAGCGCGGCGAGCGTCGCCGCGTGGCCATCGTGGCCGCAGAGATGCGCCTGGCCGCGCGCCTTCGAGCGATAGGGCGAGCTGGAGACTTCGTCGATCGGCAGCGCGTCGAGCTCGGCGCGGAACATCACGCACGGCCCCGGCGCGGCGCCGTCATAGACGGCGGCGAGGCCGTGGCCGCCGAGATCGTCGATCACCCGGTCCGGCCGCGTCCGCTCGAGAAACGTGCGCACCGCCTGCGCCGTCTCGCGCTCCTCGCCCGACAGTTCGGGTCGTTGATGGAGTTCGTGGCGGAAGGCGACCACGTCGGCGGCGTCGGCGTCGGAAAGAAACATGGCGAACCTCCGTGCGCGATGGAGGCTACGGTCCCGTCCTCCGCTCGCAATGACGCGGCGCAAACATCGCTGGGCCGGCTCGTCGCCGCGCCCCGGACGGTCGGCGTCGCCGCACAAGCTCGCAAGCCCCGCGCGGCCGCGCGTTCATACGAATTCCCTATGACTGACGCCCATCGGCGCGTCGCAGCGGCTTATTGTCGCGCTTGGACGTCGCCGCTTGCCGGACGACCCGGCGAAGAAGGCCGGCGTTCCGGTCGCGACCCCGACAGCGTCCTGCGAGCGACGCGTCCCGCCGCTCGGCTGCAGGCGCGGTCGCCGACCGCGCCTGCGCTCGTTTTCATCTCATGCCGATACGCGGCGTCCTCAATCGGGCGAGACCATGCTGGCGTCGGGGGCCTCGTTGCTGAGGCCGGCCTTGTCGAGCCCCCAGAAGACGAGGCTGAGAGCCATGGCGACCAGGGTCGCCAGCACCATGCCGCT
>Ga0302279_10003306_pt1 | contig 20302 bp, 13 predicted proteins | sample III_Bog_N3_3_FD_194541 | JGI IMG/M metagenome (GOLD analysis project Ga0302279, IMG submission 194541) | Peat permafrost microbial communities from Stordalen Mire near Abisko, Sweden - III_Bog_N3_3 | ecosystem: Environmental > Terrestrial > Soil > Wetlands > Peat | place: Sweden: Abisko...
CACCTGACCGCGCGCGGCGTCGGCGCGGTGGTCGGCGCGGTGGCTCTCCTCTTCGGAGCGAGCAGCGTGTTCTCCGAGCTTCAGTTCGCCATGAACGTGATCTGGCGCGTGAAGGAGCCTCCGTCTCCGGGAATCTGGTCCACCGTCTTCGTCACGGTGAAGGAAAAGGCGTTCTCCTTCGCGATCGTCGCCGCCGCCGCGCTCACGCTCCTGGCGTCCCTCATCGTGAACACGCTCGTGACCGTCCTCGGCGCGTCGGCCCACGGCGGCCGCCTCGAGCGCGTCGTGTCGATCCCTGCGGAGCTCGTCCTCTCGGTGGGGTTTCTGACGGTGCTCTTCGCGGCGATCTACCGTTCCTTGCCGCGGGCGACGGTCCTGTGGCGCGACGTGACCGCCGGAGCGCTCCTCACGGCGGTCCTGCTCACCGGTCTCAAGCGTCTCTTCGCGATGTACCTCGGGCATCTCGGCGGCTACGCGGCATACGGCGCCGTCGGAGCCGTCCTCGGACTGCTCACGTGGATCTACCTCGCGGGCTTCTTTCTCTACTTCGGCGCCGAGGTCAGCCGCGTCTACGCCGAGCGCTACGGCAGCCTGGTCGCCGACGGGGCGCCCCGAGGGTCCGCCGCCGGGAGGACCGCGACGTGAAGGCTCGTGGCAGCAGCCGCTGGCGAAGGCTTCTGCGCTGGACGATCGGCGCCGTCGCCGCTCTCTTCCTCGTCTACGTCGTGGGGATCAACGTCTTCCTCCGGACGCACGCGTTCCGGTCGTTGCTCAACTCCGACCCGAAGAGCCTGCTGCTCGACTACACGAGCGTCTACTCCCTCTTCCCTGGCAGCGTCGAGCTCGAGGGGCTCACCATTCGAGGGAGTGACACCCACATCGAGTGGCACCTCGGCATCGAGCGGTGCCATGTCCAGGTATCGTTGCACGACCTCGCGCGTCATCGCTTCCACGCGAGCCGCGTCCGCGCCGACGGCGTCAGCTTTCGCGTCAGGCTCCGTGTCCCGAGGGGCACCGTGGACCCCGAGCACGTCGCCGCGCTGCCGGAGATCGCTGGCTTTCCGGATCCGCCGTACATGGAGCCTGGCCCTCACGCGCCGCCCCTGACGGACGCAGAGTACGACCTCTGGTCGGTCCTGCTGGAAGACGTGGACGCGGATCACGTTCGCGAGGTCTGGATCGACACGGCGCGGCTGACCGGTGACCTCAGAGTGCGAGGGAGATGGTTCTTCCGGCCGGTGCGCTGGCTCGACGTCGGTCCCGCCACGGTCGACGCGAGGATGCTCGACATCTCGTACGGCATGCGACCGGTCCTCACGAACGTCGTGGGGACGGCCTCTGCGACGATTCACCCGTTCGACGTCCGCGTCCCCGAGGGGCTGGCCATCTTCCGGTTCGTGTCCGTGAGCACCTCGGGCATCACGGGCAACATCCGGGCGTCCGACGCGATGGACGCCCTGTTCCACGACGACGGGCTGTCCTTCGAGCGCATCGACGGCAAGCTCGAGGCGCAGCTCCACGTCGACCATGGGCGCGTGCAGCCCGGCACCCACGTCTCGGCGGACGCCCCCAGCGCCCGCGTCGCGACGAGGACGCTGTCCGTCGGCGCGGACTGGGCAGCCTCGCTCGACGTGCGCGGCGAGGAAGGAGCGACCGTGTCCACGATCGGCGTGCAGGCGGCGCACCTCGCGGCGTCCGCAGTGCGTGATGCCACCGCCACGGCGAGCTCCGTGACGACGACCTCGACCGTGAACGACGTCGACCTCGCGCTCCTCCCGAAGGACGCCCCGTTCGTCATCGACGTCCACGGCGCCGAGACGCCCTCGATTCGTCCGTGGCTACCGCCCTCGAGCTCGATCGACGTCCAATCGGGGCGCGCCACCGCGGACGGGGTGGTGGGCGGCACGCTCGCGAGCCACGTCGTCCACGCGAAGCTCACCCTCTCGATGCAATCGCCATCGGCTCGAGAAGGCATGGTGGCCGTCACCGCCCGGTCGCTCCGCGCAACCTACGACGGAGAGCTCTCGCTCGAGGACACCACGGCTACCGGCGTCGGCGAGGCTGTCGCGAGCGGGGTGAACTTTCGCGTGGCCTCGCGCGCGGCGGAGGGGACGCTCACCCTCGAGCTCCGAGCTCGGTCGCACGACACGGTGACCGACCTCTCCGGCAGCAGCGTCGCCTTCGCGTCCCCGCCGGGCTCGAACGCCGACGCAGCCTGGTGGGGCACGCTGCGGCTGAAGGAGGCCGTGCTCTACGCCGCGTCCCCCCTGAGGTTCCGTGGGGCGCTGCACCTCACGGCCAAGGACGCCTCGCCCGCGGCGGCGCTCATCGCGGGAAGCACGGCCGTGCCGAAGTGGGTGACCAGCGCCGTGCCGCTCAACGGGCTACAGCTGGACACCGAGCTCCGCGTCGGCCCCTCGTCGCTGCAGCTGCGGTCGCTTCGCGCGTCCGGCGGAAAGGATCTCGTCCAGCTCGAGTTCGAGCAGCAGAAGGAGACGACCGAGTGGGCGGTGCTCGTCGAGTCGGGCGTCGTCCAGGCGGGCCTGGCCCGGGAGAACGGAAACACGCAGTTCGTCCTGTTCGGAGCTCGGTCCTGGTTCGAGCAGCAGGCCGCACGCGTGCGTAGCCGGGAGTCGAGCTGGTGAGCTCGAGGCGGCTGGCCCTTCGCGGCATCCTTGCCCTCGCGGGGAGCGCCTTGACCGCCATGGCGTCGCCTGCGCAAGCATCCGACCCGCTGAACTCGAGCGACAAGCCGACGAAGGGAGAGCCGGCCGATGCCTCGGTGTCCCGCAACGACTTCAACATCTTCCCCGTGGCGGGCGGCACGACGGACATCGGGATCGGCGGAGGGTATTTCGCGGGCCTCGCCCACCTGCGCAAGGGCTACGACCCGTACGTCTGGAACCTGGAGTCCGCCGGCTTCGTCACCTTCAAGTACGACGACAAGAAGGTCTCCCTCCCTTACCAGGACGTCTACCTGCAGCTGACCGTGCCGCGGATCCTGGACGCGCCCATGCGGCTCGAGCTGAAGGCGGAGTACAGCGCGGAAGCTACGCTCATGTACACCGGCCTGGGCGACCACTCCCCGCCCCAACCGTCCGGCGTCCCGACGAACCTGACCGAGTACGGCCGAACGCACCCGGAGGTCGTCGCTGCCATGCGCTGGAAGTTCATCGATCACCTTTCGGGCCTCGTCGGCCTCTCCTACGTGCAGAACTGGCTCCAGGTCGCCTCGGGCTCGAAGCTGGCCGAGGATCTCGCCACCGGCAGCCCGGAGGTCAAGGCGCTGCTCGGCACGACCGGCCCGCACGCCGTGGCCTCGCTCGTCTCCGGAGTCGAGTGGGATAACCGCGAGAGCGAGGTCTCGACCCACTCGGGCTCGCTCCACACGTTCAACGTGAAGCTGAGCCCCGGTGGCACGGCCGCGTTTCCCTACCGCTACGGCCACGCGACGTTGATCTCCCGCGTCTTCATCCCGGTGTGGCGACCCCGCGTCACGCTCGCCGCGCGTGTCGTCGGCGACGTCTACTTCGGCGATACGCCATTCTACGAGCTCGCCCGGTTCGACGACACGTACCTGGGGGGCGTGAACGGCATCCGTGGTGTCCCGGCGGAGCGGTACTACGGGAAGGCAAAAGTCTTCGGCAATCTGGAGATGCGTACGGAGATCGTGTCCTTCAAAGCCCTGGGCAAGCCCATGCTGTTCGGTTTCGTGGCCTTCCTCGACGGAGGCCGTGTGTGGGCCGATCTGTCTCCCCACCCCGAGCTCGACGGGACGGGCATCGGCCTCAAATACGGCGTCGGTGGGGGCCTCCGGCTCCTGTCGGGGTCGGCCTTCGTGCTGCGAGCCGACCTCGCGTGGTCACCGGACGCTTCCCCCGTGGGCGCGTACCTCGCCGTCGGCGAGATGTTCTGAAGGCTGCGCGCGGATCGGGCGAGGTCGCGCGATCGCCCGATCCGCCGGCCGGGCGGCTTACGGCTGGTCGGCCGGTCGGTTGGCCGGCTGCACGACGATCTCCACGCGCCGGTTGTTCGCCCGGCCTTCCGGAGATGCGTTGTCGGCGATCGCCTTCGCCGGCCCGAAGCCCACCGCCGTGACGCGGTCCGCCGCTATCCCATGACCGACGAGGTACGCGCGCACGGCGTCGGCGCGCCGCTGCGAGAGCTCCTGGTTGAAGCTCAGGCTGCCCTGCGAGTCGGTGTACCCCTCCACGCGGATCCGGGAGTCGACGTCCTGCTTGGTCAGCGCGTCGGCGACCTCGGTGAGCTTCGCCTGCGCTGCAGGCAAGAGCTCGGACTTCGCGGACTCGAAGAGCACACCACCGGAGAGGGTGATGACCATGCCGCGAGCCTCGTGCTTGATGGAAGCGATGCGCGCGAGGTCGGCCTCGGCCAGCGCCGCCGCTCGCTCTGCGTCCTCGCGGCGCTGCCGTTCGTTCCGCAGCTGCCCGCCCTGCTGCGACAGCCTCTGGTTTGCGTCGGAGAGCTCGGCGGACGTCGCGCGCAGCTCCTCGTCCTTCAGCGCCTGAAGCTGGGCAGCCGAGGCAGTGCGCGCCTGGGTCGCCGCGACGGTGTGCGCGCGGACGTCGGCGAGCTCCGCCTTCCTCTCGGCCGCATACGCCAGGTCCTTCGTCCGGTCCGAGTCGCCGTGGTCGGCGAACGCTTGCTCCGCCACGGTGAGAGTCTCGCGAGCGGAGTGCAGCTCTGCAGGCGCGAGCGTCGCCGCAGGACCCTGGGACGCGCGGTCGTAGGCCGTGCGGGCATCGAGCAGCTCGCGGGGAGTCGTCGTCGCGCAGGCGCCGACGAGCGCCACCGCGGCGGGAAGCACCATGCGGCTCGCGAGCCTCACGGCGCACCTCCCACGGTCGTGCGCGTCGTGGCGCTCGTGGTCACGGTCGTACTGGCGAACCGCGCCTGCACCTTCGCGACCTCCACGGCAACCTCGCTCGCGCTGGCCTCCGCCTCGGTCTCGCGCGTGAGGGCGAGCGCGAGGTCCGCGTCGCCCCTCGCGCGCAGAAGGACGTAGTCCGCCTTCTCGTTGTCGCCTGCGCTCATCAGCTTCTTCGCTTCGGCGATCTCCTCGCGAGCCATCGTCAGATGGAGCTGCGCCTGGGGGCTCGACGTCGCACCGACCTCGGTGGCGCTCCGGGACGAGGCCTCCGCGTCGGCGAGGCGCTGGACGGGAACGGGATAACTCGCGCACGCAGCGAGAGCGACAGCAGGCGCGAGGAGAGTAGCGGGCCGTAAAGTCATGTTCGTTCTCCTTTTGGTGAAAGGGGTCGACGAAGCACGCCAGCGCCTCGACTCCGCCCGTGTGCTCGCGCGCGCGGGCGAAGACCGTGCGCTACGTGGGCTCGTCGAAGGCTCAGCTACAGCGCTGATATGGGCCAAACGCCGCGGTGCTTCGATGCGCGGCGCCTGAGCACTCAGCACGGAACGGGCCAACAACGATTTCGAAGGGTTGGCGAGGGCCGCGCTTCGTGGGGGCCTTCGGCGCGCGCATGAGCGCCACACTGAGCAGTGGGGCGGCGCCAACGCGCCACCGGATGAGCACGACGGAGCCCTCGTCGAGGTCAGGTGGTGCGACAGGTGGGGAGGGTGAAAGAGAACGCGGTGCCGTCTGCCGTGTTGCTCTCCACCCAGATGCGACCGCCGTGTCCCTCGACGATCTTCTTGGCGATGAAGAGGCCGAGCCCGATGCCGAGGCGGGCCTTTTCGTTTGCCCTCCAGTAGCGATCGAAGACCTGGGAGATGTGCTCCGGGGCGATCACCGGGCCCGTGTTCTTGACGGTGAACCGGACGGCGTCATCGTCGCGCTCCGCGCGGAAGGTGACGTGTCCCTGGGCGGGCGTGAACTTGATGGCATTGCCGATCAGGTTGCCCAGGAGCTGGAGGACGCGCTCCTTGTCGGCCAGCACCATGGGCAGATCAGGAGCAAGCTCCTTGGTGAGCGTCATCCCCTTCTCCGCGGCGATCGGCCGGAAGGGATCGATGGCCTCTTCCAGGAGGGTCCCGGCGGCGTTGGGTGACGGCGCGACGGCGAGGAGGCTCGCTTCGATGCGGGTGACGTCGATCAGATCGGAGATGAGGCGGTTCATGCGGGCCGCGGAGCGCTGGATGCGCAGCGCCACCGCGATCCGATCCGCGTTGCCGTCCGACAACGGCCCGAGCAGAAGCGACGCGCTCATCGAGATCGTCGTCAGCGGATTTCGAAGGTCGTGCGACACGATCGCCATGACGTCGTCCCGGACGCGCGTGGCCGCGTGCTCCGCCTCGTAAAGCACCGCGTTGCCGATGGCGACGGACCCCACCTGGGCGAGCTGCACGAGTATCGACTGGTCCGTCTCGGAGAATTCGCCCTCGAGCTTCGAGCACACCTGCACCGTCCCGATGCTCACCGCGCCTCGATCGGTGAGCTCCGCGCGGATCCCCTCTTCCGCTCCGGGGTCCGGCGCGACGCCGTCCGGGGGATCACCCGGACGACCCGGCAGCGACGAGACGGCGCGCGTGAGCCGGTCCCCGCCCATGGTCACGATCGCGATGCGCGCCCCGATGATCTCTCGAGCGCGATCGGCGATGGCTTGCGTCACGGCGTCCACGGACAGCTTGGCGTTCGCGGCGGTCGCGGCATCGGCCAGCATCCGGAGCTGCTCCGAGTACCTCCGCTGCCCGGCCTGGATCTGCCCGAGGATTGCGATCCGCTCACGCGCGAGATCCTCGACTCTATGGCGTGCGTGGACCTGGTCGGTGACATCCACGGCGAAGATCATGATGCCTTCGACCGTGCCGCCCTCGGGCATGAGTGGCTGGTAGATGAAGTTGAAGAAGGCCTCCGAAGCCTCTCCCGTCCCCGTGCGCTCCACAGACAGAGGGACCTCTCTTCCCTCGCATGGCTGCCCCGTCGAATAGACCCGGTCGAGGACGTCGATGAGCACGCTTGCGCCGGCACCGAACGCCGCGCGCACGGTCAACCCGTCGAGATCGCGGTTGCCGGCCATCTCGCGGTACCGGCCATTGGTGGACACGATGACGTGATCGGGCCCCTTCGTCGTGCAGATCGCGGCGGGTGCTTGCTCGAGCACCAGCTCCAGCCTCCTGTTCGCGAAGGCCGACGAGGCCAGCGCGAGATCACGCGCCGCGATCGCTTCCTCCGTCTTGCCGTAGTCCTCGGGATGGGAGCCCACGGCGGGCATGGTAACGCAGCCCAATCGGTGCCGTCAGGCCGGATGAGGTGTCCTCGGAGGGCGAGAAACGTCGGGCCCCCAACCGCTGGTATTCTGCCGACGGACGCTCTAAGGTCCCGCCGTGGTAGAACCCTCTCGAATCCTAGTCGTCGACGACGAGCAGGACATCTGCGACTCGCTGAAGCTGGCGCTCGAACAGGAGGGCCACGTCGTCACCACGACGATCTCGGCCGCCCTCGCCCTCACCAAGGTCGCCGAGGAGGACTTCGACGTCGTCCTGACCGATCTCGGGATGAACGAGATGAGCGGCCTGGAGCTCTGCGAGCGTGTCATCGGTACGCGCCCGGGAATCCCCGTCGTCGTGGTGACGGGGCAAGGCCTCCTCGAGGCCGCGATCTCCGCCATGCGCGCGGGAGCGTACGATTTCGTGACCAAGCCGGTGGACGCACAGCTACTCGGTCACGCGGTGGCGCGGGCTGCGCAGCACAAGCGGCTTCACGACGAGGTGCGCAGGCTCCGGGCGGCCGCAGCCGCCGAGCCGCCCGGCGGTCTCGTCGGAGAGAGCACCGCGATGCGCAGCGTCTACGCCCTGGTCATGCGGGTGGCCGAGAGCGACGCCTCCGTCCTCATTCGAGGTGAGACGGGCACCGGCAAGGAGCTCATCGCGCGCGCGATACACTCACAGAGCCCCCGCAAGGGGCGCCCGTTCGTCGCGCTCAACTGCGCCGCAGTCCCGCAGGCCCTCCTCGAGAGCGAGCTCTTCGGACACGCGCGCGGGGCCTTCACCGACGCGAAGCTGGCGCGCACCGGACTGTTCCTCGAGGCCAACGGCGGCACGCTCTTCCTCGACGAGATCGGCGAGCTCCCCGTCGAGATGCAGCCGAAGCTGCTGCGCGCGCTGCAGGAGCGCACGGTCCGGCCCGTGGGCGCGAACGCCGAGGTGCCATTCGACGTGCGCATCATCACGGCCACCAACCGCGACCTCGAATACGAGATCTTCGAGAAGCGCTTCCGGGAAGACCTCTTCTACCGCATCAACGTCGTCAACGTGGACCTCCCCCCGCTGCGGGACCGCGCCGGGGACGTCCTCGCGCTGGCCCAGCACTTTCTCACGAAGTTCAGCAAGCGCGCGATCGCCCTCTCCGACTCGGTCGCGGGGAAGCTCATGGCCTACAACTGGCCTGGCAACGTGCGTGAGCTCGAGAACTGCATGGAGCGCTCGGTCGCCCTCGCCCGCTTCGATCAGCTCACGGTCGAGGACCTGCCTGAGAAGATCCGCGGCTACCGCGCCGAACGCGTCGTCGTCTCGGCCGAGAACGCGAGCGAGGTCGTGACGCTCGACGAGCTCGAGCGACGATACATCGCCCGTGTGCTCGTCATCGTGGGCGACAACAAGTCCAAGGCGGCCGCCATGCTCGGGCTCGATCGACGCACGCTCTATCGGCGTCTCGAGAGGTACGGCACGGCGCAGCCGGCCGGCGCCTCGGGGGACCCGCCGGCCGGGGACTCCTAGAAGTCACTGTCGCGTGATGCCGGCGAAGGAAGCCTTCTCGCTCTCGGTGCCGACGAGCGGTCCCCACGTGTTGGACTTCTCGTCGTATTCGTAGCCACGAAGGACCAGCATCCTCACGGTCTTCCAGTCCCGCCGACCGAGGTCTTCGTTGGTGTTCCACTCCTTCTCGAGCTTCGCCTCGAGTCGGTCGTTCCAGACCGGATGCTGCGCGCCCAGGTGCTTGCGGGCTGCGTAGCCATAGCCGTATGGGATCTCCGCCTCGTCCCACTCGCCGATGACCTTGGGCGGATTTGTTTCGTTGATGGTGGGGAGGTGCTGTTCGGCGGCGGCCTGCTTGAGCGTGTCGGTCGCGCTCTGGTTGAGCTCGTGGCCGCCGACTCCGAGATCGTGCTTCGTCTGCATCCAGTCCCGACGCATCGCCTCCCTCGCGCGTTCCCAGGCACTTCCATGAACCTGCTCGGACCACCAATGCGGACGCCAATTGGCAATAGTTCCCATGAGAGTCTCCGTTGTGAGGGGTAAGTGCGGAAGCCGACGGACGCCGTCGGCGCGATGACGAGCTGGAGCAACATGCATGCCGCGCCAGGCAGCCGTCCTCGACGTTCCTCGTCGACGATTCGCGGCGCGCGGGCCCCGAGAGCGCGAGGCTTCGCGAGCCGGAGTTTGCAACGTGCGAAGCGGCGCGGCGCCTGCTGCAGTCGCCCGGGTGCGCCAACGCACCAGTGACCTCGGACGGTCAGGCGTGCTTGACCCTCGCCGCCGCCGAGAGCCCGAGGATCTCGATGGCGAGCTCACGCATCTCGACCTTGCGGATCTTCCCGGTCACCGTCATCGGGAACTGCTCGGTCACGTGCACGTATCGCGGCACCTTGTAGTGCGCGAGCTGGCCGGCGCAGAACGCGCGCACGCTCTCGACGGTGAGCTCACCTGCCCCCTCGCGAAGGATGACCCACGCCATGAGCTCCTCGCCGTACTTCTCGTCCGGCACGCCGACGACGGCGACATCCACGATGTCCGGATGCGTGTAGAGAAACTCCTCGATCTCTCGCGGGTACACGTTCTCGCCGCCCCGGATGACCATGTCCTTGATGCGCCCCGAGATGTTCACGTAACCGTCCTCGGCCATGGTCGCGAGATCGCCGGTGTGCATCCAACCGGCCGGGTCGATGGCCTGCGCGGTCCTCTCGGGATCGCTCCAGTAGCCGAGCATCACCGAATAGCCGCGCGTGCACAGCTCGCCCGGACTGCCGCGAACGACCTCCCGGCCCGTCTCCGGATCGACGATCTTGATCTCGACGTGCGGCATCGCTCGCCCGACCGTGGCGGTGCGGTGATCGAGGTCGTCGCCGGCCCTGGTCATCGTCGAGACGGGAGACGTCTCGGTCATGCCGTAACAGATGGCGACCTCGGCCATGTGCATCGAGTCGACGACGCGCTTCATCACCTCGACGGGGCACGGCGAGCCGGCCATGATCCCCGTGCGGAGGGACGACACATCCGACGTCGCGAAGCTCGCGTGCGAGAGCTGCGCGATGAACATCGTCGGCACCCCGTAGAGCGACGTACACCGCTCCTGCGTGACGGCGCGGAGGGTCGCGCCGGCGTCGAACGACGGCGCGGGAATGACGATGCACGCGCCGTGGCTCGTCGCGCCGAGGTTGCCCATGACCATGCCGAAGCAGTGGTAGAAGGGGACGGGAAGGCACACGCGATCGGCCTCGGTGTAGCGGACGAGCTCGCCCACGAAGAAGCCGTTGTTCAGGATGTTGTGATGCGAGAGCGTGGCTCCCTTCGGGAAGCCCGTCGTGCCCGACGTGTACTGGATGTTGATCGCGTCGTCGAAGGAGAGCTCCTCGCTGCGCTTGCCGACAGCCTCGGGATGGACCGCGTCGCCGAGCGCGACGAGCTCATCCCACGACCGATCGCCCAGGAACACGACGTGCTCCAGATCGGAGCAGGCGCCGCGCGTCTCCTCGATGATGGCGCGGTAGATGGTTGTCTTGTGCGAGATGGCGGAGAAGAGCACCTTCGTGCCCGATTGCCGGAGCACGTATTCGAGCTCACGTCGCTGGTACGCGGGGTTGACCGTGACGAGGATGGCGCCGATCCTGGCCGTCGCGTACTGCACGAGCACCCACTCGCTGCAGTTCGGCGCCCAGATCCCCACGCGGTCGCCCTTGGCGACGCCGAGGGCGAGGAGCCCACGCGCCACGCGGCTAACCTCGCGATCGAGCTCCCTGTAGCAGTAACGCCTGCCCGTGGCGCACTCGACGAGCGCGTCGCGTTCGCCAAACCGGGCGACGACCCGGTCGAGGTTTCGTCCGATCGTCTCGCCGAGGAGCGGCACGTCGGACGTCCCGGAGGCATACGAGAGGAGAGCCGTCGGCTTCATGATGGAACGGTAGCCCGGTTTGGAGGCAGCAGAAATTGCCCCGTGTCGTAAGCTTGCGGCTCACCCGCGACCCTCCCGGAAGATCAGGCCTCACCCGGACGTAGAACCCACCGTGCAGCGCCGTACCCTTCTCGTCGCAGTCCTCGGCAGCCTCGGGCAGCTCTCGACGGGCTGTCGCCCGGCGCACGGCCCCGCGAGCAGCCCCACCCCGGTCGCTGCTACGATCACGGAGCCCGTGGCCGCCCCCCAGACAAGCGCGCCGAAGCTCCGGCCCCCCTTCCCCACACCGCCGCGCCAGCAGCAAGCGTGGACGCCTCCCGCCACGCGGCTCCCTGCCGAGCTGGTCAGCGCCGCGACGCGCCTCTTCGCGATCGGCCTGGCGGATCCACGCGGCTGCGAATACCGCGAGGTCGAGATCGTCGTTGGCGACGTCTGGGGAGGGACGGGCAGCCCGCAGAAGACGCACGCGTGGGTGCTCCCCGGCTCCACGCCACCCGCGGCCGTCGGGTGGAACGGCCTCGTCTACCGCACCCGGAGCGTCGGAGCGCCCGCGAACGTGGGCGACGACGTTCGTGCGCTCGTCGCCGCCGACGCCGCGGCGCGGGACAAGGCGGAGCGCGACAACCCCGGCTCCGGCGAGCACCACCGCTTCCCGAGCACGGCGGAAGGAGCGAGCCTCTCCCTCGAGACCATGCAGCCGCTGAAGGTGGCGCTCCTCCTGCGCCTCGGCGAGGGGGCGCTCGCCGAGCAATTCTGGAGCGCCTTCGCCAGTCCCGGTGACCATCACGACCCGTTCTCGACGCTCGCGACCGACTGGTTGTGGGCAGGTTACGATCGGGCCGTCACCGCCCACATGCGGGGCGACGACGACCTCGCGCTCGAGAGCGCGCGCCCGCTGCCGGGCCTGGGTCGCCTTGCCGAGGCCGAGTGCAAGGCCCGTTGCGGCCCCGTGTCGCAATCGCGACCGGAGGGTCCCTACCCGCACTTCGAGTTCCTGGGCAACGTCGCGCTCCTCATCGCCGACGAGGAGCGCCGGCTGACGGAGCCCCACCCTACCTTCGACCCAGCCTCCCTCGCAGGCCTGGGCGCGCAGGAACGCGTCGATGCGCTGATCACCGCGCTCGATCAGGTCGCGGAGCGGCAGTGGGGGCAACCGGGCGGCGTGGACCTAGCCGCGTCTCCCATCGTGGAGGCGCTCGTCGCCCAGGGCGACCTCGCCGTCGAGCCGCTGCTCGACGTCCTGGAGCACGACACCCGCCTGACGCGGACGGTCCACTTCTGGCGTGACTTCGCGATGAGCCGCTCGCTCCTCGGCGTGCACGAAGCCGCTTACGTCGCGCTCGCCTCCCTGCTCGACACCTCCGCCTTCGAGGGGGCGTCGACCGGCGATGACCTCAGCGCGCGCGGCATGGAGGGCCGCCGCGACGTCGCTCGTCGCCTGCGCGCCTTCTACGCCCAGTGGAAGGGAGTAGCGGCCGAGGAGCGCTGGTACCGGACTCTCTCCGACGATGCCGCCAAGCCCGAGGCCTGGCTCGACGCAGCCGGGCGCATCACGCAGCCCGGCAACGTCGTCGTGCACCCGAACGCCGGCGTCTGGCAGACGACGGTGTCGTCGGCGGTCGCGCCGGGCCAGAAGCCGGCTCTGCGGGGCGAGCCCTTGCGCGGCAAGGTGCCGAGCGTTGCGGATCTGCTCGCCCGGCGCACGGAGTCGACTGCGTCGAATACACGGATGTCCTGCGAGATGGCACGGGCGCTCGGAGCGTGGGACGCGAGAGCTGGAGCGCCGACGATGGCGCGCCAGGTCGAGCGGGCCGCCCAGGCCTCGGCCGCGACGCCTGGCAAGCACGAGTTTGCGAGCTGTATCGTCGCCTTGACGCTCCTACGCGCCGAAGCCCACGACCCGCACGCGCTCACGGACTACGAGCGCTGGATCACGTCGACCTCGGCGCAGGGCATGCTGTCGGACGTTCCCGGCTACTTCGAGCCGATGTGGCGCTTCGCCACGGACCCAGCGATGGTTCGAGCGGCCCGCAAGACCTTCGGCTCCGGCTCGGGCTGGCTTCCGCTCGTGCCGACGAAGAAGGTCGACGCGAGCTTCGCCTGGTACGTGCTCGACCTCATCGACTCACCGCTGCTCGGTGTTCCTTCGTTCCGCAGCGTCGTCCTCGCCGCCCTCGCCGACCGCCATACGGCCGGCTCTACACGCGCGCTCTCGTCGGGCAGCGTCAACCTGCAGATGCTGGGCGGCTGGCAGACGGGCCAGGGCGTCGACGCCAACGACCCCTTGGCGCCGGCCGAGGGAGCAGTGCAGGATGTTCGCGTGTGCGACGTCGTTGCAGCGCAGCTCTCGAGGCGGGACCACGCCCCGCGCTTTCGTTACTACTGGCCGACAGCCGCGCGGGACGCAGCGCTGCCGACGATGGCGGCCTATGTGCGGTCGCGGCCTTGAGCGAGCCGGTTGGTTGTCTGGGCTGGCTGGCCGAGCCGATGAAGGCCCTCGATGACGTCGAGGGCGAGACGATCGACAGGGATCTACCCTACGTCGTGGACGCGCACGTCCACCTGTTTCCCGATCGCGTGTTCGACGCGATCTACGCGTGGTTCGATCGGTACGGGTGGCCGATTCGCCACAAGCTTCGCGCCCCGGAGGTGGTGGACTTCCTGCTCGCGCGCGGGGTCGGCCACCTGGTCGCGCTTCACTACGCACACCGGGCGGGGCTCGCCCGCACTCTCAACGCATTCATGGCGGATCTCGTCCGGACGCGCCCGCGCGTCACGGGGGTCGCGACGGTCTTCCCGGGCGAGGCTGACGCCGCGGCCATCCTCCAGGACGCCTTCGCGATGGGACTTCGCGGCGTGAAGCTCCACTGCCACGTGCAGTGCTTCGCGGTCGACGACCCGCAGATGCACGTCATCTACGAGGCGTGCGTGGCCCACGATCAGCCCATGATCATCCACGCCGGGCGCGAGCCGAAGAGCGGCGCCTACAAGTGCGACCCTCACGCGCTGTGCAGCGTCGACAGGATCGAGTCGGTCCTGCGCTCGTACCCGGGCCTCCGCGTCTCGGTGCCGCACCTCGGAGTGGACGAACAGGATGCCTACGCTCGGCTCCTCACCCGGTACGACAACCTCTGGCTCGATACGACCATGGCGATGGCGGACTACTTCCCCGTCGACGGCGCGGCGCGGATCATCGCGGCGCGCCCCGATCGCATCATGTACGGCACCGACTTTCCCATCCTGCCGTATGCGTGGGACCGGGAGCTTGCGCGCATCAAGAGCGCAGGGTTCGGCGACGCCACGCTCGAGCAGCTCCTGGCGACGACCGCCCGCCAGTTCCATCGGATCCCCTGAAAAGCGGCCCCGCGCCCCCACGTCACCCCTTCAGGTGACTGCGCGGCGACCGGTTCTCTGCGACTTTGCGCGGCGAGCTGCCTCCTACCCAGCAGGAAGCGTGACCAGGGCTTCCTGCCCAAGAACCCTCTGCCCACCGGGACCCGTGCCATGACTTGCGACGCCTGCGGCTGCCATGCCCCCACGAAGTACATCGAGCTCTACCAGAACATCGGAATGCTCGTCCTGCGCACCTCCAAGAACGTCAAGGGCGACCTCTGCAAGCGGTGCATCAACCGTTACTTCTGGGAGTTCACGCTGATCACGGCGGTCGCCGGGTGGTGGGGGATGATCTCGATGATCCTCACGCCCATCTTCCTCGCGAACAACATCTTCCGCTTCTGCACGACCATCGGGATGGCGACGGACGCCTTGCCGGCGAAGGCAGCCCCGCTGCCTGACCATCCGACGCTCTCGCTCACGCCCGATGCCGTCGCCCGGCTCACGCCCTTCGCAGGCGAGGTCCGCGAGCGGCTCGGCCTGGGCGCGGACCTCGAGGATGTCGCGGGCGAGGTGGCGCGCAAGGCGCGGGTGAGCGCCGTGCAGGCAGAGCTCTTCGCGAAGCAGGTGGGTAGCCAGTCCGCGTCGCTCTAGGGGCTAGTACTAGTTGGACTGCTGGGGCGCGCAGAAGCCGTTGACGCAGAGGTTGGTCGAGTCGCAGCAGCTGGCGGCCGTGGTGCACTTGTCCTGCACGGCGGCGCAGGTCGGCGTCGTGTTGGAGCAGATGAGCGCTCCTCCGTCGCCGTTGGCCTCGCAGTAGCCGTTGCAGCACTGGTCACCCGACTGGCACGACTGTCCGTCGGGCTCGCACGGGTCGAGCACCCAGAACCCGCGGGAGTTGCCGGCGAGGATCTCCTGCGCCGGCAGGTAGAACGCGGGGTGGCTCGGGTCGCTGCCGGGCGGTGCGTTGAGGTCGATGGCTGCGACCCAGAGCTTCTTCACGGTGGCCTCGCTCAGCTTCGTCGTGTTGTACGAAGGAGGCCAGCTTTGCCACGGCACAGACGTGAGCTCGTTTCCGTACATCCGGCGGCTCGTGAAGACGACCCAGGCGTAGCCGCCCTCCGCGATGGGGAGGACCGTCGGCTCGTAGTTCAGCGTCGTGTCGTCGAAGCCCGTCTCGTTGTACGAGCTCTGGGGATCGGTGGCGCCAGCGATCCCGTGGTTGTTGGGTCCTATGGGCAGGTAGCCCGTTCCGTTGAGCGTCGCGAGGGCCGTGGGCATCGGGCTCGCGGCGCCGGGGCTCAGCCACCAGAGGTTGGAGCGCGCGCCGTTGCGGGTAACCATCACCTTGTCGCTCTGGCTCGGACGCACCTCCGTCTCGAAGAGCACCGCGCTGTCGTCCGGCAAGAACACGGGGTAGCCGATGCGCTGTCCGGACACCGGCGACGCGAGGTTCTGGAGATTGGCGAACGTCTGGGTCGTGTTGCTGTACGTGCCGACCATGAGCGGACCGTCCACGTTGTTCGTGGCCCCCGTGACGTCGATGTACGCGATGTACTTGTCGTCGGGAGAGTACGATGGGTAGCCCGCGGCCACGCCTGCGGGCAAGCCGGTGAACGTGGCCGGCTGGGGGGAAGCGCCGAACTGCCAGAAGGAGCTCGTCGCGGTACCCGCTGCGCTGTTCGTCACCCCCGGGTTGGAAGAGGACGGATCAATCGCGTTGGTCAGCGCATAGGAGCCGTCTCCGACCATCGCGGCCCAGGTGAAGGTTCCTTGCTGCATCAGGGTGACCGACGAGCCTTGAACGTTCGGCGCGGTCAGGTCGTAGAGGTAGCTCTGACCGTCACCGGGCGTTCCCTGCTCCGATTGCGTGATGAGCCAGCGACCGCGGGACGAGACGACGTGGCACACGCGGCACCCGCTATCGTCCGTGGGAACGCCCTGCGCGTTCGTCGGGCTGTTCTGGCCGACGACGAGCGAGGGCCCCGTGTCGCCGGACCGAACGCTCAGGATCGCGGCCCCGACCGTGTTGCCGGCCTGGTCGGTCGAGACCCAGTTCTTGACGAGCTGCGTGCCGTACGAGTTGTAGTAGACGGTGCCCGTCAGGCGCGCGGGCGCGACGGTCCACGTCTCCGATAGAGGGCCGTAGCCCAGGCCGGCCTTCGCGATCGTCAGCTGGACGGTGAGCTGGTCGGGCATCCCGCTCGGCGTGAGGCCGCCCGCCGTGTTGGTCGCGATGTCCCACACGTCCTGCGGGATGGGGTGCCGGATGAAGGGTCCCATGGTCTGCGAGAGGATCGCAGGCCGGCCGAAGACCCCCGACCAGGTGAACGAGCCGCTCGTCGTCGATAGCTTGATCTGGATGGCGTCCGCGTCGTTCGTGGCCCAGCTCCACATGAGGAGAGGCGCCAGCATGCCGCGGGGCCACACGGTGTTGTTGTACGGGTAGAGGAACGCGAGCTGTTGCCCCTGCCCGTTGCTGGACGGGCTCGTCAGGGCTGCGAGCGTCGGGGCATCGGTCACGGAGACGCCGAGCCCCTCTCCCCCCACGCCGCCGACTCCGCCGCCCGCCTGCAGCTGTCCGACCGTCGTCGGCGTCTGCCCTTGCTCGGCTACGTTGTTCGCGTTCACACCGTTCTGCTGGCCCGTCAGCTGGACGAGGACCTGACGCTGGATCGTCTGCGACCCGTACGTGGCGATGACGTCCACGAGCCCGCCGGTCGTCCCGGTCGGCAGGAAGCTGGCCGAGGAGGACGGCCCAGGGGCGATCGTTCCGATGTTGCCGCGGTCGACGCCCCAGGCCACAGGGACGCTCTCTCCACCCTGGGTCGCCGTGAACATCACGGCGGGTGGCATGGCCTGACCGAGCGGGACGGTGATCGTCTGCAAGGTGGACGGCTCGACGTCGAATGGCGCGGACGCGTCTCCCGTCGGGGCGATCGCGTCTCCGCCGCCGAGCATCATCATGGATCCCGAGTCGTCGGGCGGCATCGTCGCGTCCGGCAGTCCGCTGTCGGCGCCCGGAGCGCCGCTGTCGGGCGTCGGTTGCGCGCTGCCCGGGTGGCTGCTGTTCGTGCCGCAGCCCGCTTGCGCCAGGCAAACCAGGATGAGCAAGCCCGCAGAAAGAGCGTAGCGGTTCATCCAGCAAGCCTACGGCATGCACGGGCCTGGCAGTAGTCCGGGGGAGCTGACGACCGCGCCCACATTGGGTGCCACGTGGACCACCGACTCCGCCGGCGCGACGCTCGAGGCTGGTAAGCTGGGGCATGGCCGTGTCCTTGCGCTCCGTTGCGATCCCGCTCGTCATGGTCGTCCTCGCGGCGGGCTGCGCGGGGGGCGGTACGCAGGTGTCGGACGGCGAGGGGGATGGCGGAGCCTCGGATGCGTCCGCGCGCACGGACTCGGCGCTCACGGACGGCACGGCGCCGACCGACGGGCCGACCGCTCCCACGGACGCGCCCACGCCGTTCGACACGGCGTCACCGGACGCGGACGCGAGCGCGGACGGCGCCAGCTCGATGGACGCTTCGATGACCGATGGCATGACCCTGGAGGCCGCGACCGGCGACGGGGCCTGCTCGACGGGAATGACCGGCCCCTGCACGACCGCGTGCGGCTCGACAGGCACCGAGACCTGCGCGTCCGGCGCATGGGGCTCGTGTGCCCCGCCGCCGGAGATCTGCAACTTGATGGACGACGACTGCAACGGCCAGTGCGACGACATCCTGGGTTGCCGGATCGGCGTCGACCGTTCCTTCAGCGGGACGAGCGGGCAGCACTTCTACACCACGACCGACAGCGAGGCGTCGTGCTGCGGCTACTCGGTCGAGACCTACGACTACTACTACCTCTACGCGACGGCGCAGGCAGGGCTCGTCCCCTTTTACCGCTGCAGCACGGCCGCCGGCGATCACCTCTACACCACCGACGCGAGCTGCGAGGGCGAGACGGTCGAGGGATCCATGGGGTGGATTGCCACGACGTCGGTGTGCGGGTCGGTGCCGCTGTATCGCCTCTTCAACGCCACGAGCGGCGACCATCTCTACACGACGAGCATGGCGGAGGTCACCTCCGCGGAGGGCGGGGGCTACGTCTCGCAAGGCACGGCCGGCTACGTATGGCCGGCCATCTGCGGAGGGACGAGCTGCACGTGGCCGAGCCCCATCGCCATGGTCGGATCGACCACCACGGCCGCGACCGGGTTCCCGACCACCTGGTACGGCTTTCCGGTCGAGGCCGGGACGCAGAGCTTCTCGGCGCTCTCGGGGAGCGTCTCGGTCACCAACTCCGCGAACATCTACAGCGAGGTGCTGTTCATCCTGCAGACGCTGCCGACGGGGGCGTGCGCGACGGGTCGCTGGCCCGCGTCGACTCCCGAGTATGGACCGCCCGGCGCGCGCGGGATCGGCCAGTTCATCGTGAAGGCGCCGACCACGGGCACGTTCACCGTCCCCCTCGGCTTCACGCTCCCCGGCGGACTTCCCATCTCGAACTGCGTGCTCCTCGGCTTGAACGGCGGGACGGTCAGCACCTCGCACGACGTCACGGCCTCCGCGAACTTGACGCTCACCTTCACGGGCCCCGAGCTACCCGCGCAGAGCATCCTCGGGCCGGGCGGCGAGTTCTGCTTCGGGCAGAGCTTCGGGTGCCAGGGGGCAACGACGAACGACGCCCTCTCGTTCGCGACGGTCACCCCCATCGCCCAGTCCGTCCAGCTCGTCGCCCTCTACGGCGACATCAGCGACAGCACGTTCGACGGGACGAGCTCGTTCGGCGCCCCACCTGCCGGCGCGTGGACGGGGACGAACGACTTCTACGTCTACCACGGCACCGAGTGCGCCGCGTTCGGGGTCGCCTCCGGGGTCGCTGGACCAGGCGACTACTACGCGTCCATCCCGGCGGACGCCACCCACCTCCTCTCGGTTCCACTGTCCGGCACCGGCATCGGAGTGGCCGAGGCGCCGGTGTTCAAGACGTTCACCAACGTCCCCCTCCCGGCCGGAGACTGCCTCGTCACGCTCTGGGGCGTGCAGGGCGGTGGCGCATTCGACAACGAGACGCAGGTGGACGCGCTCGTCGCGCCCTAGTCCTAGTACCTCGAAACAGAGAATTCGACAGGTCGAATTCCGCGGCTAGGCCGCCGCGGTCCAGCCCACGGTACGCGCCGGACCGTCGGCGCTCGACCGCGACCACGCCCCGCTCATCTGGTGCGATGCGCTCCTCGAGCTGACGAGCCCGCCCGGCGTGCCGTTTGCGTGTCTTCGTGCCGCCGTGTGGATCGTACGCCTCGCACTACGCCGCCCCTACAGCGTCGCGACGTTCTGCCTCGTCGTGCTCCTGATGGGCTTCCTGTCGGCCACGCGCATGGTGACCGACATCTTTCCCAACGTGGACATCCCGGTCGTCATCGTCGTCTGGAACTACAACGGGCTGACGGCCGAGGACATGGAGCAACGCGTCGTCATCCTCAGCGAGCGTGCCTATTCGACGACGGTGGCCGGCATCGAGCACATCGAGTCGGAGTCCATCTCGAGCCTCGGCGTCCTCCGCATCTACTTTCAACCTGGTGCGGACATCGGCGCAGCCATCGCCCAGATCACCTCGGTGTCGCTCACGGCGACGAGGCAGATGCCCCCGGGGATCACGCCGCCGGTCATTCTTCAGTTCAACGCATCCAACGTGCCCGTCGCTCAGCTCAGCATGTCGAGCAAGACGATGAGCGAGCAGCAGCTCTACGACTACGGGCTGAACTTCTTGCGCCTGCGGCTCTTCACGATCCCGGGCCTGTCGACGCCGGCGCCCTACGGTGGCGCGACGCGGCAGGTCAGCGTGGACATCGACAACACCAAGCTCGCGGCTGCCGGGCTGTCGCCGTACGAC
>Ga0302279_10003307_pt1 | contig 20296 bp, 14 predicted proteins | sample III_Bog_N3_3_FD_194541 | JGI IMG/M metagenome (GOLD analysis project Ga0302279, IMG submission 194541) | Peat permafrost microbial communities from Stordalen Mire near Abisko, Sweden - III_Bog_N3_3 | ecosystem: Environmental > Terrestrial > Soil > Wetlands > Peat | place: Sweden: Abisko...
CGATGAAGGCCGCGGGATCAACACCACAGCTCGCGGATTGGGCGGGCGCCCGGATAGGGCAGAGTCCCGCCCCCCCGTCCTTCGAGGCTCGCTTCGCTCGCGCCTCAGGACGAGGTCCGTGGGTGGCAGGAAGAAATTGTGTGCATACCATCGCCCGCTTGCGTGAGAGGGCCGATCCTAGACACAGTCAACGGAGCGCGCTCATCGCGGCGCGAATTTGAAAATGTGAGTCTGCGATCCGCCGCCAACCCAATTCGACCCTGACGAGTCTGGGCGTGAAGGCGGTCAATCATCTGTGTTTTGTCAGCAATACAAATATCGTGTCGTCTCGGAAAGGGCGCCGGCTCTCATTTCGCAATCTGATCAGAGGCGCTCGAAGTTCAATAGATCAGGCCCGCTTGCTTGGCGGTCCTCGGCGCTCAGGCTCGTCGCCAGACCCTTGTCTTTCCGCGACCGGCGCGTCTGGCAGGCGTTTGGTCATTGCCATACTCCCCTGAAGTCGGCGGTCTCGCGCCGACAACGCGGGCGAAAAGGCGACCGCTCGCTAGGGCGCAAGTCGATCGCCTTCGGAAAACGGCGCGACGCTACTTCGCCTTTTGCGCGTCTCGAATGGTGTCCTTCAATCCGCCGACGGCGTTCTGCACCTTGCCGACCTGCTGTTCGGCTTGGCCTTCGGCGACGGTCTTCTGGTCGCCGGTGACCTTGCCGACGGTTTCCTTGACGCTTCCGCTAACGGTCTTCGCGGCGCCGGCGATACGATCTTTGTCCATCTTCAACAACTCCGTTCAGTCGAGTGGCTCGGCGCGGGGGGGCGCCGAAGCGGTCCCCGCGCAGTGCGCTGAATGGACAATAGTCCTGCGCGGCGCCGGCGGGAGAGTCGGAAAACACGCACGCGAGGCGCAACGCCGATGACTGGCGGTTATTTGGTGATGTCGGCAACGTGGTTGAGGGCTCGCCGCGAGCAAGCTGTTTGCCGTCGCCAAGGGCGTGGCCGGACGGCCCTTCCCAAACTTCCTCCGCGCGGGTGAATGCGCCATATTCAACATGGCAAGAGAGATGTGAAGATATCCAATGGATGTGTGTTCGACTTCGTGTTAGCACTGAGTTACACTCAATTATGAGGTAGAGATGGGCGTCGGGCTGCAAAAGCAATCCAAGCGGACCGTATTGCGCGAGAATACGCTCCCTCGACGCGGAAGTCGCCGCTTCGCAAACTTCACGGGCCGCGCATTCGCGGGGGTTCTTTCGATAAGCTGAGTGAAGTGTCAATTCTAGCGGCAAAGCGGACATGAGTTTCGCGGTCGCAATCAGGGGAGGAACGCGATGTCGAACCAGGCAAGTCTCGAATTATCCCATTGGCCCGCCGACCATTCCGAACCGCTGCGCGAAATCACGCTCGGCGCCCTGTTGCGCGAGGTCGCGACGGAGGTTCCCGATCGCATCGCGTTGGTTGACGCAGTCGCCGATCCCGCCCTCAGGCGCCGCTGGACCTACGCCCAGTTTTTGGCCGAGGCGGAAGCGGCGGCGCGCGCGCTGCTCAAGCATTTCGCCCCGGGGGATCGCGTCGCCTTCTGCGCGGCCAATTGTGCGGAATGGCTCATCGTTCAGCATGGGCTCAGTCTCGCCGGCATGGTTCTCGTGCCGATCAATCCGGCGTTCCGCGAACGCGAACTGGAAACCATTCTGCGCGACTCCGAGGCGGTCGCGATCTTCTATCAACCCCAGTTTCGCGACAACGACATCGAATCGACGCTCAACGCGCTGGCGCCGCGCCTGACCCGACTTAAGCGCCGCCTCCGCGTCGAGGATGCGGCGGCCTTTCTGGCGGATCACGACCCGGCCTTGTGTCTGCCCGAAGTGAGGCCCGAGCAGGTACTGCAAATTCAGTTCACTTCGGGCACGACAGGCGCGCCCAAGGGCGCCTGCCTGCATCATCTCGGCACGATCAATTCGGCGCGGTTCGTCGCCCAGCGCGCCGGCTTCCCCGATGGCGGCGTATGGCTCAACGCGATGCCGATGTTCCACGTCGGCGGCAATATCGTGACGGGATTGGCGACCCTCAATCTGCGCGGCACCTATGTGCTAGCGCCGACTTTCGAACCGGCGCTGATCCTCGAACTGATGGAAAGCGAACGGGCCAATGCATCGTTGATCGTTCCGACGATGATCCTCGCGTTGCTGGAACACGCCGAATTTCAGCGGCGCGACCATTCCTCGATGACGACGGTGCTGACCGGCGCCTCGACCGTGCCCGAAGCGCTGGTCGCGCGAACCAAGAGCGCCTTTGGTTGTGAGGTCGTGATCCTGTTCGGCCAGACCGAACTCAACGGCGTCGTCACGTCGACCACTTTGGATGACGCGATCGAGGATCAGACGCAAACGCTCGGGCGTCCGCTGCCGCGCATCGAAGTGCGCATCGTCGATCCCGCGAGCGGCGCGACGCAGCCCATCGGCGTGTCCGGCGAGATTTGCGTGCGCGGTTATCAGAACATGCTCGGCTATTGCGGCTCGCCGGAGCAGACCGCCAGCGCCATCGACGCCGAGGGCTGGCTGCACATGGGCGACCTCGGCAACATGGACAGCCGCGGCTATCTGCGCATCACCGGACGTCTGAAGGACATGGTCATACGCGGCGGCATGAACATCTATCCGCGCGAGATCGAGGAGATTCTGTTCGCCCATCCCAAAGTCGCCGATGTCAGCGTGATTGGGTTGCCCGACGCGCGTTGGGGAGAGATCATCGGCGCGGTCATCCGGCCCGCCGACCCCGCCACCCCGCCCTCCGCCGAGGAATTGCGGGTCTGGTGCCGCAAACAATTGGCTTCCCACAAGACGCCGTCCGCCTGGTATTTCGTCGAAAATTACCCGATGACGGCCTCCGGCAAGATTCAGAAATTCGTGCTCAAGAAGTGGGTCGAGGAGGGTCAACTGCAATCGGCTTCGCGCGACGAAAGGGATACGGAGGCTCGCATGGCCTGACGGCGCCCGTCCGACTCCTCGCCGAGAGCCGCTTCCCTGGTGGCGACAGGGATCGCGGGCTATTCGCCGTAGGGGGTCCAGATATTCTTGACCTGCGTCGCGCGACGCAGGAACTCGCGGCCTTCGGCCTGGGACCAATCAAGGCCATTCGAAACCGTCCAAGTCGCTTTCAAATTGCCCGCCGAAAGCGCCTCGACCTGGCTGGCGCCGGCCTTGTCGCCGGCGTACCAGAGCGCGTCGACGCCATCGTGCTCGGCGAGGGTCTTGGCTAGCACATTGGCCTCGCCGGTGACGATATTGACGACGCCGCCGGGCACGTCGGACGTATCGAGCACGGAATAGAAGTCCGTGGCGCTGAACGGATGCGCGGCGGACGGCGCGACGACGACCGCGTTGCCCATCGCGATCGCCGGCATAACCAGCGAAACGAAGCCGAGCAACGGCGCCTCGTCGGGGCAGACGATGCCCATCACGCCCCAGGGCTCGTTCATCGCCAGGGTGACGAAGCGCGTGCGGGTCGCGTGAACCGCGCCGTCGAACTTGTCGGCAAAGCCCGCGTAAAAGAAAGCGCGGCGGATCGAGGCGTCCACCTCCTCGCGCGCGGCGCGCGCCGAGGCGCCGGTCATCGCCGACAGCCGTTGCGCGAATTCCGCCTCCCTCGCGTAAAGGTTCTCGGCGACGTAATAAAGCACTTGGGCGCGATTGTGCGCGGTGGCGGCGCCCCAGGACGTCGCCTTGCTCGCCGCCTCGACCGCGTTGCGGATGTCCTTGCGGTTGCCGAGGCCGGCTAGGCCGATCTCACGCCCCTTGGGATCGAGGACGGCGTAGCTGTAGCCGGAATCCGGTCTTGACTGCTTGCCGCCGACATAGAGTTTGGCGGTGCGGTCGATGCCGGTCGTCGTCTCCGACGGCGTGAAGCCCGGCGCGGCGTTGAGCGCCGCAGGCGCCTTGCCCGGCTTGCCCTTGGCAACATCGGCGACGCGATATTCGCACAGGCCCTCTCGGCCGCCCTCTCGGCCGAAGCCGCTCTCGCGATAGCCGCCGAAGCCGGAGGCGGCGTCGAACAGGTTGGTGGAATTGATCCAGACGACGCCGGCTTTTAGGCGCGCGGCGACTTCCAGGGCGCGATTGACGTTTTCCGTCCACACCGAGGCCGCCAGGCCGTAGCGCGTGTTATTGGCGAGTTGCACGGCCTCGTCGGAAGTGCGGAACATCGTCGCCACCAGCACCGGCCCGAAGATCTCCTCGCGCGCCAGGATCGAGGCCGGCTCGACACCGGTGATCAGCGTCGGCGGATAGTACGAGCCACGGCTGGGCACGCTCCCGTCCGCGCGCCAGCAGACGAGGCCTTCCGCCTCGCCTGCCGCGACCAGATTCTGGATGCGCCGCAGTTGCGCCGGAGAAACTATGGCGCCGATGTCGGTCGATTTGTCCAAGGGGTCGCCGACCCGCAATTTGCCCATCCGCGCCTTCAGTTTGGCGTAAAGCCTATCGGCGACGGCCTCGGCGACCAGCAGCCGCGAACCCGCGCAGCACACCTGACCCTGATTGAACCAGATCGCGTCGACCACGCCCTCAACCGCGCTGTCGAGATCGGCGTCGTCGAAGACGATGAACGGCGACTTGCCGCCGAGTTCGAGCGAAAGTTTCTTGCCTGTTCCCGCCGTCGCCTTGCGCAGCGCGCGCCCGACCTCGGTCGAACCGGTGAAGGCGACCTTGTCGACGCCTGCATGGGCGGCGAGCGCGGCGCCGGTCGCGCCATCGCCGGTGACGATGTTGACGACGCCCGCGGGCAGGCCCGCCTCGACGCAGATCTCGGCGAAGGCGAGCGCCGTCAGCGGGGTATATTCGGCGGGCTTCAACACGACCGTGTTCCCCGCCGCCAGCGCGGGCGCGATCTTCCAGGCCAGCATCAGCAGCGGGAAGTTCCAGGGGATGATCTGCGCGCAGACCCCGACGGGGCGGGTGTCCGGCATTTCGCTGTCGATCAGCGACGCCCAGCCGGCGTGGTGATAGAAGTGACGCGCCACGAGCGGAATGTCGATGTCACGCGATTCGCGCAAAGGCTTGCCGTTGTCGATCGTTTCCAGCACCGAAAGAAAACGCTCGCGCTTCTGGACGTTGCGCGCCAGCGCGTAGAGATGACGCGCTCGCTCGTGCCCGGACAGCGCCGACCATTTCGGCAAGGCCTTGCGCGCCGCCGACACGCCCGCGTCGACGTCCGCCGCGCTCCCCTGCGTCACGCGGGCGATCGGCTCGCCGGTGGCGGGATTGAAGACGTCGAACAGCGCGCCGGGTTCGCTGAAGCGGCCATTGATGAACAGACCGAACCCGTTGCGGCGCGCGGCGAGCCAGGCGTCGACGTGCTCGCGGCTTTCGGGCGAAGGGCCGTATTCCATCGTGGTCATGATCTCTTTGATCGAAGCCATCGCCCGTCCTCAAGCCATCGCGTGGCGATAGGCCGCGGAATAGCGGCCGGTGGAATAGTGCTCGAGTTGCCGCTCGATGTCGGTCAGCAGGCCGCTGGCGCCGATGCGAAACAGATCGGGCCGCGTCCAGGCGACGCCCAGTTCCTCCTTCATCAGGATCAACCAAGCCAACGCGTCCTTGGCGGCGCGCAGTCCGCCGGCCGGCTTGAACCCGATTTCCACGCCCGTGCGCTCGCCATAGTCGCGCAAGGCGCGGGCCATCACGAGGCTGACGGGAAGCGTCGCGTTGACGTCCTCCTTGCCGGTCGAGGTCTTGATGAAGTCGGAGCCCGCCTGCATCGCCACCATGCTCGCGGCGTAGACGTTGCGCAGCGTCCGCAGATCGCCCGTGCCCAGGATCGCCTTCATATGCGCCGCGCCGCTGGCCTCGCGCATCGCGGCGACCTCATCGTAGAGCGCCGTCCAGTGGCCGCCGAGCACATGCGCCCGGGTGATGACGATGTCGATCTCGGCCGCGCCCTCGCCAACGGCGTAGCGGATCTCGTCGAGCCGTTGCGGCAAAGGCGTGAGGCCGGCGGGAAAGCCGGTCGCGACCGACGCGACGGGCACGCCGGACCCTTCGAGCGCCTTGACGGCCGCGCCGACCATGGTCGGATAGACGCAGACGGCGCCGGTCGTCGGGGGCGCATCGGTCAGGCCGAGCGCGTGCAGAAGGTCGTCGCTCAGCGGTCGCATCGCCTTGGCGCAGAGACGGCGGACGCGCTCGGGCGTGTCGTCGCCGGCGAGCGTCGTCAGATCGATGCAGGTCAGCGCCCTGACCAGCCAGGCCGCCTGGAATTCCTTCTTCACCGAGCGTCGCGTCGCCAGCGTCGCGGCGCGGCGTTCGACCGCGCTGGTGTTGACGCCGACCGACTCGAACCCTTCCGCGTTGAGCGGCGCGCCGGGATTGCGGGGCCGATCGCGCCCCCCGGGGGCGACATGGGTCTGCGGTGCGTGCACGCTGCGCCTCATGGTTTCGCGAGTGCGAGAATGTCAGAGATATGACATCCGATGTTAATAGCTTTACATTGCCTGCCGGCCGCGTCAATCTCGCACAGCCAGATCCCGAAGGACGCGACGCGGAAACCGCATGACGAACGAGACGGCGTCGGGCCGAGAAGAACGATTGCGCTGGCTCGCGGAGGCCGTCGCCACGGCGGGGCCCTGCCGGATGACGGAGGCGGCCGAGGCGCTCGGCTGCTCCTCGATGACCGTGCGCCGCGACGTCGCCAGCGCGCCGGATCGTTTCGTGACGCTGGGCGGCTTCGTCGCGCCGGCCGCGCCGGGAACCTACCGGATCGAGCGCGAGCGCGACGTCCATGTGGTCGCCAAGGCGGCCATCTGCGCTCGCGCCGCGGAAATGCTTCGCGACGGCGACGCGATCTTCATCGATTGCGGAGCGACGACGCCGCATCTCGCCCGCAGCCTGCCCGCGGCGATGCGCCTCACCGTCGTCACCAACGGCCTCAACATCGCGAACGTCCTGGCGGACAATCGCCGGGTGGAACTCGTCCTGCTCGGCGGCTTCTATCACGCCGGTTCGGCGTCGTTCGAGGTCGCGGAACCGGAACGCGCCCTCGCCCGTTTTGGGCTGGCGACGGCGTTCCTGTCCGCCGGCGGCCTGGAGGCGGCGCGCGGCGCGAGTTGTTCGTATTTTCACGAGGTCGCGGTCAAACGCGCGGCGATGGACGCGGCCGTGCGGCGCTGCCTGCTCGTCGACGCCAGCAAGTTCGGAATCGTCAAGCGCGCGGCCTTCGCCGCAATCGCCGGGTTCGATCACGTCATCACCGCGCCCGACCCCGGCCCTGGCCCGGAGGCGGAAGCGCTCGGCGAACGGCTGATCGTCGCCGCCTCTACGAGGTCGTGAGGGTCCGAGGGCGTTTCGTCGACACCGATCCGGCGCGCTTCGGAGATTGCGCCGGCGGCGACGGTTTCCGACTTAACAAGCGGCGCCTCCCGGCTGTAAGCTTGGGCGCGTTCCCCCGGAGAGGCTGGCCATGACGATCAACATACCGGTTCGCGAATTGGTGGAAAACGTCAGCGCGCCCTTCGAACGGGCGCGCGCGATGCCGCGCAGCGTCTATACGACGCAAGCGTTTCTCGACAGCGAACTGAAAGAGGTTTTCGCCCGCGAGTGGGTGTGCGTCGGCCGCGCCAGTTCGTTGAAAGCCCCCGGCGACTATGTCGCCTATGAATTGGCGGGCGAGCCGATCGTCGTCTTGCGCGGCGCCGATGGCGAGTTGAAGGCGCTGTCGAACGTCTGCCGCCACCGCATGTCGACGATCCTGGAGGGCTCGGGCAACCGCCGCGCCCTCGTTTGCCCCTACCACGGCTGGACCTACAATCTCGACGGTTCGCTGCGCGCCGCCCCGGCAATGGACCTCAACGAGGGCTTCTGCAAGGACGACTACAAGCTGCCCTCGATCCGCTGCGAGGAATGGCTGGGCTGGGTGATGGTGACGCTCGACGCCGACGCGGCGCCGGTCGCGGAGCGCCTCAGCCAGGCGCGGGCGCTGATCGACGATTTCCAGATGGAAACCTATGTCGAGAGCTTCCGCGAGACCCACGTCTGGAACACCAACTGGAAGATCCTCGCCGAGAATTTCATGGAGAGCTATCATCTGCCCGTCTGCCATTCCGGCACGATCGGCGGGCTTTCGCGGCTCGAGGACATGATCTGCCCGCCGGGCCAGCGCGCGTTCAATTATCACACCATCCTCAAGGACGACACGCTGAAGATCGCGCTCGCCCATCCCGACAACACGCGACTGAAGGGCGACCGGCGGCGCACGACCTTCCTGCTGTCGATCTACCCGAGCCTGCTGATCACGCTGACGCCGGGTTATTTCTGGTATCTGTCGTTGCATCCGCGCGGGCCGGGTCAGGTCAACATCGTGTTCGGCGGCGGCATGTCCCCGGATTTCGCCCATTCGCCCGAGGCGCAAGCGCATTTCGCGCAATTGAAGACGCTGCTCGACAAGGTCAATGTCGAGGATCGCGGCTGCACGGAGAAGGTGTTTCAGGGCCTGTCCTCGGGCCTGGCGACGCCGGGACATTTGAGCCATCTGGAGCGGCCGAACTTCGATTTCGCCCAATATCTGGCCGAGCGGACGGGTGGGTTCACGCGGTCGGTGGTCTGAAGCGAACCTTCACCGCCCGCGCCGCCGCGGTCACGCCGACCCCGGACCCGGCTTCGCGCCGCCGCCGCCGGAGATCGCCGGCCCCACGGACTGGCGTTCGACGAGCGGGCACTCGACCTTGACATGCGGCGCTCTCCTGACGGTTTTCCCGACATGTTCAATCAGATAGGCCGCGGCCTGGGCGCCCATTTCGAAATGCGGCAGGACGATCGTGGTGAGCGGCGGATGGGTGTACTGGGCCAACTCACGATTGTCATAGCCAATGACGGAGATGTCCGCGGGGACCCGCAGCCCGAGTTCCCGCAGCGCCTCGATCGAGCCCGCCGCCATCAGGTCGTTGGCGCAGAAAATCGCGGTCGGCGGATGCCATAGATTCATGAGGGCGAAGGTCTGTTCGTATCCCGCCGACAGTTCCCAATTGCCAGGGAAAACCAGTTCCGGATCGAACGGAATGTCCGCCGCCGCCAGCGCCTGACGATACCCTTTCATCCTGTCCCTCGAGGCGTCCATCAACGCCTCGCCCATGATGAATCCGATGCGGCGATGACCGGCCTGCACCAATCGCCATGTCGCCGCGTGACCTCCGGCGATCTCGCTGGGAACGAACGAGGGCAACGACCGGTCGGCGGCGTAACAATTGAGGAGAACGCTAGGTATTCGGCTCAAGGCCTGCGGCGGCGTGATGCGTTGCGTGTGGATGGTGGCGTAAATCAGGCCGAGTAGCGGCAGGGCGGCCATCTGCGCCAGCACCGCCTGCTCCATCTCGACATCGCCGCGCGTCACCGCGGCGCTGATCGTCAAGCCATGTTCCCATGCCGCCTCGCGGGCGCCGTCCATCGCGATGGCGGCCCAGGGATCGGTTGACATCTCGTTGACCACGAAGCCGATGGCGGTCGCGCTGGCGATCGCCCGTGTCGGCGCCCCTCGTTTGACCAGGCGATAGCCCAGAGCGCGCGCGGCGTCCAGGACGTGCTGACGGGTATCGTCGAGAAGCCGCGCCCCTTCGGCGTTGTTGAGGACCAGCGACACGGTCGTCTGCGAGACGCCGGCGGCGGCGGCGACATCGATCATGGTCGGCGCGCGTGTTCCGCCGACGCGACCGCTGCGCGCTCGCGACCCCACGTTTCGAGTGCCCTTGCTCATGTCCGACGTCGCGCCTCCCCCCTTATTATGCGCATATTATCAGATACAAGAGACTGAAATGTCTAGCATTAAATTTTTGATGGTCATTGGCGAAGGTCGATTATTGACAATTATCAGCGGACATGGGACGCTTGCCGCGCCAATCGAAATCCAACGCCGCATGGCTGTCAACGCGATGCGGCGGCGGTTGTTCAAAAGTCAAAAAACCACTCCGGAGGAAACAATGAAGAGCATCGTTCTCGCGAGCGCTATAGCCGCGATTTTTGCTTCGACCGCGTTTTCGGCGCAGGCGGCCGACAAGAAGACTCTGGTCTTCGTCGCCAATGGCGCCTCGGACTTCTGGAAGGCCGCCGAAGCCGGCGTCAAAAAGGCCCAGGGCGAGCTTCCCGACTACACTCTGCAGTTCAAATATCCCGAGCAATCGGCCGCTGCAATTCAAGAGCGGTTGATGGACGATCTGGTCGCCGCCGGCGTCGCGGGCATCATGGTCAGCGCGGTCGATCCGAAGACCGAGACCGACGCGCTCGACCGGGTCGCGTCGCACACGCTGCTTCTCACCACGGACAGCGACGCGCCCAAGAGCAAGCGGGTCGCCTATATCGGATCGAGCAACGTGCTGGCGGGCAATCAGGTCGGCGAAATCCTGAAGAAAGTGCTGCCCAACGGCGGCAAGTGCATCGCTTACGTCGGCCTCCCCGGCGCCGACAATGCGCGTGAACGCATCGAAGGCATCAAGGACACCATCAAGGGAACCAAGATCGAGATCGCCGACGTCCGCGCCGACGACATCGATCAGGCCCGCGCCAAGCGCAACGTCGAGGACACGCTGACCGCCAGTCCCGACGTCAATTGCATGCTGGGAATCTATTCCTACAACATCCCGCAGATCTATCAGGCGCTCAAGGAAGCCGGCAAGCTGGGCAAAATCACGGTGACCGGCTTCGACGGCGATCCGATCACGCTGGGTGGCGTCAAGGAGGGCACGGTGGCGGGCACCGTCGTTCAACAGCCTTTCGAGTGGGGTTATCAAGGCATGAAGGACATGGCCAAGATCCTCGGCGGCGACAAATCCTTCATTCCCGCCGACGGGCTGCTGATCGTGCCGACCAAGATCATCGAAAAGGACAACGTCGACGATTACGCGGCCGAGTTGAAGAAGCAGTCAGGCAAGAGCTGACGGGCGTATAATCCGCTTCAAGCGGCGTCGACGTTTCTTGCGTCGGCGCCGCTTCGCTTCGTACACTGAGGCCCCGGCAGGAAACGATGGCTATGGCGGAGCCTTTTCTGGAGTTGATCGGGATCGGCAAAAGCTATCCCGGGGTGCAGGCCTTGGCAGACGTCAGTCTGTCGATTGGCTCGGGCGAGGTCGTCGGCCTCATTGGCGAGAATGGCGCCGGCAAGTCGACTTTGATGAAGGTGCTGGGCGGCGTCGTGGCGCCGAGCATGGGCGTCATACGTCTCGACGGACACGATCACGCCTCGCTGACTGTCAAGGGCTCGATGGCCGCGGGCATCGCCTTCGTTCACCAGGAACTCAATCTGTTCGAAAATCTCGACGTCGCCGCCAATGTCTTCATTGGCCGCGAACCCCGGATGGGCGGCCCGCTGAAGCTCATCGACCGCCGCAAGCTCAGAGACGCCGTGCGGCCGTTGCTCGAGCGCCTGGGTTGCGACTTCAAGCCGGAAACGTCGGTGGCGGATCTTTCCATCGCGCAACGCCAGCAGTTGGAAATCGCCAAGGCGCTGTCGTTCGGGGCGCGGGTCGTCATCATGGACGAGCCGACTTCGAGCCTGACGATTTCCGAGACCAATCGGCTGCTCGAAATCATTGCCGACCTCAAGACCAGCGGCGTCGCGGTGATTTTCATTTCCCACCGCCTCAACGAAGTCGAACAATGCGTCGACCGCGTTGTCGTGTTGCGCGACGGGCGCCTCGTTGGAAAACTCGACCGCAGCTCGATCCGCCACGAATCCATGATCCGATTGATGATCGGCCGCGACCTGAAAGACCTCTACACCCCGCCGGCGGGGCCGCCCGGCGACACTGTCCTCGATCTCCAGGAACTGCGCACGCCCGCCTATCCCGAGCGCGCGGTCAACCTTTCGGTTCGGCGCGGCGAGATTCTGGGTCTGGCCGGCCTGATCGGCGCCGGTCGCACCGAATTGGCCCGCGCGGTGTTCGGCATCGACCGGCCGGCCGGCGGCGGCATCGCGCTCGGCGGCGAGCGTATCGTCATATCGGGCCCTCGCGACGCCATCGACCGGGGCATCTATTTGATCCCCGAGGACCGCAAACGGTCCGGCTTGATCGTCGAAGACAGCCTCGTCGACAACGTCTCGCTGCCCGACCTCCACTCCTATGCGAGCCTGGGCCTCGTCAACACGGGGCGGGAAAAGCGCAACGCCGAGACGCAGGTCAAGTCGCTGCGGATAAAGGTGCGGGAAGTCGAGGCGTTGGTCGCCTCGCTGTCGGGCGGCAATCAGCAGAAGGTCGTGCTCGCCAAGTGGCTGTCGATGCAGCCCAAAGTGCTGATCTTCGACGAACCGACGCGCGGCGTCGACGTCGGCGCCAAGACCGAAATCTACGAGCTGATGCGCGCGCTCGCCGACAAGGGCGTCGCGATCCTGATGATCTCCAGCGATCTCGAGGAGGTCATCGGCGTCAGCGACCGGATGGCGGTGATGCATGAAGGCGCGATCGCCGGTATCCTCGAACGCGGCGAATTCAGCGAGGAAAATGTCATGCATCTGGCCGTCGGTCAGGCCCGGAACTGAGAAAGATCGTCATGCTCAAAAAAGACCTGAGTCTTCTCATATTGATTTTGGTGATCGGGACCGTGACCGCGTTTCTCAATCCGCGCTTCATTTCGCCGATCAACCTTTCGAACACCGCGAATCTGATCGGTCTGTTCGGCCTTTACGCGATCGGCGCGGGCTTCGTGATCATTACCGGCGGCATCGACCTTTCCGTGGGGTCGCTGTTCGCGCTGCTGGGCGTCGTGTTCGTCGATCTGCTTTCCCGCTTCGAGATGAACTGGGGCCTGGCGGTCGCGCTGATGGTCCTGGCCGGCATGGCCATCGGCGGCATCCACGCCTTCCTGATCGTGAAGATGCGCTTGCAACCCTTCATCGTCACGCTCTGCGGGCTTCTGCTCTACCGCGGCATTGCGCGCTGGTACACCGACGACGGCACCGCGGGGTTCGAATTCGGTCAGAGCTTCCCGACCCTGGAATGGCTGACGACCGGCCGCACCTATGGCGTACCGCATAATTTCGTCGTTTTCATCCTGATCGCGATCGTGATGGGGATCGTGCTGCACAGTTCCGTATTCGGGCGTTATCTTTGCGCCGTCGGCAAGAACGAGGAAGCGGCCCGCTATTCGGGCATTCACACCGGCTGGGTGATCGCCACCGCCTACATCATCGCCAGCGGTCTGGCCGGGCTTTCTTCCGTCTATTTCGTGATGTACACGCGCTCGATCTCTCCCGCCTCGCACGGCAATTTCTACGAGCTCTACGGCATCGCCGCCGCCGTGCTCGGCGGCTGTTCGCTGCGCGGCGGCGAGGGTTCGGTTTTCGGCATCGTGCTCGGCGCCGTGCTGCTGCAAATCCTGCAGAACCTCGTCAATCTCCTGGGCATTCCCAGTTCGCTCAATTTCGCGGTCATGGGGGCCGTGATCCTGCTCGGCGTGCTCGCCGACCAGCAATTCGTCAATTATCGGCTCTGGCTGCGCGACCGCCGCGCCAAGGTCGCCCCGGCCTTGCGCGACAGAAGCGCGCCGGCGGGCCCGTAGAGGAAAAGCCCGATCGTCGCGCCGGCCGACGATCGCCAAGGCCGATTTTGACCATGCTTTGGCGATTTGCGCGGATTGCCCTCAGTCGTCCCAGTGAAAACGGGGATGCGGCGGCGACCGGACGACGCGGTCGCGCGCCGGGAGTCCGGCTTTCGCGGCAATGACAGTGACGCCTTACGAAGATTTCATGCGCGGGTTAGGCGCCGGCGCCTTCTTTTGCCGCTCGTCGTCTGCTAGGGGCGAGCGTCGCCGGAATTTACCCCGCTCCCGCTTGCGGGAGAGGGCCGGGCTGAGGGCGGTCCCGTGACTCTGCCCTCATCCGGCGCTTCGCGCCACCTTCTCCCGCAAGCGGGAGAAGGGACCAAAAGCCTCAATTCCAGTGACGCGCGCGATCCGTGCGCCCTGACTGGGATCGTCACAGCAGGAAACGCCGCATGCGCCTCATAAGCCTAGCCGTCTTCGCCGCCCTTGCGCTCGTGATCGGCGTGGTCAAAGGCGACACGATGGCGATCCTGATCGGTGCGGCATCGGTCCTGGCGGCTATCGCCTCGATGCCGCGGTTCCGCATCGCCACTTTCCTGCACATCATGGCCGATCTGTTTTCGATCGAGACCGTGGTGTTCGGCCTCGCCGATCTCGCCCATGTGCTCGGCTACTGGCCCGAGGACTACAAGGAATACACGATCGCCCGCTATCTGCCGCTGGCGACGGCGGTGTTCGTCGTCTCGCTGACGCTCATATTCCGCTTCAAGCTCGTCAAGAAGATGATGGGGATCGCCGATCCGTTCTTCGAAGCGACGACGCCGATCACTGTGCGGCCGCCGCTGCTGCCGCATTTCCAGTTGCGGCAGAGCCTTTACGCTCGCATCTGCGTGGTGTTCCTGGTTCTCGTCAACCAGTTTCAGGTCGCCATCGGGGTCCGGCTCAACTTCTTTCAGAACGATTTCGGCAATGCGATCCAGGTCGCCGACGAGGCGCATCGCGTCGCGTTCTGGTATCAGCTGATTTACGTGTTCCTGCCGCTGGCGCTCGTCGTCATCACCTCGGCGCTGATCGAGTTCTACGTCGCCTCGAATTTCGTCTTGCAATGGCGGCGGTGGATGACGGCGTCCTACACTTCGCGCTGGCTGGTCAACGCGATGCACTACCGGCTGGCGCTCAGCGCCCATGGCGCGGACAACCCCGACCAGCGTATTTCGCAGGACGTCGGCGGCTTCATCAACGGCAGCAGCGTCGGCTCGAACTCGGGCAACGCCGGTATCTACAATTACACGATCGCGGCCATTCAGTCGGCGACCAATCTGGTTTCGTTCTCGATCATCTTGTGGAGCATTTCGAAGGGCATGAAGCTGCCCTTCCTCGATTTCGAACTACCCGGCTATCTGTTCTGGATCGCGGTGATTTACGCGCTCGTCGCCACCGGCGTCACGCAACTCATCGGCCGCAGCCTCTCCAAGCTTTATTTCAAACAGCAGACTGTGGAAGCCAACTTCCGTTTCGATCTCGCCCGCGTGCGCGAATATTCCGAGCAGATCGCGCTGCTGAAGGGCGAGGACCGCGAAATCGATCGCGCGGGCGTCGTGTTCGAGGACGTGTTCATGACGATCCGCCGCATCATCAAGGTGCGCACGGCGCTGATCACCTTCAACCAGTTCTACAGCCAAATCTCCGGGATCATCCCCTATGTGATCGTCGCGCCCTATTATTATTTGAAGGCCGTCAGCTTCGGCCAGTTCAATCAGGCGGCGGACGCGTTCGGCAACGTCAACGGCGCGATGAACTTCTTCGTCGACCGTTACATCGGCCTCGCCGACTTCTCCGCGACTGTCGATCGTCTGACCACGTTCGATGCGTCGTTCGCCGCCGCTCATGCCGAATTCGTCGCGAAGCCGCATATCGAAGCCAAACCTTCGCTCGGCGACGCGCTCGCCATTCCCGATCTCGAATTGAAGCTTCCCGACGGGCGCGTGCTGGCGCGGATCGGCAATCTCGTGCTCGCGCCGCAGGAATCGACGCTGGTCATCGGACCCAGCGGCGCCGGCAAATCGACGCTGTTTCGCGCCATCGCCGGCCTGTGGCCGTTCGGCAAGGGCCAGATCCTGCAACCCGCGCACGCCAAGCTGATGCTGCTGCCGCAGCGCCCCTATCTGCCGATCGGGCCGTTGCGCGACGCGCTCGCCTATCCGCTGCAAGCCGCCTCGTTCAGCGACGACGATTTGCGCGACGCGCTCAGGCGCGTTGGCCTGGCGGCCATGTCGCATCGGCTCGATGACACCGACAATTGGCAGATGCGCATGTCCGGCGGCGAACAGCAGAGACTGGCGGTCGCACGCGCGCTGCTCGCCAGGCCGGATTGGTTGTTCCTCGATGAGGCCACCGCTTCGCTCGACGAGAAGAGCGAGACCGACCTTTACCACGCCATCAAAGCGGCTCTGCCCAACGTCACCATGGTCTCCATCGGCCACCGCTCGACGCTCGCCCAGTTCCACGAGCGCAGCCTGATACTGGAGACGCACGAAGGCGCGCCGGCGACGATTTCGGGGTGAAGCCGGCCTACTTCGCCGTCCGCACGTGCGTCCATTCATTCTCCATCGCCTGGGCGAAGGCGTCGTCGAAGGCGCCCAGCGGCCAGAGCCGTTTCATCATATCGAGGTCCTTGACCGTCTCGCTCGAATTCAACCCGGCGACCCGCGCGTCCGCCTCGGCGGTTTCGGGCTTCATCAGAAAGTCGAGCAGCCGGTAAGCAATATCGGGGTGCGGCGCGTCGCGGGGAATGGCGAAAGCCTCCAATTCGACGCCGCCGCCTTCTTTCGGCAAGGAAAAGGCGATCTCGGCGGCGACGCCCATCTTTTTGGCCCGCGCGTTCGCCGCCGCCGCCTCGCCCGGCGTGCCCAAGGTCAAACAATCCGAGCCGCGCGCCAGGGCGCCGATCGGATCGGGGATCGCGAAGCCCCGCATCCCTGACTTCGCCCTCGCCATGATGAACGACGCCGACCTGATATCGAGGGCGCGCAGCCGCCCGGGATCGACGCCTATCAGCCGCCATGCGGCGACGAACATGGCGTCGCGCGCATTCGGCGCGGCGGCGCCGCAATCGGCGAGCTTGCGCAAAGACCTGACGTCGAGTAGCGCGCTCCAGGAGTCCGGCGCGCCGCCCAGCCGCTCCGGAACCTTTTTTGTGTCGTAGATCAGCCCGTAGGGCGCCCAGCCGAAGACGATTCCATAGGCGCCGGCGGGATCGTAAGCGTTGAGCTTCTGCGCCACCGCGCCTTGCACGCCGCTGGCGCGCGGCAGGCGCGCTTTGTCGAGTTTTGCGAGCGCGCCGGCGGCGATTCGCTTCGCCAGCGCCGGTCCAGGCAGGGCGACGAGGTCGTAAGGCCCGTCCTTCCATTTGTCCGGAATTTCCAGCGAAAGGGAATAGGCGTCGTAGGCCACTGCGTAGCCGGTCGCCTGTTCGAACGCCTCGAACGCGTGCGGATCGAAAAATTCGGGATAGGCGAGCAGCCGCACCACTTTGGGCGCCTGCGTCGCCGAGGGGACGAAGGGCGCGGGCGTCTGGGCTACCGCCTCGCCGGCCACGGCCAACGCCCAGGCCGCCAGGGCCAGGGTGCTCGACAACCTGGCCGGATTTTTGCCGCGCAATGGTCGGTCTCCTCACATGCCGCTCGTTCCTATCATCGTCGTCGGCGACCGCGAAAGCCTTGTCAGCGCGCCGCGGCCGTGACACCCAGGCGGCATGACGCCGTCTTCAGAAAAGCTCGCCTGCCGCGCCGCGCTCGTCATCGGCGGCGCGCGCTCGGGCAAGAGCCGCCATGCCCAGGGGCTCGCCGACCGCTCTGGCCTCGCCAAACTGTTTCTCGCGACGGCGGAGGGGCTCGACGAGGAAATGCGCCAGCGCATCGCGCGCCACCGGGCCGACCGCGACGAGGGCTGGCGGACCCGGGAGGAGCCGTTGGAACTCGTCGCCGCGCTTGGGCAAGAGGCGGCGCCAGGCCGCATCGTGCTCGTCGACTGCCTGACGCTGTGGCTCGCCAATCTCATGCAGGCCGGGCGCGAGCTGGAGCGGGAAATCGAGGCGCTCAAGGCGGCGGTCGCGGGGCTGGAGGGGCCGGTGATCCTCGTCACCAACGAGGTCGGCCTCGGCCTCGCGCCGATGACGCCTCTGGGGCGCGAGTTCCGCGATTGGCAGGGCCGGCTCAACGCCGAAATCGCCGAGGCCGCCGACGTCGTCGTCGCCATGACGGCGGGACTGCCGCTAGTCGTAAAACCCGCGCCGCGGCCGGCGCTGGCTTTCAGGTGAGGCTACTACGGTTCAAACGGTTCTGCGCGCCGCCCGCTCGCGATATTGCGTTCGATTCGCAGGCGCGCATCCAGAAGATAAGGCTGCCCCGGCCGGCTGCGGCGGGGGCGCCCATTCGACCCAAAGCGCTGGCAGGAGAGGAGGGACTCGAACCCCCAGCCCCCGGTTTTGGAGACCGGTGCTCTACCAATTGAGCTACACTCCTAGCGGCGCTTCTCATGCCTCAAGCTTGCGCCGGATGCAAGCGTCGGCGCGAGATTTCGTCAAACTGCGAGGCTGTGGATAAGACTCGTTAAGGTTAGGCCGTCCTTAACTCCCGGCCCCTAGGCTGTTGGGGTCGCGGCGCCCGGGCCGCGCGGACCCGAGCGTTGTGCGATGCGTACTACGACCTTCACGTTCATCGATTACCTCCCCGACGGTTTGCGTGAGATCCCCAAGCGGCGAATCGCGGAGGCTCTAGGCGTGACGCTGCTCGCTGGCGTCGTCGCGGGGACGCTGGCGCTGTTGAGCTGGTCGGTGTCCGATCCCAGCCTCAACCACGCGACCGCGGCGCCGGTGCACAATTGGCTGGGCAAGCCGGGCGCCATCGCCGCCGATCTGATGATGCAGTTCTTCGGCCTCGGCTGCACGCTATTGCTTGCGGCCCCGGCGCTCTGGGGCTGGCGGCTGGTCACCAAGCGCAGGTTGGAACGGGTGCGGCTGCGACTGTTCCTGGCCGCGCTGGGGCTCGCCTGCGGCGTCGCGGCGGCGTCGCTGGCGCCCGCGCCCGGCGGCTGGCCGCTGCCGACCGGCCTCGGCGGCGTCGCGGGCGACGCGCTGCTCTATGTTCCGCGCGCGTTGTCGCGCGGCTCCAACGTCGAGATGATGATCGTCGCCGCCGCGCTGGTCGCGACCGCCATTCTGTCGATGAGCGCCGCCGTCGGCGCCAAGCGCAACGAAGGCTGGGAGGAGCGCGAGGAGGAAGTGAAACCCGCGCCGCGCCGCATCCGGGAAAGCGTCGATCCGGAGGAGGATGACAGCGCCGGCGAGCCCGGCTTCGGCCTCGTCTCGCTCGGCGCGGTCATCCATACCGCGCTCACCATCAAAAGCGCCTTCCGCCGCATGTTCATTCGCAAAAAGAAACCGTCGACGACGGCGCCGCCGCGCGCGCCCTGGCTCAATCGCGAAAGCCCTGGTTTTGCCGCGCCGATCGACGATTTCGCCGTGGAACTGGAAACCGCCGAGCCGCCGCCGGCCCCGGCGCCCGCGCCGCGAACCGTCGCTCCCGCCCCGGCGAAGCCGACGCCTCGCATTGCGGCGCCCGCTCCGGTCGCCGCTCCGGTCGCCGCGGCCGCCCGCGTCATCCCGGCGGCCGGTCCACTGAAGGCGGGCAAGCGCGCCGTCGCCGAGGCGCAGGCCCGACCGCAGTTCAACGAGATTTACGAATATCCGCCGTTGGCGATTCTGGCCGAGCCCAAGAAGAACGTCGCGAACAAGATTTCCGAGGATGCGCTGGAGCAGAACGCGCGGCTGCTCGAAGGCGTGCTGGAGGATTTCGGCGTCAAGGGCGAAATCGTCAATCTGCGCCCCGGCCCCGTGGTGACCCTCTATGAACTCGAGCCGGCGCCGGGCATAAAATCGTCGCGCGTGATCGGTCTCGCCGACGACATCGCCCGCTCGATGTCGGCGATTTCCGCGCGTGTCGCCGTCGTGCAAGGACGCAACGCGATCGGCATCGAACTGCCCAATCAGCGCCGCGAGACGGTTTTCTTGCGCGAATTGGTCGCCAGTCAGGATTTCGAGGGCTCCAAGCACAAGCTCGCCATCGCGCTCGGCAAGACGATCGGCGGCGATCCCGTGATCGTCGATCTCGCCAAAATGCCGCATCTGCTCGTCGCCGGCACCACCGGCTCGGGCAAGTCGGTGGCGATCAACACCATGGTGCTGAGCCTGCTCTATCGTCTGAAGCCGGAGAAATGCCGGCTCATCATGGTCGACCCGAAGATGCTCGAACTCTCGGTCTATGACGGCATTCCGCATCTGCTGACGCCGGTCGTCACCGATCCGAAAAAGGCCGTCGTCGCGCTCAAATGGGCAGTGCGCGAGATGGAGGACCGCTACAAGAAAATGTCCAAGGTCGGCGTGCGCAACATCGACGGTTTCAACGTCCGCGTCGCCGAGGCCGCCGCCAAGGGCGAGACGATCAGCCGCACCGTTCAGACCGGGTTCGACCGCGAGACCGGCGAGGCGGTCTACGAGCAGGAGGAGATGGATCTCCACGAACTCCCCTATATCGTCGTCGTCGTCGACGAAATGGCCGATCTGATGATGGTCGCCGGCAAGGACATCGAAGGCGCGATCCAGCGGCTGGCGCAAATGGCGCGAGCGGCGGGAATCCACCTTATTATGGCGACGCAGCGCCCGTCGGTCGACGTCATCACCGGCACGATCAAGGCCAACTTCCCGACCCGCATTTCGTTCCAGGTGACCAGC
>Ga0302279_10003309_pt1 | contig 20281 bp, 18 predicted proteins | sample III_Bog_N3_3_FD_194541 | JGI IMG/M metagenome (GOLD analysis project Ga0302279, IMG submission 194541) | Peat permafrost microbial communities from Stordalen Mire near Abisko, Sweden - III_Bog_N3_3 | ecosystem: Environmental > Terrestrial > Soil > Wetlands > Peat | place: Sweden: Abisko...
CTTCCAGCAAGCAAACCCGTGCCGCCAGCGCCGGATATCGCCGAACAGCGCCACCACCCGGTCGGGATGCGCGATCTCCGCCACGCCCGGCTGCGCCGCCACCAGCGGCCCCAGCCGCGATCCCTGGCCCTTGATCCACGCCCCCACCGGCACCGTGAAACCCTGCTTCGGCGCGAAGGGACGCGCCACCGGCAGGTTCTTCTCCAGCCACCGCCGCAGGATCCACTTCCCCATTCCACCCCGCAGCTTCAGCCCGTCCGGCAGTCGGAACGCCGCCGCCGCCACGCCGCGATCCAGGAACGGGGTCCGCCCCTCCACCGCATGCGCCATCAGGCAGCGGTCCAGCTTCAGCAGCAGATCGTGCGGCAGCCAGTCGGTCATGTCCGTGGCCTGCGCCGCCGCCAGCCGAGACCAGCCGCTCTCCGCCGCCCTGGCCTCGGCGGCGGCAATGCCGTCGCGCCAACCCATGGGCCTGGAGCGCAAAACCGGCACCTTGTCGAACGACCCGCGCGCCCACATCGTCCGCCCGCCGCGCCACCAGGGCCGCATGGCGCTCTGGTAACGCGGATAGCCGGCGAAGATTTCGTCCCCGCCCTCGCCCGACAGCACCACCTTCACGTCTTTCCGGGCCCGGCGCGCCAGGAACCAGGTGGGGATGATCGCGTAATCGGCGGCCGGGTCGTCCATGCAGGCGACGATCTCCGGCAGATGCTGCCACACCATCGATTCGGTGATCTCGATCGATTCATGATGCGCCCCCACCGCGCGCGCGACCGTGGCCGCATGCGCGCGTTCATCCGCGGCCCCCGGCGCATCGAAACCGGCAGTGAAGGCCAGCACCGGCTGGTCATTCAGCCGCGCCATCAGCGCCAGGATCGTGGCGCTGTCGATCCCGCCCGACAGGAACATGCCATAGGGCACGTCGCTGCGCTGATGCAGATCGACGCTCTCCTCCAGAGCGCGGTCCAGGCGGGCCAGGGCGGTGTCTTCGTCGATGTCCTCCGGCCCGCCCTCGGGCAGGTTCGACAGGCGGCGGCGGTCCACGATGTGGCCGTCGGTGCAGGACAAGGTCTCCCCGGGCAGCACCCGCTGGATGCCCTCGAAAATCGTGTCCGCCCCCGTGGTGAACTGCAGTTGCAGCAGTTCCTCCCGGGCCGAGGCCCGTATCGCGCGCGGCACCAGGCCGGATTCCAGCAGCGCCTGCGCCTCCGACGCGAAGGCCAGCCCGCCGTCGATCTGGGCGATATACAGCGGCTTGATGCCGAAGGGGTCGCGGGTCAGGGTCACGCTGCGCTGCACCCGCTCGTGGATCGCGATCGCATACATGCCGCGCAGGTCGCGCGCATAATCGGCGCCATCACGCAGCCACAGATGCAGCGGCGGCTCGCAGTCGCTGTTGGTGGCGAAGTTGATCCCCGGCATGGCGGCGCGCAACTCGCGGTAGTTATACACTTCGCCGTTGCACACCAGGGTCGAGGCGCCGGCAAAGAACGGCTGGTCGCCGGTCACCAGGTCGATGATCGCCAGCCGGTTGTGCAGCAGGGCCACGCGCCCGACCACGGCCTGGCCCGATCCGTCCGGCCCCCGGTGGTGCAGGCTGTCGATCAGCTTCGTCAATGTCACAGGGTCGGGCGGCGAGGCGCCGGTCGATAGCATCAGGCCGGCAATGCCGCACATCAGGCGTTCTCCAGGGTGGCGGAACCGGCGTGTACGCTATCCTCATCCCACGCCCAAGAACCTTCTTGCGGCGCGCACCGTAAACCCCAACTGTACCACCATGACACGCCTGACAGAACTGCCCCAAAGGGGTGTAATCGCGGTCGAGGGGAATGACCGGGTGGAGTTCCTCCAAGGCCTGGTTTCCAACGACGTGACCGCCGTCGCCCCGAACCGGGCGGTGTGGGCGGCGCTGCTGACGCCGCAGGGCAAATGGCTGGCGGATTTCTTCGTGCTGGCGGACGGCGAGCGGCTGCTGCTGGACGTGGAACGCGCGCAGATGCCGATGCTGACCCAGCGCCTGACCCGCTTCCGTCTGCGCGCCAAGGTCCAGGTCCGTCCGGCGGATTCCTGGCGCGTGTACGCCGCCTGGGACGGGGCGCCGACCTGCGACGGCATCGTCGCGCCCGATCCGCGTTTGCCGGACGCCGGCTGGCGGGTCCTGTCCGCCGGCAGCCTGCCGGTCACCGCCACCCCGGCGGACTGGGACGCACACCGTCTCGGGCTCGGCCTGCCGGACGGCTCGCGCGACCTGGAGGCCGACAAGTCGGTCCTGCTGGAGGCCGGGTTCGACGAACTGCTCGGCGTGTCCTGGACCAAGGGCTGCTACATGGGCCAGGAACTGACCGCGCGCACCAAGTACCGCGGCCTGCTCAAGCGCCGCCTGGTGCCCGTGGCGATCGAGGGTCCCTTGCCTCCGCCCGGCACGCCGGTGCTGCGCGATGGGGCCGAGGTCGGCTCGATGCGGTCGGGCCTTGCCGATCAGGGTCTCGCCGTGCTGCGCCTGGAGGTCCTGCATGGGACGATGCTGCACTGTGGCGAGGCCCGCCTGGTGCCGCATCCGCCAGCCTGGATGCATCTGCCGGAGGCCGTGACATGAACCACGATCAGGCGATCGACTGGGAAGGCCGCTATCGCGACGGCGCCACGGGGTGGGAGCGGCCGGGTCTGAACCCCGCCTTCACCGCATGGCTGGAGGCCCGGGTGCTGGCCCCCTGCCGCATCCTGGTGCCGGGCGGCGGACGCAGCGCCGAACCGCTGGCGCTGGCCGAGGCCGGCTTCGCGGTCACCGTGGTCGATCTGGCGGAAACCGCCGTCGCCACCCAACGCGCCCGGCTGGAGCGCCTCAACGTGACCGCTCGTGTCGAACAGGCCAATCTGCTGGCGTGGGAGCCGGATGCGCCGTTCGATGCGGTGTATGACCAGGCCTGTCTCTGCGCCTTGCCGCCCGCGGCCTGGCCGGACTATGTGGACCGGCTGCACCGCTGGCTGGGCGGGTCGGGGCTTCTGTTCATCCTGTTCATGCAGACGAATACGAAAGGCGGCCCGCCCTTCCATTGCGATATGACCGCGATGCGCCGGCTGTTCGCCGAACCGCGCTGGCACTGGCCGGACCGGTTGCCCGACCCGGTGCTGCAGACCGCAGGCCGGTCCGAACAGCCGGCGGTGCTGCAAGCGGTTTAGGCGCCGGCAACCGGCGAAGGAGAACAAGATGGATGCGCCGCCCCTGGAGCACGCGCTGCAAACCCGGATCGCCGGCATCCTGGACCGCTGCACAAGCTGTGGCGCCTGCGTGGAGGTCTGCCCGATGCCGGCGCCGGCCGGGATCGCCACAACCGACCAGCGTGCTCTGGCTGGCGGCGTCCTGAGCATCCTGCGCGGCGGGCAGCATCAGGAAGCCGCCCGCTGGGCCGCCGTCTGTTCCGGCAGCGGGCATTGCATCCCGGCCTGCCAGCACGGCGTCAATCCGCGCTTCATGCTGACCATGGCGCGTCTGGCCGCAGCCGCTTCTCATGACAGCCTGACGCGCCGCAAGAACGGTTTCGCCGGCTTCGGCAAAATGACCGCCGGGGTGCGTGTGCTGTCGCAGTTGCAATTGCCGCCCGAACTGCTCGCCCGCTTCCGCCCGAATGAGGAAGACTCCGAGCCCGAGGTGGTGTTCTACACCGGCTGCAACCTGATGAAGACGCCGCACATCGCGCTGCTGTGCCTGGACATCATGGACGCGATGGGCGTACGGTATCGCGTGATGGGTGGCCCTTCCCATTGTTGCGGCGTATTGCAACTGCGCGCCGGCGACCTGGCCACCGCGGGGCGCATTGCGGGTCGCACCATCGACCGTCTGGCGACCGCCGCGCCGCGGGCACTGTCCTGGTGCCCCACCTGCCAGGTGCAGCTCGGCGAGGTGGTTGCGCCGTCGATGGCCGGCCCGAAGCTGGACATGACGCCGTTCGTTCGCTTCCTGGCGGAGCGACTCGACCGGTTGCAACCCTTGATGACCCGCCGGGTGGAAAAGCGGGTCGGTCTGCACGAGCATCCCGGGGTTGCGGGCATCAGCGAGTCGGCCACAGCGATTCTCCGGGCTATTCCTGGCCTTGACTTCGTTGATCTGGATCAACCCCGGGTCGGCTACATGTGCAATACGCTCAATGCACTGCCGATATACAAGCGTACCGTGCATCAATCGCAATTGGAAGCCGCAGAGCAGGCGGCCGTTACAACACTGGCGGGAATATATCACGCCTGCCATCGCGAATTGTGCAGCCACGAGCGCGACTGGCCGTTCGAAGTCGTCAATTTCCTGGAACTGGTCGGCGAAAGCCTGGGATTGGCCCGGCCCGATCTGTTCAAGCGACTGAAATTACTGCAAGATATCGATGCTATACTGGCAGAGGTCAAGCCGATGATCGAGACCCATGGCCTGGACCTTGACGAGGCCCGAGCGATCGTGCTGAGCGAGATGCTGGGCGAACAGCCATTGCCATTACGCGGATAAGGCCGATCATTTTTACATCCCCGGTATCCTTTACACCTTGATTATTCCTGCCGCGGGCTAAATACTGTCCTGCGCTCTTGAGGCAGGCGGAGCGGCTTCACCGGGGGGTGACGTGGACCGGTTGGCAAGTATGGCAGTGTTTGCGCGGGTTGCGACGACGCGCAGCTTTTCCCTCGCGGCGCGGGAGTTGGGTATCTCCCAGGCCACTGCAAGCAAGCATGTGCAAACCCTGGAAGCCTGGTTCGGCGCACCGTTGCTGCACCGTACCACCCGCCGGGTCGGTCTGACCGAGGCCGGTGAAGGCTTCTTGTCCCAATGCATGCGTATTCTGGAGGACGTGGATTCAGCGCTGCAAGGCGGCAACCCCAATGCGCCGCTGCGGGGGACGTTGCGCTTGAGCGCACCGATTACCTTCGGCTGCATCCGTCTCGGCCCGCTGCTTGCGGAATTCATTCGGCGAAATCCGGAATTGTCCGTCCTGGTCATGCTGAATGACCAGCCGGCCGATGCCATCGAGGATGGTTTCGATCTCGCGCTGACAATCAGGACGCGGACGCTGGAGGTGGCCAGGTTTCCCCAGTTGGTCGTGCAGCGTCTCGCGGTGTTGGGTTTCGTTGTGTGCGCGTCACCAACCTACCTGGAACAGCACGGCACACCCGCGACCCCGCCGGACCTGGCTGACCATCTTTGCGTGACCGGCACTGAGGCTGGCGGCGAGGTCTGGCGCTTTGCCGGCGCCGATGGGGAACTCGATGTGCCGGTGAACGGCCGCTTCAAGACCGACAATCGCCTGCTGCGGCACAGAGCGGTGCTGGGCGGCGCCGGTGTGTTGCTGGAACCGGAGTTTCTGGCCGCCGATGATATCGATGCGGGCCGGCTGACCCGGCTGATGCCGGATTATCCGCCGGTCAGCGCGACCCTGGAGGCCGTCTGCCCGACCCACAGAGCCGCGACGCCGAAGGTGCGGAGCCTGGTGGCGTTCCTGATGGAGCGGCTGAACGCCTAGCGGCGCCTCTGGTCATCTGCCGCAAGCCGGCTAAGCTTGCCCCAAGGACAGAGGGGGGCGAGCATGCTCAGTATGGTGGGCAAGGTGGCTGTTGTCACCGGAGCCGGGTCGGTCGGACCCGGTTGGGGCAACGGCCGCGCGACGGCGACACTGCTGGCGCGCCAGGGTGCGTCGGTGTTCCTGATCGATATCAACGACGACGCGGTGCAGGAAACCCGGAGCGTCATCGAAAACGAGGGCGGCACCTGCGCGGTGCATCGCTGCGACATGATGGTTTCGGCCGAGGTGGCGGAAATGGTGCAGGCCTGCCTGAACCGTTTCAAGCGAATCGACGTGCTGGTGAACAACGTCGGCGGCTCCGCCCCCGGCGATCCCGTGACGATGACCGAAGAGGTCTGGGACCGCCAGATCGCATTCAACCTGAAGACCGCGTTCCTGGGCTGCAAATATGTGCTGCCGGTAATGCTGGAACAGGGCAGCGGGGCGATCGTCAACATCGCCTCGGTTGCCGGGATGCGCAACGATTTCCTCAGCGGCCGGTCGCATGTGGGTTACAGCGCATCGAAGGCCGGCGTGATCCAGTTGTCGCGGTCGGTCGCCGGCACCTACGCGAAGAAAGGCATTCGGGTGAACACCGTAGTGCCGGGGTTGATGCACACGCCGCTGGTGGAATTCCGCCTGGCCCGCAGCGTCGGCGGCAATGACGCGCAGAAACTGATCGAGGCGCGCAACGCCGCGGTGCCGATGGGGCACATGGGCGATGGCTGGGACGTCGCGCACGCCGTGTTGTTTCTTGCCTCTGACGAGGCGCGATTCGTGACGGCGACAGAAATCATCGTCGATGGCGGCAGCACCGCCGCGATGCCGTGAACCATGACCCTGGAGATCCATGCCATGAGTGAAGCACGCTTTCCGACCCTGACACCGGAGACCATGACGGAAGAGCAGCGCAAGGTCGCCGAGGCGATCCAGTCCGGTCCGCGCGGTGCGGGCCTGCGCGGGCCGTTCAATGCGCTGTTGCGCAGCCCGGATCTGTGTGACCTGGTGCAACGGGTCGGCGCCTATGTGCGCTATGGCAGTTCGATCCCGGCGCCGCTGAACGAACTCGCGATCTGCATGGCCGGCCGCAAATGGTCCGCCCAGTACGAATTCTACGCCCATCGCCGGCTCGGCATCGAGGCCGGGCTGCCGCCGGCGGTCCTGGACGCGGTCGCGGACGGACGGCGTCCGGAGTCGCTGAGCACGGATGAAGCCCTGGTGTACAATTTCGCCACCGAACTGCTGAGCACCGGTGGGGTTTCGAATGCGAACTATCAACCGGTGATCGACCGGTTCGGCGAGCGTGGTGTAATGGATCTGGTCGGCGCGATCGGTTATTACAGTCTAGTATCGATGGTGCTGAACGTGGCGCAGGTGCAACTGCCGGAGGGTGTCACGCCGCCGCTGAAGCCGCTGTAGCACGCTTTGTGACCCTGACGGGACCACCCCTGGGAATCAGCATAGCGGTGCGGCCGAAGAAAGACAGTCTCCCCCTCCCCTTGCGGGAGGGGGTTGGGGGGAGGTTGCCTGTGGCGTCGGAGCTTCTCCTGGCGGAGCCCCCTCCCCCTAACCCCCTCCCGCAAGGGGAGGGGGTTAGGGGGAGGGGGAAAGAACTTTCGAGGCGCGACCGCTATCCCGACGGCTTATGGGGTCAAGGCCAGCCCTGACGAACCGGCACGACGTTCCAGCCCCGATGCAAACGCGCTAGCCCCGTTCCGCCTCGGCGGCCGCCGTGTCGATCGCGGCGGCAATGGCGCGGATCCGGTCATCGGGGATCGGTCCGCTGGCCAGGCGCAGGCGCAGCGCCGTCTTCAGGTTCTCGATCGCGCGAATGATCTGTGGCGCCGGGACGTGGCTGCGCTGTTCCGCCACCGCGTCGATGCGGGCCTGGATCGCCTCCACGGTGCCTTGGTTGGCGAGCAGGAACGCGGCGCCCTCGGCTGTCGCTTCGTAGAATTTCTTGCCGCCCTCGGCCTTGACGGCGGCGAAGCCTTGCTCCTCCAGCATGGTCAGGGTGGGGTAGATCACGCCCGGGCTGGGGCTGTAGCCGCCACCCATGCGTTCCTCCAGCGCCTTGATCAGGTCGTAACCGTGCGCCGGCTTGTCGGCGATCATCCGCAACAGGATGAAGCGCAGGTCGCCATGGTCGAACAGGCGCCGCCGCCCGCCGCCGTGGTGGTGCCGGCCGCCGCGGTCCCCGTTGTCGAGCGGGTCGCGGGCGAAGCGGCGGCCATGGCGCCCGCCGTGATGGTCGGTGTCGTGGCCGAACCGGCCGGTTTTATGATGAGGCATCGTGTTCAGGTTTCCTTTGACCGCCGGGCCTGAATGGCGCCGGCAGCCACGACATAGTGACGATATATCTTGATGTCAAGATATATTTTGACCGGCTCGTACGCGGCGCCGCTCACGCGCTGAAGGTGAACCGGCTGCCGGTCGTGCACAGGACCAGCTTGTCCGGCATCTCGCGTTTGGCCACCTCCAGGAAGTTGCTGCCGCTGCAATGCATCGGCACCAGGTGGTCGATGTCGAAGGTTTTCAGTTCGGCTACGATCCTGTCCAGATAGTCCTGCGGCGCCGGCGCCAGGTGGAAGCCGCCCATCAAGGCATGGATCTTCGTGATCCCGGTCACCTCGCGGGCGCGCCGCAACGTGTTGATGATGCCGCCATGCCCGCACGAAGTGATCACCACCAGCCCGCGGTCGCCAACCTGAAAGCAGGTCGCATGCTCGTGCCAGTGCTGATCCGGCACCGGCTTGCCCGCCAGCTCTTCGGCGGTGAAATGATGGTCGCCATAATTGACCGTATTGCAGCCGACGCCATCCTGTTCGCCGTACACCACGAAGGTGTTCGGCAGCACATGCTCGTCGCTGACACGCGGCACGATCCCGGTGGTGAAGGCATGATCGGCGATGACCACGGGGGTCTCCGACAGCACCGGCGTGACCCGAACCGCCTTGAGGTCGTGGCGGTCCAGCACGCCGTAGGGGGCGAAACTGCCATCGGGGTTCTGCTGCACCCGGTGGCAGAAGGCGTCCTCGCCACCGACATGCAGCGCCAGGTCGGGGCGCATGCGGTCGCGGTGGGCCTGAAGAAAGCCGATCAGACCGCCCAGGTGGTCGAGATGCCCATGGCTCAGGATCAGCGCATCGAGCCCGGCGGGATCGATCTTCAGCAGCGCGAGGTTGTTGTTCAGCACGTCCGGGGTGAAGCCGAAATCCAGCAGATATTGCCGGGTCTCGCGGCCCTTCGCGGACACCAGATGCAGCGACAAACCCCATTGCGCTTCCAGGGTGCGGCCGTTGAAGGCGGCGGGGGCGCGCACCCGCTCGATCCCGACACCGGGCACCTGCGCGCCGGAGATGAAGATGTCGTGCTGCGTGTCCACGACGGCCTGGACCGTCAGCTTGTCCACCACCGGTGGGCTGATCCGCACCGGCGCCGCCCGAGCCCGGTCGATCACGCTGGCACAGGCGAGGAAGGATCCGGTGGCCGCGGCGGACTGCATGAACCAGCGGCGTCCGGTTGGGGATTGGGTCATGGGAATCTCCTGTGATATCGCGGGTTCGGCTTCACCCCGCAGCCGGGGTGATCTCGATCCGCAGCACATCGAGCGGCAGCAGGCTGCCGTCGCGTTCGAAATGCCAGAAGGTCCAGCCGTTGCAGGACGGCGCGTTCTGCGCCGCGGCGCCCACCTTGTGGATCGACCCCGATACGCCCCCCGAGACGACCGTGCCGTCAGCCGCCACCGTCGCGCTGACCCGGCGCTGGCGGTCGAACAGCCTTGTGCCGGGGGCGATCAGACCGCGCTCGATCAGGGAGCCGAAGGGGATCCGCGGCGCCTCCCGCTTGGTTGGCGCCGTCGCCAGGCCGTCGCCGTGCATCGGCTTGGTGTGGCGGACGCGGCCGATTGCGGCCTCGGCGTAGGCAGGGTGGCGTTCGATGCCGATGAAGTGCCGGTGCAGGCGCTTGGCGACGCTGGCGGTGGTGCCGGTGCCGGCGAAGGGGTCCAGCACGATGTCGCCCGGTGAGGTGCTGGACAGCAGCACCCGGTGCAGCAGCGCCTCGGGTTTTTGCGTCGGGTGCAGCTTCAGGCCGTGCTGATTGCGCAGGCGTTCGGGGCCGGTGCACAGCGGAATGAACCAGTCGCTGCGCATCTGGATGTCGTCGTTCAGCGCCTTCATCGCCTGGTAGTTGAACTTGTAGCGGGAATCGCGGCCGCGGGCGGCCCAGATCAGCGTTTCATGCGCGTTGGTGAAGCGCCGGCCGCGGAAGTTCGGCATCGGGTTGGACTTGCGCCAGATCACGTCGTTCAGCACCCAGAAGCCCAGATCCTGCAGGATCGCGCCGATGCGGAAAATGTTGTGGTAGGCGCCGATCACCCACAAGGTGCCGTCCTTGCGCAGCAGCCGGCGGCATTCGGTCAGCCATTCCCGGGTGAAGGCATCATAGGCGGCGAAATCGGCGAACTGGTCCCAGTCGTCGTCCACCCCGTCCACCAGGCTGTCGTCCGGCCGCCGCAACTCGCCCCGCAGTTGCAGGTTGTACGGCGGATCGGCGAAGACGCAGTGGACCGAGGCCGGGGGCAGCATGCGCATATGCGTCACGCAGTCGCCCAGCAGGATCTGATCCAGCGGCAGTTCTCGGGAAATTTCCAAACAGGCTCCGGGTGGCGACGGTCGCCCTATCGTGACGGGTCGCCCGAAGCCGCGTCAATCCCGGTGACGGCGGGTTTCGCGCCGACCCTCATCCGAGATCGAGTCTCAGCTGGGCCACGCAGCCGAATGTCGGGCGGTGGTGCGGGGTTGCGCCCAGGCGTGACAGCCCGTCGCGGTGCAGGCTGGTGGCGTAGCCGGCATTCGCCTCCCACCCATAACCGGGATAGCGCAGCGCCAGGCGCGCCATGGTTCGGTCGCGGATGACCTTGGCGACGATGGAGGCGGCGGCGATCGACAGGCTGGCGGCGTCGCCGCCGACCACACATTGCACCGGGCAAAGCAGGTTCGGCGGGTAATTGCCATCGACCAGGGCCAGGTCCGGCAGATGCGGCAGGCGGGCCACGGCGCGCCGCATGGCGAGCATTGCGGCGTGCAGGATGTTCAGCCGTGTGATCTCGGCGATCGAGGCGGCGCCGACGCCGATCTGGGCTCGGCGGGATGTCCGGAGTTCGGTGTAGGCGTGCGTGCGCTGGGCGGCGGTAAGTTTCTTCGAATCATCCAGCAGGGCGGCGAGCGCGCGCGGCACGCCGGTGGGAAAGACGACCGCGGCGGCGACCACGGGGCCGGCGAGGGGGCCGCGGCCCGCCTCATCCACGCCGGCGACACGGCCTCCTGCGGCTTTTTCGAGCGCGAAATTTGGCATCGGCGTTGGGTAGCAGACGGGGGCGGGTTGGGCGAGGGGGGATTGGGGAGGTGGCGCGCTGATCATGTGCCGGGCGGCGCTGCTGCCGGCCTGTGCGAGCGAACGCGTGAATGACGATACGGTGCACATTTCCAGCGGGGATCCGCCGGCCCCCTGTTGACGGCGGCGCCACCCGCAATCTTGCAGTCGGTGGGCGCCAGACATCCGACCGGGGACAGGCCTATGGGCGAGACCGCTCCCGTTGCCGAGGTGAAGAGGGATTTCGAGTTGTATCAGGACCGGGCGCTGCATGGGCCGGTCACTGTGACCAGGCATGGCCACCCCTCCGTGGTGAGCCTGGCAGCAGATGAATACAACCGCCTGCGAACCGGGCAACTCAGGCTGACGCCGCGATCTGAGTAGGACCATTGCAGCACAGCTGGTTTCAACGCCATGTTCCGCGAACTGCAAGCGCCCGAAAACCGCATCGCTGTGCCGGGGTTTTACCCGCTCGTTGAGGGGGCCGGTTCCGACAAACGATAGTACTCGGTAATCTGGATGGGTCGAACTGGACAACAAATACCCGGAACCGATCGGGTAGAATGGGCGGCTCCACTAGTCAGGCCTTGGGGGATGAAACTGCCCCTTCCCGCATCGCTTGCCACACCCGCTCCGCCGTCGCCGGCCCGTCAAACGCCGTCACGCCCACCCCCGCCAGCGCATCCACTATCGCATTCCCGATCGCCGGGAACAGCGCCACCGCGCCTGCCTCGCCGCAACCCTTCACCCCCAGCGGGTTGGTGGTGCAGGGCGATGGGTTGAAGCTCAGGTCAAACGGCGGAAAATCGTCGGCCCGCGGCATGGCGTAGTCCATGAACGACGCCGCCGGTTGGCCGGTCTCCGGGTCATACACCGCGCATTCCAGCAACGCCTGGCCGGCGCCCTGGGCGATGGCGCCGTGCACCTGGCCCGCGGCGACCATCGGGTTTACCAGCACACCGTAATCGTCCACCGCGGTATGGCGCACCAGCGCGACCCGGCCGGTCTCGCGGTCGATCTCGACTTCCACCACATGGGTGCCGTTGGGGAAGGTCATCGCCTCGCGGGTCCAGGCGTGGTAGGTGTCCAGTGGTTCGCCATCGTCCCGAGCGATATCGGCCAGGGTCAGCAGTCCGATGGAGCGGTCGGTGCCGGCGACGACGAAGTGCCCATCCTCGAACAGGATATCGGTCTCGGCGGCTTCCAGCACGCGCGAGGCGATCCGCCGCCCCTTCGCCACGATTTCGGCCGCCGCCCTGAAAATCGCCGTGCCCCCCATGTAGGTCGCGCGCGAGCTGCCATGGCCGCCGCCGATCGGCGTCAGGTCGGTGTCGCCCTGTCGCAAATGGATGATTGCATTCGGCAGCCCCAGCCGATCGGCCAGGATCTGGGGAAAGGTCGTTTCGTGCCCCTGGCCGATCGTTTGTGTGCCGGTGATCAGCGCGACCTGGCCGTTGGGTTCGAAGCGGATATCGACGTTCTCCGACGGTGATCCGCCGGTGCCTTTGATGTGATAGGCGAAGCCGAGGCCGCGGAAGCAGCCGCGTGTCGCGCTCTCGCGGCGGCGGTCGGGGAAGCCGGGCAGGTCGGCGCGCGCCAGAGCGCGGTCGAAGGTTTCACGGAAACGGCCGCTGTCCACCACGAAGCCCAGCGCATTGGTCATCGGCGTGGCAGTGAACAGGTTGCGCCGGCGCAACGCAGCTCGATCGAAGCCGCATTGCCGCGCGGCGGCATCGATCAGCCGCTCCATGATGTTGTTGGACTCGGCAAACCCGGGTGCGCGCGTGACGCCGATGGGCGTGGTGTTGGTCAGCACCGCGGCGACCTGAAGCTCGATCGCGGGAATATCGTAGACGGTGCCTTGGAGATGAAAATACTGAAACGACTGCACCGCGCCTGAGCCGCCGGCCATATAGGCGCCCAGATTGGCTACGCTTGCGACCCGCAGCGCCAGGAATTTTCCGTCCGTATCCAGTGCCAGGCTGGCCTCGGCGTGATGGTCGCGCGCCTGGTGGTCGCTGACGAAACCCTCCGATCGGGTGGCGATCCACTTCACCGGCCGGCCGGTGCGCCGTGCCGCCCATAGCAGCAGAGCCTGTTCGGCGTAGGTGAAATTCTTGGCGCCGAAGCCGCCGCCGACATCGGGAGCGATGAAGCGCACCTGCGCCGGCGGCACGCCCAGCCAGCGCGCCGCGGCGTCGCGGTTGCCGTGCAGGCTCTGGCTGGAGACGTGCAAAGTGTAGCGTTGGGAGTCCGGATCATAGCGGCCCACCGCGCCCCGCGGCTCCATCGGATTGGTCACGATCCGATGATTGTGTAACGATACGGTCACAGTATGGGCGGCGGCGGCAAACGCGGCTTTCGTGTCGCCGACATGCCAGTCGAAGCACAGATTGCCGGGCACGGCCGGCGACAACTGCGGCGCCCCTTGTGCGCGAGCGGCGTGTGCGGTCGTGACCGCGGGCAGGGCGGTGTAGTCGATGACGATGCGTTCGGCGGCATCCAGCGCCAGGGCTCGGGTTGTGGCGATCACCAGCACGACCGGTTCGCCGACAAATCGGACGGTCTTGGACGCCAGCAGCGGTTGTGGCGCAAAGCGGAACGGTTCGCCGGTCTGGGCGTTCGCCTCTACTGTCGGGCGCATCGGGTTGAGGCCGTCGGCGGCGGCATCGGCGGCCGTCAGCACCGCCAGCACACCCGGGGCGGCGCGTGCGGCGCTGGCGTCGATCCTGTCGATCCGGCCGTGCGCGTGTGGGGAGCGCAGGAAGACCGCGTGCACGACATCGGCGAACACCAGGTCGTCCAGATAGTTGCCCTGGCCGGTGATGAAGCGTGCATCTTCCCGCCGCTTGGGGGCATCACCGATCACGTCCCGGTCGTTCGGCATGGCAACGTCTCCTGGTGTGGTCAGTACCCGCCGGGCAGCGCAACGACGGTTGGCCGGTCTGGCAGGGTTGTGCGCGAGACCTGCCACACGGGCGTGTCGTGCAGTTCGATCATGTAAGTTTCGCGCGCGAGATTGAGGAAACGGGCCAGAATTTGCGGATTGAAGTAGTGCATCGGCAGCACGACCCGCGGTTGGATTTGTTCCAGCACCGCCATCATATCGGGCAGGCTCATGGTATAGCCGCCGTCCACCGGTGCCATCACCACGTCGATGTGGCCCAGAGCGGCGAGGTCCGCCGGTTCCAGCAGATGGTGCAGGTGGCTCAGATGCGCGACGCAGAGACCGGCGCTTTCGAACACGAAGATCGAGTTGCCGTATGCCTCGGTGTCGCCGTTCCAGTCGCGGATATTGGTGGGCAGGTTGGTCACATGCAGATCGCGCAGCACGAGATCGAAGGCCGGCACCACGCCGTTTTCTTGCCAGCCGTGCAGCACGTAGCGAATCCGCGGATCGGGATGCAGCGTGTAGTGCGTGGCATGGGCGTGATTCATGGTGGCGATGTCGGGCGGGTCGGCGGGAATATTGAAGCCGTTGTAGTCGGTCACGGCGCGTACGCCGGCGGGGGTTTCGATCTCAAAACTCGCGTGCCCCAGAAAGGTGATGGTCAACGTGTCGTCACTGGCGGCGGCGCGCCAGACATGCGGCGGATCGAATGCGACCGGCGCGCAACCGGCCAGCGCCTGGCGCGGCAACACCAGCAGCAGCACCAGAACAAGCAGGCGCATCAGCCGGAACGCCGCTTTGGCGCGATCAGGCCTTGGGCTTCCAGCATCGGCAGCACGCCGCCGCTCAGCATCATATCCAGCAGCATTTTCGGCACCGGTGTGACCGCGAGGGTCTGGCCGGTGCGGGTGTTGGTGGCTGTCCAATCCTCGATCGACAGTTCCGCGCGGTCGCCTTCTTCGAACGCGGCGGTGACGCCGGGGCATTCGAAGGCTCTGAAGCCGTGGTTGACGGCATTGCGGAAGAACAATCCGTTGATAGTTTCCGCCAGCAGGAATCCAACGCCACAGTTTCGCAACGACCGAGCGGCCGGGCGGGACGAACCCATGCCGTAGTTGAAGCCACCGATGATGACGTCGCCGTTTTGCATCTGTGCCAGGAATTCGGGGCGGTTGTTGATGAAGACGGCTTTGGCCTGTTCCGTCGCGCTGCGGTAGAGCCATGGGCCTGGCAGCATCAGGTCGGTGTTGATGTTGTCGCCGAATTTCCAGACCTTGCCGGCCAGCATGTTCGATCCGCTCATGCGACGTCTCCCGCAAAGAACGCGCCGGGGTGGGATATGACACCCCGCAACGCGGATGCGGCGACGGTTGCCGGCGATCCCATGAAAATCCGAGCCGAAGGATCGCCCATGCGCCCCTTGAAGTTTCGCGTGCTGGCGGTGATGCACACTTCGTCGGGGCCGACCACGCCCATGTGACCGCCGGAGCAGGCGCCGCAGGTTGCGGGGGTCACCACCGCCCCGGCTTCCATCAAGGTTTCGATATAGCCGGCCTTCAAGGCTGCCCGGTAGATCGCCTGCGTGCCCGGTGTTACGAGCAACCGCGTGCCTTTCGCGACCTTGCGACCCGCAACGATCTTCGCAGCGACGGCAAGGTCGTCCAGTGTGCCGTTGGCGCAAGAGCCGATGAAGGCCTGGTCGATGTGCTGTCCGGCGACGGCGGCGACCGGCACGGAATTGTTCACCACCGCGTCGGGCAAGGCGACCAGGGGTTCCAGCGTTTCAAGATCGATGCTGCGGCGCGCGTGATAGGCGGCATCGTCATCCGGCCAGGTCGGAAACCACTTTGCGTCCGGATTGACCGATCGCATGTAGTCCTGCAGCGCATCGTCGGGTTCGAAGATGACGAACTCGGCGGATAATTCGGCGCCCATCGTCGCCAGGGTGCGCCGCCCGTTCAGACTGATTGTGCTCATGCCGGCGCCGCCATACTCGATGTTCTGATTGACGTGCGCGCCGTACTCTCCGGCGATGAACAGGAAGATGTCTTTTGCCGACACGCCCGGCCGCAGCCGGCCGGTGAAGTCATAGCGCACGGTTTCGCCCACCTGGAACCAGGCCTTGCCGGTGGTGATGGCGAACAGCATGTCCGGACCACCGACGCCGCGCGCCGCGCAATTGAAGGCGCCGGCGGCACAGGTGTGCGAGTCCCCGTTCACCAGTACGGTTCCCGGCAGAGCATAACCGCGGTCGGCGACCACGGCATGGGCGATGCCCTGGTCGGCGCCGATATCGTGCAGGCGCTCGATGCCGAAGCGTTCCGCAAACTGGCGGCCGGTGCGGTGGGCCTGGGCGGCCTGGGTGGTCGGCGCCGGCGCCAGATGATCGAACACGATGGCGACCTTGGCGGGGTCGTGGACCTTCAGCACCTCCCGCCAGCCTTCCGGCAGGAAGGTCATGTCCATCAGCACGGCGGTTTCGACGTCGACCACCGCGACATCGCCGGGCGCGACCGGCGTCTGGCCGCTGGCGCGTGACAGGATTTTTTCCGTGATGGTCATGCCCATGGCGGCCGCTCCCTTGGATGGGGGCAGCATGCGACGCAATCGGTTTTGCGGCAACTGAGCGGGCGACACCCGGCGCTTCCAGCACCGGGTCGGTGACGATGCGCGGCCAGACGGGGTTCGTGGGTTGCCCGTTCAGCCCGCCCATGGTCGCCGGCTGGCCGCTGAGAGGAGGAAATGCGGGCATCAAGGCAAATTTGCCTTGACGCGAACCTTAGAATACGGAAGTTTTCCTGTCGCCACTGGCGGTCGCGTGTTGCCCGCCTTCGGATTTTTGTCGCGCCCGCGGGCCATGGGGTCCGGCGGAGGGCCGTTTGTGGCCATTACGGAGCATTCATTATGAATTCGTCTTTTCAATCCTGGGTCGGCCAAGTGACCACCGGCCATGGCGTCATGGTGCTGGCGCCGACCTTGCTTGCCATCGGGGCTGGCTCCATGAGTTGGGAGACCGCAACGCCCTTACTGCTCGCCGGCGTCATCGGGCTGGTCTGGCCGGAGAACACGGCGGCCAAGGCCGCTGGCCAGGCCGTGGCGACGGACGTCGAGGCGTTGATCGCCGCCTATCGGACCGGACTTGACCATGCGGGGACCGATCCGGCGGCGGCCGGTTCGGTGCCGACGGTCCCATCGCATCCGGCGGGCCTGACCGCGACCGGCCTTGCCACACTCGGCCTGACCGCGGCGGCACTGGCAGGCTGCTCTGGACAGACACCCGCGCAGCAGCAGGCCGCGATCACCGCGGTTGCGTCCGGTCTGATCTGCGTCGCCGATACCACGGGCAAGGTGGTGACCGCGGCGTCAACCGGCGACGCGAACGCGGTCAAGGCGGCCAATGCGATGGTGGCCGCTGGTGGCGCGCTGACCACGGATGCGGCGTGCCAGTCGGCGATCAGCAACGGACTGGTGGCCACTGCCGCACCGGCCGCCGCGCCGGTGGCCGCGCCGGCTGCTGTGCCAGCGGCCGCGCCCTGATCCATCGGCGGCAGTTGCGGGACGACTATCCCGCAACTGCCGTTCCGCGGCGACAGGCAGGAGACCCCCTGCACAAATCGGCGATCACGATCCGAATAGTCCGGCCACACCCGATCGCACCGGTTCCACGGCCTCATCCCAGCGGTTGAATCCGCGGCCGATCGGTGTCTGGATGGCGGGCGAAGCAATCGGGGGAAACATCATGACCGTCATTCTTGGGTCGGGCGAGCACCGCTACCGGGTCGAGGAAGGCTGGGGCCAGTTGCCGGATGGCTGGTCCTTCCACGAGGTCGGCGCGGTCGGCGTCGATCGCAACGACAACGTCTATGTGTTCAACCGCGGTGAGCACCCGATGATCGTGTTCAGCCGCGACGGACAATTCCTGCGGTCCTGGGGCGAGGGCCTGTTCCCGAGGGCGCACGGGGTCCACATGGCGCCCGACGACACGATCTTCTGCACCGACGACGGCGCGCATTGCGTGCGCAAGTGCACGCTGGAGGGCAGGGTGCTGATGACCCTGAGCACCCCCGGCAAGCCCGCGCCCTTCATGAGCGGGCAGCCGTTCTGCCGCTGCACCCATACCGCTTTGTCGCCGAAAGGCGAGATCTACGTCTCCGACGGCTACGGCAACGCACAGGTGCATAAATATTCGCCGGACGGGCGGTATTTGTCGTCATGGGGTCGTTGCGGCGTCGGCGAGGGCGAGTTCAACCTGCCGCACAACATCCATTGCGATGCCGACGGCTGGGTCTATGTCGCCGACCGGGAGAACAGCCGGGTGCAGGTGTTCGACGGCAACGGCCGGTTCGAAACGGCGTGGAACAATGTCGTGCACCGTCCCAGCGCGATGCATTTCTCGGGCGGCGCGTGCCCGTTGTGCTTCATCGGCGAGGTCGGACCGTATCTCGGCTCCAACCGCGGATTTCCCAATCTGGGGCCGCGGATCAGCATCCTGTCGCCCACCGGCAAATTGCTGGCGCGCCTCGGGTCGGAAACGAATCCGCATGGCCAGGCGCCGGGGCAGTTCATGTCGCCGCACGGGCTCGCGGTGGATTCGCATGGCGATATCTATGTGGGGGAGGTCTCGGTCGCCTCCTGGCCGTCGCTGTTCCCCGGACAGCCCCGGCCGGAGAGGCTGCGCAGTTTGCAGAAGTTGGTGAAGGTCGGAGCGGAGACCTGATCGGGCTGGATCGGGGACGCAATGGTGACTTGCGCCCGCCGGACGTGATCACCGGTTTCCGCCGGTATAGGCAATGCGCCAGATCGTTCCGTTCCCGTCCTCGCTGACCAGCAACGCGCCGTCGGCCGCAACCGCAACCCCGACCGGACGGCCCCAGACCGCCTGGTCGGACGCGACGAAACCGGTCAGGAAATCCTCGTACGCCCCGGTCGGCCGACCGCCGGCAAAGCGCAGGCGGATCACTTTGTAGCCGGTTCGCCGAGCCCGGTTCCACGATCCGTGCAAGGTCACGAAGGCATCGCCGCGATAGTCGGCCGGGAACTGCGTCCCGTCATAGAACGCGATGCCCAGCGGCGCGGAATGCGGCTGGATCAGCACATCCGGCACGATCGCCTGACCGGCAAGGTCAGGCCGCGCATCGGGCAGCCGGGGATCAGGGTGATTGCCGGTATAGTACCACGGCCACCCGTAATATCCGCCCGCCCGGACCCCGGTTGCATAATCCGGCGGAAGATTGTCGCCGAGCCCGTCGCGTTCGTTCACCACGCACCACAGCAGGCCCGTGGCGGGCTGGATCGCCTCGCCGCTGCAATTGCGCAAGCCGGTGGCAAGGATCTGCCGGTCCTGGCCCTCCGGGTCAAACGATACGACATCGGCGCGTCCGGTTTCCTCATCCCATGCGGCACCGATGGGCAGGCCAGCCGGCGGCGGGCCGCGCAAGGCAGCCAGGTTCGATGCCGAACCGACCGAGACAAACAGACGCTGGCCATCGGGGGCGAAGGCGAGGTCCCGCGTCCAATGCCCACCCTCGGGCAGGCTGCGCACGACGACCTGGGCCGAACCAGCGGCCTGCAGGTCGCCGGATTGGTAGGGGTAGCGCACGACCCGATTGGTCTCCGCCACATAGACGTAGCGGGGCGCCGGGCCGGGTGGCCAGAACGCGATGCCATAGGGCAGGTTCAGGCCGGACGCAAAGACGGTGTTCGTCCCGGGACGCGCCGCACCGGCCGGGGACCGCAAAACACGGATACGGCCGGCACCGGTTTCGGCCAGAAACACGTCGCCATTCGGCGCGACACGCAGCACGCGCGGCATGTTGAGGCCGGCGGCAAACAGCGTGGCCTCAAACCCCGGCGGCACCCGCAACCCCGCGTTGGCCGGACGAGCGGTGACGGACGGGCCGCGGGCTGCGGAGGTGGTGGCATAGGGGGCGGGCAGCGCATCCGGCGTGATCTGGCGCAGCACACCCGGCGCGTCGTCGTGCCAGTCGCCGAAGGCGGCGGGACCGGTGCGCGGCGGGTCGCCGGCGGCGCTCAGCAGCAGGGCAAACAGGGGCAGCAGCATGCGATGTGTCATGACGCGATCATGCGCCAGCCGACCGTATTGTCGAGTGAGATGCGCCCTCGACCGGTCCGGTCCGACCGCGCTATCGTCCCAGCAGGAGGAGTCCCCATGAACCCGGATGCAATCGCCGCCCTGCAACGCCCCGCCGGCCTGCCGTTCCGCATCGGCAAGATCGGCCACGTCGCCCTGTACGTGTCGGACCTGGAGCGGTCGGCCCGCTTCTATACGCAGGTGCTCGGCTTCCAGGTCTCCGACGTGATCCCGCAAGGCCGCTTCCCCGGCGGCGCGGTGTTCCTGCGGTGCAACACCGACCACCACGGCATCGCGCTGTTCAAGGCGACCGACGACAATCCCGCCGGTGCGGGCCTGCACCATATCGCGATGGAGGTGCCAACCCTGGATGACGTACTGCGCGTG
>Ga0302279_10003310_pt1 | contig 20263 bp, 23 predicted proteins | sample III_Bog_N3_3_FD_194541 | JGI IMG/M metagenome (GOLD analysis project Ga0302279, IMG submission 194541) | Peat permafrost microbial communities from Stordalen Mire near Abisko, Sweden - III_Bog_N3_3 | ecosystem: Environmental > Terrestrial > Soil > Wetlands > Peat | place: Sweden: Abisko...
CTCGGTGCCGCCGATCTGGTGCCGGTCGCCTCCGCGCATATCGACGGCTGCCTGTATCATGGCGACTCGGGGACGGAGTTCGCCGAGTTCCTGGTCGCCAAGGGCGCACGGGTACGCGTCCGGGCAACCACCAATGTGGGCGCCCTCGACCTGCTGCGCCCGAACAACGTGCGGCTTGCGGGCATGCGGCGGGAGATGGCGTTGCGGCTGATGCGCGCCTACGAGGCGCTCGGCTGCACCAGCACCTGGACCTGCGCGCCGTACCAGGCCGGCCACCGCCCGGCGGCCGGCAGCGACGTCGCCTGGGGCGAGTCCAACGCCGTCGCCTTCTGCAACTCTGTCCTGGGCGCGCGCACCAACCGCTACGGCGATTTTTTGGACATCGCCTGCGCCATCGCCGGCCGCGCGCCGCGCTACGGGCTGCATCTGGCCGACAATCGGCGTGCGACGGTGCGGGTGGACACCTCCGGCCTGTCCGACGCGCTGAAGGCTAAGGACGCGTTCTGGCCAGTGTTGGGCGCGTGGCTCGGCCGCACGGTCGGCGAAGCCATCGCGGTGATCGAGGGGCTTGCCACGCACGCCACCGAGGATCGCATGAAGGCGCTCGGCGCCGCCGCCGCGTCCACCGGCGCCGTCGCCTTGTTCCATATCGCGGGCGTCACGCCGGAGGCGCCGGCAGCGGACAAAATTCTGGCCGACCGGTACACGACGATCGCGCTGACGCCGGCGGACGTACGCGACGCGCGAACACTGCTGTCCACCGCCGAGGGCGACGCGGTCGATGCGGTCGCGGTCGGCAGCCCGCATTTTTCCTTCGACGAGATTCTGGCGCTGGACGCGTTGCTGGCCGGGCGGCGGACGGCGGTGCCGATCTACCTCAACACCGGCCGCCACGCGCTCGCCCGCCTTGAGCAGCGTGGCACGCTGGCGGCGCTGACCGAAGCGGGCGTGGTGCCGATCGTCGATACCTGCGTCGTCGCCACGCCGATCATGCCGGATTGCGGCGGCGTGCTGATGACGAACAGCGGAAAATTCGCGTTCTACGCGCCCGGCAACACCGGCTACGCGGTGCAGTTCGGCAGCCTGGCCGACTGCGTCGAAAGTGCGGTCGCCGGCCGGCTGGTGCGCGACGAGGCGGACTGGCAATGACGCAGATCATGTTCCCGGGCGACGCCGAGGGCGAAGTGCTGGTGCTGGCGGCACCGCTCAGCTTCTGGGGCGGCGTGTCGTGGGAAACCGGTGCCATCACCAACGTTCGCCACCCGCAATGCGGCCAAGTCGTGTCCGGAAAAATCCTGGTGGTGCCGGAGCCGGTCGGGTCTTCGTCGTCCTCGGCGGTGCTGCTGGAACTGATCCGCTCCGGCCGCGCCCCCGCCGCCATCGTGCTCGGCCGCCCCGACGCGATTTTGGTGGTCGCCTGCCTCGTTGCGCGCGAAATGGGCTGGCCGGCGCCGCCGGTGTTGCTGGTGCCCGGATTTGCCGGCACCGAATCCGGCCGGGCGCGCATCGTCGGCGGCGTGCTCGAAACCTAACGCCGTTCGCCGTCCGGCCGGCGGCACAGCCCGGCTTCCTCAGCGCCGAGGGCGGCGTTGAAGCTGGCCGACATGGTCTGGAACGCGATCCAGGCGGTCAGTGCGACGATGCCGTCGTCGTCGAAGCTTTCGCGCAATGCCGCGATCTGCGCCGGACGCACCCGTGCGGCCGTGTCCGTCATCGCCTCGGCGTAGTCGAGCGCCGCGCGCTCGCGGTCGTCGAACAGCGTGCTGTCGCGCCAGTGTTCCACCGCCGTCGCCTTCGCGGTCGAACCGGAGGCGGCGAGCAGATTGTAGGCGTTCAGATCGACGCAGAAGGCGCAGCCGTGCAGTTGTGCGACGCGGACCGAGAGCAGGCTGCGCAGTGCGGCATCGACCGGGAAGCGTGGCCGCTGGAACCGCCACAGCAGGAACAGCAGCCCGGCGAAATGCCCGGGCAGGCGGCCCCACAGCCAGGACGGCGACAGCGTACGCCCGTAGATGCGCGCCTGCCGGTGGAAAAACAGCCGCAGATACCAGGGATAGGCGGCAAGCGGCTTGGGCGCGATGCTCGCCATATGTCAGGCGCTACTTCGCGCGCCCCCAGGTGTAGGTGGAGGCGATGGCGTAGTTCCACACCGCGCCGATCAGCGCGCCGGCCAACCCCGCCAGCCACCAGCTTCGCCCCTCGCCGAACACCTGTGCCGCGATGCCGATATTGGCGACCGCGCCGATGCTGCAGCCGACGCAGAACGTCACCAGCCCGCGCAGCAGCTTCCAGCTTTTCAGCCGGCGGTCGCGATAGGTCAGTTGGTTGTTGAGCAGGAAATTGCCCACCATCGCCGCCAGCGTGCCGACCGTCTCGGCGGTCGCGAAGCCGCTGCCGAACCCCAGCAACAGCCGCAGCACCACCAGATTGACGAACACGCCGAGGCCGCCGATCAGCGCGAACAGCACGAAGCGCACCGGCACGATGTGGCCGATCAGCTTGTCGGCGATCAGCATCAGGTATTCCCAGGCGACCATCGAATCGAGCTTGCTCTCGCCGAACTGGCGGGCGCGGAAGGTGAACGCGAGTTCGCGAAACCGCAGCGGCCGCGGCGAGGACGCGAACAGGTCGAGCAAAATTTTAAAACCCTGGCCCGACAGGTTGCGCACGGCGGCCACGAACGCCTCGCGCCGCAGCATGAAGAAGCCGCTCATCGGGTCGGCGATGTCCGCCTTGACGATCAGCCGGCTGAGCTTGGTGGCGAAATTGCTGATGGCGACGCGCCTGGCATCCCATTCGCCGGTGCCGCCGCCGGCGACGTAGCGGCTGGCGACGACGATATCGAGGTCGTTGCCGGTCAGCGTCGCATACATCTTTGGCAACAGGGTTTCGTCATGTTGCAGATCGGCGTCCATCACCGCCACGATCGGGGCGGAGGTCGCCAGAATCCCCTCGATGCAGGCCGAGGACAGGCCCCGCCGGCCGATCCGTTGCAGGCAGCGCACGCGCGGGTCCTGCTGTGCGATGCGGCGGGCGACGTCGGCCGTGCCGTCGCGCGAATCGTCGTCGACGAACAGCACCTCCCACTCGATGCCGCGCAGCACCTCGTGCAGCAGGCCAACCAGCACCGGCACGTTGGCGCTTTCGTTGAGCGTCGGCACCACGACGGCAAGCTGCCGGCTGGCCCAGCCGCTCACCTGCGGCGGCACGGACGGTGCCGCGTCTGCGACGATCTCGCTGCCTGACAAACCCGGTCTCCACGGTTCAAGCGGGCTTGCTGCCAGAATGGACTTGGCGCCGCAAGCGAGATGCGTATCGAACGTCGATCCGTCATTGCCGCACTCAGAGCTCGCAGGGTGACGACGGGGCGCGATTTAACGCTTGACCAACTTGGTACGGCGAGCCTCAGGTCCCGCAGATTGCGATTGTGAAGGCTGACAGATGGCCCATCTTGTCAAGGAAATTGCCACCTTCGAGTCCATGCGGTCGGCACTTGAGACCGGTCACTCTGGCAAGTGGGCGCTCGTGCATGCAGACGAACTTATTGGCACCTACGCAAGTTTCGATGCGGCTGCAAACGAGGCTGTTTCCCGGTTTGGCCGCGGGCCGTACCTGATTCGGCAGATCGGCGCGCAACCAATCATTATGCCGGCTTCCGCCATGTATGTTTTCAATCATGCGGGAGGCCAAATGCGGATTTGTTGATGGCCCCAACCAAACTGGACGAGACGCGCTGGTCGTTCATGGGCCTACTTTACTTGTAGATATCGGATTTGATCCCCAATGCGATCCGCAGTATCCGAATCGAATTCCAGCGTTGGCTGAGACGAAGCTGTGGGCGCTGGTCGATACGGGTGCCACGGCAAGTTGCATCGACAGTGACCTTGCGGCGAAGTTGCAACTTCCGATCGTCGATCGCCAAACGATTGGCGGTGTCAGCGGCATCAGGGAAGTCAATATGCATCTTGCGCACATTCATGTTCCGTCTTTGGGATTCACGTTGTATGGCGCATTTGCGGGTGTCGATCTCATTGCTGGTGGCCAACGGCACTATGCCCTCATCGGCCGGACATTTTTGCAATATTTTAGGATGACCTATGATGGTCGCTCAGGAGACGTCACTATCTCAGCGTGAGATTATTGAATGTGGGATAAATGACTGGCCGTGTGCCGTCAGTCTTTCCCCGTTGGACGGTCAAGGTTAGTCCAGTACGGCGTGGCTCGCTTCGGCCTCGGCCCCGGCCGCCACCTTCGGCGCCCCTGGGCGACGCATGATCACCAGCAGCAGCAGCGTCGGCAGCGTCGTCCAGATCATCAGCTTGTAGTCGTCGATGTAGGAAATGATCTGCGCCTGCGTGTTGATCATGCCGTCCAGCACGCGGGCGCCCGCATAGGTGCGCGGGTCGAGGATGCGCGAGACCGTGCCGCCGCCTTGCAGCGCGCGGTTGAACGGGTTGACGAAAGCGCCGAGTTCGCTGTGGACGACCTGGATATTATGCGCCAGTTGCGAGGACGTGATCGACACGCCGATGGCGCTGCCGACGTTGCGGAACAGGCTGAGCAGCGAGGCGCCGTCGGTGCGCATCGCCGGCGGCAGTGTGGCGAACGCGACCACCTGCAACGGGATGAACACGAAGCCGAGTGCCGCGCCCTGCACCATCAGCGTTAGGATCAATTGCTTGGCGCCGATGTCGGGCGTCCAGCCGGTGGCCGCGTACAGCGACCACAGCAGCATCAGCACGCCGAGCGCCATCAGCAGGCGCGGATCGACGCGCGCGGCAAGGCGGCCGGAAATCATCATCGACACCATCGTGCCGATGCCGCGCGGCGCCATCACCAGCCCGGCCGTCGCCACCGGGTAATTGCCGAGATTCTGCAACCACGGCGCCAGCAGCGAGGAGGTGGCGATCAGCACCACGCCGACCGCGAACATCATCACCACGGAGGCCGAGAAATTCCGGTCCTTGAAGATGCGCGGCGGGATGAACGGCTTCTTCGCCAGCAGCAGATGCACCAGGAACAGGTACACACCGAGGCCGGCCAGCACCGCTTCGACGACGATTTCGCCTGAACTGAACCAGTCCTTGTCCTGGCCGCGATCCAGCATCAACTGAAACGAGCCGATGCCGAGCGCCAACGCGCCGAACCCGGTCCAGTCGAAATTCAGCCCCGGATTGGTCGGCGCCTTCGGCATGAACAGCGCGAGCCCGGTGATCGCCAGGATGCCGAACGGCAAATTGATGAAGAACACCCAGCGCCAGTTGTACACGTCGGTGAGGTAGCCGCCGAGCGTCGGGCCGAGGATCGGGCCGACCATCACGCCGACACCCCAGATCGCCATCGCCGAACCGCGCTGCTCGGGCGGATAGATGTCGAGCATCACCGCCTGCGACAGCGGCACCAGTGCGGCACCGAACATGCCCTGCAACAGCCGGAACGCCACCATCTGCGGCAGCGACTGCGCCACGCCGCACAGCATCGAGGCGCCGGTGAACCCGGCCAGACACAGCACGAATAAATTCTTCCGCCCGAACCGTGCCGCGAGCCAGCCGACCGGCGCCGTCATGATCGCGGCGGCGACGATGTACGAGGTCAGCACCCAGGTGATCTGGTCCAGCGTCGCCGACAGGCTGCCCTGCATGTACGGCAGCGCCACGTTGGCGATGGTGGTGTCGAGCGCCTGCATCAGCGTGGCGATCATCGCGCAGACGGTGATCAGCGCCCGATGCGGCACCTTCTCGCTGGCGGCACGCGTGCCGCTCACGGCAGCAGGTCGGACAGGTGCCGGACGTGGCCGGTGTCGATGTCGGCTTCCACGCTCATGCCCGCGCGCAGCTCGGGGTCGCCCGGCTGGCGGTCCACGCGGATGCGGACCGGCATGCGCTGCACCACCTTCACCCAGTTGCCCGACGAATTCTGCGCCGGGAGCACCGAGAATTCCGAGGCGCTGGCGGGCGCGATGCTGTCCACCGCACCGTGGAACGGATGATCGGGGTAGGTGTCCACCGTCAGCGCGACCGAGTCGCCCGGCTTGACGTTGGTCAGGTCGGTTTCCTTCGGGTTGGCCTCGACCCAGACATGCTCGTCCGAGACCAGCCCGAACGCGGCGGTGCCGATGGCCAGATACATGCCCGGCTGTGTGGCTTCCACGTTGGTCACGGTGCCGCTGAACGGCGCCATCAGCACCGTGTGGTCGAGTTGCCGTTGCCACTCGTCCACCTGCGACTGCGCCTGCAAATATTGCGGCGTGGTGGCGACATCGACATCGGCATTGCCGCCGAGACGGGCGAGTTGCACCTCGGCCTGTTCCTTCAAGCTGTCCACGGCGGCGGCGTCGGCGGCGACCTTGAAGCGCGCGTCGTCGAAATCGGCGCGCGGCACGCCGCCGCTTTTCACCAGATTGCCGTAGCGGTCGAGCGTCGCCTGATCGGACTGCGTCTGCGCCTGCTTCACCGCGATGTCTCGCAGCATGCGCCGATAGTCGCGCTTCATCGCCTCCATGGTCAGGGCCATCTGCGCGAGATTCGCCTTGGCGCCGGCAAAGCCGATCTGCGCCTGCCGGTCGCGCAGCTTCAGCAACACGTCGCCCTTGGCGACATGCTGGCCTTCGCGGACGTCCACTTCGCCGACGATGCCGCTGATGTCGTTGGCCACCGCAAGCTTGGCCGCCCGCACATAGGCGTCATCGACCGAGACGAGGCGACCACCATGCAGCCAGTACCAGCCGGACGCGACCACGACAACGGCGATGCCGCCGAGCATCAGCACCGGCCGCAGCAGGCGCAGCACCGAACGGCGGGTGGCGGGGGCGGGGGCAGGGCCGGCGAGGCTCCCCGGAGCCGTCGTCGCGGAAGCCATCAGGCGACATCCTTCACGGTCGTGTCCTTGAACAAGCCTTTGTGCCGACACTTGCGCAGCAAGGTGGACTTCATGAATTGCAACCCTTCGATCATCGTCTGCTGCGTGGCCGGCGCGACGTCCTCGGTGAGCACGCGCAGGATGTCGGCGCGCTCGGCTTCCATTTCCGCCAGCACCTGCCCGGACGGCGGCAGCAGATGCAGCCGCCAGATGCGCCGGTCCCTGTCGTCCGGCCGGCGCTCGACCATGCCGCGCGCCTCCAGCCGGTCGATCAGCCGTGCCACGGTGATCGGCTCGACTTCCAGGATTTCCGCGAGTTCCTTTTGCGACAGGCCGGGCTGGCGTTGCAGCCAGATCAGGATGACCCATTGCGCGCGGGTCATGCCGTGCATGGATGCACGCCGATCCGCCTCCTGGCGGATCAGCCGGGCGACGTCATGCAGCAGGAACAGCAGGTCGGGGGACTGGGGCACAGGCATATAGTAAGCAGCGTTATCATCTCCGCTATCGCCTATCCCATGCGGTGGGCGCAAACCTGCCCCGCCGCATTCCCCAAATGCATCAACCGGCGAACAAACGCGCCGGCGGCGGCGCCTTGCGGCTGTAGTCGATGCGGGTGTAGCCGCCGCCCTGATACAATTCGATAATCGGATCGCCGCTGGTCTTGCCCAGCATCTGCCCGGCGAAGGTGTCGGCGCTGTCCTGCGGCAGCCAGCCGATCTTGCCGCGTGCATCGCCGCGCCAGAACGTGCGCGCATTGGCCGAGGCGCCCCACAGCACGATGCAACCGGTCGCCTCGGCCAGCGTCGCCCGCTCGCACAGCCGGCACAGATCGCCGTACGACAGCCAGGTGGAGAGCATCCGCTCCTCGGTCGGCTCCGGGAAGCACGAGCCGATGCGGACGGAGACGCTCTCGACGCCGTGCTTGAACCAGTAGAGCCGCCCCATCAGTTCGCCATAGGCCTTCGACAGGCCGTAATAGCCGTCCGGCAAATGCAGGCAGTCGACGTCGATCGTCGCGCTGCGCTCGTGAAACCCGATCGAATGGTTGGACGACGCGAAGATCACCCGCGCGCCCTCCCGGCGCGCCGCCTCGTAGACGTGATAAAGGCCACGAATGTTCGGGCCGAGAACCTCCTCGAACGGCCGCTCCACCGAGACGCCGCCGAAATGCAGGATCATGCCGCAGCCTTCCGCCAGCCGCAGGATGTCGACGCCATTGTTGAGGTCGGCGCGGGTGAAGGTGCAGCCGGCCGGCACGGCGGTCGGGAACGGCACGATGTCGGTCAGCCGCAGCGGCCAGCCACGCGCCGCCAGATAGGCGGTCAGTTGCCGCCCGAGCGCCCCGGACGCGCCGGTCAGCAGTACGGGTTTCTGGGGAATGTCGGTCATGCGTGTTTCCTGGTTCAGGTGTCGGCGAACAGCGCCACCTTGCTGCCGGCTACCGGCGCGCGCAGGCGGAACAGCCCGCCCATCGTCGGGTGCGCCGCCAGCACATCGGCCGGCTTGCCACCGCGCAGCGTGGTGACATAGACAAAATCATCGGCAAAGCACGGCATCGACGGGCCGGGCACCGGCAGCGGCAGTTTTTGCAGCAATGCGCCGGATGGCGCGAACTTGTTCAGGCAGGCGGCGGAGCTGCCGGCCGACCAGTAATTCCCCTCCGCATCGGTGGCGCCACCGTCCGGCCGACCGTCGGCATCGGCGATGGTGGCGATTGCGCGCCGATTGGCGATCACGCCGGTGGCCGGGGCAAAATCCCACAGGTCGATGCGGCCGGGCCGCGTATCGGTGTGGAACATTTTTGTCCCGTCCGGCGTCCAGGCGAGACCGTTTGCGGTCATGTAGCCGTCCGCCTTGCGGTCGGCGCGGCCGTCCGGCGCGATGCGCCACAGCGCCCCGTCCGCCGTTTTCGGCCGGTTCTGGTCGAGGCCGCCGACCCAGAAGCAGCCGTCCGGGCCGACCTTGCCATCGTTCAGCCGCACATGGTCCGGCTGGTCGAGTTTGCCGGTCAGGTCGGAGCGCAAATGATGCGTCGGATCGAACAGGATCACCCGGTCGCGCAACGCCACCACCCAGCGGCCGGAGCGGCAGAGGCCGAAACTGGCCACCGGTTCGCCGAAATGCCAGGTCTGCTGCGCGCCGTCGTCCACGCCGAAGGCATGGATGACGCCGGCGGGGATGTCGCAGAACAGCACGCGCCGGTGGCGCGCGTCCCAGGTGCAGCTTTCGCCGGTGTCGCAGCGAATGTCCCAGGCGAGTTCGACCACCGGGTCGCTCACGTCTCGGCGTCGCCCGGCAGCTTGATCCCGGCCAGCGCCTGCCACACGCGGATGACAAACGCGTCGTCCTTGGCGCCATGCCCGGCGGCGGCGGCGGCGAGGAAAAGCTGGTGCGCGGCGGCGGCCATCGGCAGCGGGAAGGTGAAGGCGCGCGCCTGATCCAGCACGATGCCGAGGTCTTTGACAAAAATGTTCACCGCCGACAGCGGCGTATCATCGCCGGCCAGGATATGCGGCACGCGGTTCTGGAACATCCAGGAATTGCCGGCCGAGGTGGTGATCACGTCATACAGCGTCTGCGGGTCCGCACCGGCGCGGATGCCGAGTGCCATCGCCTCCGCGGCCGTCGCGATATGCACGCCGGCCAGCAACTGGTTGACCATTTTCACCGTGCTGCCGATGCCGGCGGCATCGCCCAGCCGCCAGACTTTTGCCGCCACCGCGTCCAGCACCGGCTGCGCCTTCGCGAACGCCGCTTCGGAGCCGGAGCCCATCACCGTCATGGTGCCGCCGCGCGCAGCCCCGACGCCGCCGGAGACCGGGGCGTCCAGCAGCAGCAGTCCGAGCGCCTCCAGCTTGGTGCCGAGCGCGCGCGAAAATTCCGGCGCGACGGTGGTGCAGCACAGCACGACGGTGCCTTTTGGCAGTTTGTCGGCACAGCCGGACGGGCCGAACAGCACGTCGGTGGTCTGCGCGGCGTTGACCACGAACACCACGACCGCTTCCAGCCCCGCCGGCAGGTCCGCCGGGCTCGCCACCGCCGTGCCGCCCTCGGCGGAAAACGCCGCCCGCACCGCCTCGCGCGGCTCCACGCCGGTGACGCTGTGCCCCTTGCGCAGCAGGTTCTGCGCCGCCCCCAGTCCCATCGAGCCGAGCCCGATCACTGCCACCCGCATCGGCGTTCCCCCGCGTCCAGATCCGCCATCGAAGGCGGACATGGCGGCGGCGTCAATGCGTGGCGCGGCAGATCAGGCGAGCCGGCCCCAGCGCTGCTCGGCCACCTCGATGGGCACGATGATCTTGCCGATCGGCCACATCGCCAGCCCCGCGAGCTTCAGATGCGCCCATGCGAACGGGATGCCGATGATGGTGCAGGCCAGCACGAATGCCGCGACCAGATGGCCGAGCGCCAGCCACCAGCCGGCGAGCACGAACCAGATCACATTGCCGAGAAAGCCGAGCGGCCCGGATTCGAGCTCGCCGCCGCCGGTGAGGTCGGCGCGCGGGATGGCGGTGTAGCCGAACGGCAGCAGCGAATAGGCGGCGATCCGCAGCGCCGCCGCCGACCAAGGCAGGCCGACGATGGTGAGCGCCAGCACCACGGCCGCCAGCAGCCACGCGGCCGCCATCCACACGCCGCCGGTGACGATCCACAGGATGTTCAGGATGAGTCGCATGGTTCGCTCCCGCGGCCGGCCGGCCGGCCACAGTGTCGCAGCGGACGCGGCAACATGCATCCCGCCCGATCGGCCGGTGAACGACGCCTAGCGGCCGTGGCGGAACCGCTCGACGCCGGCGACCAACGCCCGCCGCACTCCCGGCTCCAACGCCGAGTGGCCGGCGTCCGGCACGATCGACAGCCGCGCCGACGGCCACGCGGCGGCCAGCGCGAAGGCGGTGCGCGCCGGGCAGATCACGTCGTAGCGGCCCTGCACGATCTCGGCCGGGATATGCGCGATCCGGCCCATGCGGCCGAGCAGACCGCCCTCGGTCGCCTCCGGCGGCAGGAACAGGTCGTTGGCGAAATAGTGCGCCTCGATGCGGGCAAGCCCCAGCGCGGTGCGGTCCTGCGCGAACGAGGACACGGTGTCGGGGCTTGGCAGCAGCGTGCTGCACGAGCCCTCGTAGACCGACCACGCCCGCGCCGCCGGCATATGCACCGCCGGGTCCGGGTCGGTCAGCCGGCGCAGATACGAGCGCAGGATGTCGCCGCGCTCCGCCTCCGGCAGGAAGCCGACGAAGGCCGCGTGCGCGTCCGGAAACAGGATGCCGAGGCCGTGCAGGAACCACTCCACCTCTTCCTTGCGGCCGAGGAACACGCCGCGCAGCACGCAGCCGTGGACCCGGTCCGGGTAGGCCTGGGCATAGGCCAGCGCCAGCGTCGAGCCCCAGGAGCCGCCGAACAGCAGGAATTTGTCGATCCCCAGATGCCGGCGCAGTGTCTCGATGTCGTCGATCAGGTGCGGCGTGGTGTTGGCGTCCAGGCTGCCGAGCGGGCGGGAACGGCCGGCACCGCGCTGGTCGAAAATGATGACGCGCCAGTGCGAGGGATCGAAGAAGCGGCGATGCACCGCGCCCGCCCCGGCGCCGGGCCCGCCGTGCAGGAACAGCACCGGCGCGCCGCGCGGGTTGCCGACCTGCTCCCAGTACATGACATGGCCGTTCGTCAACGGCAGGTAGCCGGTTTCGAACGGGCCGATTTCGGGAAACAGGTCGCCACGGGGCATTGGCGGAGTCTATAGCGGGGGAAGCCGGTCGCGGAACAGATGGCAGTTGCCGATCACGTGGGATTTTTGCCCCGTTCGGTTCATTGCTGCCAGCCTGACGCCGATTGTGTATGATTTGGCCATGTCGCACGCCATCGATCTGCCGCCGCCCGTCTCCATCGCCGAGTTCGACCGCCTGCTGGACACGCAGCGCGGCGAGACGCGCTACGAGTTGATCGGCGGCGAGATCGTCGCCATGACCAACCCGACGATCGCCCATGAAGTCATCGTCGGCAATATCGGTGGGCCGTTGCGCACGCTGATGCGCGCCCGCAACTGCTACGTCGCGCAAGGCGGCGTGCATGTGCAGAGCCGCGACGACGGCCAGGGCAGCAACAAGCCGCGCCCCGACCTGCTCGCCTTCTGCGGCCCGGTGGACTTGCGGCGCAATTTCGTCACCAACCCGCTGGTGATCGTCGAAGTGCTGTCGCCGAGCAACATGGACGCCGACCGCGGGCTGAAACTGCGCTTCTACAAGACCGCGCTGCCGATGCTGCAACACATCGCGCTGGTCTATCAGGACCAGATCCGCGTCGAGCATTTTTGGCGCAGCGACGCCGGCTGGACCGTGGAAACCCTGGTGTCGCGCGACGGCGTGCTGCGCTTCGACGCCATCGGGTTCGAGATTTCTGTCAGCGAGGTCTATGCGGGGGCGGAGGTCTGAGCGGGCCTCCCCATTTCGGTCCGCTCTGCGGCTGATCCACCGCGCGTGTCGTCAAGATGTTGACCGATTGAATCGTTCCCGCAACCCCGACGGGTTGCGGCTGCTGTGGAAGCAGGCCAGAACGAGCGCACTGTTGCCGTCCAGGCGAAAGAACAGGCTGTAGGGAAAATGACTCAGCCTAGCGCGGCGGACATCCTGCATCACCGGCGGAAACTGTAATGGGCTGGCGGCGATCCGGCGGACCACGGCGTCGACTTCCGCGAGCAGTCGCGTGCCGAGGCCGGGGTCGCGGGCGACGTACCAGTCGATCGCCTCAGTCAGTTCAGCCAGCGCGCTCGGACCGAACGCGACCGCCCGACTCACCGCAGGCGCTGCAACAGTGCGGTATGCACGTCGGCCCAGGGCACCGCCGCGTCGCGTTCTGCGTCGAGGTTGGCAAGGCGTCGCTCCAGTTCGGCGTGCTGGGCTTGGGTCAGCACAACATCCGCGTCGGCAAGGCTGTCCCAGAGTTCGCCGATCAGGGCGAGACGTTCAGGCGGCGACAGCGTGACTGGATCGATGGCGGCCATCGGGCTTGGCTCCTGGGCGTGTCGGCAGATTGGTAAGCCGGCCGAACCGGGTCAAGGGAACCGACCGCCTTGGCCTGCTCCGATCGGACCGACGGACAAAACGTCAGCCGACCGCCGGCACCGGCTTGGCCATGTGGACCACCACACCGACGGAAATGGCTTCCTCGCGCGTTACCCGGTAGCCACGTTTTGCGTAGAGGCGCAGGTTTTCGGCGAAGCGCGCGTTGGTATACAGCCGCACCTCCGGCAAACCGAGCGCCGCCGCCAGATCCTCGGCATGCTGCAACAGGCGGCGACCAAAACCTTGCCCCTGGCACGCCGGCAGCACCGCGACACTGACGATCAGCAGATGGTCGGGTTCGCGGCTTGTCTGCACCAACCCGGCCAGCATGCCGCCCGAGAACAGCAGGTCGATCCGATGCGCGCGCACCGCCGCGTCGTAGTCGGCCGTCATCGGCTTCGGCTCGCGCCCGATCAGCTCCACCCACTTCGCATAGGCCGCGCGCGACAGCGTGCGAATGGCCGGCACGTCCGCCGCCCCGGCCCGTCGCCACGTTATATCCGCATCGTCCATCCCCGCCCCCGCAACTGGCCTGCGCGGCGGCCAGCCGGTAGGTTGGCGCCGCTTGGGGGACAGCATGGCACGACTCTGGATCGGTCTCGGCGCGCTCGCCGGGCTGTTGGCGGTGGCGATGGGAGCGCTGACGGCGCATGGCATCGCCGACGACACGGCGCGGCAGATCGCCCATAGCGCGGTGGAAATGCAGGCGTGGCACGCGCTCGCGCTGCTCGGCACCGGGCTGTGGGCGCCGCGCGGCGGCCGGCTGGCCGACCTCGCCGGGGCTGCGTTCGTGCTCGGGCTGCTGGCGTTCTGCGGCGCGGTCTACGCGCTCGCCTTCGCCGGCCTGCATGCCGGGAAGCTGGCGCCGACCGGCGGCGTCCTGCTGATGCTCGGCTGGGCGCTGCTCGGCCTGTCCGCGCTGCGCCCCGCGCGATGATCCTGGCCGCCTATCTGGCGCCGGAGGGTCTTGAGGCGACGCTGGCCGAGGAGTTGTCCCGCGCGGAGGTGCGCATCGACGCCTGGCACGGCCGCCTCGCGCTGTCGCCCGACCTGCCGTTCTCCTCTGTTTGGTCGCTGGACACCTGGACCGCGCCGCAGGAGATTGCCGTCCCGTCGGTGAAGGCCGGCGCGGACGCGTTGCGCGCGATCCAGCGCAACTGGTCGGCCTACGCGGTCGACCATCACCGCCGCATGGCGCTGATCGGCGAGCGCCTGCCGCCAGTCAAGGCGCGGCCGCTCAAATTTCCGGAACCGGCGCCGACCTCGCATCTCGGTGTCTGGACCTTGCTCGCGTCCGACCGGATGCTGGCGAGCGCCAGCAAGAGCAGCCCCTTCGTCAATGGCGAATGTCAGTTCGAGGAAGACCATATCGGCCCGCCCAGCCGCGCCTACCTGAAACTGTGGGAGGCGCTGACGCGTTTTGGCCAGTGGCCGCAGCCGGGCGACACCTGCCTCGACCTTGGCGCCTCCCCCGGCGGCTGGACGTTTGTCCTCGCGCAACTCGGCGCCCGCGTGACAGCGGTGGACAAAGCGCCGCTCGACCCGCGCGTGGCCGCCATGCCGGGCGTGACGTGGCGCGAGGGCAGCGCCTTCGCGCTGCCGCCGGAACCGGTGGACTGGCTGTGCAGCGACGTCATCGCCTATCCGGACCGGCTGCTGGCGCTGGTGCGCGCCTGGATCGCCGCCGGTGCCGCCCGCCACGTCGTCTGCACGATCAAATTTCAGGGTGAGACCGACCACGCTGCCGCCGCCGCCTTCGCCGCCATTCCAGGCGGAACGGTGCTGCATCTGTGGCACAACAAGCACGAATTGACGTTCCTCTGGCGCTCCGGCTGAGCCGCGCGCGGGGGGCGGTACCGCTTGTGCGCTGCGGAGTCGCGCGTCTAGAACGGTCGGATGTCTGCCCTCCCGGATCGGCCGATCGTCGTCGCGCCCAGCCTGCTGGCCGCCGATTTGTCGCGGCTGCGCGACGAGGTGCAGGCCGTCGAGGCAGCGGGTGCCGACTGGTTGCATCTGGACATCATGGACGGGCATTTCGTGCCCAACATCAGTTTCGGCCCCGCCGTGGTGAAGAGCCTGCGGCGGCATTGCCGACTGCCGTTCGACGTGCATCTGATGATCGAGCCGGCCGACCCGTACCTCGCCGCCTTCGCCGATGCCGGTGCGGACCGCATCAGCGTGCATGCCGAGGCCGGGCCGCACCTGCACCGCTCGCTGCAAACCATCCGCGCGCTCGGCAAGCGGCCGGGCGTGGTGGTCAACCCGGCAACGCCGGTCGAGCCGCTCGCCTGGGTGTTCGACATCGTCGATCTGGTGCTGGTGATGACGGTCAACCCGGGCTTTGGCGGGCAGTCGTTCCTCGACAGCCAGCTGCCCAAGATCGCCGCGGTGCGGGCGATGATCGACGCCAACGGGCGGCAGATCACGCTGGAAGTGGACGGCGGTATCTCGCCGGAGACCGCGCCGCGCGTGCGCGCGGCCGGCGCGGACACGCTGGTCGCCGGCACCGCCGTGTTCGGCGCGCCGGACTATGCCGCCGCCATCGCCGCCCTGCGTGGCGGAGTCGCCTGATGGGGCGCGGCTGATGGCCATGGACCCGAACCGCTGGATGCGCGACGCGCGCCGCACCCTGGCGCGGCTGCCCAGCCTGCGCATGGCGCGGGTGCCGGACGCGCCGGCGCTGCCGGTGCGCGACCTGTGGCCGGGCGACCCCAATCGCGGCGCCAACCTGCTGAAAGGCGATCTCGACCTCGCCGGCACGCTCGGCATGCTCAAGCCGGGCGGCTTCGCCGAGATCGCCGGCTCGGACCTGCTGCGCTCCTGCGCGCACGGCTTCACCTGGCTGCGCGACCTGCGCGCGCTCGGCACCGACAGCGCGCGGATGCGGGCGCGGGCGCTGGTGCAGGAATGGATCGCCGCACCCGCGCTGGAGCCGCTGGCGCAGCGGCCGGACGTGGCCGGCGCGCGCATCGCGGCGTGGCTCGGCCATTACGACTTTTTCGCCGCCAGCGCCGACGACGCCTTCCGCCAGCGGCTGATGGCGCGGCTGGTCGCCGATGCGCGCAGCCTCGCCGCCATGCTGCCGACCGAGGAACTGGACGCGCGCGCGTTGACGGCGGTGAAGGGCCTGATCGCGGCGGCGGTGGCGCTGCCCGATCATGCCGCGTTCCTCTCGCGTGCGCTGCGCGTGCTGCCGCAGGAGATCGCGCGGCAGGTGCTGCCGGATGGCTGCCATTGCGAGCGCAGCCCGGCGCAACTGCTCAGCGCATTGCAGGACCTGACGGAAATCCGCGCGCTGTTGCAGGCCGCGCAGGCGCAGGCGCCGACCGCGCTCGCCGCCGCCATCGACCGCATGGGGCCGGCGCTGCGGGCGCTGCGCCACGGCGACATGGGGCTGGCGCTGTTCAACGGCAGCAAGGAGGAAACCGGGGCGCTGATCGACCTCGTGCTGACCCAGGCCGGGCGCGGCAGCGGGCGGGCGCCGACGGCGCTGAGCGATGGCGGGTTCCACCGGCTGCAAGCCGGCCGCAGCGTGCTGATCGTCGATACCGGCGCGCCGGCGCCGCCCAAACTGGACCGCTTTGCCCATGCCGGCACGCTGTCGTTCGAACTCTCGGTCGGGCGCGACCGCATGATCGTCAATGTCGGCGCCGCCCCCGCCGCCGGCCCGGAATGGCGCGACGCCACCCGCGCGACGGCGGCGCACTCCACGCTCGTGATCGCCGACACCTCGTCGAGCGAGATCCGGCCGGACGGGCTGGGGCGCCGGCCGGAACTGGTGGAAGTGCAGCGCCAGGAGGCCAACGGCGCGCATTGGTTGGAGGCGAGCCACGACGGTTATCGCAAGCCGTTCGGCGCGATCCACCGCCGCCGCCTGTATATGAGCGAGAGCGGCGAGGACATTCGCGGCGAGGATGCCATCGAACCGGTGGCGGACGGGTTCGGGCCGCACCCGTACACGGTGCGCTTCCACCTGCACCCGGACGTGGACGCCAGCGTGCAGCAGGACGGCGAGGCGGTGCTGCTGCGCCTGCCCGCCGGCAGCGGCTGGCGGCTGCGCGCGGAGGGGGCGCGGCTGACGCTCGAGGAAAGCATCTATCTCGGCGGCCCGCATCTGCGCCGTGCCGAGCAGGTGGTGCTGACCGGCTACGAGGACGGCCCGCAGCACGTGAAATGGGCGATCACCAAGGTCGGGTGAGGGGACTGCCGCCCAACGGCATCAGTGGTACAAGCGCACGCAGACATAGGCGGCGACGCCCAGCGCCAGCAGCACCAACGGCGCCAGCATCAGGTAAATCTGCATGTCGGTCATTGCGCCAGCCTCCCGAGCGTTGCGATAGCCAGAAGATGCAAGCTGATCCCCGCCACAAGCCAGACCCCGGCGACCGCCAGCCACCAATGGCTCGGCAATGGCCACGACGGATTATACACGGAACTCACGCCCGGCACGATCAAAGCGGTCACGATGGTTGCAATACCAACATTGTTTAGCGCCGTGGCGACAAGCTTGATGCGCTCGTTGCGGACGAGGCTCATGTGGTCCTCCCGACAAGGCGATTCCAGGATTCACTGTGCGGGAGTTGTTGCCATGTCAATCCGTCCAGGTCGCGCCTCGGTCGCTTCGACTCGGCCTGACCGCGCGTGAAAATCATTGAGGTGACGAACGTCGATTTTTCCCTCCGGCATTTCCTGCTGCCGGTGATGCGGGGCCTGCGGGCGCGCGGGCACGAGGTGATCGGCGTGTCGGCCGACGGCCCGCTGCTCGACGTGGCGCGCGCGGAAGGGTTCCGCGTCGTGCCGCTGCCGATGGCGCGCAGCCTGTCGCCGGCGGCGCAAGTGCGGGCGTTCCGGGCGCTGCTAAAACTGTTTCGCGCGGAGCGGCCGGACATGGTGCATGCGCACATGCCGATCAGCGGGTTTTTGGCCCGCCTCGCCGCGCGGGCGGCCGGCGTCAGGCGCATCGCCTATACTTCGCACGGCGACCTCTACAACCAGCCCGGCCCGTGGTTGCGTCGCGCCGCCGGGTTTGCCATGGAATGGCTCGGCGGGCGGATGACCGACACGTACCTCACCGTCTCGGTCGAGCAGGCGGCGGATGCGCGCAGACTCGGGCTGCACCGGCACGCGGAGGCCGCCGGCAACGGGCGCGATGCCACGCAGTTGCGGCCGGACGCGGACGCGCGGGCGCGGCTGCGGGCGGAGTTCGGCGTGGCGCCGGACCGCGTCGTCGTCGTCATCATCTCCCGCCTCGTGCGCGCCAAGGGCTATGTCGAACTGCTTGCCGCCATGCGCGATGTGAACGCCGAACTGTGGGTGGTCGGCTCACGCCTGCCGTCGGACCACGACGAGAACATCGAGCGGTATTTTGCCGACAGCGGCCTCGGCGAGCGGCTGCGCCGCCTCGGCTACCGCGAGGACATTGCTGCGATTCTCGCTGCGTCCGACATTTTTGTGCTGCCGTCGTATTCCGAGGGGCTGCCGATGTCGGTGATCGAGGCGATGTTTTGTGCCCTCCCGGTGGTCGCCACCAACATCCGCGGACCGCGCGAGCAGGTGGTTGCCGGTGAGACCGGCCTGCTGGTGCCGCCCCGCGACATCGCGCCGCTGGCGGCGGCGCTGCGGCTGCTGGCCGGGGACGCCGACCTGCGCGCGCGCATGGGTGCGGCCGGGCGGGCGCGGGCGCTGGCGCTGTACGAGGAGGGCAGGGTCGTCGCCCGCACGCTGGACCTGCTGGGGGCTTGACGTTATTGCCCCGGCTTCCGCCGTCGGAGGCCGCACATGACCATCGTTCCCGTTCGCCGCGCCCTGATTTCGGTCAGCGACAAGACCGGACTTTTGGAGTTCGCCCGCGCCCTGGTGGCCCACGGCGTTCATCTGCTGTCCACCGGCGGCACCGCGCGTGCAATCCGCGAGGCCGGCATCGCGGTAACGGATGTCTCCGAGCACACCGGCTTTCCCGAGATTCTGGACGGACGCGTCAAAACCCTGGTGCCGCAGATCCATGGCGGCATTCTCGGCCGCCGCGACCTGCCCGAGCACGTCGCGCAGATGGCGGCGCACAATATCGCGCCGATCGATCTGGTGGCGGTCAACCTGTATCCGTTCGAGGCGACGGTGGCGCGCGGCGGCGCGTTCGACGACTGCGTGGAAAACATCGACATCGGCGGCCCGGCGCTGATCCGCGCCGGCGCCAAGAACCACGATTTTGTGTGCGTGCTGACCGAACCGGCGCACTACGCCGAGGTGCTTGCCGAGCTTGCCCAGCACGGCGGGACGACGCTGGCGTTGCGCCGCCGGCTGGCCGGGGACGCGTTTGCCCGCACCGCCGCGTACGACGCGGCGATTGCCGCATGGTTTGCCGAACAACGGGAGGAAACATTTCCGCAGCGGCTGACGTTCGGCGGCGCGCTGAAACAGTCGCTGCGCTACGGCGAAAACCCGCATCAGGCGGCGGCGTTCTACGCCAGCGGCCATCGGCCCGGCGTCGCCAGCGCGCGGCAGGTGCAGGGCAAGGAACTCTCGTACAACAATTTGAACGACACCGACGCCGCGTTCGAGGCGGTGGCGGAGTTCGCCGAGCCGACGGTGGTGATCGTCAAGCACGCCAACCCCTGCGGCGTCGCGACGGCGGCGACGCTGGCAGAGGCGTGGCAGGCGGCATTGCGTTGCGACCCGGTCTCCGCCTTCGGCGGCATTGTTGCGCTGAACCGGACGCTCGACGAGGCAGCAGCCGAAAAGATTTCCGCCATTTTCACCGAAGTGATCGTGGCGCCGGACGCCTCCCCGGCGGCGCTGGCGCTGCTCGCCCGCAAAAAGAACCTTCGCGTGTTGCTCACCGGCGGGCTGCCGGACCCGGCGGCCCCCGGCCTGACGTTTCGCAGCCTGTCGGGCGGATTTCTGGCGCAGACGCGCGACACCGGGCGGATCGACCCGGCCGCATTGCGCGTGGTGACCAAGCGGGCGCCGACGGGGACCGAACTGGCCGACCTGATCTTTGCCTTCCGTGTCTGCAAGCACGTCAAGTCCAACGCGATCGTCTATGCGAAATCCGGCGCCACCGTCGGCGTCGGCGCCGGCCAGATGAGCCGCGTGGATTCGGCCCGCATCGCCGCCTGGAAGGGGGCCGAGGCCGCGAAGGCGGCGGGGCTGGCGGAGCCGCTGACGCTGGGCAGCGTCGCCGCTTCCGACGCCTTCTTCCCGTTCGCCGACGGGCTGGAGGCGACCATCGCCGCCGGTGCCACGGCGGTGATCCAGCCGGGCGGCTCGATGCGCGACGACGCGGTGATCGCGGCGGCGGATGCGGCCGGCGTTGCCATGGTGTTCACGGGAATGCGGCATTTCCG
>Ga0302279_10003314_pt1 | contig 20240 bp, 16 predicted proteins | sample III_Bog_N3_3_FD_194541 | JGI IMG/M metagenome (GOLD analysis project Ga0302279, IMG submission 194541) | Peat permafrost microbial communities from Stordalen Mire near Abisko, Sweden - III_Bog_N3_3 | ecosystem: Environmental > Terrestrial > Soil > Wetlands > Peat | place: Sweden: Abisko...
ACCAGATGGTCGGCGCAAGCGATGAAATCGGTGAAGCTGTTCTTCTTGTTGGACTTCTTGCCGTCCAGGAACCAGCCCCAACCCTTGTCCGAGCCGCCGCGGATGTGCGCCAGGGCCCAGATCCAGCCGCGATCGACCAGGCTGAGGTTGCGGATCGAGAAGTTGGGTTCCTGCGGGTGGCCGTAAGCGCCGTAGCCGTAGACCAACAGTGGCTTGGAGCCGTCCAGCGGGGTCCCTTTCAGCATGAGCACGGTGATCGGCACCTCGGCGCCGTCGGGAGCCTTGGCGTAGAGCCGGCGGACCTCGTAGCGGGCCGGATCGTGGCCGGAGGGGATTTCCTGAGTCTTGCGCAGGGTCCGCTCGCGGGTGGCCATGTCGTAGTCGTAGGTCTGCCGAGGCGTGGTCGGGGACTCGTAGACGAAACGGGTGACGTGGGTGTCGTACTCATAGCCGCCCACCGGCGAGAGGGCGTAGGCGGCCTCGTCGAAATCGATGGTGTGCTCGGCCCCGGTGACGTCGCGGACGACGATCCGGTCGCAGGCGTTCTCCCGCTCCAGCCTGACCAGGTGGTTCTTGTAGGACGAGACGCCGGCGATCAGGCGTCCGGGCTGGTGGGCGATCCACTCGCGCCAGGTCTCCCGCGCGGGCACGGCGGCCTCGGAGACCATCAGCTTGAAGTCCACCGCGTCGTCGACGTTGGTGCGGATCAGCCAGCGGCCGTCCCAGCGCTCAACGCCGTAGCGCACGCCGTCGCGGCGGGGCTCGGCCAGCACCGGCGCGGCGGTGGGATCGGCGGCGGGTATGAGCCAGACCTCGCCCGAGTCCTGGTTGCGGGCCTGGAACAGGATGTGGCTGTCGTCCCGGGCGGTCCACACCGAGAGAAACATGCCGTCGTCCGGCTCTTCATAGACCAGCACGTCCTCGCCGCCCCGGGCCGGGCGACGGAAGATCTTCGCCGGACGGGCGTTGTCGTCACGCCAGATCCAGAACAGCCATTGGGAATCCGGCGAGAAAGTGAAGTCGCCGTAGGCGCTCTCGATCACCGCCGGCAGGTCGGCGCCGGTCGCCAGGTCGCGCAGCACGATGCGGTAGAACTCCGAGCCCTGGATGTCCTCGGCCCAGGCGTAGAGGGCATGGTCGGGCGAGTGGCCGGCGGCGCCGACATGATAGTAGGCGTGGTCCTTCGACCTGGCCTCCTCGTCCAGCAGCAACTCCTCCTCGGCGCCGCCGGAGCGGCGCTTGCGCAGATGCCGGGGATGCTGGGCGCCCAGTTCGAAGGCGCTGAAATACTCGTAGTCGCCGTCGGGGGTGGGGACGCTGGTGTCGTCCTCCTTGATCCGCCCGCGCATCTCGGCGAACAGGGTCGCCTGCAGCGCCTCCGTGCCGGCCAGCACCGCCGTCACATAGGCGTTCTCGGCCTCAAGATGCTCTCGCACCTCGGCCTTGACCACCGACGGGTCGCGCAGCACCGCCTGCCAGTTGTCGTCCTTCATCCAGGCATAGTCGTCGACCCGGACCCGGCCGAGCTGGGTGATGGTCTTGGGGTCTTTCTTCGGGCGTGGCGGCACAGGCTGGGTCATGCGGGCTAATTGCGACCGGGCGCGGGTGGAGGCAAGGGCGAGAGGCTGATCGCTTTCTTCTCCACTCCCAATAAATCGGTCATGGCCGGGCGTTCGTCCCGGCCACCCAGGAACACCCAGCATCAATACGGCGGCGAGCGGAGCCGCCGACGGCGTGGCTCCGGCCTCATGGCCTCGCCTGGATGCATCGAGTTCCTGGCTCGCCGGGACAAGGCCCGGCGATGACCGACGGGAGGAAGTGAACCTACGTGGTCGCCGCCACCGCCCCGACCTTCGCTCCCAGGCGCTCGATCAGGTGGTCGCCGACGCGCATGGCGTTGGCGACGGTGGTCAGGGTGGGGTTCACCGCCGAGGAGGTGACGAAGAACGAGGTGTCGACCACGTAGAGGTTGTCCAGCTCGTGCGCCTTGCACCAGGGATCCAGCACCGAGGTCTTCGGGTCGGCGCCGAAGCGGACCGTGCCGCACTGGTGGGCGGTGCCGTAGAGCGGCAGCAGGCTGTCGAACTGGAAGTGATGCTGCGAGAGCGGGTGGGCGTGATCGACAAAGCCGGTCAGTGATTGGCGCAGGGTCTTCACCAGCCGCTCGTGGCCCTCCAGGTTGTTGTGCTGATAGTCGAGCTGGATACCGCCGGTGGGGGTGAGCTTCACCCGATTGTCGGGCATCGGCAGGTCTTCGGAGATCACCAGCATCGAGAGCAGCCGCGAGGCGACCGCGCCGGCCAGCACATCCGGCACCAGGGCCGGCGGCAGCCAGTCGGAAACCTCGCCCTCCAGGGTCTGGCCGGACATGTATTCCAGCAGCTGGATGTGCCCCATCGGATAGTCGAAGCCGCCGTTCGGGTCGCGCCAGTAGAAGTCGTTGACGCCGAGGGTCTTGGGGAAGGTCACCGAGGCGTGCATGGCGGTCATCGAGACCATCGCCGTCAGGGTGTGGAACATGTAGTTGCGGCCGACCTGGTCGGAGCCGTTGGCGAGCCCGTTGGGGTGGGCAGGATTGTGCGAGGCCAGCAGCAGGGCGGCGGTGTTGGCCGCGCCGGCGGCGACCACGACGATGTCTCCGGTCCAGCGCTCCTCGCCCTGCTCGGTCTGGCAGACCACTTCGGTGACCGTGCGACCCGGCCCGTCGGTTTCCAGCCGGGTGACCCTGCGGCCGGTGAGCAGGGTGACGTTGGGCAGGTTCAGCAGCGGCTCGACCGCGCAGGTGCGCGCGTCGGCCTTGGCTTTCACCAGGCAGGGATAGCCGCCGCAGGTCTTGCACTTGATGCAGGGCGAGGTGACCGGATGGTCGTCGTCGCGGCGGATGCCCAGCGGCAGGGAGAACGGCTTCCAGCCCTGGTTCTGCCAGTGGGTCTTCAACGCCGCCACGCCCGGATCGTCGCGGATGGCAGGGAAGTCGTAGGGCGGCTCGTCGCCGTTCTCGGTGGGATCGCCGCCGCGCTCGCCGTGGACGCACCACAGCTTCTCGGCCTCCGCGTAATAGGGCGCCAGGTCCTCCAGCTTGATCGGCCAGGCGGGGGATATACCCCCAGCGTGCTTCTGTTCCTCGAAGTCGCCCTTGCGCAGCCTGAGCAACGCCGCGCCGTAGAAGGTGGTGTTGCCGCCGACCCAGTAGTGGGTGTTGGGGACGAACGGATGGCCGCGACGGTCCAGCCAGTGGTCCTTGGTGCGATAGCGGTGCTGGATGAACACCGCCTTGGGGTTCCAGTTCTCCGCTTCGCGGGGGAGATGCTCGCCGCGCTCGAGGATCAGGATCGACTTGCCGGTCGGCGCCAGTCGCTGCGCAAGCGTGCCGCCACCGGCGCCCGAACCGATGACGATGACGTCGAAGTGCGAACTCATCCCAGCCTCCCTCAATCCGCCGGATGATACTTGGCCGAGCCGGCGCCGATGATCGCCCGGACCATCGGCGGCGGCAGGCCGCGCATCAGGCCAACGGCCACCTTGTTATGCCAGCCGGGCACCAGCACCACCTGGCCGCGCTCATTGGCGCGGATGGTCGCCTCCACCACCGCCTCGGCGGTCTGCCAGAGCAGGCGGGGCTCCTTGTCGATCACCGCCTGGATGCCGGCTTTGTCGGCGAACTCGGTCTTGGTGAAGCCGGGGCAGACGGCGGTGACCTTCAGCCCCTTGGCCCGGTATTCCGCGGCCAGAGACTGGCTGAACGTGAGCATCAACCCCTTGACCCCCGGATAGAGGGAGTTGCCGGCGACGCCCGGCGAGAACGCCGCCAGGGAGGCGATGTTGACGATCGAGCCTTCTCCGCGCTCGACCATGCCCGGAATCACCCCATGGGCGAGGCCGCAAGGCGCGACGGCCATGGTCATCAGGAAATCGCGCTGGCGGCTCCAGGGCACGGCGCCGAAGCTCTGCGGAATGCCGAAGCCGGCGTTGTTGACCAGCACGTCGACGCCGCGGCCGGCCTCGGACACCGCTCGCAGCACACCTTCATGCGCTTCCCAGGCGGCCAGGTCGGCGGGAATCACCAGCGCCTCGATCCCATGCGCGGCGACCAGCTTGGCCGCCAGCGCCTCCAGGCGGTCGGCCCGGCGCGCCACCAGGGCGACGTCCAGGCCCCGGGCGGCGTAGGCGGCGGCGAAGGCCGCGCCCAGGCCCGCCGATGCGCCGGTAATCAGCGCCAGCCTGCGCCGGCGACTTGTTTCGGCGTTCATCGGCGAGCGAAGGGGTGCGGCATGGTCGCAGCTTGTGCGTCGGCAATGATTTGGTCAAATGATCCGCGCATGGTGCATCCCGTGAGTCTGATTTAGCGTCGGGGGACGTCGATGGCCGTTGACCTGTCTGTCGATCTTATCCACGCCACCGTGCAGGTGGAACAGCTGCTCGATAAGGGCAAGCGGACCGTTGGCACCGCCTTTCTGATCGACGACCCGACACCCGACGGCAAGCCGAGGACGGTGCTGGTCACCGCCAACCACGTGTTCGCCAAGATGCCCGGCGACACCGCCACCGTGGGCTTCCGGATCGAGAACGCGGATGGCACCTGGCGCTACGATCCCGAGCCGCTGAAGATCCGCGACGGCGCCAAGCCGCTGTGGACCCGCCATCCGGTGATGGACGTGGCGGTGATGGTCATCACCGCGCCGCCGGAGTTCGCCAAGGCGGCGATTCCCGAGACCTGGCTGGCCTCGGACGACACCTTCGGCAAATACGGCGTCGAGCCGGGCGATGAGATGCTGGCGCTGGGCTATCCGCAGGGTTTCTCGGCCAATGAGGCGGGTTTTCCGATCCTGAAGGCCGGACGGGTGGCCTCGTTCCCACTGAGCCCGGTGAAGGCGTTCCCGACCTTCCTGCTCGATCTGAACGTGTTCCCCGGCTACTCCGGCGGCCCGGTGTTCACCGAGCGCACCGCCACGCCGGCCGGCGCGTCGGCCGCGGCCGACGCGCAGCCGTTCATCGCCGGCCTGATCACCCAGGAGATGGAGCTGGACAGCCAGAACCTGTCGATTGGTTTCGTCACCCACGCGGAGTTCATCCGCCAGACGCTGGATCTGCTCGACCACCCGGTTCCGCCGACCGCCGCCCAGACCGAGGCCGCCGCCGGGCCGCCGGTGATCGGCATGATCCCGGCCAAGGACGCGGCGTTCGAACGCTAGTCTCCCTCCCTTCATGGGAGGGAGGTCTCAAGCCGTGTAGACCACCGAAATCGTCTCGGCGACGCAGGCCGGGCGGTCCTCGCCCTCTATCTCGATGGTGCAGAGGTTCTTGATCTGAGTGCCGCCGGATTTCGGTTCGACGCCGATCAGTTTCTGGCGCAGGCGCACGCGCTTGCCGACCCTGACCATGTTGGTGAAGCGCACCTTGTCGGAGCCGTAGTTGATGCCGCGGACGACGCCCTTGATCGGCAGCATGCCGCCGGAGAGGCCCGGGATTAGCGACAGGGTCAGGTAACCGTGGGCGATCGGGCCGCCCATCTCGCGGGTGGCGCGCTCGACGTCGACGTGAATCCACTGGTGGTCGCCGGTGGCGTCGGCGAACAGGTTGACCCGCTCCTGGGTGATCTCCAGCCAGTCGGAAACCCCGACCTCCTGGCCGATCAGACCGGGCAGATCTGCGACGTCTACGGGCTGCATGGCGGCGTCTCCTCGCGTGGTTTCGTTGGGCCGGTCTCCCACGAACATCGCCGAGGTGGCAAGGCCGGCGCCGGTTGCAACCGGACGCTTTGGACCTTAGGTGCCTTGATCATGACCCAACACCTCGCCGCCCTCTGTCTCGCCGTCAGTCTCGCCAGCCTGGCCGACGCAGCCAGCGCCGCCCCGGCCCCGCAGGTGGGCATCGCCAGTTTCGCCCAGCTGGCGACGCCGCTGCCCTATCCCTATGACGAGCACGCCGACGCTGATGCGGCGGTGGCGGCGGCCAAGGCGCGGGCGCGGGCCCACCACAAGCTGATGCTGATCGACCTCGGCGGAAATTGGTGCGGCGACTGCCGGGTGCTGGCCGGGACCATGGAGCGGCCGGAGGTGAAGGCGTTCGTGGACGCCCACTATGAGGTGGTGACCGTCGACGTCGGCCGGTTCGACAAGAACCTGCAGATTCCGGCCCACTACGGGATCAGGAACCGGCTGGAGGGCGTGCCCAGCCTGCTGATCGTCGATCCGCGCGACGACCGGCTGATCGACCAAGGCCACGTCGCCGCCCTGGCCGACGCGCGCAGCATGACGCCGCAGGCGCTGGCTGACTGGCTGGCCCAGTGGACGCCCTGATCCGGCCTGTCGAAGATTTAACTGGCGTGGCCAGGGCGTTGCAGACCTAGTCGGCGGGCTGCCAGCCGCCGGGGGTTCCAAGATGTCGAGCGCCACGCCGCCGTTCAAGGACGCCGCCGGACGACTCGTCGCCGGCTCGGTGGCCGAGGCGGGGTTCTGGCGGATCGGCGGCATCGACCAGTGGGTGGTGGTGCGCGGTCTCAGCGCCGCCAATCCGGTGCTGGTGGTGCTGCACGGCGGCCCGGGTTCGCCGGAGACGGTGTTCTTCCGCGCCACCAACGCCGCCATCGAGGACGCCTACACGGTGGTTTACTGGGACCAGCGCGGCGCCGGGCGCTCGTTCTCCAAGTCGATCCCGCCGGAAACCATGACCGTGGCGCAGTTTGTCGCCGACCTGGACGAGCTGGTGGAGCAGCTGCGGGGGCGGTTCGCCAAGCCGAAAGTCGTCCTGCTCGGGCATTCCTGGGGCTCGGCGCTCGGCGTGCTCTACGCCCAGAAGTATCCGGACAAGGTCAGTGTCTATATCGGCGTCGGCCAGGTGGCCGACATGCCCGCCAGCGAGGCCGCGTCCTATGCCTTCGCGTTGAGGATGGCCCGAGAGCGGGGCAACCGAACGGCGATCCGGCAACTGGAAGCGATCGGCCGGCCACCGTTCACGATGAAGTCGCTGACCACCCAGCGGCGGTGGCTGATGGCCCTGGGCGGCGCCTTCGGACCGAACCTGACGCTTCCGCGGCTGATCTGGCGCGGCCTGACCGGGCCCGAAGCTTCGCCGCTGGACCTGGTTCGGCTGATCCAAGGCTCCGGCTTCTCCGCGCGCCTGCTGTGGCGCGAGTTGGAGACGATGAACCTCGGCCGTGACGCCCTCACCTTCGCCATGCCGGTGTTCTTCGTGCTCGGCCGCTACGACATGCAGGTGGTGGCCACCGTCTCGGCGGCCTATTTCGAGGCGCTGAGCGCGCCCTTCAAGCAGCTGGTATGGTTCGAGCACTCCGGCCACATGGCGCCCTTCGAAGAGCCGGCGCTGTTCAACCGATTGATGATCGACCAGGTCCGCGCCCATGCCGGTTGAAGCCGGTTCGTGGTACCTATGCTTTCGCGGCGACTCGCCGCCGCCGAAGGCCCGACCGATGCGCGCCCTCATGGTTCTCCTCGCCGTTCTTGCCGCCGGCCCGGCGCTGGCCGGCCCCGGTGAGGACGCGTTCAACAGCCAGTGCGCCACCTGCCATACCCTGACCGGGGTCAGCACGCCCAACGGGCCGTCGCTGAAGGGCGTGGTCTGGCGCAAGATCGCCGATCTGCCGGACTTCACCTATTCCGACGCCCTGAAGGCCAAGGTGGGAACCTGGAGCCCGGACCGCCTCGACGCCTTCCTGAAGAATTCCCAGGCCTTCGCCCCCGGCACCGACATGTTCTTCGATGTCGACGACGACGCCCGCCGCAAGGCGATCATCGATTATCTGCAGACCAAATAGGACCCAGCCGGAACCCGACGCCTGCGGCTACGTTAGTTCCCCGCCGATCCCAGGGGGCCGAATTGGCGATCGAAGACACCGTACTGAGGACGCTGAAGCCGGAGCCGCTGGAGGCGGTCGCCCGGCGTGTGCGCGACGGCGACATCCTGCTCTGTTCGGGCAACGATCCGTTCTCCCGGCTGATCGGCTGGTCGACCCAGAGCCCCTGGACGCACGTGGCCCTGGCCTACCGCTGGCCGGACGTCGGGCGGATCATGGTGTTCGAGGCCGTGCAGCAGCTGGGGGTGCGCACCGTGCCGTTGGGCAAGTTCATCGCCCAGAGCAGCACCGGCAAGAAGCCCTACCCGGGAAAGATCATTCTGGCCCGCCACGACGACTACGCCGACATGGGCGGCAAACCCGGCGGGGCGCCGCTGAAACGCTTGGCCGACTTCGCCGTCGACCGGTTCGGCCAGCCGTTCGCCGGCGGCGAGATCCTGAAGATCGCCCTGCGCATCTGCGTCGGCACGCTGAACCGGAAGATGCCGAAGATGCTCGGACCGAAGGACGAGTACATCTGCTCGGAATACGCCGCCAAATGCTTCGCGGCGGTGGGGATCGACATAGAGTGGGACGGCCTGGGCTTCATCGCCCCGGCCGATTTCGCCAACGACCCGAAAGTCCGGGCGCTGGCCCGGTTCCAGACCCGCTAGATCTCCACCTGGCTGCCCAGTTCGATCACCCGGTTCACCGGCAGGTGGAAGGTGGTCATCGGCGTGGCGGCGTTGCGCGACATGGCCGCGAACAGCTGCTCGCGCCAGAGCGCCATGCCCGGCCGCCGAGACGGCAGGACGATCTGGCGGCTGAGGAAATAGGTGGTGGTCATCGGATCGATGCTCTCGCCGGCCTCCTCGGTGAGCAGATTGAGGGCGCCCGGCACGCTGGGCTCCTGCATGAAGCCGTAGCGGATCCGTACCCGGGCCAGTCCCTCGCCGATCTCGCTGAGCTCGACGCGCCGGTCGACGCCGACGGTGGGGGTGAGCGCGGTCTCGACGGTGACCAGGTAGACCCGCTCGTGCAGCACGTGATTGTGCTTCAGATTGTGCAGTAGGGCCGGCGGCACGCCTTCCTCGCTGCTGGTCAAGTAGACCGCCAGGCCCGGGACTCGGGCGGCGCGGGCGGCGGTGGCAAGGAAGGCGTCGGTGGGCAGGGCGTTGGCTTCCAGGTCGGCCTTGATCAGCGTGCGGCCCTTGCGCCAGGTGGCGAAGAGCACGACCAGCACGATGGCGACGCTGGCCGGCAGCCAGCCGCCGTCGGCGAACTTGGTCGCCGAGGCGGCGAACAGGCCGAGGTCGAACAGCAGCAGCACGCCGTAGAGCGGGACCGCCCACAGCCGGTTCCAGCGCCAGATGCGGAAGATCACATAGCCGATCATCAGGGTGGTCAGGACCATGGTCGCGGTCACCGCCAGGCCGAAGGCGGCCGCCAGGCGCGAGGAGCTGCCGAACCCCAGCACCAGCCCGATCACCGCCACGAACAGGATGGCGTTGACCATCGGCACATAGATCTGGCCGACCGAGGCGCCGGAGGTGTGCAGGATGCGCAGGCGCGGCGCATAGCCCAGCCGCACCGCCTGCTGGGTCACCGAAAACGCGCCGCTGATGATCGACTGGCTGGCGATCACCGTCGCCGCCGAGGCCAGCACGATCAGCGGGATCAACGCCCAGGCCGGCGCCATCAGGTAGAAGGGCGAGTCGATCGCCGCCGGGGTGCCCAGGACCAGGGCCGACTGGCCGGCGTAGCAAAGCATCAGCGCCGGCAAGGCCAGGCCCAGCCAGGCGCGGGAGATCGGCCGGCGGCCGAAGTGGCCCATGTCGGCGTAGAGCGCCTCGGCGCCGGTGATCGCCAGCACCACCGTCCCTAAGGTGAAGAAGGCGCGGATCGGGTCCTGCACCACGAAGCTGAGGGCATAGAGCGGGCTGATCGCCCGCAGCACCACCGGATTGGCCGCCACCTGCAACCCGCCCAGCACGGCGATGACCGCGAACCACAGCACCATTACCGGCCCGAACAGCGTCCCCAGCGAGCCCGTGCCGCGCCGCTGCAGCAGGAAGAGGCCGACCACGATCACCAGGGTCAGCGGCAGGATCGCCTGGGTCAGCCGGGCCTCGATCAGGGTCAGGCCCTCCACCGCCGAGAGGATCGAGATCGCCGGGGTCAGCATGGCGTCGCCGTAGAACAACGCGGTGGCCAGCAGCGCCGCGGCGGCGATGGCCGGCAGCAGCGGCGACTTCGGGGTGATCCGCTGGATCAGCGCCAAGAGAGCGAAGCTGCCGCCCTCGCCGCGGTTGTCGGCGCGCATGGTCACCGAGACGTACTTGACCGTCACCACCAGGATCAGCGCCCACAGCAGCATGCTGAGCACCGCCAGCACGTGCGGCTGGTCGACGGGCAGGCGGTGGCGTCCGATGAAGCTTTCGCGGAAGGCGTAGAGCGGACTGGTGCCGATATCGCCGAACACAACTCCAGTGGCGGCCAGCGCCAGCCGCCACGTCCCGCGATCCGCGCTCATCAATCCCCGCCCAGCCCCGACAAATCCCCCGCCCAAGAAAACACGCGCCGAGTAGACCTAGCAACCGTGCTTGGAAGGCGAAACGCGAGGCTGGATCGCGCGCCGGGCCGGGCCTAGCCTGCCGTCTTGAGCCCAACCGGGGCGCGTGGGGAGGAAACTATGAGCCTGAAAGCGGAGGGCAAGCCCCAAGCGCGCATCCCGCTGGCCGCGTTGCCGACCCGGGACTGGGCGGCCGCGGCGCGGGCGCTGGACGAGGACGGCGCGGTGCATCTGCCGGGCGCGCTGACGCCCGAGGGCCTGGCCAAGGTCGAAGCCGGCGTCGATGCTGCGCTGGCCAGCCCCTCCGCCCACGCCAAGCGGTTCTATCCAAAAGAGGCGGCGACCTTTCACGAGGACACAGGCCACCGACTGATCGAGGTGGTGCGCGAGGCCGGCATCGACACCACCCTTAAGGCGCTCTGGGGCCTGCCGGACGTCTGGTATCTGGGCGAGCAGCTCTTCCTCAAGCAAGGAGGGCACGTGCGGCGCACGCCCTGGCACCAGGACACCTCGTACCTGAGGATGATGGGCTCGCAGCTGGTCGCCTGCTGGATCAGCCTCGACCCACTGCCCAAGCGGCATAGCCTGGAATTCGTCCGCGGCTCGCACCGGGGAACGCTATACAACGGCTCGGCCTTCGCCGAGAGCGACGACACCGCGCCGCTCTACCGCGACAGCCTGCTGCCGCGCCTGCCTGACATCGAGGCCGATCGCAGCCAGTGGGACATCATCTCCTGGGACATCGCGCCCGGCGATCTGATCTTCTTCCATCTGGGCGTCCTGCACGGCGGCGCGGGCGCCGAGCCCGGCATGCGCCGGCGCACCGTCTCCTTACGCTTCCTCGGCCCCGACGTGGTCTACGACGGCCGTCCGCGCGACGAGCGGGGCGCACAGGAAGGCAACGACGTGGCCCTAACGGGCATGTACGCGGGCCTGAAGCACGGCGACCCCTTCCGCACCGGCGTGCTGGCCAAGGTCTGAGGCGGCGACGCTCGCCGCGCCGTCAGGCGCGGGCCGGGATGACCACTTGCATGGTCTCGTAGCCGTGCACGAAGGACGAATAGGCGCGGGTCGGCTCGCCGATCAGTTCGATGCGCGGGAAGCGCTTGAGGATCTCTTCCCAGATGATCGTTAGCTGCATTTCCGCCACCCGGTTGCCGACGCAGCGGTGGACGCCGAAGCCGAACGACATGTGGTGCCGCGGACGCTCGCGATCGATGATGTAGGCGTTGGGATTATCGATCACCGCCTCGTCGCGGTTGCCGGAGATGTACCACATCACCACCCGCTCGCCCTTTTTGATCAGCTTGCCGCCGACCTCGATGTCGCGGGTGGCCACCCGGCTCATGTGCGCCAGCGGCGTCTGGTAGCGGATGGTCTCGGAGACCATCGAGGTCACCAGCGACGGATCCGCGCGTAGTTTGTCATACTGGTCGGGGTTCTTGTTCAGCGCATAGACGCTGCCGGAGATGGTGTTGCGGGTGGTGTCGTTGCCGCCGATGATCAGCACCGCGACGTTGCCCTGGTATTCGTCGAAGCCCATGTTCCGCGTGGCCGGGTCGTGCGCCAGCATGGAAATCAGGTCGGCGCCGGGCTCGGCGTTGACGCGCTGGTCCCACAGATCCTGGAAGACGGCGCGGCATTCGAGGATCGCCCCTACCTTCTGTTCCCAACTCTCCACCGGTCCATGGCCCGGCATGTTCATGAACATGTCCGACCAGAAGGTCAGCTTGCGCCGGTTCTCGAAGGGGAAGTCGAACAGCGTGGCCAAGGTCATGGCGGTCAGTTCCATCGAGACCTTGTCGACCCAGTCGAAGGGCTCGCCGATCGGCAGCGAGTCGAGGATCTGACCGGCGCGCTCACGCACCAGGGGCGACATGTTGATGATGTTGGCCGGCGCCAGCGTCGGGCTGACCGCCTTGCGCTTGGGACCGTGATGGGGTTCGTCCAGGCCGATGAACGAGCCATCGCCGCGCTTGGCCGCTTCGCGCTGCATCTCGGCGCTGCGCCCGCCCATCACCTTTTCCATTTCCTCCTGCTGGGCGAGCGAGCCGAGCCCGATGCCCTCGGTGGAGGTGAAGGCCTCATGGTTGGTGTCGACCGCCAGGATGTCGTCCCAGCGGGTGATCGACCAGTAGGGACCGAATTCGCTCTCGGGCGTGAAGTTGACGGGATCCTCGGACCTCAGTCGCTCGAAGTAGGGCCACAGGGTATCGTCCTGGAATCGCTCGACCTTGCCCGGGTTGATCTTGTCGAGGGGCAGGGCGTAGGCGTCACCTTTCGCCGCATCGGCGGCGTCGACCTTCACGGCGATGTTCATGACATGCCTCCACAGGCGTTGGGTCTTGTCAGGCTAACGCGAACGTCTCGCCGAGTCCCGGCCTTTGCGGTGGTCAGTCCGACATCACCGCGCCCAGCCGCTCCGTGGCCGCCAGGAAATCTTCCATGAAGTCGTAGACCACCTGGCGGGTGCTTTGAATGCCGCTCATCAAGCCGACGCCCTGGCCGACGAAGAAGGTCGCCAGTTCGCGCGCGCCGGGATGGCCGGCTTCGGCGAGCTTGGTGATGCGCGAGAGCGCCGGCTCGGCCACCAGACCCTGCAGCGGCATGGGCAGCGGCGCCGGCGCGGCGGCCGATTCCCAGGAGTCGGTCCACGGCGAGCGAAGCTGGCGCGAGTATTTTCCGGTGCGCGCCTTGGAGCGGACCGTGTCGCGCGAACTGGCCTCCACCAGCTTCTCCTTGATCACCTGGGAGGTGAACGCCTCCTTGGTGGTCAGCCACATGGATCCGGTCCAGGCGCCGTGCGCGCCCATGGCCATGCAGGCGGCCAACTGCCGGCCGAGGACAATGCCGCCTGCCGCCAGGATCGGCACCTCGCCGAACGGCCTCACCGCCTCGACCACTTCTGGCACCAGCACCATGGTGGAAACCTCGCCGCAGTGACCACCGGCCTCGCCGCCCGCCACCACCAGAATATCGACGCCGGCGGCCATCTGCTTGACCGCGTGCTCCTTGGCGCCCACCAGCGCGGCGACCGCCACGCCGCGCTCCTTGCCCATCTCGATCATTCGCTTCGGCGGCGCGCCCAGGGCGTTGGCGACCAGCTTCACCGGATGGGAGAAGATCACGTCGAGGATGTCGTTGGCCTTGGTCTCGTCGAGGAAGGCGTCGCTCTTGTTCGCCTGGCGCTCGTAGATGTCGGTCGCCTCGACGCCGAACTTCTGCATGACGCTTTCGGCGAAGTGTCGGTGGGCTTCCGGCAACAGGCGCGCCAACGACTGAGGCGTGGCCGACTGTTCGGCCATGGTGGTCGGCACGATGATGTCCACGCCATAGGGTTTGCCGCCGACCCGCGCGTCGATCCACGACAGTTCGAAATCCAGCTGCTCAGGCGTCAGCCCCGCCGCCCCCAGCACCCCGAAGCTGCCGGCCTTGCTGATCTCGACGATCACATCGCGGCAGTGATTGAACCCCGCCAGGGGGAATTCGACGCCGAGCATGTCGCAGATGGGGGATCTCATGGTCAGGGGTCCTTCGGCGTTCGGTGGACGTTGGATGCAATCCTTGCGCGGCTGGAGCCGTGGGCGCAACGGGGCCGGCGCGCGCCATATGGGTTGACCATCGGCCGGCCGATGTAACTCTTGCGCCGCGACCAGGCGGAAACAGGTGTGGCATGTCGATCGACTGGCCGGTCAAGACGCGCGAGATCGAGGACGCCTATTTCGACTCCGCCCGCTGGAACGACTTTCCGTTCCGGGACGGCGACGTGGTGGTCGCGACCTATCCCAAGGTGGGGACCAACTGGACCGTGCAGATCCTGTGGCAGCTGATTCATGGCGGGCCGCCGGGGGTCGGCGGCTTTGCAAACGTGGCGTGGCTCGACATGCGCATCACCCGCTTCCAGGCGGTCATGGCCCTCTATGAGGCGCAGGCCTACCGCCGCATCATCAGGACCCATCTGCCGCTGGACGCCCTGGTGTTCAGCCCGACCGCGAAGTACATCGTCGTCGGCCGCGACGCCCGCGACATGGTCTGGAGCGCCTACAACCACCAGCAACAGAACACCGACGAGGTCCTGGCCCTGTTCAACGGCCCGCCGGGACGGCCGGGGAAGCTCGTCTCCCGCCCCGATCGCGACATCCGCGACTACTACCTGCACTTTCTCGAGCACGACGAGCTGCCCGGCTTCGGCTTTGAGCCGTTCTGGCCGCACGTCCAGGGATGGTGGAACGCCCGGACGCTGCCGAACGTCCTGCTGGTCCACTACGCCAATCTGAAGGCCGACCTGGCCGGCGAGATCCGCCGCATTGCCGAGTTCCTGGCCATCGAGGTCGACGAGGCGACGCTGCCCGCCATCCTGGAGCACTGCGGCTTCGACTACATGCGGGCGGTGACCAACAACAATCCGAACTTCCACAAGGGCGTCATCGGCCGCTGGCGAGACGTGCTCACCCCCGCCGAAATCGCCCGCTGCGACGAGGTGGCGGCGCGGAATCTGACCCCGGATTGCGCCCGTTGGATCGCCACCGGGGAGTTGCGGGCATAGTCGCCGCTTCGGCCGGATAGCGCACGCCCGGACGGCTTCAATCCAGTGAGATCAACACCTGGCCAACGACCGGTGCCTCGTCCGAGAGTTTCCGGTGCCGGACCTCATGAAAGATCATCGAGATTTTGAAACGGTCCGTCTCAATGGCCATCGCGTACATCTGCTTTCCTAACCGTTCCGACCAGCGGGCGGCGGCAGGATCGCTTTCGGCGACATAGAGGCCGGGATAGGCCAGAGACCAGTTATTGCCCCAGACATATCCATCCGGCTCGCCTGCTATCTCCCACGCCTGATAGTCTGTCATGACATCCTCCCATGACTTCGGCCAAACGTCGTCGCGGACCCTCGTCTCGTATTGCAACTCAACGACATGGGTAAGGACTAGCTCGTGGGTCCCAGACCTGCCAACGTCCACGATGAAGGTGTAGTCTCGCCCATGCCGAGCGAAGCCGTGACTCATCACGCCGAAATCAAGCTCGGGAAGCCAATCGCGTAGCGCTACATTCAGCGGGTTGTCGGACATTCGCCGCCGTTCGCCCCTACCCGATCTTCGGGCCTTCCTTGGCCCAGTAGGCGTCGCGGATCAGGCGTTTGTAGAGCTTGCCGGTGGCGTGGCGGGGGAGCTCCTGCATGAAGTCGATCCGGCGCGGGGCCTTGATGTGGGAGATGTTGGCGCGGGCGAAGGCGGCCAGTTCCGCGGCCAGTTCGTCGCCGGCGTCTTCCCAGTCGGCGGGCTGGATCACCGCCACCACCTGTTCGCCCATCTCCTCGTGCGGCGCGCCGACGACGGCGACGTCGGCAACCTTAGGGTGGGTGATCAGCAGGTTCTCGATCTCCTGCGGATAGATGTTCACCCCGCCGGAAATGATCATGAAGCTCTTGCGGTCGGTGAGGTAGAGATAGCCGTCCTCGTCCAGCCAGCCCACGTCGCCGAGCGTGGTCCAGCCCTCGCGGTGGCGGCTCTCGGCGGTCTTCACCGGGTCGTTGTGGTACTCGAACTCGCCGCCGCCGGCGAAATAGACCGTGCCTTCCTCGCGCGGGCCGAGCGGCTTGCCGTCCTCGTCGCAGATCACCACCCGGGCCATCAGCCCCTTGCCGACCGAGCCCTTCTTGGCCAGCCATTCGTCCGGGCCGATGGCGCAGAAGCCGTTGCCTTCGGTGCCGGCGTAGTACTCGTGGATGATCGGTCCCCACCAGGCCATCATCTGTTCCTTCACCGGCACCGGGCAGGGCGCGGCGGCGTGGAACACGCTGACCAGGGACGACATGTCGTAGCGCTCGCGCACCTCGGCCGGCAGCTTCAGCATACGGACGAAGTGGGTCGGCACCCATTGCGCTGAGGTGACCTTGTACTGATCGATGTAGCGCAGCGCCTCCTCGGCGTCGAAGCGCTCCATCACGATCACCGTGCCGCCGATCGACTGCACGCCCATCGACCAGCCGAGCGGCGCGGCGTGGTAGAGCGGCGCGGGCGACAGGTAGATGGTGTCGGGGGTCCAGCCGTACATGGCCTGGCCGAGCATGGCCAAGCCGTTGGGCGCGTCGATGGGCGTGGCCGCGGTGATCGCCCGCTTGACGCCTTTCGGCCGGCCGGTGGTGCCCGACGAATAGAGCATCGCCGCGCCCCCCGACTCATCGGCGATCGGGGTCTCCGGCATTTCGGCCCGGGCGGCTTCCCAGCTGGCGTAGGGACCTTCGGCCCCCTCGACCATGAATAGCTTCACGCCAGGGATCAGCGGCGCGACCTCGAGAGCGATCGGGGCCACTCCGGCGGAGGCGACCAGCACCTTCGCCTCGCTGTCCTTCACGATGTACTCGACCTCGCTGACGCTCAGCTTCGAGGAGATGCAGGTGAAGCGGATGCCCGCCCGCTGCGCCGCCCACAGCACTTCGTAGTAGCGCGGGCTGTTGTCCATGAAGATGGCGACGGAATCGCCGGTGTTGACGCCCAGCGAGCGCAGCAGATGCGCGCCCTGGTTCGAGCGCGCGTCGAGCTGGCGATAGGTCACCGTCTCGCCGGTGCCGGCCATGATGTAGGCGGGCTTGTCGGGATTGGCTTTGGCGTGGTGGGTCGGGTGCATCGGTCTTAAGCAGCCATGGCGTTGGCGGGCGACTTGCCCAGGATCATGTCGGCGGCCTTCTCGGCGATCATGATGGTCGGCGCATTGGTGTTGCCGGAGACCAGCCGGGGCATGATCGAGGCGTCGACGACCCTGAGGCCCTCGACCCCGTGCACGCGCAGCTGCGGGTCGACCACGGCGTTCGGGCCGGTCCCCATCTGGCAGGTGCCGACCGGGTGATAGATGGTTGAGCCGGCCATCCGCGCGAAGCCGAGCAGCATCTCGTCGCTGGTGAAGTCCGGCCCGGGCAGAAGTTCGTTCTCGATCCACTTCGCCAGCGCCGGCTGGGCGGCGATCTTGCGGCCCCACTTCAGCGACGCCACGGCCACTTGCTGGTCGATCGGATCGGAGAGGTAGTTAGGCTGGATCGACGGATATTCGCTGGGGTTGGACGACTTGATCCTGATCGTCCCGCGGCTCTCCGGGCGCACTTGGCACGGCGCGATGGTGAGGCCGGGCAGCGTCTCCAGCTCCATGACGCCGGTCTCGGCCATCTTCTGCACGTCGGGGGTCGCCGGCAGGATGTGGAACTGGATATCGGGGCTGGATAGCTCGGGACGCGACTTGCAGAAGACCGCTATGTGAGCCGCGGACAGGGTCAGGAGGCCCTTGCGCTGGAAGATGTATTTCAGCGTCTCGCCCAGGAAGCGCGTACCCCGGGTCAGCTCGTTCACGGAGATCGTGCCGGGCTTCAGCCGGTAGCTGTTGGCCAGCACATAGTGATCCTGCAGGTTCTCGCCGACGCCGGGCAGGTCGGCCGCCACCGCCACGCCCTTTTCGCGCAGCAATTCCCCGGGGCCGACGCCCGACAGCTGCAGCAATTGCGGGGAGTTGATCGCCCCGCCGGCCAGGATCACCTCGGAAGCGGCCCTGGCGGTCTTGGTCTCACCGTTCTGGATGTATTCGATCCCGACCGCGCGCTTGCCCTCGAACAGCACCTTGGTGGTGAGCGCGTTGGTCTCGACGCGCAGGTTCGCCCGCCCCATCACCGGGTGCAGATAGGCGACCGCCGCCGAGCAGCGCTGGCCGTTCTTCACCGTCAGCTGATAGTAGCCGGCGCCCTCCTGCTCGGCTCCGTTGACGTCGTTGTTGCGCGGAATGCCCGCCTCGACGCAGGCCTCGATGACGGCGTCGGAGACCTCGTGGGTCTGGGTGACGTCGGAGACGTTCAGCGGGCCGCCGGTGGCGTGCCAGCCGTCAGCGTCGCCGCGTTCCTGATGCTCGGCGCGCAGGAAATAGGGCCGCACGTCGTCCCACGACCAGCCGTCGCAGCCGAGCTGGCGCCAGCCGTCGTAGTCGGCGTGCTGGCCTCGGATGTAGAGCAGGCCATTGATCGAGGACGAGCCGCCCAGCACCTTGCCCCGTGGCCAGATGTGCTCGCGGCCGGTCGCCGGGTCCGGCTCGGTGGGATAGAGCCAGTTGACCTTCGGGTCCTTCAGCGTCTGCGAATAGCCCACCGGCACGTGGATCATCAGGTTGGACATGAACTGGCCGAGGTTCTTGGTCGGCCGGTCGTCGCCGCCGGCTTCCAGCAGCAGCACCCGGGTCTTGCCGTCGGCGGTCAGGCGGTTGGCGAGCACGCAGCCCGCCGAGCCCGCGCCCACCACGATGTAGTCGGCCTCGATCGGCTCGCCCATGGTCCGTTCCCTCTGACCTGATCGTTGTTCAGGGTTATGACGCGCCCCATGCGGCCCCGTAAAGGGCGACGCCGCGTCAGGCGAGCGCGTCACCCTTGCTGTGCGGAAGCGGGGAGCCAGCGGCCGAGTTGGTCGACGATCATTCGCCCTTCCGCGGCGTCGAGACCCGGCGCGACTGCAATGGTGCGTGAACCGTAGTCGAACTTCACCGCGCCAAAGCGATTGCTGCGCACAAACGGAACCTGCCAGTAGAAGCTGGACGCCCACAAAGGCTGATCGGCCGCACGCAATTGGCGTATTTGACGGCCCTCATAGAGCCAGCGTCGCGATAGCCCGAGGGCGTTTTGCGCAACCTCAAGGTCACCATCAACGACGCGTAGGGTTTCCGACCCTACGGCCATCCATAGCAGCGTCCCGGCCGCCACGACCCAACCGGCCGCCCAGAAACACAACCAAATCGCCAGGAACCACTCGAACTGACTGAGTATCTGCCCAACAGCGCTTGCGCCCCCGAACGTCCAACCTGTCAGCCAGACCGGCAGGAAAAGCATCGCGAACCATTGCCGTCGCGCCTTGATGCGAATTTGTTCGCCTTCAGACGTTTGCTCGACCGAGAAGCGTGGCTCCCGCACCGGCTGGTATTGCGATGTCATTCCACCCCCGCGTCGCGACCTGGGTATTGATCACAACGCGCCAGTTCGCGCCAGCCGAGCTCTCGCGTGGTCTATTGACTCCCGCCGCGTGAAGCACCCGCGATGCGCCCGACAAGCCCAGGGAGTGCGCCATGCCCACCTTCGAGACCATCCTCTATGACGTGGAGGACGGCATCGCCACCTTCACCCTGAACCGGCCCGAGCGGCTGAACGCCTTCACCAACCAGATGATGACCGACCTTATCGCGGCCTTCGATCTGACCGACGCCGACGATGCGGTGAAGGCGGTGATCGTCACCGGCGCCGGGCGGGGTTTCTGCGCCGGGGCGGACCTCAGCGGCGGGGCAGACACCTTCAACCGCAACACCCGCCAGGAGATCCGCCGCGACGAGAGCCGGGTCGGCGACGTGGTCCGCGACGGCGGCGGGCGGCTGACCTTGCGCATCTTCGATAGCCTCAAACCCGTGATCGCGGCGGTGAACGGCGCGGCGGTGGGGGTCGGCGCGACCATGCAGCTGGCCATGGATATCCGCATGGCCTCCACCGAGGCCCGCTACGGCTTCGTGTTCGCCCGGCGGGGGCTCAATCCCGAGGCAGCGTCGTCGTGGTTCCTGCCGCATCTGGTGGGCGTCCAGACGGCGCTGGAGTGGTGCTACACCGGCCGGGTATTCCCGGCGGCTGAGGCCAAGGAGAAGGGGCTGGTGCGCTCGCTGCACGCACCGGACGAGCTGCTGCCGGCGGCCCGGGCGCTGGCGCGGGAGATCATCGACAACACCGCCCCGGTCTCGGTGGCCATCACCCGGCAGATGATCTGGCGGATGGCCGGCGCGGCGCACCCCATGGAGGCGCACATGGCCGACAGCCGCGGCATCCAGCTCCGCGGCGCCCAGGGCGACGCCCGCGAGGGTGTGTCATCGTTC
>Ga0302279_10003315_pt1 | contig 20240 bp, 19 predicted proteins | sample III_Bog_N3_3_FD_194541 | JGI IMG/M metagenome (GOLD analysis project Ga0302279, IMG submission 194541) | Peat permafrost microbial communities from Stordalen Mire near Abisko, Sweden - III_Bog_N3_3 | ecosystem: Environmental > Terrestrial > Soil > Wetlands > Peat | place: Sweden: Abisko...
AGCACATGAGGACGTCGAACTCGGTGGCGGTCATCTCGACACTCGCCTGCTCCTTCTCGACCCGCCGCGCGTCGATGTCGACCGTCACCTCGCCGAAGCTCACGACGCGGCTCACCGGTACCTGGTTCCCTCGCCGCAGCGCAGCCCGCACGCGCGCGAGGAGCTCGGCCAGACTGAACGGCTTGGCGACGTAGTCTTCGGCGCCGAGCTCGAGCCCAGTCACCTTGTCCATCTCTCCCGTCCGCGCCGACAGCACGATGATGGGCATCGAGTGGCCTTCGTGGCGGAGCGTGCGGAGGACCTCGAAGCCGTTCATGCCCGGGAGCATGACGTCGAGGATGATGAGCTGCGGGCTCTCCGTGCGCGCCATCGTGAGCCCCTTCTCGCCGTCCTCCGCCGCGAGCACGCGGTAGCCCTCCGCCTCGAGGTTGATGCGCAGCCCCAGCGCGATGCTCGGGTCGTCCTCGACGATGAGCACGGTGCGCGGCGCGAGCGGTGCGGTGTCGGTCTTCTGCGGGCGCGACTGGGTCATCGTGCGGCCTCCTCGGGGGCTCGCTCTTCAGGCCGCGCGCTTGCCCCATCTGTCGCGGGTGGCAGGAGAATCGTGAACGTCGACCCGTGGCCGGCCGTCGAGTCGACCGTGACCTTGGCCCGGTGCGCGCGGACCACGTGCTTCACGATCGCGAGCCCGAGCCCGCTCCCCTCGGCGCGCCGCGAGAGGCGGTCGTCGATGCGGTAGAACTTGTCGAAGATCCGGCGAAGCTCGGTCCGCGGAATGCCGGCGCCGTTGTCGGTCACCGTGATGGCGACCTGATCCTTGGCGCTGCGAAGCGCGCGGAGCCGGATCACGGGGGGCGACCCTCCGTACTTGTGGGCGTTCGTCAGCAGGTTGACGATTGCGTCGACCATCGCGTGGCGATCGGCGTAGACGGTCGGCAAGCCAGGCTCCACCTCCGTCACGAGGTCGAACCCGTCCTCGAGCCTCGCTGGGGGGAACGCCTGCACCGCCTCGTCGAGGATGTCGGCGATCTTCTCTTCGCGGAGGTCGTAGAGCTTCCGTCCCGCTTCCATTCGCCCCCAGTCGAGCAGCCGCTCGATGCGGCGCGTGAGACGCTCCGTCTCCGTCACGAGAAGCGTGAGGCACTTCGAGACGGTGGCTTCGTCCTGTTTCTTGCTCTCGATCGTCTCCGCGAACAGACGAATCGCGGTGAGCGGCGTTCGGAGCTCGTGGCTCACCTTCGAGACGAAGTCGGCCTGCAGCTCGCTCAGGTTCGCCTCGCGCCGGAGGAACACGAGGACGAGGATGATGCCCGTTGCCGAGAGGGCGACGAAGCTGATGGTGAGGATGCCGAAGACGACGTTGAGCTTCGCCTCCCCGGTGAACATCAGGAAGATGCCGAGCAGGAGCAGCAGCACCGTCGGGATGATGACGAGGTAGACGAGGAGCTGAACGATGCGCCGATAGCCCAGGCGCTGACGGTTCTTCGAACGCGGCGGCGCTGGATGCTGCGACGAGGGCGCGGACGCGGAAGAGGAGGGGGGAGGGGTGGACACGATGAGCTGGTGACGGAGTCACGCCGAGATTGCGGCGCGCATGGCTTCGAGGGGAGCGGGTGCTCCTAGCCAGAGCTCGAATGCGAGAGCCCCCTGGCGCGCGAGCATGCCTTGACCGCCGGCCGCGCGGAGGCCTCGAGCTTCCGCGGCAAGGACGAATGGGGTCTTCCCGCGCCCGTATACGACGTCGAGCGCGACCGCATCACGATGTACGGCGTCCCAGGCCACCGCGCGCACTGCGAGGTCGCCGGAGTCGGCGCCGTCCATGCCGAGGTTGGTGGTCTGCACGATGGCCGCGACGCTGCGGTCGGTCTCGGGGCTCGGGGACCATGGCTCGAGATGAAGCACGGTGCCCGATATCGCGCGACGAAGGATCTCGCTGACCTCGAGGCGAAAGGCCTCTCGCGTCTTCGGATCGGCGAGCGCGCGACCACGCACGGTGATGGTCGCGACATCGAGATGCGCTGCCAGCGCGACGATGGCCGATCGCGAGGTCGCCCCTGTCCCGAGGACGAGCGCGTGCGCCTCTCGCCATGCGCTTTTGGAGAGCGGCGCGGCGAGCACGCGCAGCTCGTCCGCGATCGCCGGCACGTCGGTGTTGTGCGCGACGATGCGTCCGTCCGCCATCCGGACGAGCGTGTTCGCCGCCGCGACCGTCTCGGCGCCGGCGTCGATGGCGTCGGCGTACGCGAGGATGCGTCGCTTGTGTGGGATCGTGACGTTGAGCCCCGACAGCTCGTCCGACTTGAGCCGCGCGACCACGCCGGGGAGGTCGACCAGGGTGGCGTGGATGGCTTCGTACGTACAGTCGAGGCCACGGGCGACGTACGCGGCGGCGTGCATTCGCGGGCTCGCGGAGTGGGCGACCGGATCGCCCACGATCGCGAAGTGTCGCGTCGTCATGCTCGGCCCGCGCCTTCAGGCTCGTCCGCGTCTCCCGCTTCACCACGGCTCTCGATGCCCGTGACCCGCGCGCTCACCCGTCCGCGTGCGACGCGCAGATGCACCGCGTCCCCCACGTCGACGTCGCCCGCGTCCCGCACGGCACGTCCGTCGTCGGTCGTCGCGATCGCGTAACCGCGCGCGAGGACCTTGAGCGGGCTCATCGCGTGGAGCGACGCCGCCAGCTCACGGAGGCGCCGCTCCCGGCTCGCGAGGACCCTCTGCATCTGCTTGCCGAGACGCCCTTCGAGCGAGCCGAGCGCGCGTGCCTCCTGCCCGAGCCGCACGCTCGGGTGCAGCCGCGACAGACGCCGTTCGAGCGAGGCACGGGCTACCGCACGCCGCTCTAGGGGCCTGCGCACGGCGTCCTCGAGGCGCGCGAGGCGGTCATCGAGCGTCTGCTGATGGGACGCGAGCAAAAGACGCGGGTCGCCCAGCCTTCTCTTCACGTCCTCCAGCCGACGCTCTCCGTCGGCGAGGTGCGCGTAGGTCGCGCGGACGAGGCGGGCTCGGCTATGGGCGAGCGCTTGCCGGCGTGCGCGCGTGTCCGGGACGACCATTTCGGCCGCTTGCGAAGGGGTCGCCGCGCGCGCGTCCGCCGCGAAGTCGGTGAGCGTCACGTCGACCTCGTGCCCCACGGCGCTGATCACGGGCACGCGGCACGAGGCCACTGCCCGCACGAGCTCTTCGTCGTTGAAAGCGGAGAGGTCGTCGCTCGATCCGCCGCCGCGCCCGACGATGATGACGTCGACCGTCTCGACGCGCGACAGCTCCACGAGCGCACGGCGGATGGATGCCGCGGCTCCTGCCCCCTGCACGAGCGCAGGAGCGAGCAGCACGTTCGCTCCTCCTCGCCGGAACGCGACCTTGCAGATGTCGTGAATGACGGCACCTGTCTTGCTCGTCACGACGCCGATGGTGCGCGGCTCGACCGGGATGGCGCGCTTGTTCGCCGGATCGAAGAGCCCTTCGGCCGTGAGCTTCGTCTTCAGCCGTTCGAGCGCTTCGAGGAGAGCGCCGCGCCCGACCGGCTCGGCGCGCTCGGCCACGAATTGCAGCCGCCCCCGTGGCGCCCAGAACGTCGGCTTGCCTCGCAGGCGGATGCGCGCTCCGTCGACCACCATGGAGCGCACGCGCGGCGTGAGGTTGGTCTTGTAGATGGCGACGTCGATCGACGCGTCCTCGCGCTCGTCCTTGAACGTGAAGTAGAGGTGCCCGCTCGACGCAGGACGAGCCCCGATGACCTCCCCTTCGACCCAGACCGGGACGTCGAACGCCACGTCGAGGGACCTCTTGATCGAGCGATCGAGCTCGCCGACCGTGAGCGCGCGAGGTGGTTCAGCCTCGGCCGCCTTCTCCGGCGCGGCCCGCTCGGTGAAGTCGAACGGCAGGGAGGAAGAGGAGCGAGCCACCTTGCGCCTAGCTTACTGGATCAGAGCGGATCAGACCGCATGCGTCGTGAGCGACCCGATGAAGTCGCGCTTGCCCAGGTTGACGCCATTGTGCCGGAGGATCGCGTAGGCGTGGGTCAGGTGGAAGTAGAAGTTCGGGAGCGCCATCTCGCTCAAGTAGTCGCTCCCGAGCAGGTATTGCCCCTCGAGGAACGGCAGGAGAACGTGACGCGTCTCGCTCCCTTCGAAGTCGGCCGGGTTGAGGCTGCCGAGGTGCTCGATGACGACGCGTACGCGCGCCTTGAGCTCGTCCATCGTCTGCTCGGTGTCGGGGTGGCTCGGTGCATCTTTTCCCGTGAGGCGGCTCGCGGCGAACTTCGCCGAGTCGCAACAGGCCTGGATCTGACGCGTGAGGGGGTACTGGTCGGGCGCGAGGCGGGCGACGGCGAGGACGTTCGGGTCGAAACCCTTGTCGGTCGCGTGCTTGGTGGCCATGTCGAGCCACTGGCCGAGGTTCGTGAGGCACTTCTTCAGTTGCGGAACGGAGGCTTGGTAGAGGGACATGCTCTTGTCCTAGCTCGAGCGCAGCCGCCTCCGCTACCCCGCCGCGAGCCGGTCGAGCGCCTCACCGTCCACGCGCACCGTGAGCCACTCGCGAAGGACGGTCGCACCGAGCGACTCGTAGAAGCGCAGCGCCGGCTCGTTCCAGTCGAGCACCTGCCAGAGGAACCGTCCGCAGCCGCGCTCCTTCGCCTCGCGTGCCAGGGCCTGCATCAGCGCGAGGCCTATGCGCTGCTTCCGGTGCTCGGGGCGCACGAAGAGGTCCTCGAGGTAGAGCGTGGGGGAGCCCGTCCAGGTGGAGAACCCGAAGAAGTAGAGCGCGAAGCCCGCCGTGGCGCCGTCCGACTCCGCGAGGAGCACCTGGAACCGCGGTCGCTCGCCGAAGCCGTGACGCAAGAAGTCGGCCTCGGTGGCCACGACGGACGACGCGGCGCGTTCGTACGTCGCCAGCTCGCGCACCATGGCGAGCACCGCGGGGACGTCGGCTTCCGTGGCGGGGCGTACCGTCAGCACGAAGCGAGATGTTCGCACGGTTCGCGCTACGCTAGCTCGTCATGAGCTCCTCCCTTGACCGCGTGACGGACTTCGCCCGCGCTCGCCGCGCACGCACGCAAAGGCTCGCGACCTCGTTCTTGCTCGCAGCGTCGGCGGTCCTTGGTGTGGCCATCGTCGTCGTCGCATGCAGCTCGTCGTCATCGTCCGCGACACCGGACGCCGGGGGGGGAGGGGGAGGGATGTTCCCCGCCGGCGGACTCGATGCCGACGAGGACGCGAACTTCGACGCCGGGATCGAGGTCGACTTCGAAGCGGGTGACCTGGACGATGGCGGCGACGGCGGCGCGGGCGACGACGGCTCTACGGACGGAGACCTCGGAGACGCGGGCGATTCTGGCGCCAGCGCCTCGGACGCGGCCGACGGGTCCGCCGTGACCGATGCGGCGAACGAAGGCGCCGCGGTCGTCGACGCGAACCCCGGCGGGTAAGGGACCGCTCTACCTCGATCCGCCGAACCCCGAGAGGAGCAGCGGAGCGCTGGTGAGCAGGGCGGACGTCATCGCGAGGGCATAGAACGCGGTCGCGCGCTCTCGAAGCGCAGCCCGTGCATCCTCGAGTGTGCCTCGTTGCCACGACTCGACGAGGACCTCTTGCGCGTCGCGGTAGGTGGTGCGCGCCCCCGCGTGGAGCTGCACGAAGACGGGCCCCGCGACGTGTGGGGCAACCCCTGTAAGGCGTATCGGGGGGCCCGCCGCGTGAGTGACCCAGCCGTCGCGCTGGAGCGAGCCGTCGATGCCCTCGAGGGCCGCGCCGCGCGCATCGAATCGCATACCCCGCGCGAACAGGACGACGCCGAGCACGAGCCCCAGCACCGCTCCGAGCGTCCACACGCGCGGAGGGCCGATACTGCGCCCGACATCCGACGCGTAGATGTCGCGCACCCGCTTCTCGCGCTCCAGGAACGCGAGCGGCTCGTGCCCCGAGACGTCGAGGATCCACAGGCCGATCTTCGCGTCGCGGTGCATCGTGAGAGGGCCGCACCTGGAGTCGCGGTAGGACCCCCCTTCGATGCGGTCGAGGACGCAGATCTTCTCGTGGTTCGGCTCGTTCGCCTTCGGCGGGATGTCGTGCTCTTCGAACGTCACGCGCGAGCCGTCTGCGAGGACGAACGATTGCCCCACGTCGAGGGTGCCGGCGACGGGGAGGAACCCGACGTACCCGTCCGGATCCGGTCGCCCCATGCGCGCGATCCCGACGAGCGACGCTACCCCGACGAGGACCAGGGAGCAGACGGCCCCCCAGCGGCGCGCACCGTCGAGGGAGCGGGAGCGCACGAAGAGAGCGACGACCGCGGAGCCGAGCAGCATGCCTGCGACGACGCATGGCGACAGAATGAACATGCCCAAGAGGCCGGTGCCGCAACGCACCCGGTCACCACTGCTCACGAGCGGCTCCGTGTCGACCGCGATGCAGAGAGAGATGAAGGGGAGCCACCCGAGCGTCGCGACGCTGGCGACGGCGATGGTGCGGCCGCGCATGGTCTTCTTCACCGCGAGCAGCGTGAGGATCACGGTCGTGATCACCCCGAGCGCCACCCCCATGCTCCAGTGCTTGTACGACTCCGGGAGCATGAGGCGTACCGAGACCGCGATGAGGCCCGCGACGATGCTGACCGCCACGCCGAGCCCTGCGGCGTTGACGGCGTCGCGCATCGGCAGCTGTTCGTCCCTTACAGGTGTCGCATCCATACGCGTGAGGAAGGATACGGCCTCCGCGCCCGGTACGCACGGCGGGCCTCGTCGCGCGCGTCGAAACCCGTCGCTTGCTTCGGCGGCACCCGAGGATACGCTCTTCTCCATGGCCCTCCCGTCGCGCAAGGAGTGGCTCGTGGCCGCGCGTCGCGTCGGTGTGCTCTCGGCCGCCGTGCTCGCCTGGTTCGGCGTGCGCCGGGTGGGTGAGGCGGTCGCACACTGGCTCTACAATCGCCACGGCTGGCACGGCGCCTTCGGCTTCTGGTGGCACGTCGTGCACACGACTCAGGTTGCCATGTTCCTCGCCGTCGCCGCAGGGCTCGCCTGGACGGCCGGTACGCTCGTCGTCGCGTCGATAGCCGCTGCACGTCGTCCGTTTCGCAGCATCGGGGAGTCCGTCTCCCGCGTCGCCGCCCGCTTTCCACGCCTCACCCGTCACGCCTTGCCGTGGCTCCCTGGGCTCATCGCCTCGCGCGTGGGGACAATCATCGCGGACTTCAACCCTGACTTCCGGGTCGGTCACTTCGTCGGTGTCGCGGTCGTCTTCCTCACGAGCTACGCCGTCTGCCGAGGCTTCGCGGCCCGCCTCGCGACCGGGTCGATGGCCGATGCGTTTCGGGTGGGCGCGCGCATGACAGAGACGTCTCCCGAGGTTCCGCGTGAGCGACCGACGGAGCCTGCGGCTGCCACGGGAGCTACGCCGTTCGCGGCCATCGCCGTGACGCCCCTCACCCGGGCGATCGTCGGCGCGACCGTGCTGTCGTCCGTGGGGATGCTTCTCGCGGGCCTCTTGCTCCCCACCGGGTGGAGCGTCCAGACCACGCTCGGCCTCTTCATCGCGTACGGCGCGATCCTCCTCGCGATGCCCCTGGTTCTTCGGCGTTCGCGCATCGTCGCGGGGGCCGACGGGGTCCTCGTCCTGGGGGCGGGCGCTCCTCGCTTTCATGCGTACGCCGATCACGACGAGGTCCGCCAGGACGGCGACGACATTCTCCTCGTTCGCCGAGGCAAGGTGCAGCTCCGTCTCCAGCTCGACGACGCCGACCTCGCGCGCGCACCTGAGCTCGCCCTACGGCTCGGCACGGCCATGAGCGTCGCAGCCACGATGCGTCAGAACGGCGCCGACGACGGAGCGCGCGCTCTCCTCGATCAGAAAGACGGTAGCGAGCGCCTGGCGTCCTCGGCCTCTGGGGCGCGCGACTACAGGAAGCCCGCGGTCGTGCGCGAGCATCTCTGGGAGCTGGTGCAGGGGCCGCTCTGCGACGGCGAGACGCGAATGCTCGTGGCGGAGGCGCTCGCGCACGATCTTCGCGATGACGAGCGCCCGCGTCTGCGTGTGGCGGCGATGGCCTGCGCCGAGCCGCGGGTCCGTCTCGCGCTGGAGAAGCTTGCAGGTGAGCCCGGTGGCGAGCCCGAGAACGAAGTCGCCTTCGAGGACGAGAGTGACGATGCTGCGGCCCCGGCGACCGCGATTCGCGTCAACGCCGTGCGATGAACGAATAGGCCGCGACGGCGAAGATGCAGAGGATGAGGAGGGCGATCTTGAGAGGCGATGTGGCCGGAGGAGGCGCGAGGCTCGCGGTCCCGATCGACGGCGTCTTCCGACCCACGCGCTGCACCTTCAGCCCGAACGCCTGAAGCACCGCCTCCGCTTCGTCGAGGAACGCGGCATACGCCACCGGGTCGATGCCCGAGGGGCGCTTGAAGCGCTCCTGGCACATGTCGTCGATGGCCTCGAGCGTGCGCAGCTCCGCGCTCGACGTGCTCACGTTTGCGTTCCCCGCCACGAGCGGGTGACCGTTCCCCTCGCGAGGCACGAGGCGAACGTGCTGCATCGCGCGCGTTCCGCCGGCCGTGGAGCCCGCGGGGGCCGTCATCTCGGCGCGGTAGTTGCCGAGCGGAACCTTCGCCATCGCGAGCCGGAACATCTCGGACAGCTCGACCGCGTGGTTCGACACCTGCGTATGGAGGGTGGTGATGGGCATGCGCGTACACACAGATCAGCCTAGATAGAGCGATCCGTCCAGTTAGCGGGACCCGCCGAGCCCGGTGAGGAGCAGCGGCGCGCTGCAAAGGAGCGCCGTCGTCATCGCGAGGGCGTAGAGCGCGACCACCCGCCCACGCAGCTCGGCCCGAGCCTCCTCGAGCGTGCCGGGCTGCCATGATTCGACCGTCGCCACTTCCACCTCGCGGTACGACCCGCGTGATCCCTCGCGGAGCTGCAGCACGACGCAGCCTTCCTCGATCGGCCCGCTCGTTGCGAGGCGCACCGGCGGCCCGAGAGCATGCGTGACCCAGCCGTCGGCCGAGAGGATCCCGTCGACGCCCGGGAGGGAAGCGGCACGTCGTTCATCGCGGCGCGCCACCACGAGCAAGAGGATGCCGAGGAGCGCACCGAGGGCCCCCGCGAAGGTCCACTCGGACGGAGGAGCGATCGAGTGGGCGACGTCGGACGCGTAGATGTCGCGCGAGCCCTTGACCCTCCCCTTGAATGCGAACGGAGGACCGGCGCTCCCATCGAGGAGCCAAAGGTCTTCCTTCGCGTCGTGGTGCACCGTGAACGGCTCGCACGTCGTGCTGTTCCCCCACGCGCTCCCGATGCCGTCGAGCATGCAGTCGTGCTCGTTGAAGTTGCGGAGCCCCTCGGTTCCGATCTCGCTGAGTCGATACGTGACCTGCGTGCGGTCATCCAGCGTGACGGAGCCTCCCAGCGAGAGCTCCTGAACGACGGGCATCGACCGGACGTAGTGGTCGGCGTCGGGTCGTCCGTTGCGCGACAAGGCCACGAGGCTCAGGAGCACCGCCAGAAGAACAGACCCGAGCGCGAGCGCACGGACGGTCGCGTCATGCCGAGGTTGCCGCACGCTTCCTGCGAGCAAGAGTGGGACGAGAAACGCCCCCGCCACCGCGACGAGCACCGAAAGAAGAGCGGGCGTGTGGCCGTCGTGCGCGTGGACCCCTGTGCAGATGATCGGCCGCTCGGCGTTCGCGAGCGCCACGGCGAGGATAGGCAAGCAGCCGAGAGTCGTCAGGCTCGCGACCGCGCCCCGTCGCCCCATGAGGCTAGTGGCTTGCACGACGATGAGCAGCCCGAGCGACGTCAGGACCACGAACGCGGCCGTCGAGACCGTGACGATGGTCGCATGCTCTCGCGTCAGGTCATGCAGAGCGACACTGGTCGCAGTCGCGGCGGTAAAACAGACCGCGAGGCCAACCGCGACGGCCTTCCAGTCTTCGCGCGGCCCCTTCGCCGTCACCGGGTCGACGACCACGGCCTACACGCTCCCTTTGTTCTTCGCCTTCTGGCGCTTCCCCATCGTATGCCGTGCCGCGCGGGTCGCTCTCGCCCTCTCCGCTCGCAGGAGGTTGGCCTCCGGCGTGAGCGGTTTGCGTGTCTTTCTCGGCCGCATCCCGAAGTCGTTCAGCGTCTCGGGCGCGTTGCCGTAAAAGATCCATAGCGCCTCGTGCACCGTCGCCAGGAGCGCAGCGTCCCCCTCCCGCTGCGTGCGATCCTTCTGAAGCGCCCCCTCGAGAGCCGCTCTCGCCTCGAGGACCTGCGTGAGCGAGTCGACCGAAGCCTGCAGGCGCGCGGCGAGAGTCGTCCCCGTGTAGGGGACCCCCATCATGGCGAGGGGCTGGGTCGGCAGATGCTTCGTAAGTCCGACGATGAGGGCCCGCAGCCCGGCCAACATCTCGGCTTGGCTCGGCGTGGCCATCGCCGTTCACGGTAAACGACCTTCCTCGCGAGGTGGAACCTCGATGTTCGGCGCGCACGGGGCGCGCTTGGGCGCTTCCTTGGGTACCCGGAGCTCCGGGGGTCGAAAGAAGTGAGCTTCCTTGAGCACCCGGAGCGTCGGGTGTCGAAGGAATTGCCTGGTCGGGGCGCAGCGGGGTGGTTCCTTGCGCACCCGGAGCGTCGGGTCTCGAAGGAGACGCGTGGTCGGGCCGCGGCGGCGTGGTTCCTTGAGCACCCGGAGCGTCGGGTATCGAAGGAATCGCCTGGCCGGAGCGCAGCGGGGCGGTTCCTTGAGCACCCGGAGCGTCGGGAGCTCTCGGCAGCATGGTTCTTTGGGCACCCGGAGCGTCGGGTATCGAAGGCGCGACGATCCACGCCCCACGGAGCGCCCGGTTGGGGCAAGCTCCCCCCAATCATGAGCACTGAAGCCGCCGGCAAGCCCGCAGGACTCCCCGTCATCGACGTCACCGAGTACGGAGGGAAGAAAGAGGGCGAACGGCAGGCGCTCGACAAGCGTCTCTTCATGCAGCTGCTCGTGTTCGACGCCGCCGACGGCCATTCGGGGGACTCGCTCGCAGGCGCGCTCGCGGTTCTATTGCGCGAGCGTCGGATTCCCGCCGTCGTGTACGCCGACACGCAGGACCCGTACGGCGTAGGGCTGCTCACCTGGAGCCACGATCCTGCGCACTTCGTCAAGACCGTGCGCCCTCTGTTCGGCATGCCGGATCTGGCGCCTGCCACGATGCGGCGCGGCTGGTCGATGCTCGGTCGGACGTACGGCCAGGGGCACGAGCCGGAGCTGGCGCACGTGCTCCTTCAGCGCCCTGTCGACCAGGTGATGAACGAGCAGTGGCCCTGGCACGTCTGGTACCCGCTTCGTCGGACGGGGCCGTTCGCCAAGCTACCGCCGGAGGAGGTCGGACCGATGATGCGTGAGCACGCGCAGATCGGGATGGCCTATGGGCAGCAGGAGCTCGCTCATGACGTCCGCCTCGCGTGCCACGGGCTCGACGCCGAGGACAACGAGTTCGTCATCGGCATCATCGGCAAGGATCTCCACCCGCTCTCGCACCTCGTGCAGGCGATGCGGAAGACGCGGCAGACGAGCGAGTTCATCGCGAAGATGGGGCCGTTCTTCGTCGGGTACGCGCTGCATCGAAGCCCCGGCTGACGAGCCGTTCCCGCAGCAGACAGGCCCCGCGGCGTCGGTCAAGGCGCTTGCCGCGCCCTCTGCAATGGTCGATCGTGACGGCTTGAGCTGCGTGAGCCCTCGCGCTCGCGCCGCGTGGCCTTACCAAGCAACCTATGGGGTGTTCGTTCATGCGCCTGTTTAACCGTTCGATGAGGTGTTTTTCGCTGCGCGGCTCGCTCGCCGTCGCAGCGATAGGGGTATCCGCGCTCGCGCTCGGGTGCAGCAGCAGTAACTCGACGACCGGGGCGGAGGCCGGCACGACGCCGGACACGGGTTCGACGACGAAGCCCGACTCGGGTCACCAGACGACCCCCGACGCGACCGCGAAAGACACGGGCACGGCGAAGGACGTGTTCGTTGCCGACGTGGCGAAAGAGGCCACCGTCACCGTCGACGCGCAGCCGGACGCGCAGACCGTCGTCCCCGATGCGACGCCCGACGTGGTCTCGCCCACGGACGCGAAAGAGACCCCCGACGCACCGAAGAATGACGGCTCGATCGTGGAACCCGACTCGGGGCCCGTCGCTCCGGCGTGTGCCCCGACGTGCGCCATCGGCGCGACGTGCAACCTCGGCAGCAACTGCAGCACCGGCCAGTGTACCGGCGGGGTCTGCGTCGTTCCGACGTGCTCCCCCAGCTGTAACGACGGGTACGCCTGCGCTGCCGCCAGCGAGTGCGCGTCCGGTTTGTGCACGGCGGGCAAGTGCGCGCCCCCTGCGTGTGCCCCCACGTGCGGCGACACCACGGTATGCGGCGCGGCGGCCGACTGCGCTTCGGGTATCTGTACCGCCAACAAGTGCGTAGCCCCCGCATGCTCACCGACGTGTGCCTCGGGCAACCCGTGCGGTGCGGCTGCAGACTGCGCCTCGGGCACCTGTACGAGCGGCAAATGCGCCGCCCCTGCGTGCTCACCCACGTGCGGCGACGGCGTCGCGTGCGGCGTGAGCGCGGACTGCGGGTCGGGCGTCTGCACGAACGGTAAGTGCGTCGCTCCGAGCTGCGCCCCCACCTGCGCCGACGGCACCGTCTGCGGCGCGGCCGCCGACTGCGCCTCGGGCGTCTGCACGGCAGGCAAGTGCGCGGCCCCCGCGTGCTCTCCCACGTGCGCCGACAGCGCCGTCTGTGCGGTCGCTGCCGACTGCGAGTCGGGCGCCTGCACGAACAACAAGTGCGCGGCCCCCGCGTGCTCCCCCACGTGCGCCGACGGTAACGTGTGCGGCGCGAACGCCGATTGCGGCTCGGGCGTCTGCACGAACGGCAAATGCGCCGCTCCTGTCTGCTCGCCGGGTTGCCTCAGCGGCGCCGCGTGCGGCTCCGGCACGGACTGCCTGACGGGCAACTGCACCGCAGGCAAGTGCTCGGCCGCGTCGTGCTCCCCCACCTGCGCGGACGGCAATGCATGCGGCGCGGGCACCGACTGCGCCTCTGGCGTCTGCACGGCCGGCAAGTGTGCAGCTCCCACGTGCTCCCCCACCTGCGCCGTCGGCAACGTCTGCGGCGCGGCGAGTGATTGCGCCTCCGGGACGTGCACGAACGGGAAATGCGCGGCTCCCGCGTGCTCTCCCACCTGCGCGGACGGCGCCGCGTGCGGTGCCAACGCCGACTGCGAGTCGGCCGTCTGCACGAACGGCAAGTGCGCGCCCCCGGCGTGCTTCCCCGTGTGTCAAGACGGCGTCGCGTGCGGCGCGAACTCCGACTGCGCCTCGGGCGTCTGCACGGCGGGCAAGTGCGCGGTTCCGAGCTGCTCCCCGTCGTGCGCGGACGGCAACGGTTGCGGCGCGAACGCCGACTGCGGCTCCGGTCGGTGCAACAAGGGCGTCTGCCCGGCGCCCGCGTGCTCGCCAGCATGCTCCTCGGGGACTCCATGCGGTGCCAACGGCGACTGCGCCACCCTCGACTGCAACGGGACGACGTGCATCACGCCCAAGAGCTGCGCGGATCTTCTGAGCGCGAATCCGAACGCCCCGAGCGGCACCTACACCATCGATCCCGACGGCACCGGCCCCATCGCCCCGCTCTCGGTGTACTGCGACATGGTCTTCCAGGGGGGAGGTTGGACCCTGGTCCAGGTCACCAACGGCGGCACCTGCCAGCCCGGCACGGAGACGCAAGGGGCGGTGACGCTCGGGTCGTGCACGTACACGCCGCTCGCGACGGTCGAGGCGCTCGCGGCCCTCTCGAGCAGCGTCCACATCCGGTCCGCGAGCGGGACCGGGCAGCCGACGGCGTATGTGACCAGCATCCAGCCACTTCCGATCACCACGCTGCAGCAGGGGTTCATCCTCAACTACAACATCACGCCGGGCGACAACGCCACGGCCGAGGCGCAGTGGACCGTCGTCGGTGACCCGGGCGTCACGTCCGCCATCCCAGGCCAGAAGCCGATCAACATCTTCGACTTCTCATGCTCGGTCTCGAGCAATCCGAGCTGGCCCAACATCTACTGGGCGTGCGGCAACGGCACCGACGGCTTCCACCTCGTCAACGGCTGGTCCATCTGGGACTGGTCGCTCGGCGGGAAGGGGAACCTTCCGATGGAAGTCTACGTGAGGTGACGTAGAAGAGCAGTAGGGCGCCCCCTTCGACGCGGAGAGAACCGCACCTCGAAGGGGGCGCGCTGCATTTCAGGCTTCGCGTCTTCTTATCGCTCGGTCACGTCGAACGTCATCCCCGCCTTGCGGAGGCGAAGGACCAGCGGCATCCCCATGCACGACGCAGGGGTGAGCACGCCGCCTGCCTGGCGAATGGCCGCTCCGTCGAACAGCAGCGACATCGCGGACTCGCTGATCATCTTGGCGGTCTCGCCGTAGCCGGGATCGCTGGTCCCCTTCACGGTCCCCAGGAGACGCGCGCTCCCGCTCTTGCCCGTGACCTCGCCGTAGAGGCGCGACGTGAAGTAGCCGCTGTCACGTAGCTCCTTCGACGGCCCTTCGCCGGGCGCCGGCAACACCGTCTTCTGCAGCAGCTTGCGCACGGGAGCCGCGAGGGCGGCCACGAAGAACGCGGCCGTGGCGGCCGTGACGACGCTCGCCTGGATGAGCCCCTTGGCCCCCGGCTTGAAGCTCATCGCCTCGTCGTAGCGGAAGCCCTTCCCCCACGCGTAGTCGAGGAGCGAGTTGCTCCGGCGCACGATGCGCGTGTTGATGCCTGCCATGACGAACGGGCCGGTCCAGCGGCCGCTGTCCTTGTCGAAGCGGACCCCCATCTGGTCTGCCCCGTCGGGGCCACGCCCCTGATGCTCCGGCACGAGCGCGTACGGGTTGCCGGCGATGCGCCGCACCTTCGGGTCTTTGCCCGCCTCTTCCATGAGATTGAGCATGCTCGCGACCGTCCCGCCGCTGGCCGCGCCTTTGGACTCGCCCGCGAAGAAGTGAATGTGCGGGATGCGCGCGCCGTATTTCTCCTGCGCGTGCTCCTGGAGCATGAGCACGCCGAGGTCGGACGGGATGGAGTCGTAGCCGCACGAGTGGACGATGCGAGCCCCGGTCTGCTTGGCGCGGGCATGGTGCCGATCGATCATGTCGCGAATGAACGGAGTTTCGCCTGCGAGGTCGACGTAGTCGGTCCCTGCGTCGACGCATGCAGCCACGAGCTCCCGACCGTGCAGCGCGTACGGGCCGACGGTCGTGATGACGACGCGCGCCTGGCGGACGATCTGGTCGAGCGACACGCGGTCGTTGCTGTCCCCGAGGAGGAGCGGAAGCTCGCTCGCGCGTGGAAAGTCGGCGGCGAGCGCGGTGCGGACCGCCTCGAGCTTCTTCTGGCTGCGCCCCGCGAGCGCCCACGAGAGCGCCGGCCCGTCGCCCGGATCGTTCGGCAGATGCGTGTGCCGCGCGAGGTACTCGGCGACGAGCTTGCCCGTGAAGCCGGTGGCGCCCCAGAGCACGATGTCGAAGCGGCGGCTCTCGCGCGCGGGTGCAGCCGGGTTCGCGACGGCTTCGGGGGAGGGTTCGTTGGAAGAGGAGAGTGAGACCACGCGGGGAGAGTATCCTCTACGCGGTGCGTCCGTGAGCGACATCGTCCCCGTTTCGCCAACCGTTCGTCGCGCGACCAGGGCAGACCTTCCACGCGTGGTCGCTCTCTTCGCGAGCCAGGGCGGCAACGCGCTCGACGCGAGCGCGAGTGAAGCGGCCGACCCGACCGAGCCTTGCTACGAAGACGCGCTCCGCGCGATCGAGGCCGACCCGAACAACCTTCTCATGGTGGCCGAGCTCGAAGGGGTAGTCGTCGGCGTCTTCCAGCTGACCATCATCCAGCACGTCGCCTTCCGAGGGGGACGCGTGGCGCAGATCGAGAACGTCTTCGTCGACGACGGCGCGCGAGGTCGCGGCGTCGGGACCGCGATGATGCGATGGGCCATCGACGAGTCGAAGCGTCGCGGCTGCTTTCGTGTGCAGCTCACGACGAACCGGGCGAGGACGAGAGCCCACGCGTTCTACGAGAGGCTCGGGTTCGTGGCGAGCCACGTCGGGATGAAGCGGACGGTCTGAAGAGCTGTCCACAATTGGCCTTCAAGACCGGAGGAGCGACCACGCGATGATTCGTCTCCTCACACCGCGAGCGTAGCGCACGCGCCCTGGCGCGAGGCGCGACGTTGACGACGGTCAGCTGCGGCCATAATACCCGCTTCGTGCTGACCCCCGAGACAGTGAAGACGGCCCTCGCCCTCGTAAAAGACCCGGTCCAATCGAAGTCGCTCTACGAGCTCGAGATCGTGCGAGGCATCGCGCTTCTCGGCGGGAACGTACGTGTGACCCTCGGGCTCCACCATGACGTGCGCTCGGAGCCCGAAGCCCCGGGCGACGCGTCGTTCCGCAGCGAGGTCGGTACGCGCGTTCGTGCCGAGCTCGGGAAGCTCGAAGGGGTCACGGGGGTCGAGCTCCTCTGGAGCGAGGAGCTGCCGACGCGGCCGATCGCGGCCGACGATCCGTGCCCCCAGGTGAAGAACATCATCCTCGTGATGAGCGGCAAAGGGGGCGTCGGCAAGAGCACCGTAGCGACGAACCTCACGATGGCGCTTCATCGCGCCGGCTACCGCGTCGGTCTCCTCGACGCCGACATCTACGGCCCTTCGATCCCGACGATGCTCGGCGTCACGGGGCGTCCGGTGTCCGCCGACGGCAAGACGATCGAGCCGCTCGAGCGCTTCGGCGTGAAGCTCATGTCGATAGGCTTCCTGCTCGACGACCCGAAGGCGGCCGTCATCTGGCGCGGCCCGATGCTGCACGGCGCGCTTCTCCAGTTCCTCAAGGACGTGCACTGGGGACCGCTCGACTTCCTGATGCTCGACCTGCCGCCGGGCACTGGCGACGTCGCGCTCACGCTGTCGCAGAAGGTCAAAGCGAACGGCGCGATCATCGTGACGACGCCGCAGCAGGTGGCGACGGACGACGTCTTCAAGAGCGTCTCCATGTGCGAGAAGGTCAATATCCCGATCCTCGGCGTGGTCGAGAACATGAGCTACTTCATCGACTCGGTCGGCGTCCGCCACGAGCTGTTTGGCAGAGGGGGAGGGGCGAGCGTAGCGGAGTTCGCGAAGGCGCCGCTGCTCGGTCAGGTGCCAATGGACACGACCGTGCGCGAGTGGGGCGACAAGGGGACGCCCGTCGTCCAGGCCGCGCCGTTCAGCCCGATCGCGGCGTCGTTCGTCGAGGTAGCCGAACGCCTGGTCGACGTCGTGACGAAGCGTGCGTCGGAGGAAGACGCGGCCCCGGCGGCGCCGATTATCGACCGTTCGGGCGGCCCGGGAGGGAAGAAGCGTCTGCCGATCGCCACGTGAACCACGCTGCCTGAGCCGTCAGGGCGAGCGGTGTAGGGGGACGGCGCACAGAGCCGCCGTGATACATTCCGCTCCGTCATGGCCATCGCCGCGTCCCCGCAGATCATCGGCCGCTACGCCATCCACGGGAAGATCGCGTCCGGCGGGATGGCGAGTGTTCACTTCGGGCGATTGCTCGGTGGCGCAGGCTTCTCGCGCACGGTCGCGATCAAGCGCCTTCATCCGCACCTCGCCGAGGACCCGGACTTCCTCGCGACTCTGATCGACGAGGCGCGGCTCGCGGCGCGCATTCATCACCCGAACGTCGTGCCGACGCTCGACGTCGTGGCGACGGACGGAGAGCTGCTTCTCGTCATGGAGTACGTGCGGGGCGAAGCGCTCTCCCGGCTCGCTCGCGTCGAGATCGCCGCCGGAGGACGCGTGCCGCTGTCGGTCGCGAGCGCGATCGTCATCGGGTCGCTGCACGGGCTCCATGCGGCGCACGAGGCGACCAACGACCAAGGGGAGCCGCTCCAGCTCGTGCACCGCGACGTGTCGCCGCAAAACATTCTCGTTGGCATCGACGGCCTGCCGCGCGTCATCGACTTCGGTGTCGCCAAGGCTACCGGTCGGCTCCAGACCACGCGAGAGGGGACCATCAAAGGGAAGATCGCGTACATGGCGCCGGAGCAGCTGGCGTCGCAGCCGGTCACGCGCGCGGCGGACATCTACGCGATGGGGGTGGTCCTCTGGGAGACGCTCGCAGGGCGTCGCCTCTTTCAGGCGGACACGGAGCCGGAGCTCGTACGCATGGTGGTAGCCGGGGCGCTCGAGCCGCCGAGCCAGTACGCGGAAGGGATCTCGCCCGAGCTCGACGCTCTCGTCATGAGGGCCATCGCGCCCGACCCCGACGCGCGCTTCTCGACCGCGCGCGAGATGGCCGACTGGCTTACCCGCGTGCTCCCCCCCGCGCTGCCGACGGACGTTGGAGACTGGTGTGTCGCCGTGGCGGGGGGCGCGCTTGCGAAACGTGGCGCTCTTCTCGCGGAGATCGAGAGCCAGTCCGGCTCGGAGTCGCTGGCGGCTGCGGCGATCGAGTCGGGAATCGGACGGGCGCCCCTTGCCGGCGCCGGCCACGACCCCTCGTCCATGCCGTCGCAGGTCTCGAGCGTCTCCATGGACGCGCCCCAGCGGTCTCCGCCACGCGCCGTATGGGCCGTCCTCGCCGGCCTTGGCGCGCTCGGGGTTCTCGCGCTCGCGGTCGCCGTCTGGCAGCTCAAGGCCTCGGCCGTGTCGCGCGGCGCGGCGACCTCGTTCGGCGACGACGGGGCGCGCGAGCCGACGCACCCTTCCCCGTCGGCTTCGGCACGCACCTCCGCCCTGCTCTCCGCGCCTCCCTCCGAACCGGCTTCGACCGTTGCGCCTGCCGAGCCCGCTCCGTCGGCGGTGCCCGCTCCCACACCCCCGGCCGTTGCACCGGCGCCTCCGTCGACCACGCCTCGCGCGGCGCGCCCCGCGAGCGCGTCCAGCAAAGGCTCGAGCGCCTCATGTGACCCGAGCTTCTATTTCGATTCGAGCGGCAACAAGCACTTCAAGCCCGAGTGCTTCGGCCACTGAGCGACCCCCACGTGCGAGCCATTCTCGTCGTTCCTATCGTAGGTGTCCTCGTGACGACCGCACGCGCATCGCATGCCAAGCCGACGGTCGGCGAATGCCTCTCGGCGACCGAGGCGTCGCTGAAGCTCGGTGCCGACCGCAAGGTGCGCGAGGTACGCGCGCAGGCCCTCGTCTGCGCGGCGCCGAGCTGCCCGGCCGAAGTGCGCGTGGAGTGCGCCACGCGTGTCGCCGACTTGAACGCCGCGGTGCCGACCGTCGTGTTCAGCGCGAAGGGGGCCGATGGCCAGGAGCTGAGCTCCGTGAAGGTCTCGATGGACGGCGAGGCGCTTTCCGATCACCTCGACGGGTCCGCGGTCGCGGTCGATCCCGGCACTCACGAGTTCACGTACGACATGGCGGGGCAGGCGACGCTCATCATTCACGAAGGGGAGAAGAACCGTCACGAGGTGGTGCTCATGGCCCCCCCCGGGGTCATCGCAGGCGGCGTGCTCGCAGCTGGCGGGCTCACGCTCTATCTGACCGCGCCGAAGGGTGAAGCGCCTCGAGTCGGTCTGCAGATGGGGCCGCGCACGCTGGGGGTCGCCGGACGCTTCTAGCGAAGTCAGCGTCCCGCGTTCCTGTCGTCCGAGGCTCCGCCCAGAAGGCCTGCGATTCCGCGGAGCATGCTGGTGAGCACTTCGCGCGAAGGCATCGCGAGCGAGACCCGCGTCTGCCCTCTCTCGTCCGCAATCACCTTCACGTCGAGCCCCGCGCGCACCTTGTCGACGAGAGTGCCGCGCTCTCTGGTGTCGTGCCCACCGGCCAGCTCGCCGAGCACATTCAGCGCAGCTTCGAGGAACGTGCTGCCGGCGTGACGCAGCCTCTCGCTAGCCGCGGCTTGGAACGCCGCCTCCTTGACCGTTTCGTCCACCGGCGCTTCCGGCTTCGCGCCGAGGAGCACCTCCAGCTTAGCTTTGATGTCGTCGGTTTGCGTTCGGACATCGACGTCGGAGACCTGCGAGTCGGGGTCGAGCGCGGCCATCGCGAGGTCACGCTTGGACGCGAGCGTCGTGAGCAGGTTCTCCTCCAGCGTCTGCTCGGTCACCAGGACGAAGACGCTGACCGGCTTCGTCTGGCCCATGCGGTGTGCGCGCGCGATCCGTTGCTCGAGCACGGCGGGGTTCCAGGGCAAGTCGACGTTGATGACCGTGTTCGCGGCCTGGAGATTGAGGCCCGTGCTGCCGGCGTTCGTCGTCAGGAAGAG
>Ga0302279_10003318_pt1 | contig 20220 bp, 18 predicted proteins | sample III_Bog_N3_3_FD_194541 | JGI IMG/M metagenome (GOLD analysis project Ga0302279, IMG submission 194541) | Peat permafrost microbial communities from Stordalen Mire near Abisko, Sweden - III_Bog_N3_3 | ecosystem: Environmental > Terrestrial > Soil > Wetlands > Peat | place: Sweden: Abisko...
TCCGGCGGCACCACCCTGGACAGCATCGTCCTGGCAGGCGGCTATGCGGGGGCCAGCTTCAGCGCAACGACAATCGGCGGCAGCGGCGCCTACGGCAACGAGCTGGCCCTGGGATCGCCGGGCGCGCTGCTCCCGACGGGAGAAACGGTCGATGGCGATCCGCTGCATGTACCCGACAGCACCGTCGCGCTGGTCAGCGGGCGTTACGCCGCCGACACAACCTCCGACGTGAACATCACCTTGTCCGCCTCATCCACCAACCTGGCGAATTTCGATTTCAATCCGAACCAGGCGGTGGCGGTTCCCGGGGGCGAGTTCGATCTGGTGAGCATCCTCACGCACGAATTCGCGCACGGGCTGGGTCTCGACGGCACCGTCAACACCCTCAATCCGACGACCAGTTCATCACAACAACAATTATCAGCGGCACCACGCTCGCGTTCTTCACAGGCAGCCATGCCGAAACCGCCTATGGCGCACTGCCGGGGACCAACACGCCGGCGCCGGTGCCGCTCACCCTGCTGCCCGGCGATCAGGAGAATTTTTGCCGTTTTGCCAATGCCGCCAGCGATCCGTTCGGCGAGGACCTCATGAGCGGCATCGGCCTTGGAACCGGCACCGCGGTCGCGATCTCCACCGTCGATCGGGCGGTGCTGCAGGATATCGGCGTGCCGGTGACCGCCAACGTCGTCTGCTATGTCCGTGGCACCCGGATCGCCACGCCGGACGGCGCGGTGGCGATCGAGGCTCTGCGGGCCGGCGATGTTGGGCTCACCGCGCGTGGCGCGCCGGCCCCGGTGGTCTGGATCGGCCGGCGGTGCATCGATTGCCGCCGCCATCCGCAACCCTGGCGGGTGCAGCCGATTCGCATACCGGCGCATGCATCCGGGCCCGGCCAGCCGAAGCGGGATCTGCTTGTTTCGCCGCGGCACGGGATTTTTTTCACGGGCGTGCTCATCCCCGCCCGGCTGCTGCTCAACGCCAGCACAGTCACCCAACTTGATCGGGATGCCGTTGACTCTTGGCATATCGAGTTGCCACGGCACGATTTGTTGCTGGCTGAAGGGATCGCCGCCGAGAGCTGTCTCGACACCGGCGATCGTCACCTTTTCGACAATGGCGGGCGTGTCGCGGCGGTGCATCCCGACTTCGCAAGCCGGGCCCGGGAAGGCGCTGCCTGCGCCGATCTGAAACTGATCGGGCCGGAAGTCGAGAGCGCCCAGCGTCATCTTCGCGCAACAGCGGCGGTTCTGGAACTTCCAATTGCAACAATCGAGGCGATTGTTCCGCGGCGGCAGTCCAGATGACTGGCGGATGACGGCCATTGTCAACGGGCGTTGACGAATCCCGCGACGCGTCTGATCCTTGCCGAGGGTTACCGGCGGTTGATGTTGCGAAAAATCTGCCAACGCTCTTGCTATATCAACGATATCGAACTACGTAGCGTCAGTTCAGCCGCCGCGAATCGACCCGCTTGGGATCAGGATGCCGGTTTCCGCACCAAAAACAGGCGTCGGAGACCCTGCCGTTCCAGCGTTTCGGCCGATTGGCGACCGCGTTGAAAACATTGAACCAAGCGAGATTCCCGGATTGTCTGCAGCCGGATGTATCCATCCTGACGGGACGCACCCAGATTGGTCTGGTGCGGCTGACGGCATGAGAGCAGAACGACGGGACGAACCTCGCTCGACCCTGGGTGATGGTGTTGCCTGAAAACACAAAGCTGCGTTTCGATCTCAGCCAGGGGAAGATTGGCCTGTCCCCTGCTGCCGCCCCAGCCGGGGAACCCACGCCGATGGAAGATACCGAAGCGCAGATGCGACGCGCACTGGGTCTTTATGGTGACGGTTCCCGACAGCGCATCGACCCCGAACGATCCGACGGCCCCCAGCGTCAGATGGATCGTTTCACACAAGGCGGGCACAGGCGGCGCTTCGTGCAAGACGGCGACGTGCCTGTTACCATCGTACGGCGCGATTCTCCGGACAGCCCGGGCGCCCGCCCCGCGGCGCTGGTGCCGCCCTCGCAAAGCCGGCTGCAGCGCACGGAAGCCGCCCTCGCGGTCGAGACCGCCGCGCGGGACCGCGCGGAGCGGGCCCTGGCAGACGCACAGACGATTATTCGTGACCTGCAAACCAAAATCGGTCACGCCGATCTCGCCAAAAATGAAGCTGTGGAGGCGCTCCGGCAGGAGCGTGAGGCCCATGCCGCGTTGGCTCTCGCGGCGGAGGATCATGAACGTCTGCTGGCGGAAGCCAATGAGCGGGCGCAGGCCGCTGAAGATGAGCTGGACTCCGCCCGAGATGGGCTGGGCGAGGAACGCAGTGCCCGCAAGGCCGCCGAACGGGCCCTGCGCGAGGCGGTCGCGGCGCGTGAGCATGCCGAACGACTGCTGCGCGATATTTCGGCGGAGATGACGGCGGCGCCGGTGAAACGTCGCGCCCCGCCCGAGGTCGAGGTGGCCGCGCCTGTTCCACGCCGTGGCCTGAAAGTCGTCGCCCCGGAACCGGTCGCCGAACCTGAACCGGTGAAGTGGTGGCTGATGACCAAGCCGGTGGCCAAGCGGCGCTAGCGATCGACCGCGTCGTTCGCGGGGTCAGGCTTTCTTCTCCCACCGGTTCGCGCCCTGCTGCCAGTAGGTCAGCGTGTGGCCTGCGGTCTTGGCCGCCTTCCAGCGCAGCCGTGCTGCGGCGACCGCGTCGAGGTCGTTGCCGTCGAACAGATCGAACACCCGGTCGAAGTCCGCTGCCCGGTCGCTGCCGGCGCCATCAACAAGAAATAAAAACCGGGCGCCGTTGGGCGCGCTGTCGTCGGTGGCCAGCCAGATCGGCTGTAGGTCCGCGTCCCCGTCCGCAGCCGACCCGTGCGGCAGCCAGGCGGGTTCGGGACAGGCCCACAGCGCCTGGTCCAGCGCCGCGACCGCGGCCTCCGACCCGCAGCACACCACCGCCCGCTGCCCGGCCGCCAGGGTGCGCCCGAGCAACGGCGGCAGGGCCTGGGACAAGGGGCTGCGGGTCAGGTGGTAGAACGCAACGTCCGTCATCAGCCCTCGTAATGGTCCGCCACCAGCCGGTCGAGCAGGCGCACCCCGAAAGCGGTGGCGCCTTTCGGGGCGGTGGGCGAATCCTTGGAACTCCAGGCCATGCCGGCGATATCCAGATGCACCCAGGGCTTGCCGTTGACGAAGCGCTGGATGAACTGCGCGGCGGTGATCGAGCCGCCGGGACGGCCGCCGACATTCTTCATATCGGCGATCTCGGACTTGATCTGCTTGTCGTAGGCTTCATCCAGCGGCATGCGCCAGACTTTTTCACCGACCGACTGGCCGACCGCGGTCAGTTTCTGTGCCAGGCCGTCGTCGTTGGAAAACAGCCCGGCGAATTCATGGCCGAGACCGATGATGATCGCGCCGGTCAGGGTTGCCAGGTCGATCATGAATTTCGGATCGAATTTTTGCTGCGTGTACCACAGCGCATCGGCCAGCACGAGGCGGCCCTCGGCGTCGGTGTTGATCACCTCGATGGTCTGGCCGGAGTAGCTGGTGACCACATCGCCGGGCCGCTGGGCGGTGCCGGAGGGCATGTTTTCGACCAGGCCGACGACGCCGACCGCATCAACCTTCGCGCGGCGCCCGGCGAGTGCGGCCATCAGGCCGATCACGGTGCCGGCGCCGGCCATGTCCCATTTCATGTCCTCCATGCCGCCGGCCGGCTTGATGCTGATGCCGCCGGTGTCGAAGGTGACGCCTTTGCCGATGAAGGCGACCGGCTTTTCCTTGCCCTTGCGGCCGTTGCCGCTGGCGCCGTGCCATTGCATGACCACGAGTCGCGGCTCGCGTTCGCTGCCCTGGCTGACGCCCAGTAACGCGCCGAATCCGAGCTTGGTCATTTCCTTGGGGCCGAGGATTTCGACTTTGAGGCCGAGGTCGGTGAGTTTTTTGCAGCGGTCGGCCATTTCGGCGGGAAACAGGATATTGGCCGGCTCGCTGACCAGGTCGCGGGTGAGGAAGACGCCTTTGGCGACGGCTTCGAGCGGCTCCAGCGCGGTTTTGGCGGCGCCGGGTTCCGCGGTCAGCAGGGTCAGTTCGGTCAGTTTCGGCTTGTCTTCCGGCTTTTCCTTGGTGCGATAGCGGTCGAAGCGGTAGGCGCGCAGGGTGGCGCCGAAGGCTATGTCGGCGACCTGTTCGGATTTCAGGGCGCCGGTGGCGACCGCGGCGGCGGTGTCGCGCGACAGGCCGGCCGCGATGCTGCCGCCGGCCTCTTGCAGGGTTTTGCTGGTGATTTCGGCGGGCTTGCCGAGCCCGACCGCCAGCACGCGCGTGAGGCCAGCGCCGGGGGCCAGCATCGCGCAGGTTTTGCCTTTGCCGCCTTTGAACTCCGCCACCTCGAAGCCGCGGGAGAGCGCGCCGCCGGTCGCTTCGTCGGCCTGTTTCCAGAGGCCCGAGGGTTTTTCGCCCTCGCAGATCAACAGGACGAGGGCCCCGGATTTCGGCAGGGCCGGCTTGGCGAAGGCGATGTCGAGCATGGTGCTGGGACCCCTGATGGATTTGGTGGCGTGACTGTAGCCAGGGGCGGCGGGTTTTGCCATGGCTGGCGGGTCGGTGGGCGGGCGGGAGAAAAAACCGCATGAGGACTCCCCCTCCCCTTGCGGGAGGGGGCTGGGGGGAGGGGTCGGTGGGAGTTGGCCTGTGGCGTCGGAGATTCTTCTGGCGGAGCCCCCTCCCCCTAACCCCCACCCGCAAGGGGTCGGTGGGAGGGGGAAGGATCCTGCCATCGCCTCACCGTCCGCGTTTCCGGTCGGGGCGAAAATACTCTATTCACCGGCGCCATGATCGAGACATTACGCGCCGACCAGGCAGGGATCGCGCGCTCGGCCGAATGGCTGCGCGCCGGCAAGCTGGTCGCGTTCGGCACCGAGACCGTCTATGGCCTGGGCGCTGACGCCACCAACGAACGCGCCGTCGCCGGCATTTTCGCGGCGAAAGGCCGGCCGCGGTTCAATCCGCTGATCTGCCACTATCCTGACGCCAGCGCCGCCTTCGCCGATGTGGTCGCGAACGACCAGGCGCGTCTGCTGGCAACGGCATTGTGGCCGGGACCGCTGACCCTGGTGCTGCCGCGCAGGCCGGATTGTCGCGTGGCGCTGCTGACCGGGGCTGGCCTCGACACGCTGGCGGTACGCGTGCCGTCGCATGCGGTGGCGCTGGCGCTGCTGCGGGCAGTCGGAAGGCCGGTGGCCGCGCCGTCCGCGAACCGTTCCGGCCACGTCAGTCCGACGACGGCGGCGCATGTGCGGGCCGAGCTGAACGGGCGGATCGATGCGATCCTGGACAGCGGCCCCTGTCCGGTCGGCGTCGAATCGACCGTGCTGGACCTGAGCGGCGACACCCCCCGTTTGCTTCGCCCGGGCGGTGCGACCGCCGAGACGATCGAGGCGCTGATCGGCCCCGTCTTACGCGGGCCGCCGCCTGGCGCGTTGCGCTCGCCGGGGCTGTTGTCGTCGCACTACGCGCCCTCGCTGCCGGTGCGGCTTGCGGCGCAGTCGGTCGGTGCCGACGAGGCCCTGCTCGCCTTCGGGCCGCCGTTGCCTGGTGCCGGTCTGGTCTTCAACCTGTCCCCATCGGCCGATCCCACCGAGGCTGCGTCACGGCTTTTCGCAGGCCTGCGCTGGCTGGATGCCGAAGCCGAGGGCCACGGCCTGCGCGGCATCGCGATCATGGCGGTGCCGGACGCGGGCCTCGGCCTCGCCATCAACGACCGCCTGCGACGCGCCGCCGCGCCGCGCTGAACTTGACCGCGGCCGGAGCCTCTGCGAGCGTTTTTCCAACGCAGGGTGTGAAGGAACGGTCATGAAATTCGGCGTCTTCTACGAACACCAGTTGCCCCGCCCGTGGACGGCCACCAGCGAATACGACCTGTTGCAGAATTCCCTGGCCCAGGTCGAGCTGGCCGACAATCTTGGCTATGATTACATGTGGGAGGTGGAACACCATTTCCTGGAGGAATATTCGCATTCGTCGGCCCCCGAGGTGTTTCTCGCCGCGGCCAGCCAGCGCACCAAAAACATCCGGTTGGGCCACGGCATCGTGCAACTGACGACCAACCAGCCGCACCGGGTGGCGGAGCGGATTGCCACGCTCGATCTGATTTCCGGCGGCCGGGTCGAGTTCGGCATGGGGGAGGGCGCCGGTCCCGCGGAACTGCATCCCTTCAACATCCGCGTGCGCGACAAGCGCGACCGGTGGGAGGAAGCGGTGCAGGCGATCATCCCGATGATGACTCGCGACAGTTGGGAGTTCCATGGCCGGTACTACGATTTTCCGGCGCGCAATGTGATTCCGAAGCCGATGCAGAAACCGCATCCGCCGCTGTGGGTGGCGTGTTCGAATATCCGCACCATCGGCGAGGCCGGGCAATGGGGCATGGGCGCGTTGGGTTTCAGCTTCGTCTCGCCGGATGCGGCGCGGGCCTGGGTGCATAAATACTACAACCAGTTGCTGCACAATCCGCGGCGGCTGAGCGAATACGCGATCAATCCGAACGTCGCGATCGTCAATGGTTTCATGTGCGCGCCGACCGATGAGGAAGCGCTGGAGAAAGCCGCTGGCTGGACCTTCTTCATTTTCGCGCTGTCGTATTATGGCCGCCAGGGAGTCGATGCGCCCGGCAAGGGCGATCTGTGGCGCGCGTATCAGGATTGGCGCAAGACCGACAAGGCGCAGGCGGCGTTGCGCAACGGGCTGATCGGCTCGCCGGAGACGATCCGCAAGCGGCTGCGGCTGTTTGCCGATGCGCATGTCGATCAGGTGATTTTGCTGAACCAGGCGGGGAAGACGTCCCACCAGGATATCTGCGACAGTCTGGAACTGTTCGCGCGCGAGGTGATGCCGGAGTTCCATGCCGGCCAGGCGGCGCAGGATGCGTGGAAGCAGGGTGTGCTGGCGGAACGCATCGTTCTGGAGGATCTGGATACAGAGCAATACGATCTGTACGCGCATCAGAACGAGGATATCGTGCGGCTGACGCCGGAACAACTCAAGCAGCGGATGGCGGAGAAGGACCGGCTGACCGCATGAGAGACTCCCCCTCCCCTTGAGGGAGGGGGTTGGGGGGAGGGGTCGGTCGGAGGTAGCCTGAGACGACCACGCTTTTCCTTGCGGGGCCCCCTCCCCCTAACCCCCTCCCACAGGGGGAGGGGGAAACAACTCGCATCGCAGCAGTCGTCCCCGGAAGACCAAAAAGGAAACGTAACAATGCGACAAATGGTGATGGTGGGCTTCCTGCAAGCCCAGAACTGCACGAACCTTGTCAGCTCCTGGCGGCATCCGGAATCGCGCACCGATACCTGGAGCCCCGAGTATTACGCCGATCTCGGCCGCATCCTGGAGGCGGGAAAATTCCAGGTTGCCTTCTTCGACGACCGGCTGGCGATGCCGGACCGATATGGCAACGACCACAAGCACACTGTGGAGAACGGCATCCGCTGCGTGAAGATGGACCCGGTGACGGTGCTGATGGTGATGGGCATGGCGACGAAGCGCCTCGGCCTGGGCGCCACCCGCAGCACCACCTATTACGAGCCTTTCGACGTGGCTCGGACGTTCGCCACCATTGACCTGATGACCCACGGGCGCGCGGCCTGGAATGTTGTGACGTCGATGAACGACGGCGAAGCGTTGAATATGGGGAAGGACCTGCATCCCGAACATGACGGCCGCTACGACCAGGCGGAAGAGTTCATGGAGATCGTCATGGGGCACTGGACGTCCTGGGACGATGACGCGATCGTGCAGGACAAGCAGACCGGCCTGTTCGCGCATGGCGACAGGGTGCGGCGTATTGATTACAAAGGCAACTACTTCAAATCCCGCGGTCCCTTCACCGTACCGCGGTCGGAACAGGGCCATCCGGTGGTGATCCAGGCCGGCCAGAGCGCGCGCGGCAAGAAATTCGCCGCCAAGTGGGGCGAGCTGCTGTTCGTCGGCAGCCCGCCGACCCTCGATGTGGGAAGGCGGAATTACAAGCAGATCAAGGACGCCGTCGCCGCCAACGGCCGCAATCCCGACCACGTGGTGATCGCGCCCTCGGCCTATGTCATGTGCGCCGAAACGAAGATGGAGGCGGAAGACAAGATGGCGCTGACCGAACGCCTGACACCGGACATCGACGCGCTGTCCTTGCTGTCGGAGGCGATGAATTTCGACTTCGCCTCGAAAGCGCTGGACGAACCCTTCACCGACGCGGAGCTGGACAACATCTCCGGCACGCAATCGATGCGCGACCGGGTCGTGGCGGCCTCGGGGATCAGGAACCCAACCCCCGCCGATTTCATCAAGTTCAGCCGCCGGGCCCGGCCGAACAAGCCCTTCATCGGCGGGCCGAAAGATATCGCGGACGGGCTGGAGGAATGGTTCACAACCGGCGTCTGCGACGGCTTCGTGATCGCGGCGACCCATGTGCCCGGCACCTATGCGGAATTCGTGCAGTACGTGGTGCCGGAACTGCAACGGCGCGGGCTCTACCACAAGGACTATGCAGGTGCGACGTTGCGGGAAAACCTGGGACTGCCGATCCCGCGCGTCGGCTCACCGATCGTTAAATAAAGGAACCGGACATGATCTACGAACTGCGGACCTACACGTTCAATCCCGGCAAGCTGCCCGACTATCTGAAACTGGCGCGCGAGGTCGGCCGCCCGGTCCGCGGCCAGGACTATGGCACCAACCACGGTTACTGGACCGCCGAGTTCGGCTCGCTCAACCAGGTCTGGCATTTGTGGAGCTACACCAGCCTGGACGAACGCGAGCGGATGCGCGAGGCACTGGCGCAGAACAAGCGCTGGACCACCGAATATACACCGAACGTGCGGCCGTTGCTGGCGCGCCAGGATATTCGCTTCCTCAACCCGGTCTATGGCGTCAAGCCGCCGGAAGCCGAAGGCGGGTTCTATGAACTCCGCCAGTACCGCACTTTGCCCGGACGCGCCGCCGACTGGGGCAGAGCGTTTCGCGAGATCATGCCGGTGCGGGAAAAATACTCCCGCAACATCGGCATCTGGACGGGCGAGGCGCCGCAGCCGAACGAAGTCCTGCACATGTGGAATTATCCCTCGCTTGCGGCACGCGCCGAGGCCCGCGGGCGATTGTTCCAGGACCCGGACTGGCTGGCCTTCCTCGCCCGCGTCGCCGGTGTGGTGGTCGAGATGCAGAATGTGCTGTTGCTGCCGACGGATTTTTCCGGTCTGAAATAGGGGGTCGGACATGAAACTCGGCCTGTCGATCGGTTATTCAAAGGCGCATCTCGATCTTCCGGTGAAGCTGGTGCAGCGGGCCGAAGAACTTGGTTACGACTCGGTCTGGACCGCCGAGGCCTATGGATCGGATGCCGTCACCCCGCTTGCTTTCCTGGCGGGGCAGACCAAGCGCATCCAGCTGGGCACCGGCATCATGCAACTGGCGGCGCGCACGCCGGCCAATGCGGCGATGTGCGCCGGCACCGTCGATGCGCTGGCCGGCGGCGGTCGTTTCATCGCCGGTCTCGGCGTGTCCGGTCCGCAGATCGTGGAGGGCTGGTACGGCGAACCCTGGGGCCGGCCCTATTACCGGCTGAAGGACTATGTCGCGATCATGCGCAAGATCTTCAAGCGCGAGGAACCCGTCACCCATGCGGGGCGCGAAATCAGCCTGCCCTACCACGGCCCGGGAGAAGCCGGTGTCGGCAAGCCGCTGAAATCGATCCTGCACATGAACCCGGACATCCCGATCTATCTCGCGACCGGCAACGAAGCCACCGTGAAGCTGACGGCGGAAATCGCCGATGGCTGGCTGCCGATGGGATTCGTTCCGGGTGCGATGGAAGAATACCGGCCCTGGCTGGAGGAAGGCTTTCGTCGCGCCGGCAATGGCAAAACGCTGCGGGACTTCGAGATCCAGGCCTCGGTGCACGTTGAGGTCAACGACGACGTGAAGGCCGCGCTGGCGAAACTGAAACCGGAAGTCGCGCTGTATGTCGGCGGAATGGGCCATCGCGACAAGAACTTTCACAAGGACCAGATGATCCGCCGCGGGTTCGGCGAGGCGGCCGACCGCATCCAGGAACTCTATCTCGCGCACCGCAAGGAAGAAGCGACCGCGGCGGTGCCGGACGAATGGGTCGACTTGAAATCCCTGGTCGGCCCGCCGGCGCGTATCAAGCAACGATTCCGCGTGTGGGAGGAATCGGGGGCGACCGGCATGACGGTGCGCTCCCGCCAGCCGGAAGCGATCGAAACCATGGCCGAGGCGGCCCGGTTGAATTAAACGGAGGACACAATGCGCTTCCAGGACAAGATCGCGCTGATCACCGCCGCGGCGAACGGCATCGGACGGGCAACGGCGGGCATCATGGCGCGGGAAGGCGCCGTGGTCGTCTGTGTCGATAATCACCAGGAACGGTTGGATGCGGCCGTCGATGCGATGGCGCGCGAAGGCGGGCGGGTGCATCCCCGCCTGTGCAACGCGCTCGACCAGGCGCAGGTCGATGCGACGGTTGCCGGTGTGGTCCGCGAATTCGGCCGGATCGACATCCTGGTGAACGCCGTCGGTGGCAGCACGATCATTGCGCGTCCCAGCGCGAATGTCGAAGAGCACTCGCTGGACGACTGGCAGCGGGTGATCGACTTCAATCTGAACGGCACCTTCCTGTTCACCCATGCGGTCGTGCCTGTGATGAAACAACAGAAGTCGGGCAAGATCGTCAACCTGGCCTCGATCGCCGGGCGCGGCATGAGTGTCGCCAGCGGTGCCGCCTATGCCGCCGCGAAGGGCGGGATCATTGCGTTCACCCGCAAACTGTCCTTCGAACTGGGACCCTTCGGGATCAACATCAATGCCATCGCGCCCAGCCTGACCCTGACGGAACGGATCCGTCCGCACTGGAACCAGCGCGCACCGGAGGCGCAGGCGGCGCAAATCGCCGCCACGCCGTTGCGCCGGGTGGCGGAAGCTGTCGATCAGGCCAGGGTGATCTGCTTCCTGGCGTCCTCGGACGCTGATTTCGTCACCGGACTGACGATCGACGTGACCGGCGGGCAGTCGGGGTAGCGGCAACCGTCACCCCGCCTCGCAGAACCCGACCAGCACCCGCAGGCTGGACGCCTCGTCCTGGCTGGTGGTGTCCAGCGTGAAGTCCGCTCTGGCATACAGCGCCTCGCGGCTGGCCAGAATCGTTCGCAGGTCCGCCATCGCCTGGCGGTTGTCGCGCATCGGCCGCAGATCGCCCTGGTCGGTCACCCGCCGCATATGCGTTTCGGGGGCGGCGCGCAGCCAGATCGTGCGGCAATGGGTCAGCAGCACCTCGAACGTCGCCGGCTCCGACACGATGCCGCCCCCGGCGGCGATCACCACGGCCGTGTTGCGGGCGATCACCCGGTCCAGCACCTGACGCTCCAGCCGGCGGAAGCCGGGTTGGCCGTGCAGTTCCAGGATCTCGCCCAGCCGCATGCCGGCCTCACGCTCGATTTCGCGGTCGAGTTCGACGAAGGGCACGGCCCGGCGGGTGGCCAAAGCCGCGCCCAACGTGGATTTGCCGGCGCCGCGCAGGCCGATCAGGGCGATCCGGCGCTGGTAGCCGGGCGCGCGCGACAATGCGGCGGGCGGGGGGCCCGGATCATCCTCCAGCAGCACGCGCAACGGCAGGTTCAGTGCGCCCGCAATCGCGCGCAGCAGCAGGATCGAGCCGTTTCCGGTGCCGCCCTCGACCGCGGAAATATAGCGCTCCGACACGCCGGATTGATCCGCGAGCATCCGGCGGGTCATGCCGCGGCGGGCCCGCAGCAGGCGAAGCCTTGTGCCGAGGGCGCGCAGGAAAGCGGCAGCCTCCGGTGTGATCGTCAAGTTTCGCCCCGGGATGGCGGTGCTTCGACCCGGTCTGCAATCCGCGGCGCCATCGCGTGTCCTTGGCCTGTGTCCTGTCGCATGCCATCATCAAGGGTCTTTCACAATGGCAGATCCCGGCATGGCCAGTGTCTTTACCACCGCGGCAGCGGAGCGCTCGCTGGATGACTATCCGGTGGGTGCGGTGTTCGAGTTCGGTTCGGTCACCCTGTCCGAGGCTGACATCATCGGCTTCGCCCGCCAGTACGACCCGCAGGCGATGCACGTCGATCCGGCGCTCGCGGCCGCGGGATCTTTCGGGCAGGTGATCGCCAGCGGTTGGCAGACGGTGGCGGTGATGATGCGGCTGATCGTGGACCATTATCTGCCGCAGAACGGCCTCGCCTCGCCGGGGATTGATGAGTTGCGGTGGGTGCGTCCGGTCCGGCCGAGCGACACGCTGCGGCTGCGGATCACGGTGATCGAGGCGCGGCGGTCGCGTTCCAAGCCCGACCGCGGGCTGGTGACCAGCTTTGTCGAGGTGCTGAACCAGGATGATGCGGTGGTGCTGACGATGCGGCCGATGAACCTGGTGCGATGCCGGCCCGAATCGCTTGTCTCGGCGCCCTGATCGGCGGATGATGCCGCGATGGTTTCGCACGAGCGGCTCGACTGCATGAAGTGCCCCGCCCTGTGCTGTCGCATGGCGGGCTATGTGCGCGTGAGCCGCGACGATATAAGGCGCCTGGCGAAGCATCTGGATATTTCGGTGCCGGACTTCGAGAAGCGTCACGTCGTCGAGACCACGCGCAAGGGCGAGAAGCGGATCAAGCAAGGTTTCAAGACGTGCCAGTTCCTGACGGCCGATCGTCTGTGCGGGGTATACGAGGCACGCCCGCATGACTGCCGGGGGTATGTCTGCTGGAACCAGGAAGATGAAACGGTTTACGATTATGCGGTGTTCCTGCAGGAGGGGGTGGCGAAGTTGCGGGACCGGGAGAAGGATGTGAAGAAGTAGGGGGCGGCCTGTCAGCTATCGAGGAGTCCCTTCTCCTGCGCCCATGTGCCCCACTCAACTTGCTCAGAGCCGACGACGTCCAATCGTTCGTTCAGAGCATGGTTTTCGGTGAAGATCATGAGATTGTCGCAGGTCCAGCGCGCGGACGGTGCGATCAGGCCATCGAGACCCAGAAATGCGAGCGCGGCGCCGATGCTCTGCGTCTGGACGTAGTCGCGTTTTCCGTAAAGCGCCATATCGACGCCCAACTCTTCCAGGTCCCCCCGAACGAGACGCAGTGTCCTGGACGTCGAGACTGCCAGACGCGACACTTTCAACGGGCGTGACCTCGGAAGCGGCGTCAGCGCAAGCAGATACGATACGACTTCGGCAAGGGCGCCATCCCGCTGAAAGCTGGTATAAAGGATCGGCACATCAACGCCATCCCGGACGCCCGGCGCCCACCGGCCGCCTATGACCGAACTGGCCAAAGGATCTGTGCTGACGCCCGTCGCTCGGAATACCTCCCCACGGAATGGTTCGACAGATCGCGCGCTCAACCGGTCGAGGAGGCCCTGGTCATGGATCATTCCCCGCCCAGCCGTTACAGATAGACGGCTTCACGAAGCTGGCTGACGAGACGCATCACCTCATCAATCCGTCCATTACGGATGAGCTCTGCCGGGGACACGCCGTCCAGGAGCTTTTGCGGGGCAAAAATCCACTGCCGAGCTTCGGTCGGACTGTAAAAATCTGCCAGTTGGTCAACGATGTATTCCAGCTCCAGCAGGGTCTTTTCCGTATTGGCATGCGGGTAGGCCCGCCCCTGGTTCCAACGGGACACGGTCTCGGGACGCGTGCCAAGGAGATTGGCAACCTCGATATTCCGCATCGCGCCTTTCGTGCGAAGCGACTCAAGCTTTCTGGCAACCGCAGTGGTCATGACCTCAGCTCTTTTTCATGCTGTTATCCATCCGACCTCGTGTGCCGGCGTGTCGGGTACGGCGTTACGATGACGAAGCCGACGAGGCTTCGATGGTCTGTGGTAATCAAAACGACGTTAGCATCTCTTGCAAAAATGACGTTAGCATTGATATTTAGATTGCGCAAGGCCGTATCGATGGAACTGACGCCTCGCCAGGCTGGTCTCGTGACCCAGCTGCGGGCCGGCCCTTGCGCTTTGAGATATTCCTGTTTCGCTGTTCGCCGTCCAGCTTCGCTTCCGCTGAACGGTGCCCCCGCGCAACCGGTGATGCAGGGGGCCCCACCCCGTGGCCGCCCGAAGCGCCCGCTACCCCCGGTATTCCGGCGTCGTCTGCAACAGCGGGAACGCGCTGTGCGCGTGCGGCTGGCTCACCACCGGTGCGTTGCGATACACGAACGCCGGGTTCAGCTCCGCCAGCGAACGCGCCCCCGCCAGCGCCATAGCGACCCCGACTTCATGTTCCAGCAGCTCCAGCATCTTATGCACCCCCGCATCGCCATCGGCGGCCAGCGCGTAGCAATACATCCGGCCCATGCACACCGCGTCCGCCCCCAGCGCGATCGCCTTCACGACATCCGTGCCACGGCAGATGCTGCCGTCGATCATCACTTTCGCGCGTCCGCGCACCGCGGCCATCACTTCGGGCAGCACGTCCATCGAGCCGCGGCCGTGGTCCAACTGCCGCCCGCCGTGGTTTGACACGTACACCCCGTCCACCCCGTGCTCGCAGCACAGAGCGGCGTCCTCGGCGGTGGCGATGCCCTTCAGGATCAGCGGAATGTTGTGGGTGTCCTTGAAGGCCTTGACGTTGTCCCAGGTGAAGCCGGCCTGGTGGGAATGCCCGGTCGCCGCCGCCCGCCAGGGCTTGACGAAGCGCCCGGCGATGTCGCGCTCCCGGCGGGAGTAGGCGGCGGTATCGACAGTGATGGCGAAGGCGTCGAACCCGTGATCCACCGCGCGCTTCACCACGTCATCGACCCAGGCGGTATCGCCGCGGACATAGAGTTGAAAAATCTTCGGCCCGCTGGTGGCGGCGGCGACCGCCTCCAGGCCGGGATGGGTCACCGAACTGACGATGATCGGGATGCCAAAAGCCGAGGCCGCGCGTCCGGCGGTGGCGGCGCCGCCGGCATCGAAGGACTCCAGCGAGCCGACCGGCGCCAGGCACACGGGCATGCGCAGCTTGCGGCCGAACAAGGTGGTGCTGGTGTCGATCTTCGACACATCGACGCAGACCCGCGGGCGCAATGCCAATGAATCAAGCGCGAGGCGGTTGCGGCGCAGGGTGGTTTCGGACTCGGCGGCGCCAACCAGGTAGCCCCAGATGTGGTCCGACAATTTGGCGCGCGCGGCCGGGATGAACTCGTGCAGGCACTGGAAGTCGCCTGTCGGCTCGAACAAATGCTTGGCTTCGACCTGGTCCATCTCTCATCCCCTGCGTTCCGGTTGGCGCCATCTGGCAGCGGCCGGGCGAGGCTGGCAAGAGGGCGGCGCCGGCTACACGACGACTGCCGGCGTGCGGCCGCGGGGGATATACCCCGGGCGGGTCTCCGGCATCGCAATGAAGGCCACGGCCCAGGCGGCGGCGCCGGCGGCAGCCAGGCCGATGAAGGCGGTCTCGGCCCCGAAGCGGTCGGCCATCCAGCCGGCCAGGGTGGTGCTGAAGGTGGCGCCCAACCCGGCGGCCAGCCCCAACGAGCCGATCGCCAGGTTCAGGTAGCCGTTGCGGCGGGTGAGGTCGGCGGCGATCAGCGGCGGCATCAGGCCGAACATGATGCCGCTGACCGCATCCAACGTCTGGATCGCCACCAGCGGCAGCGCCGCGGGGCCGGCGGCGAACAGCAAGGCGCGCACCGGCAGCGCGGCGAAGCCGACCAGCAGCACCGGGCGCCGGCCGTACTTCTGCGCAATGCCGCCCGCCCATGGCGCCAGCACCGCCATGATGATCTGCGGCACAAGGATCGCAACCGAGACGATGATCCCGTTGCCCTCGCCGGCTCTGGTCAGCTCGTTCAGGGCCAGAGGCAGCATCGCCGCGTTCGACAGGTGGAACAGAATGGTGCAGACGGCGAACACGTGCAGGGCCGGTTCGCTGAATATCTGCCAGGGCCAGTGCGTGCGGTCCGCCGGATGCAGCAGCGCGGGATGTTCATCCTCCGGCGACAGCACATCCGCTCGGCGGATGGCGAACAGTGCCATCAGGGTCGGCAACACCAGCAGGGCCGTCACCACGAACACCGCGCGTTCGGACACCAGCCAGGCCGCCACACCGAGACCAGCCGCCGCCAGCCCGTTGCCAAGCGAGGCAAAGCGGGTGTTCTCCCCCAGCTGCTCACTGAAACGATCGTGGCCGACCAGGGACAGCGTGATCGCCGCGATCGCCGGGGTGATCACGCAACTGGCCAGCGCGTGCAGCACCTCGGCACCCCAGACTGTCGCCAGGCTGGCTGGCACGGCCAGCAGCAGGGCGCTGATACCCAGAACGATCAGCGCAACCGTCGTCGTCGTCCGTTTGCGATGCACCGAATCGATCAGCATGCCGCCCGGCAACTGGCCCAGCAGACCGACAATGGTGCCGATGCTGAGGGCAAGGCCGATGCTGGTCTGGCTCCAGTGCTGCTGGGTCAGCCAGACCGCGACATAGGCGCCGAAGCCGGTCTGGGCCGCGGCGGTGAAGAAATTCAGCCCGTTGAGGCCCCAGCGGCTGACCGGTGCCTTCGCCTGAAAGCTTGAGACACGGTTCAGCGCCAAGACACCCGGAATCCTTCAACGCGGCAGCATTCGCCGACCGATGCTAACCGCGCCGATCGGGTTTGTCAGGCGGTCACGGCGCGCAACCGGCGGGCGGGTTGGGCGAGGGCTTCGTAAACATTGACGTAGTCCTCCGCCATGCGGCGGGATGTGAAGCGGCGTTCGAAGGTCGCGCGCACCGCCGTTCGGTCCAGGCCGCGCGTTTTGGCGACGGCTGCGACCGCCTCGGCCTCATTGGTGACGATGAAGCCGGTCAGGCCGTGATCGATCACCTCCGGCACCGATCCGCAGTTGAAGGCGATCACCGGCGTGCCGCAAGCCATCGATTCGATCATGACCAGGCCGAAGGGTTCCGGCCAGTCGATCGGAAACAGCAGGACTTGTGCGCCGGACAGGAAGGCGGGCTTCTGCCCGTCGTTGATTTCGCCCACGAACTCGACATCGGGGTTGCCGTCGATCAGCGGACGGATCTCGGTTTCGTAGTAGTCGCGGTCGGCGTTGTCGACCTTGGCGGCGATTTTCAGTTTCAGACCGGCCTTGCCGGCGATGCGGATCGCCTTGTCGACCCCCTTCTCCGGCGAAATCCGCCCCAGGAACGCGGCATAATCCTGCTTGCCCGGCTGCGGCGTCAGCAGGTTGGCGGGCATCCCGTGCAGCACCGTGCGCACCCAGTTCAGGCGCGGGATCGGGCGGCGCTGGCTGTCCGAGATCGAGACGAAGGGCGCGTCGGGAAAGGTGTTGTAGGTCTCGATGAATTCCGGCAGGTCGAGGCGGCCGTGCAAGGTCGTCAGGAACGGCACCTTCTGGCGGCCGAACAGCGACAGCGGGAAGTAGTCGATGTGGAAGTGCAGCACATCGAATTCGTCCTTGCGCCGGTAGATCATCTCGACCATGCGATGATAGATCGAAACCCAGTCCCGCACCGATGGATCGAGGCGCAACGCCTGTGCGCGCATCGGCGCCAATGTCGCCGAGGTGATGGAATCGCCGCTGGCGAACAGGGTCACGTCGTGACCCATCGCGACCAGTTCCTCGGTCAGCGAATAGACGACACGCTCCGTGCCGCCATAGAGTTTAGGCGGCACCGCCTCGAACAGAGGCGATATCTGAGCAATACGCATGAAGATTTGCCCCAGTTTTACTATGGGTTGCACAGTATCCTACACCCGAAATTTTTGTTTGCATCATCGCGTTTCTTTCGCTTGACTTCACAAACCCTCGGCGTATATCGATTATTGGTTATAGGTTCTGAATGTGGCGAAAAGTCGGCCGGGTTTGTGGCCGAAATAAGCCGGCGGTCCGGGTCCGCATCCTTATCCCGAGACATTGGAGTCCCGCCGACATGTTGCGGTCCGCCGACCCGAACCTCGCCGCCCTTCGCGGGCGGCCTCTGGGCTTCCTGTTCCATTACGTGCGCCGCCATCCCACTGGCCATGCGATCGTATTGTTGTCCGTGCTGTTCGCCGTGGCGTGCAGCGTAACGACGCAGTACGGCATGAAGCACCTGATCGACATCGTCTCCACCGGGCAGGCTGCCGGCGGACCGCGTGTCTGGGGTGCCTTCCTGTTGCTGTGCGGCCTGGTCGCGGCCGACAACCTGCTGTGGCGGGTTGGGGGTTATGCCGCGCACCGGACCTTCGTGGCGGTAACCGGCGACGTCCGCCGTGATCTGTTCGCGCATCTGTCCGGACATGCGCCCAGCTATTTCGCCGAACGGCTGCCGGGATCGCTGGCCAGCCGAATTTCGGCGACGGCCAATGCCGCCTTCACGCTGGAAAATACCGGCGTGTGGAACGTGATACCGCCCTGTCTCGGCGTGCTGTTCAGCATCGCCTTCATCGGTTCGGTCAATCCGCCGCTGGCCCTGACCCTGAGTGGCATTGCCACGGCCCTCGGCCTGCTGATCTTCGCGCTGGCCCGCCGCGGCACCGGGCTGCACCGCACCTACGCCGAACGCGCCGCCGCCGTGGATGGCGAACTGGTCGATGTAATCAGCAACTTCGGTGTCGTGCGCGCCTTCGGGGCGACCTTCCGGGAGCAGGCCCGCATTGGTGCGACGGTGGAACGGGAAATGACCACGCGCCGCCGCAGCCTCTATTATCTGGAGCATCTGCGGCTGCTGCATGCCGTGCTGACGGCGCTGCTGACCGCGGGCGTGGTGGCCTGGGGCATCCTTCTGTGGCAACGCGGATCCGCCAGCGTCGGCGATCTGGTGCTGCTGACCGCGCTGGCTTTCTCCATCCTGCACGGCACCCGCGACCTGGCGGTGGCGCTGGTCGATCTGACCCAGCACATCGCGCGTTTGCAGGAGGCGATCGGCGCGCTGCTGCTGCCGCACGAGTTGCCGGACCGGCCCGATGCGCTGCCGATCCTGCGCGGCCAGGGAGAGGTCGTGTTCGAGCACGTGAACTTCGCCTACCCGGGGCGCGCGCCGGTGCTGCGCGATTTCAGCCTGGATATCCCGTCAGGGCAGCGGGTCGGGCTGGTCGGCTATTCGGGGGCCGGCAAATCGACCGTGCTGGCGCTGCTGCAACGCTACTATGACGTGGGCGCCGGGCGGGTGCTGGTGGACGGGCAGGATATCCGCGACGTCACCCAGGACAGCCTGCGCCAGGTCATGGCGATCGTGCCGCAGGACATCTCCCTGTTTCATCGCTCAGTGCTGGAAAACATCCGCTATGCGCGTCCCGAGGCTACGGAGCGGGAGGTGCTGGCGGCGGCCGAGATGGCGCATTGCCGCGACTTCATCGAGGCGCTGCCGGACGGTTTCGCCACCATGGTCGGTGATCGCGGGGTCAAACTCTCGGGCGGCCAGCGCCAGCGGCTGGCGATCGCGCGCGCATTGTTGAAGGACGCACCGATCCTGCTGCTGGATGAGGCGACCAGCGCGCTGGACACCGAAAGCGAGCAGGCGATCCAGGCGGCGCTGGACCGGCTGATGCACGGGCGGACGGTGATTGCGATCGCGCACCGGCTGTCCACGTTGCAGAGCTTCGACCGGATCATCGTGATGGATCGGGGGCGGATTGTCGATGATGGGTCGCCGGATGATCTGGCGTCGCGGCCGGGGCCGTACCGGGATTTGTTGCGGATGCAGCGGATGGAGAAGGTGGCGGCTTAGCGGGGCGAACCGGCGGTTATTCCGCCGCCGGGGCGTTCCGGTTCGGGTAGCTGACCCCCATCCCGGCGCGCACATCCTGCTGGATGCCGTATTGCGGGAAGGGATAGCGCAGGCCGTTCTTGCCCAGCGCCTCCATCCCCGCGATCGCCTGCCCGAGCTGATCGGGGGGCAGGGCCATGAGCATTTCGTCGTCGAGCACGCCGCCGTAGCGCCGCTCCGCGAAGCACGGGATCGACAGGCTGGGCTGGCGCGTCTTCAGGGCTCGGCCCCAGGAATCGGCGCAGGCGGACTCGCCCACCACGCTCCAGTCGAAGCGCTTGTAGCCGGACCATTGCAGGCCGTTGATGAAATACATCATCGCGCCGGGTGTGGCGTAGAACAGTGCGATATCGGGCGGATCGAGCCGGCCGGCGGCCAGCGGCGAGACCACCATCGCCTCATAGGCGCCATCGGGGACGGTGTTCATGGCGGCCTGATGCGCGGCGGCGTCGTCGGGGGTCTTGTACCAGACGCCG
>Ga0302279_10003319_pt1 | contig 20219 bp, 20 predicted proteins | sample III_Bog_N3_3_FD_194541 | JGI IMG/M metagenome (GOLD analysis project Ga0302279, IMG submission 194541) | Peat permafrost microbial communities from Stordalen Mire near Abisko, Sweden - III_Bog_N3_3 | ecosystem: Environmental > Terrestrial > Soil > Wetlands > Peat | place: Sweden: Abisko...
TTCAGGGGACTCCGGCGCTGGTGATCGGCGGCGACCTGATACCCGGTGCCCTGGATCTGCCGGAGTTGCAGAAGGTAGTCGCGGAGGCTCGCAAGGGCGGGTAGGGTTGCAAGCGGTCAGTCACCCCGGCATCACACGTTCGCCTGCCACACTGCGACAATCCATTTCATAGTCCAGCCCGATCACCGGCGGGCGGCAGAAGTGCCACGTCAAACCATGCCGAGCGGCACCGCGAGCCACGATCTCGGGTCCCAGAAACGGATGCAGATCGTGAACGGTATAGACCTGCACCGCTGTCGTCGATGCCCAACCGCCGCCCAGCAGCGCCATCCGCCGCGCCATCACGTCCAGCACGAAGCGTGCCTTCTCCGCGATCGCATCGGACGTGGTCTCCCCGTACCGGATGGTCTTGTCGCGATAGGGCCCCGAACCCTCCCGCGCCTCGCCGCTGCCGGCAATCGCGAAACTGTGCGGGGCCTCCGCGGACGAAGCGACGTAACAGAACGCGTGGAAACACGGCGTCGCCGGCGGGTCGATCGCCGGGCAAACATTGCTGCGCGCCACGGGATTACGGTCGTTCGCCACGATCCCCCAACGTTCCAGCGTGCCGACATAGTCGCGGTTGAAGGCAATGAAACCGGCATCGGTGAAGGGCTCGGGGGAGCGCAGCTCGCAGGCGCAAAACGCCGTCAGGGGCCGGCCCGCTTCGTGCAGGAAGGCCTCGATCCGGCGAAAACCCTCCGCCAGAGGGACGGGATTGGCAAACCGCACCCGCTCGATCGCAAAACCGGGCAGCGCGGCAACGCCCGCGGAATATTGAAACGGGCCGGGGATATAGCGGTATCCCTCGCGATCGATGGTGCCGGTCATGCGGGCCTCCGAGACTGTCTGCCGCTATCCTGGCGGCAACGGCCTGGCCGCACAATCCTGTCCGGAGGCAGACCGGGATTGGTTAATCCTTGGACCTGCCCGCGCCCTTCGGATGATGCGCCCTAGCCGGAGCCGGCGGGCCGAGGTCGGCTTGGCCCGCCGGTTATTCCGCGTCAGGTCCTATCCGCCCGTCGTGACCGCATCCAGCACCGTTCCGACATCGGAAACCGTTTCCAGCCGTCCGACCAGGTCGATGCAACGGGCAATTCGTTCCGGACCAAGCACAAGGGCGGCGTGGGCGCGGAATTTGTCGGTTGTTTCGTCTTGCGTCAGGTGTCTCGCGGGACCGAACGCCAGATCATGCACGCGGCCGTCCTTCAACTGGATGCGCAGCCTTGCGTCCGGGTTGCCGTCGGCGATATGCGGGCGACGCTGCGCCACATCCGAATTGCGAGTCAGCCGGATTCGTTCCATGAAGCCCTGTAAATCACCTTTTTCCGCTCGGCTGTCCGAGAACGTGTCGTGGTCCACCTTGCCGTCGATGATCGCGGCGGCAATATTGTAGCGCAGGCAGAATTTTCCCTCCAGGCCCTCATGCACCTCATCGCGCAGCAGCGCGCCGGTGCAGGGCACGTTCGGGCCGATATGTTCGATGGCAGCGATCTGGTCCGCCTTGAGCGGTTCGCGTTGCAGGAAAGCAAACAGGTTCGTCAGAGTCTGGTGATTGCCGCCGCAGCAGGGCCAGGGCTTGATCCGCGTGCCCTCGGCCGACAGATAGTAAAGTTCGCCAAGAAACTTCGTGACGGCCGGCAGGTTGCACTTCGCGCCGCCGAAATTATCGGCGTAACCCTGCTGCCCCTCGATGATATCGGGATCGGAGGTGTAGCCCCTTGCGGCAAGCTTGGCCGCGGTAATGCCCGATCGCGCGGCGTTGCCGGGATGGAACGGCTTCGTCATGGTGCCGAAATTGCGGCGCAATCCGCCGGCCTGCGAACCGGCAATGCCGATCGCCATGCGGGTCTTCCAGACGTCCAGGCCCATCAGCTTGCTGGCGGCGACCGCGGCCGCCATCGTACCGAAAATCGCCGTCGGATGCCAATCCCGTTCGGGATGCAGGTTCGCGCTGAGGCGGGTCCCGACCTCATAGCCCACCGCCCAGGCGGTCAGCAGATCGCGGCCGGACTGATGCAGTTCCTCGGCCACGGCCAGGGTGGTGGGGGTCAGCACCGTGGCGGGATGCCCGCCGACTCCGCCGAGATCGTCGAAATCGGCGGCATGGCCCATCGCGCCGTTGGCGAAGGCCGCGGCCGCGGTGGAGGTGCGGATGTCGGTTGCGATCACCCGCGCCTGTGGATTGCCGCCCTGTTCGCGCGTCAGATCCAGAATAATCCCGCCGAGTTCGGTGGTCGATCCGTGCAGCGCCGTGCCGATATAGTCCAGGATCGATTTCCGAGCCTGCCCGAAGGCGGCCGCCGGGATGTCGTCCGCGGTGACGCCAACGCTCCATTGTGCCAGCTTTTCCGTCGTGCCCATGGTTCGTTACTCCCTTCCTTCAGACCGGTCTTGCCGGTCTGTCGCGGTGGCCAGACAACTCCGCGCCCGCGTCTTTGTCCAGTCTGGTCGCCAGGACGGGGGCCAACAAAGATACAACTGAAACGAACAGGAAGGCGGCGGAGAAATCTGGTAGTTCCGGGCCCGGATGATGCGTGATGGCGACAGACGCCGCCAGCGCCGCGGCCGAGATTGCGATGCCAAGGGTCAGCGACATCTGCTGGAAGGTCGTATAGAAACTGGTGGCTGTGCTCATTTCCGGTCGTGGCACGTCGGCATAGGCGATGGTATTGTAAGCCATGAACTGCAACGACTGGAAGAACCCGTTCAACACCAGCACCGCGTAGATCAGCGGCATCGGCCAGGACGGGCGGAATGCGGCGGTGAGTGCCAGGATCAGTGTCGCCAGCAGTCCGATCCAGGTCAGCACGTTGCGAAACCCCAGCACGCGCAAGAAATATGGGGCGCAGACCCGCATCATCATCGAGCCGACCGAGTTGACGAAGGTGATCAGCCCGCTTTGCGCCGCGGACATGCCGAAGCCGAGTTGCAGCATCATCGGCAGCAGGAAGGGCATCGCACCGACGGCGATGCGCGACAGCGAGCCGCAGGCCACGGACATGCGGAATGTCTTGATGCGCAGAAGCCGGAAATCCAGCATCGGCCGCGGATGCACGCGGGCATGGACCGCATAGGCGGCGGCCGCGGCCGCACCGGTGCCTACCAGCCCGGCGATGACCCACCAGGAGCCGGCGCCCCGGCTGGCGACCTCGATCCCGAACATCAGGCAGGCGAGCGCGGTGCCAGCCAGGATCAGGCCGCGCAGATCGAACGGTTGGCGCGCCGGCTCGCGCATCTCCTCGATGAAGACGGTGACCAGCGCCATGCCCAACAGGCCGATCGGCACATTGATGTAAAAGATCCAGTGCCACGACAGGTAGGTGACGATGAAACCACCGACGGGCGGGCCGATGATCGGGCCGATCGTTGCCGGCAGCATCAGCCAAGCCATCGAACGCACCAGATCCTGCTTCGACACGGCGCGCAGCATCACCAGGCGGCCGACCGGCGACATCATCGCACCGCCCGCGCCTTGCAGCATGCGTGCGGCCACCAGGGTCCACAGGTTTGGGGCCTGGGCGCAGGCGATCGATCCCAACGTGAACAAGCCGATCGCCGCACGAAACACGGTGCGGGACCCGAACCGATCGGCAATGCGCCCGCTGGCGGGGATGAACATCGCCAGGGTCAGCAGGTAGGACGTGAGCGCGATGTTCATGTGCAGCGGATCGACATCGAAGCTGCGGGCCATGGTCGGCAGCGCGGTGGCCAGCACCGTGCCGTCGAGCTGCTCCATGAACATCGCGCTGGCGACGATCAGCAGGACCGTCCGTGGTGTGGCCTGGCGTTCAGCCATTGAGCGCGACGTGGACCTCGTCGCCATCGGCGGTCAGTCGGGCGCCGCTGCGCTGCTGGATGTCCACAAGCTCTCCCTGTTCGTCGTCCAGCGCGCACAGCACCGTTTCGTTCGCGTCGTTATGCCGCACGAACTGGAAACTGGCGCCGCGCAGGCCGGTCTTGTCCACCGTGGCCCGCACCATCATGCCGATCCAGTTGCCATGCGCGCGACCGCCGTGGCCGGTGTGGAAGGAGAAGCTGCCCAGACCGTAAAAGATCGGCTTGCCGCGATGGACATCGACACCCAGGGAATAATGCGGGCCGTGGCCGATCACGATGTCGGCGCCAGCGTCGATCGCAGCGCGTCCGATATCGCGCATGTATTGCAGCACGTCCTTGCCGAGGCCCCAATGGCACGACGCCACCACGATATCCGCCTGCGTCCGCAGCGCGGCAATGTCATCGGTGAAGGCACGCAGATAATCGGGATCGGGCCAGGTGATGATGACCGGCGGAATGCCCGGGCGGTTCATCGGCGGAATGTCGGGCCGGATCTTGTGCATCGGCACCTGGTAGGCGGTGTGGGCGCGCAGCACCGCGATGCCGGGGTCGTGCGGTCCGGCCTCGTGATTGGTTGGCCAGAACACCGAACTGCGTTGCAGGAAGCCGTAACGGATGCCGTTGCGCCGCACGATCGCGGGCGCCGTGGCGGCGCCGATCGTTGCACCCGCGCCGGTGTGCGGAATGCCGGCCGCGTCCAGGCGCGCGATGGAGGACAGGATCGCCGCCTCCCCGTAGTTCACATTATTGGCGATGCCGACGGCGCCGATCGCGGCGCCGAGCAGCGCATCTGAACCTATGACGGGATCGGCGAAGAAGCCTTCGTTATAGAAGGACTGTGCCTGCGGCGGGGCGTAGAGGCAGCACTCGAGATTGGAAAACACCATGTCGGCAGCGCGGAATTCCTCACGGACCCGGGTGAAGGGCGTGGCGGGGTCGGTGACGTTCATCAGGTTGACGTCGCCAGTCAGGATGAGTTCGGGCATGCCGGGTTCACCTTTTTACGATTCAAGTTCACGCGTCATTTCCGCGGCGAAAGCCGGCTCGATCTTCCAGGCGGCGATCAGCTTGTCCTGCTCCGGCAACATGCGCGCGCGGACCGCAGCGAATTCCTCCACCGGTGGCGCTACGACTTTCACGCCATGGCTTTCCAGCGTGTCGCGCGCCCGAGCCTGCGAGGCAATCATTTCGGTGCGATATCCGGCGATATGATCGGCCCAAAGACCCGTCATCAATTGTTGCAGGTCCTCGGTCAGGCCGTTCCAGAACCCATTGCTGACGACGGGCAAATAAACCGAGAAGGCCTGGTCGTCCTGCAGCGCGTATTTGACGCCCGATTCCCACAGCTTGGCGCTGGCAACCGATTCATAGGTCGATTGCAGCCCGTCAAACGTATTCTGCGCCAGCGCCAGCGGCACGTTGGGCCAGGACGTCGTGTTGGGAATGGCGCCGAAATAGCTGGCATGCCACCCCTGCCCCGCCCCGCCGGAATTGCGGATTTTCATGCCGTGCAAATCCGCGAGGCTGTTCAACGGGCGGGTCGCACTGAACCATTCCGAATATCCAAGATCGAGCCACGGTCCCAGCGTATGCAACTTCAACTTGCGGTCGAGTTCCCCGCTCAACATCGCCCCGGCCTTGCCGTCGGTGATGCGATGCGCGGTTTCGATCGGTACGCTGTACATCGCCGGCAACTGGAAAATCTCGCAGCTTGGCACGAAACCGGTCAGCACCCAGGTTCCCGGCAGCGCCATGTCCACCTGTTCCTGGAACAACGCGCGCGGCACGTTCAGGTCGGAGAACAACGCCGCACTGTGGAAAAGCTGACCCTTGATGCGGCCTTGCGACGCGCCCTCCAACTTGTCCAAAAAATCTGCAACCGCAATCGTCCGCCGGTGGCTCGGCAGCGAATCCAGCGATACCCGCAGCCGGACCGGCTCCGCCCCACGGGAAGGCCGCACGATCGCCGCGGCACCAAGCCCGGCGGTGAAAGATCGGCGCGCAACTCTGGCTGTCATCATCTTACCCCCTGCCATGGCGGAACCCTAGCCAGCGGGCGACGCATTGCCAACCCGCACCCGACGGGCGAAGCTAGGCGGGAACCTATGGATGGGGAGGCAGACTTGCAGAAGCCAACCGGCCCGCTGGCCGGCATACGCGTCATCGACGTCACCACAGTGGTGCTGGGCCCGATGGCCGGCCAGATCCTGGGCGACATGGGCGCCGATGTCATCAAGGTCGAAACCATCGAGGGCGATTCCACTCGCTTCATCGGTCCCTCCCGCAACAAGGGAATGGGCAGCTATTTTGCAACGCTGAACCGCAACAAGCGCAGCTTGGCGCTTAATCTGAAAAAGCCCGCGGCGCGGGAGGCGTTGCTGAAGCTGGTGGAAACCGCGGATGTGTTCCTGCACAACATGCGCGCCGGCGCGGCGCAGCGGTTGGGGCTGGATTACGACAGCCTGGTGAAGCGCAATCCGAAATTGATCTACGCCTCGGCCGCCGGATTCCGCAAAGGCAGTTCCATGCAGGAATTTCCGGCCTACGACGATCTGATCCAGGGCCTGTCCGGTATCGCATCGTTGAACGCCGGACCGGATGGCGCGCCGCGCTACTTCCCGACCGTGGTGGTGGACAAGCTGACCGGCACGGTGCTGGCCTCGATGATCGGCATGGCGCTTTTTCACCGGGAACGGACCGGACAGGGCCAGGAAGTGCACGTACCGATGCTGGAAACGATTCTGTCCTTCACCCTGATCGAACATCTGCAGCACGGCCTGTTCGGCGAGCCGGAGAAAGGTCTCGGCTACCCGCGCATGCTGACGCCACACCGCCGGCCCTATCCGACGAAGGACGGCTACATCAGCGTCATCGCGCACAGCGACGCGCAATGGGGCAAATTGTTCGAGGCGATGGGCGTGCCCGAATTGATCCACGATCCGCGCTTTTCGTCGGTCCGGGCCCGGTCGGCGAACATCGATGCGTTATACGCGACACTGACCAACGGCATGCCGCAGCGCACCACCGCGGAATGGCTGGCTGAACTGCGTCCGGCCGATATTCCCTGCGGTCCGGCCGGCACACTGGCCGATCTGTTCAAGGATGAATATTTGAAGGAGACAGGGTTTTTCGAGCCCGCGGACCACCCCACGGAAGGCCCCGTGCAGGTGCCTGCCATCCCCGCTCGGTTTTCCGCCAGTCCGCCAAATGTGCACCGGCTGTGGCCATCCTTGGGCGAACACACGCAGGAGGTTCTGCGTGAGGCAGGCTGCACCGAGGCCGAAATCGACGACATCGTTGCGCCATAGGGCATGTCATGCGGTTCCTTCCGTTACCCCTGCTGCTCGCCATCGCTTCTGCTGCCGCCGCCCAACCGGCGGATCATGCGCCGGTCAAGGCCGTCGCGGACCGCCAACTGACCGTTTCGGCGCCAGCGGGTCAAGGGCAGTTGCCGGTCTATCTATCAGCCGACTGGTCCGGACCTCTGCCCGCTGTCAGCCGAGCGGTGATTGTGGTACATGGGACGTTACGCAATGCCGATGTTTATTTGCGGTCGGCGGAACGCGCCCGCGACGCGGCAGCGGCACCGGACACCTTGCTGATCGTTCCGCAGTTCCTGGCCGCAACGGACATCGCCGCACACCATCTGCCCCAGGAAACCCTGCGCTGGAGCCTGGAGGGCTGGAAAGCCGGCGAACCCGCGGAAGGTCCGGCGCCGCTGTCATCCTTCGACGCGTTCGATGCGGTGCTGACCCGCCTGGCGGACCCGCATTTGTTCCCGGCCTTGCATGACGTGGTCGTGGCCGGACACTCGGCCGGCGCGCAGGTGGTGCAACGTTACGCCGTGGTGGGCCGCGGCGAGGCCGCGTTAACGGCCCGTAACATCACGGTGCGCTACGTCGTTGCCAATCCATCCTCCTATCTGTGGTTCGGCGAGGCTCGCCCGCGTCCGGCCTGTCCGAGCTTTGACCACTGGAAATACGGCCTGCGCGGCGCGCCGCCTTATGTCGGCGATACCGGCACGCTGGAGGAGCGTTTCATCAAACGCGACGTGGTCTATCTGCTGGGCGCGCTGGATACTAACCCGGAACATCCGTTCCTCGACCGGTCCTGCGCGGCAGAGGCGCAAGGCGAGACGCGGTTTGCCCGCGGCATGCTGAACATGCTGTACCTCGAACAGCGGCACCCAAGTCAGGTGCGGCATCGGATCTTCACCATTCCCGGTGTCGGGCATGACGGCGAGCGGATGTTCACCTCCGCCTGCGGCCTGGCCGCGCTGTTCGACCGGCTCGGCTGCACTGGATTTTGAAGGAGACCTCCATGGAACTCTCCAACGCTCAACAGGCACAATTCGAACACGACGGCTTCCTGATTTTTCCCGACCTGTTCGTACCTGCCGAAATCGCCGTGTTGCGGCAGGAGGTCGCGCGCCTGTCACGCATCAACACGGACGAAGTGTTCCGTGAGCGCACCGGCGGCGTCAAAAGCATCTTCCGCGTGCATGAGAACGACGGTGCCACCCGGTCCGCGCCATTCCGAGCCCTGGTGCGCACGCCGCGGGTGCTGCGGCCGGTGCAGCAGGTGCTGGGATCGGACGAAACCTATGTCTATCACACCAAGATCAACGCCAAGCCGGCGATCGAGGGCACCATCTGGATGTGGCACCAGGACTATAATTCCTGGAGCAAGGATGGCTGCCCGCGCCCGGACATGGCCACGTTCAACGTGATGCTGAACGACACGACGGAATTCAGCGGCGGCCTGTATATCATTCCCGGCAGTCACAAGCTGGGACTCCTGGAGTCGGTTCAGGACACCTCCACCGCCTATAAACTGTGGGCGATTCCGAAGGACAAAATGATCGAGGTGATGCGTTCCTCCCCCGCACCGGTTCCGGTGACCGGCAAGGCGGGGACGGCGGTGCTGTTTCATTGCAGTGTGCTGCACGCGTCGGGGCACAACCTGTCGGCGGAGGATCGCTGGCACATCTACATCTCCTGCAACACGGTGGCGAACAAACCGGTGCTGGGACCCAATCCCCGGCCGGACTGGGTGGTCTCGCGCAACTGGCATCCGTTGCCGGTGGAGGACGATCACGGCGTGACCCGCGCTGCGTGAGCTATGCCGGACGCCTGCCATGGGCGCTGCTGGCGGCAGCATCCCTGGGGATGTTCACCGCGGCCGGCAGCGGCACGACGCGTGCGCCATTCCTGATCGACATGGCGCGCGATCTGTCCAGCAGCGTGCCTCTGGTCGCCAACCTGGTGGCGGTGACCTCGATCGCCTGGGGCCTGAGTTCCATGTTCGCCGGCGCCTGGTCCGACCGGTGGGGACGCCGGCCCTTCCTGATCTGCGGGCCACTCGCATTGGCCGCGGCCATGATCGGCGTCGCAACCGCCGGCAGTTTCGTTGCCGTCGCCATCTGGGCAACATTCGGTGGCGGCTGCTGCGGCATGTTCACCGGCGTGATCTTCACCGAGGTCTCCCATCGCGTTTCCCCCCAGCAGCAAGGGCGCGCGCTGGGCTGGGTCATGAGCGGCCAGTCGCTGACCTTGCTGGTGGGGGTCCCACTGGCGGCCTTCGTCGGATCCAGCATCGGATGGCGCGGGGTCAATCTGTGTGTGGCAGCCCTGGCGGTGGCCACCGCGATCGGCCTGTCCGCAACAACGCGGCGCCGCCGCGACGGCACCCTGGCCGGTGTCCGCCGTTTGCCCTCCCTGCGGTCCGCCTTGTCGGGGCCGGTGTTGCGCCTGCTCGCCATGGGCGTCGCGGAGCGGGTCTGTTACGGCCTCGTTGCGGTGTATTTCGCGACGTTCCTGCAATCGACGTTTCACCTCACGTTGGATTCCGTGGCGCTGCCGCTGGCGGTATTCGCAGCCGGCAACATATTGGGGACCGTGCTGGGCGGGCAGCTCGCGGACCGGTTGCCGAACCGGTTGAGGATTTTTGCCGCGGCGATGCTGGCATCGGGAGTCGCGTCGCTGGTGTTGTTCGGCTGGCCGGCGGATTTGAAAACGTCGGTCGGACTGGGCTTCGTTTATGTGTTCTTCAACGCCATCGCCCGGCCATCGCTGATGGCATCGTTGGGCGACGTGCCGGAGCATGTGCGCGGGACGGTGATGGGTCTGAACGTAACGTGTTCCAGTATGGGCTGGCTGGGCGCAGCGGGACTCGGTGGGTCCATGATCGGGCTTTGGGGATTTGGCGGGTTCGGACCAATGACCGCGGTGGTCGCGGTCATTGGCGCGATGTTGTCATTGATACGGCGTCAGCCAAAGCCATAAAGACGGGCCGGATTCTCGACCAGAATGTGATGGCGCGTGCTCTCATCGGGCGCCCATTGCGAAAGCAGGTCGAACAGCCGCGCATCGTCGGGTTTGTTGTCCACCTTCTCCGTCGGATGCGGCCAGTCGCTCCCCCACACCAACCGTTGCGGTACCAACTTGACATAGCTGCGCGCGACCTCGGTGCTGTCGGCGTAGGTCGGCGGTCCGACCTTGGTGTCCGCATAGGCGCCGGACAATTTGACCCAGGCCTTGCCCTTCTTCAAGAGAGCACTGACCACGCCAAAGGTCGGATCCTTGATGCCGTCCGGCTCGCGCAGATGCGCCAGGTGATCGAACACGATCTGCGTTGGCACTTTGTCCCAGATCGCGGCATTCGACAGGATCATGTCGGAGGGCATGTTGATCTGGATGTGCCAGCCCAGCTTGACAACACGGTGCGACAGCGGCTCGATCATATCGACCTTGGTGGCCCCGCCCTGCGGACCGATATTGAAACGGATCCCCCGCACGCCCGCCTTATGCAGGGTGCGCAGCTCCCTCTCCGTTACACCGGTGTTCACCACCGCGACCGCACGCGTGTTCTTCGTGCCGAACTGCCCCAGCGCGTCCAGCATGCAGCGATTGTCCACGCCGTAAGTAGAGGGTTGGATGATCACGTTGCGCGACGTGCCGATCCGCTTTTGCAACACCCGATAATCCGCCACGGTGGCATCACCCGGCTTCAGAGTCGCATTCGGATCGACCGGAAAGCGCTGATCATAGATGTGGTGATGACAATCCGTTGCATGTGCCGGCGCCTTGGTCTTTGCGGGTTCGGTACCGGTTGACCAGCGCACCGCCTGCGCTGCCGCACCGCGCGCCACCCATAGGCCGGCGCCAGCCGCCAGAACGGCCCGCCGCCCCCATTTTCCTGTTTGCATCGTTTCCCCCCGTGATCAACGTACCAGCAAGGATTGCCGGGACGCCAGAAATTCATCAACCGCCGCGGCGAGCTTGTCGCACTCGGCATCGCCGATCGGCAGGCACAAAGTCATCATGCCCCGACGAGCCAGCCAGATCCCGTGCGACAGCATGTCGAAGAAAAACAGTTCCTTCAACTTCGGTTCACCCTTCGCCGCATCAGCAGGCGAGCGGATCGGACCACGCATCATATGCACCGCCAGCATCGAACCAAGACCGGTAAACTGCACCGGCGCGTCGGCCGCCTGGCACAGCGCGTTCAACCGGTCGCGCAACCGGTCGCCTCGCGCATTTAACGCAAGAGCCGCCTTGGGCGTGTAGATCTCGGTCAGACCCGCCAGACCGGCATTCATGGTCAGCACATTGTTATTGAAGGTGCCGGCGTGCGGCAAGGCGTCGGCGCGCCGCGGATCGAAACGATCGATCAGGTCAGCCCGCCCACCGAAGGCACCAAACGACATGCCGCCACCGATATATTTGCCCAAAGTCGTCAGATCCGGCTTGATCCCGCGCACTGCCTGCAAACCACCGGGGGACAGGCGCGAGGTCATCACCTCATCCAGGATCAGCAGCGCACCAACGCGAGTCGTTTCCACCCGCAGCATCGTCAGGAAGTCCGCGGTCGCGGGAATGCAGCCACCGCTGCCGATCATCGGCTCCAGAATCACCAACGCCAGATCGTCGGCATGCTGTTCGATCAGCGCGCGGGTCGCATCGAGATCGTTGTAGGGCGCAACCACATAGGGGAACGGCGCGTTGATCGGCGACCCACCTCCGGCGAAGCCGAACACCGCGCCGTGGTAGCCACCATCGAACACCAGCACCTTATGCCGGCCCGTCGCGATGCGCGCCAGGGAAATCGCCAGCAGATTGGCCTCGGTGCCGGAGTTGGTGAAGCGCACCCGCTCCAACCCGAACCGCTCGCACACCGCTCGGGCAAAACGCGCCTCGGTCAGGTTCGACGCCCCATAATTGATGCCCCCATCCAGCGCTCTGTTCAGCGCCGCCCTGATGGCGGGATGCGAGTGGCCGTAGATCCCGGCGGTATATTCGCCCAGGAAATCGACATATTCCGCGCCGTCGGCATCCCACAGCCGGCACCCCGCCGCGCGCGCCATCGCCAGCGGAAACGGCGCGTAATGCAGCACCGTTCGGGTGTTGCCGCCGGGCATCACCGCGGTGGCCTCGACATAGCGCGCCAGGCTGAGCGGGTTGCTGGCAACGTAAGCCTCCTTCGCCTCCTCCAGCGCCGCGTCGATATCGGTGTTGCGCAGGGCCGTCTCGCTCATGGACCGGTCTCCGGTGCTGTTCCCCTATGCCCGGCGTTGCGGGCAGGCGTGGACAGCTTTACACCATATGCGCTCAACCCCCAAGAAAGGTTCCGGCGCATGGATTTGAAGGACCATATCCGCGGCATACCGGATTTCCCCAAGCCGGGAATCCTGTTTTACGATATCTCGACGTTGCTGCGGGATGCCGATGCCTGGCAGGTGGCAATGGGGCGGATGGCGCGCGCGGTGCGGGCCTATCAGCCGGATCTGATCGCGGGGATTGAATCGCGCGGCTTCCTGATCGCGGCGCCCTTGGCGCTGAAACTGGGCTGCGGCTTCATCATGATCCGCAAACGCGGCAAGCTGCCGGGTGCGACCGTCGGGCTGAATTACGCGTTGGAATACGGCGAAGACCGGGTGGAGGTGCAGGCCGATGCGGTGCATCCCGGGCAGCGCGTGGTGGTGGTCGATGATCTGCTGGCCACCGGCGGGACCATGTCGGCCGGCATCGCGCTGCTGCGTCAGGTGGGCGCGGTCGTTCCCGCCGCGGCGGCGCTGATCGAACTGACATTCCTGAAGGGGCGCGAACGGCTGGACGTGCCCTGCGACGCGCTGGTGGCGTACGACCAATAGACCCATAACCCGCGATAATCGAACCGATCACACCACGGTATTTCCGATCGCCGAAGGCCTCACGGATGTTGGTCAAGCCGGCTGGCAGCGGCCAGCCGCAACCAAAACGGGAGTAATCAGCCATGGCGAATTGCCGTCCTGCGATCCGTATCGCTTTTGCCCTTGTCGCCGGCCTGGCCTGCATCGCGCCGGCCTATGCGGGCGGCTGCCCGGCCGACAAGATGCGGCCCGACGGCACCGGACAGGCGAAGAACGGCACCCCGGCAAAAGCTGTCACCGATACGGTGATCGCCTCGATCGACGTTGCCAAGGAACCGGCGGCGATCCAGGGGCGGCTGCTGCGGCTGCGGCGGCTGGTGATCAAGCCGGGCGGTGTCGTGCCGTGGCATGAGCACGCCGACCGGCCGGCGGTCATCTACATCGTGCAGGGCGAGATCGTCGAATATTCCAGCACCTGCGCTGTACCGATCGTGCATCGTGCCGGTGAGGCCACAGCCGAAACGCATGCCACCGCGCACTGGTGGAAGAATACCGGCAAGCAGACGGTCATTCTGCTGTCGGCCGACCTGTTCCCGACAGCGAAGCCGGATGATCACATGATGTGATGCCAACGGTCCGGATGCCGGTCTTTCCGGTCCTTAAAGGAAGTTCGCCACGATGATGCCCATGCCAGCCGTCGCGTTGCAGCCGGCCGCGGCGGCGCCTGCTGTTATGCCGCCCTGGCTGCGCATCCTGGTGGCCGGAACGCTGGCGTTCCTGACCGTCGTCGATCTGTTCGCCACCCAGGCGATCCTGCCCGCTTTGGTACGCCGTTACGGCACGACCCCGGCCGCCATGAGCTTCGCCGTCAATGCCAGCACCATCGGCATGGCGGCCGCCGGCGTTGCCATGTCGCTGTTCAGCCAGGGCCTCAACCGTCGCCGTGGCATTCTGCTCAGTCTGGCGCTGCTCGCGGTACCCACCGCTCTGCTGGGTCTGATGCCACCGCTTGCGGTATTCACCGGGCTGCGCATCCTCCAGGGCCTGTGCATGGCGACCGCCTTCACCCTGACGCTCGCCTGGCTGGCCGAGACCAGCACGCCCAGCCAGGCCGCGTCAGGCTTCGCCGCCTACATCACCGGCAATGTCGCGAGCAATCTGTTCGGCCGTCTGCTATCGGCGGGTGTGGCCGATCATTTTGGCCTCGCCTGGAATTTCTACACCTTTGCCCTGCTCAACCTGAGCGGCCTGTTGCTGGTGCATCTGACCGTGCGGAACACACCGGCACCGGCCGCTGCCATGATGGCAACGATGCAACGCCATGCGGCGGCCTGGCGGCAGCATCTGCGCAATCCCGGCCTGCGCGCGGCTTTCGGCGTAGGATTCTGCATCCTGTTCGCGTTCATCTCCACATTCACCTACGTCAACTTCCAGCTTGCCGGCGACCAGTTCGGCCTGGGCATGATGCGGCTGGGGCTGGTGTATTTCGTTTTCCTGCCGGCGATCTTCACCACCCCGCTGGCCGGTCGGGTCGCGCTGGCCCGGGGCACGCGCCGCACCTGCGCGCTGGCCTTGGCGCTGGCGCTCGCGGGCCTGCCGCTGCTGCTGCTGATTTCGCTGCCGGCCGTTCTGCTGGGCCTGACCCTGGTCAGTGCCGGCACGTTCTTCGCTCAGGCCACCGCCACTGGCTTTGTCGGACGCGCCGCGACCGCAGACAGAGCCGCTGCCAGCGGATTGTACCTTGGCTGCTATTTCCTGGGCGGCTTGGTGGGCAGCGCGGTGTCGGGCCAGATCTTCGACCGCTTCGGCTGGCCGGCGACGGTCGCCGCGATTGCCGTGGCCCTGACTGCCGCGATCGCCCTGACCCCGGCCCTGCGGGTCCGCCAATAGGCGCCAGGTATCGAGTTCATGCGGATACAGCATTTCGTTACGGCCTCATCGAACGCTAGATCCTTCATGCGGACAAATACCGTCCCCCAGAAGGAGAAACCCGATGTTGAAGCGCTACGCCATCTTCGCCGCGGCCGCGATTGCCTGCGCCTGTGCCGTCCCGGTTCATGCGCAGTCGCTGGGCGGCGGCGCGGCTCAGGCCGCCTACGAACACAGCCTGCGCGCCAGCAAGCTGGTCGGCATGAGCGTCTATAACGAGCAGAACCAGAATATCGGCCCGATCGTCGAGATCATGATCGATGAAACGACCGGTATGGCAACGGCAATCCTGTCGGTCGGAACCTACGTCGGCGGTGGCGCCAGGCTGGTCGAGGTGCCGATCACCCATGTAAAGCTCACGGCCGGCAAGGCCATGATGCCGGGTGCGACGAAGCCGATGCTTGCCGGCATGCCGGCCGTCAGCGTTCCCGGACTGCCGGGCGCCGGTCACTGATTGCGTGTCCGGCCGAACCTTCGGACCGGCCGGACACGACCGTGTCAGGAACTGGTGATCGCCCGCTCCTGGCTCGCCTCATGCAAGATGAAGCCCTCGAGCGGATCGAATTCCCCCTCCCACGGCGCGGCATCGATCATCCGCCGTGTGTCGTCGTAGCCCGCCGCTCTGCGTTGCTCGATACCGCCGGGGCTGAAATCGATGTCGCGGGTGTGGTCCTCACCCTCGACCGGCGGGGCGAGCAGCCGCACGACATGCATGCGGGTCAGGCAGCCATAGCCGGTCAGTTCGCGCACCGCGTCACTTTGCCGGTCGGCCTCCGGCAGCAGCCGGCCGAGTTCGGCGATGACGTGACGCAGTCGGTGCAGCTCCTTCTGCCGCGCGATGTGGCTGGCGGTACGGCTGGAATATTGCAGGTCCTTCAGGCGGTTCTGCACCTGGATCAAGGTCTCCGGCGCGGCGCCGTGCGGGTTCCACATATGGACGGCGAAGGCGAGCGAGCTGCGCCGCGGATAATCGTCGAAGATCGCCTCCACCGGCGTGTTCGACAGGATGCCGCCGTCCCAAAACAGTTCGCCATCGATGCGCACGGCGGGAAAGGCCGGCGGCAGGGCACCGGAGGCCAGGATGTGACGCACATTGAGCGGCACGTCGCGGCTGTCGAAGTAGCGCATTTCGCTGGTACGGACGTTTGCCGCGCCAATCGTCAGACGGGTTTCATGCCGGTTGATGCGGGCGAAATCCACCAGGTCCGACAGGGTCGCTTCCAGCGGTTCGGTGGAGTAATAACCGGCGGCCTCGCTGCCCAGCGGCATTTGCGGGCTGACGAAGGCCAAGGGGTTGGGCTTGAAGAAGCCGGAAATCCCGCCCGCCACGGTGAACCAGGTGGCGATCTGCGCACCGAACATCGGCAGCAACGAAATCGCCTGCTGTGCGGGTCCGTGCGAGACCCGGCTCCAGAATTCCCGCAGCCGCGATAACCGCATGCCGGGGTCGTTGCCGGCAATCAGGCTGGCGTTGATCGCCCCGATCGAGGTGCCGATCACCCAGTCAGGCTCGATGCCGGCTTCATGCAGCGCCTGATAGACCCCCACCTGATAGGCGCCCAGCGCACCGCCACCTTGCAACACGAGCACGATCTGGCCGAGTTCCGGTGACACGCGGCGCTGTTTGTGTTGTCCTTCTGCCATGATTCCCCCCAGTTCCATTGTCTCGGCCGTGTCGTCAATGGGCGGTCCAGCCACCATCGACCGGCAACGCGACGCCGGTAATCGAGGCCGCCGCCGCACTGCATAGAAAGGCGACCGTGCCCGCGATTTCCTCGACCGTGGCGAAGCGGCGGGTCGGCTGTTCGGCCAGGAAGATGGTGCGGATCACGTCCTCGCGACTGATGCCATGTGCCGCGGCCTGGCTTTTCACCTGTTGCTCCACCAGCGGCGTCCAGACGTAGCCGGGACAGACGGCATTGCAGGTGACGCCGAATTCGGCCGCCTCCAGCGCGACGACCTTGGTCAGGCCCACCACCCCGTGCTTGGCGGCGACATAGGCGGACTTGAAGGGCGAGGCAATCAGCCCGTGTGCCGAGGCGACGTTGACGATCCGCCCGAAGCCGCGCTGCTTCATCGCCGGCAGCGCCGCTCTGATGGCATGGAACGCGGCGGAGAGGTTGATTGCCAGGATCGCATCCCATTTCTCCGGTGGAAAGTCCTCGATTGGGGCAACGTGCTGGATGCCGGCGTTGTTCACCAGGATGTCGACCGGGCCGAAGGTGCGCCGGACCCGCTCGATCATGTTCACCACTGCCGCCGGATCGGACATGTCGGCGTCATCGTAGCAGGCGGGAACGTCGTAGCGCGCGCCCAGGGTCTGGCCAAGAACCCGGATCGCGTCGGGATCCCCGAAGCCGTTCAGCACGATCATCGCGCCGTCCGCGGCCAGCGCCCGAACGATGCCGAGCCCGATCCCGCTGGTCGAACCGGTCACGACGGCGACCTTGCCGTCGAGTGGCCGGGGATTCTCGGTACGAGCGAGGCCGGCGGCCGTCATGATCGTGCTCATGGTCTGTCTTCCTTGCCTGACGGAAGGCAGCCTGGGCGTCGTGCGGCGGTTGTGGCCAATGCTGTTCGGCGATTGGCAGGATGCAGGTTTGTTATCGTGCGGCGTGTTACGTTTGGCGCCGTCACGGGTCTGATGAGCAGTTGGAGCGTTTTCACACTGACGGGCAGCCGGTCATGGTGAAACGTCCCTGAACCGGGGATACCGCGATGGAACTGCACGAGATCCGTTATTTTCTGGCGCTGAGCCAGACCTTGAACTTCACCAAGGCGGCCGAGCAATGCAACGTTAGTCAGCCGGCGCTGACGCGGGCGATCCAGAAGATGGAAAACGAGCTCGGCGGGTTGCTGTTTTCACGCGAACGTAACAATACCCATCTGACGGAGCTGGGCCGGCTGATGGAACCGCACTTGCAGGTCGTGATGGCGCGCACCGAGGAAGCAAAGGAAACCGCGACCCGGTTTCTGCGTCTGGAAAACGCGCATTTGCGCCTTGGCGTGATGTGTACCATCGGCCCCGTAAGGTTCGTCACCTTCCTGAGCCGTTTCTGCGCCGACAATCCCGGGGTCGAGCTCACCCTGATCGAGGACGTGCCCGACCGGCTCGCCGAAAAACTGCAAAAGGGCGAAATCGACGTTGCCCTGATGGCCCGTCCGGACGGTTTCGATGCCCCATTGGTAACGCAGAAACTTTATTCCGAACGCTTTGTGATCGCCTGTTCCGCCGGACACCGGTTTGCGCGCGGCAATGTCGTGCGGATTGCGGAGCTGGACGGCGAAATCTACTTGCAGCGTATCAACTGCGAATTCCGCGACTTCCTGCGGGAAACCTGCGACGCCGGCGGGGCCCGGATCGTCCGGTCCTATCGCAGCGAACGCGAGGACTGGATCCTGACCATGGTCGCAGCCGGCATGGGGGTCTGCTTCCTGCCGGAGTTCTGCAACACCGTGGCCGGGGTGATCAGCCGGCCGGTGATCGACCCGGCGGTGAGCCGGGACGTTTGCCTGGTGACCGTGGCGGGCCGCCGCTGGTCGCCGCCGCTGTCGGCGTTCGTCGCCGCGGTTCGGAAATATCCCTGGATGGGGCAGGTGAGCCGGGACCCGCCGGCGACGGGACCGGCCATGCTGGCGGCATGACAACTATGCCGTGTGCTCGATGGTCCAGGCAGTCTGCCCCGGCGCGGGCGGCGCGCAGAACATCGGCACGGCATTGCGCGTGCGCAGGTTGGCCTCCACCCCCATCGCAAAGCGCAAGGCCCGAAATAACGCGCCATGCGCCACCACCAGCACGGCCGGCGGCTGTCGCAGCACCCGGTTCACACCGGTCACCGCGCGCAGCCGCAGCGCCTGAAAGCTTTCCGCGCGTTCCGGGGTAAAGCGGCCGGCGAACCAGTCGGCAAACCAATCCGACATCGCCTTGCCCTCCTGCACACCCCAGGAGACCTCGCGCAGGTCGGGATCGATCGCCACCGGCAGACCCAGCACATCCGCCACGATCTCGGCGGTGACCCGGGCCCGCAACAGTGGTGAAGCAACGATCGTGGTAATGCCCTTGTTGCGCAGAAACGGCCCGACCGCCCTGGCCTGCGCCAGACCGGTCGGGTTCAGCGGAATATCCACGTTGCCCTGCGACAGGCCCTGCGCATTCCAGTCGGTCTCGCCGTGGCGCAGATACCAGAACGGAATGGGCGACAAGGCCGGTTCGGGGGCAACCGTCATCGTGTCAGGCCAGGCCTTCCTGCGCCAGCATCCGCTGCACCGCCGGTCGCGCCAGCATGCGGTCGAGATGCGCCGCGGTATTGGCCGGGATCGTCATGCCGACGCGCTTGCTCCAGAACTCGACGTAGAATAGCGCCGAGTCCGCAATCGAGTAGCTGCCGACGGCGTAATCCTTGCCCTCCAGCGCCTTGTCGATTGTGGCGAAACCCTTTTCTGCGATGTCCTTGCCGCGCGCCTTCACCGCGTCCTCATCCGCCGCGTTCGGCGTGAAATTGGCGGACCGGAACATGCGCGCGAAGCCCTGCATGTGGATCGTGGCGACCGCGTAATCCATCAGCTCCAGCACACGCGCCTGCCGGTCGATATCATCCGGCAGGAGGTTGGCGAAGGGATTGGTGCGCGCCAGCCAATAGGCGATCGAGGGATATTCGGTCATCACGGTGCCGTCGTCGCGCACCAGGGTTGGCACCTTCGATTTCGGATTGACCGCGGCGAATGGCGGCTTGTACTGCGCACCCTCGCGCAGGTTCACCGCTTCGGCCTCGTACGGCTTGCCGATCTCCTCCAGCAGCACATGGATGCCGATCGAACAGGCGCCCGGTGCGTAATAAAGTTTCATGGTCCTACTCCCGTTTGTGGTCAGACACCGCCCTTGTGCCAGGCACCGGCCGCGGGTCGGTTCAGGCCAAGGTTCTCCCGCACTGTAGGCTCTGCGTAGCCGGTGTGGTAGAGCCGTTCTGCACGGGTCAGAAGCGCCAGCCCAGCACCCCGTCCACGCCAAAATCCATGAACTGTTGATCGATGCCGATCGGGTGCGCATCCAGCACGATCACCCGCGGCATCACCGCGAGGTAGCCGTGGTCGCCGAGGTCGAATTCCACCCCGAGAAAGCCCTGAACGCCGGCGATCGGCTTTCCCACCGCGGCGGCCTGCGACAGTTTGCCCAGGAAGGCGTTCTCGAAATCGTACCACGCCGAGGCATGCCCGTACCCGATCCCCAGCCCGCCGCCGATGAAAGGATGCACGCTGCCGCTGGCCTGGCGCCAGGCCAGAT
>Ga0302279_10003320_pt1 | contig 20212 bp, 16 predicted proteins | sample III_Bog_N3_3_FD_194541 | JGI IMG/M metagenome (GOLD analysis project Ga0302279, IMG submission 194541) | Peat permafrost microbial communities from Stordalen Mire near Abisko, Sweden - III_Bog_N3_3 | ecosystem: Environmental > Terrestrial > Soil > Wetlands > Peat | place: Sweden: Abisko...
GAGATCTACCGGGCCTTACCTCGCGGCTGAATTCCCGGACCACGGGCCTGGCTCACCTAACGCCTGCCGTCGATGTCGACTGGCTTCTAACCGATTTGCCGGTCCCTGGTCCGGGCCTACCGAGTTCTCGAAGACGCGTGACCTGATAAGAGCTTGCCCTCGACGAGTGGCCCATCATTGGTCTGTCCGCTGTCTTCACTTCCGGAATCCCCCGCCGGGGCTTGACATCATCCATAGGAGCATCGGGTAGGGGAGGCACAACCAGGCGTGCCCCGCCGAAACGGACAGCATCCCGGTACTCTGGCGCCGTGCGGCGGAAACTCATGGGATCGGAGGAGGTCCGGAGACTCCACGATCAGCTTTCCAACTGGGGCCGATGGGGACCCAATGACCAACTCGGAGCTCTGAACTTCATCACGACGGAGGTGACCGCGGCCGCAGCATCAACCGTGCAGACGGGCCAGACCGTCTCTTGTGCCCGGCCGCTACCCACACAACCGGGTCCAGACAACCCCATGCCAGTCGTCCATCACATGATCGGTACGGCGACCGAGGGCTATGGCGCCGACTATTTCGCACTGGCGCCGCACGGCTTCTCGACCAGTCACCTCGACGCCCTTTGTCACGTCTTCCATCAAGGAAGGCTCTACAACGGCTACAAAGCCGAGACCGTGACGGCGCACGGGGCAGCCGAACTCGGAATCCATCACCTCCGGTCGGGAATCATCACGAGAGGAGTCCTCGTCGACGTTCCCGCCATTCGGGACATAGAGGCACTCGAGCCAGGAGAGCCCATCTTCCCCGAGGACTTGGAATCGGCCGAGAAGACAACTGGCGTCAACATACAGACCGGTGATGCCCTCCTTGTGCGCACCGGGCGGTGGCGATGGCGAGAGTCCCACGGCCCCTCATCTCCTGACGATGGCCTTGCCGGCCTCGATGCCTCCTGTCTGGCCTGGCTGCATGGGCGAGAGGTGGCCGTGCTCGGTAGCGACGGAGTCTCTGACGTATTTCCGCCACGCGTCGACGCTGTTCCGTTGCCGATTCACTCCGTGGCCATCGTGGCGATGGGCCTTCATCTAATGGACAATCTCGATCTCGACGATCTGGCCGTGGCCTGCAACGCCGCGGGTCGGTGGAGCTTCATGCTTGCGATTGCACCGCTGGTGCTCGAACAGGGCACGGCTTCGCCGGTCAATCCGATCGCCATCCTCTAGCTAGTCCAGGTATCCCCGAACACCGGTTACGCGTCGCAGAATCTCAGGCTGAATTTGCGGATCGCTAATGATGACGAGCACCCGGGTCGTTCTCACTGCACCGGCGGGTGACTGCCTCACTTGAACGCACAAATGTGGCCAATCAGCACTCGGAACAAGGAATTCATGCCCAGTCGCCAAGTTTTGTGTCCCACCCCCCCGGGCATGGACCACGGGACATGCAGCGGCCCGTCAGCACATGGAAAACTCAGCCTCATGCTGCTCGATATCGAACACGAGGACGAGCCAGGGTTCGTAGCGGCAAGGGAGTTGCTGCTCGGTCGGTTCGCCCGCTGGCTGGCAGGAGGAGACCGGTCCTTGGACGAGGAGATCGACGAACTGGTCGGAGATGCAGGCGTCGCCCTCGACTGGAAGTGGAGCTACGGGGACGGGGAACTTGCAACTTGGCGCACCGGCGACGTCGCCGAGTTCCTCCTCGAGTGGTGTCCACGGAAGCTCAGCGTCACTCAGGCCGACTGCATCACGATCCCCCCGGCCGTGGTCTCGTTCCTCAGCTTCCTCGACGATGAAGCACTCCTCGGTCCCGGGTCGGCCTCCGTCGACCGGCTCATCGAAGCGGTCGACTCGCTCGCCGTGCAGTTCGTCGTGGCCATGGGCGACCGCTCCAGGTTCGGCCTGGCCAAGTCGATGTTCGCCGCAGCCACCGACGAAGGGGTCGATATGACCGACCCCGACGAGCTCCACGCGTGGATGGAGCGCTTCAACGAACTGCCGGAGGCGGAACGCCACCGGCTGCTGCCCGACTCTGCGTTCTCGGGCCCACCGCCCCGACGCAGCCTGCCACCGGTCGGCGTGCCGGCCGAGGACGACGTGGCCGCATCGAGGGATGCGGCACCGATTCTCGCGATGTTCCGGGACCTTGCCGACTATTTCGGTGCAGGGCGCAAGCTGACACAGAAGGGCCACCTGACCCTGGCTGACGCCCGGGTCCTGGTCGACCTGCTCGGAACTGGCGACCTCGTGGACCGGCAGATCGGCGACCGGACGTTCCGGACGCGTAGCTCCGATCAGCTCTACCGGCTCCGACAGGTGTTCGCCTGGGCCAAGAAGGCCGGTGTCGTGCGGGTGGCCCATGGCAAGGTCGTCGCCACCAAACGCGGCCTTGGGCTCGCCGACGATCTCGGTGGGTCATTTGACCGGGCGGTGGACGCCCTACTGGCGATCGGGCCGCTCACGTCTCAGCGGTTCTCCGATGCGTGGTTCGCGTGGCCCGAGGTCGACAAGGTCCTCGACTCGGTGAGCGTCCACCTCCTCATCGCCCCGTACGGGTCCCAGGCCGCGTTCCCGCTCGAGGACATCGCAGCGACGGCCGCTGGGGTGGTGCTCGACGCGTTCAGTTTCCAGTTGGACGACGATCAGGTGGCGCAGAGGGTGACGACTGATGTCGCCGACATCATGGACGCGTTCGAGCTGGCAGGGATTGTCCGGCGGATCGGCGCGGTCGACCCAGGTGACAGCCGCCAGACGTCGGGTGGATCGGTGGTGCTCACCCCGGCCGGTGTCGTCTGCGCGAGGCGGCTGCTCGCCGACGCCGGCTACGACACCCCTGTGGCGGATCGTTTCGCGGACGGAAATGCGATGGACCTGCTGTTGGGCACCGACGGGGAGGGCGCCGGCGTCGTCTACGGGGAGGTGATGGCGTGGCGGGCTGCCCGCCAGGCCGGCCAAGCAGCCGCCGAGATGTCCGACGCGGTGCGGGAGCTCGACGACCCAGACCTGCGGGTACTCGGACTGACCGTCCTCGGAGAGATCGGCTCCGACGTGGCTACGCCATACGTCTGGGAGCTTGCCTCGGAACCCGCGACGCGTGGCTTTGCGTTGTGCTGGCTGGTCGACCAGGGCCAGGTCGGGGAAGAGGAACTCTTCGACCCATCGGACGTGCCGGGGTTCGTCGATGTTCTCGGATATCGCATGGTGAAGGGTGGGCCGGACGGCCTGATCTCGACGCTGGCGCTGACCGGCGACCACGGACGACAGGTCGATGTGGTCGCCGGAATGTGGAAGGCGCCGTCACCGATGGCCGAGCTGGTGCTCACGGCGGTCTCCCAGGTGCACCCGACGAAGGTGGTGGCCAAGGCAGCCCGCAAGGCGCTCTTCAAGCGACGCAGCTCATGGGGCGACGCCTGAGCCCACGCCTCGGGCGACGGAATCCGGCCGGCGACCAGCCGATGGCGCAATAAAGCGCACATGTGTGCGAAAAAGTGCGATAATAGATCCATGGATTACGTGAATCCGGTGGAGGCCTTGATTCCGGGCGTACAGGGTCGTGTCTTGACCGTACTGGCCCGGACCGAAGCGGAATTGACGATGCGGTCGGTCGCCGAGCTGGCGGGCGTGAGTGCCAACCAGGCCACCGTCGTACTCAACCGCCTGGTGCGTCTCGGGCTCGTGGAGCGCCGGGATGTGGGAGCTGCCGCCCTGGTGCGTCTGGTCCGCGAAAACGAGGCGGCACGGTCCCTGCTTTCACTCGTGGACCTCCGTCAGGGTGTCTTGGCTCGTCTGGCGGGGGAGGCGAGGAAGATCCGGCCGGCCCCGGCGTGTCTCGTGGTGTTCGGATCATTCGCCCGTGGTGATGCACACGAGGACAGCGACGTCGACGTGCTCGCCGTGCCGCCTTCCGAAGCACGGGTTGATGGCGGACGATGGACGACAGCGCTCGGCCAGTGGTCCGATCGGGCGGCCCGGATCGCCGGCAATCCGGTCAATCTGCTCGAAGCCACGATGGACGAATTGCCGAAGCTGGTCCGTCGCGAGCGAGAACCGTGGCGGACGATCGCGGAGAAGGGAGTCGTACTGGTCGGCGACTTTCCCTCCGAGATCCGGGCCGCGTCATGACGGCGGCACGCCGTCAGGCGCAGACGCGGACTGCTTCCGCCGCCGATGCCCGTGCGTATCTGGACAAAGCGCGGGAGTTCCTGCGGGCCGCCGAGGACTCACTCGGGCTCGGGAACCGTGTGGCCGCAGCCGGCAATGCCATCCATGCCGGCATCGGAGCGGCGGACGCCATCACGGCAGCCAGGGCAGCAGTGGTCTGGAAGGGAGAACACTCCCAGGCCCCGGCTCACCTGGAGAAGGTCGGTGGCGAGGAGGGCCGGAAGGCAGCCCCTCAACTCCGCCGACTCCTGCCGCTGAAGAACCGGGCGGAGTACGACCCCGAGCCGATCTCTGCAACCGAAGCGAAGGCGGCGGTGGCCGCCGCGGCGCGCATGGTGCGAATCGCCGAGCAGACAGTGAAACAGGTCGAGCGCTGAACCCTGTGGTTGCTTGTTCCGAGGTCTGTTTCCATCCCTACTTTATCCCTACAACTCGGCGGAACCGGGTGGATCCAGGACGACGCGATCCCGAATAGACCCAGTTCAGCGCACTAGGGGCGACCCGCTGGACCCCCGGAACCGAGCACCCAGATCTACGAGGGCACCAACCAGATCCAGCGGGTGGTGATCGCGAAAGGGATCCTCGGATAGGACAGACGGACAGTTCAGGGTGGTGTCTTGGAGTGATCTCCTGTTCGTGAGTTGACTGTCCAGACCTGGTTCCCGGTTCGCCGGACGGGGGGGGGGTGCGTTCCGGGCGATCCGCGGCCATCCGGGCACACCTCGGGCTTGTGGTCAGTCGGCCCCAGGTGTCGACAGACCGTGTCGTGCGTAGGGGAACAGCCCGTCGGGGTCGTGCCCGGCGCGGATCGAGTCAAGACGGTCGTTCTGCTCCGGCGTCCATGAATGCACGACGGCATCCGCATGGTTGGCCCGCCCCACGAAGTTGATGAGATTGACCGCGGTGCGCCACGGCTGCACCGCGCCCAGGACGCCTCGGACGGCAGCGATCCGTTCGCCATCGGTCAACCCGGGGACCGGTGCGGCGTAGACGTTCAACAGGTGGGCAGTGGAGCGGCCTCCCACTGCATCTGCCGGCGAGGCCAGCGGCTTCGTCGCCGGCCCCAGTGTCCTGATCTCGACGCTCGACAGTGGGTGATCAGCCTCCAGCCCGGCAGCTCCGAGCACGGCGTCGACGGTGTCTCCGGTCAGAGAGGCCAGCGAGGCCGTGCCATTGACGATCGGCATCGGGACACGGGGGTCGCCGTGGATCGTCCCGAGCTGTCCGTAGGGGAGGTCGCCGACGGTGTCGAGCAGAGGTCGGGCCACGTGCCGGATGTCGGCCAGCTGTGCGTGCGCCGCGCCGACTGGGTCCAAGCTGGCGAACCGGACGTGCGCGACGCGCCGGCCCCGGATCGCGTCAGGCAGCGCTGCCGATGCAGGTAGGCGGAGCAGAGCGATCGACGTGGTCGACGATCCGGGGATCGAAGGCGCCCAGTCCGCATAGGCGCTCAGGACAGCGGGTGCGTCCCCGGCCGAGAAGTACACCCCGCCGCCGTAGACGTTGGTGATCTCGAGGAGGTCGATCGTCACCGAGGTGACGACACCGAATCCACCCTTGCCCCCTCGCAGCGCCCAGAACAGATCGGGGTATTCATCCTCGGACACCGTGATCAGCCCGTCCGTGGGCGTCACGATGTCGAACGAACGCACGTGGTCACTGCTGAACCCCACGGAACTGGCGAGCGGACCGAGCCCACCTCCGAGGAGATAGCCGACGACGCCCACGCCCGGCGCCGATCCGCACGGCGCGGCGAGACCGTGAAGGGCGGTAGCGGCCAGGACCTGATCCCAGGTCGCACCGGCGCCGACCCGTGCCGTACGGCTGGTGACGTCGGCTTCGACGGCGTCCAGGCGCCGGAGGGTGATGGCGACACCTCCTCGAACCTCGTGCAGGCGTCCATGACCGGGACCCAGTACGGTCAGGGTCTGCCCACGCTCGGCCACCACGGCGACCACCGACGCCACGTCCTTCGGTGACCGGGCGTCGACAACGACGTCCGGTGTGAAGGCGACGGCGAGGTCGAATCCGGCAACCGTGTCGGCGTACGCGTGGTCACCGGGTTCCAAGACACCGGGCACACCTGCCCGACGCAACGCGGTTGACATCTTCATCTTCGTTTCCTCCTTGTCATCTTGGGATGCTTGTGGGCTGATGGATCGTGATGGAGCGGCACTCCAAGTCTGTTCATCTCTCGTGGGGAGGAACTGGGGAACTCAGCCGAGGATCCCGGGGACCGGTGGGCGCCGGACGCCGAGGCGATGGACCGTGTCCCTGACCTCCCCGGTGCTCACCATCGCGATGGCGATGGTGACGGCGAGACCAGGTGCGGATGCATCACGCATCAGGGCCGGCACCCAGGGACGGCAGTGCGCCCACCTGCTGGAACACCTCCAGCAGGTTCAGCTCGTCCCAGTGTTCGACGAACATGCCGTCCTCGACGCGCCAGATGTCGATGGAGCGCATCTCCACCGGGTTGCCGCTGGCGGGGATGCCCATCAACTCGCCGGTGTGGGTACCGCGGTAGACGAAGCGGCCGACCACGCGGTCAGCGGAAGTCACGAAGTCCTCCATGGTGGCGCTCAGATCGGGGAGTGCGGTGAAGAACGCCGTCCAGAACCGGCGGTTCGCCTCGCGGCCGTCGGCGACGAAGGCGTTGTGGTTGCGATAATCCTCGGCCACGAACCGGTCCACCAGATCCGGCTCGTGCGTGTTCAGCATCATGAGGTAGGTCTCGGTGAGGTGCTGTCCACTGGTCTTCATGTCGGCCTCCTGTCGAACGTGTTTTGGTGCTAGCAACGCTAACCCCAGGAGTGGAGCCTGTCAATAGCAATGCTCGTGTTGCGAGCGGTGCTATTATCCAGGCATGACCTCCGCAGACCGTCGGCTCCGAGACCGGGCCGCCCGTCGCACCCTCATCACGGCGACGGCCCGAGCCATTGCCGAGCGCGAAGGATGGGACGCGGTCACCACCCGTCGGCTGTCCACCGAGATCGAGTACAGCCAGCCGGTGCTCTACAAGCACTTCGCATCGATGGAGGACATCGTCGAGGCCGTCGCACTTGAGGGGTTCGGTGAGCTCGCGGAGGCCCTCGGCACGGCGCGAGTCCTTGACGGGGAGCCACACGAGAAGTTGGCCAGCGTCGCCCACGCGTACAGCAGCTTCGCCGACGAACACCCGGAGACGTACCACGCGATGTTCACGCGCTCGACGCGGTTGCGATTCGGTGCCGATGACGCCCCGGTCCAGTTGTCCGCGGCTTTCGCAGAATTGCGTGAGGCAGTCGCCACGGTCGCCGGCGGGCGTGATGTCGACACCCTCACCGAGGTCGTGTGGGCCGCACTGCACGGACTGGCCACGCTCGGCCGCGGCGATCGACTACGCCCTGGCCGCGATAGCGATCGCATCGCGCTTCTGGTCGCCCAGGTCTGCGATCCCCGTGCCCGAGAACCCGGAGTGGTGTGACAGTCGGGAACGGGGCGCCGTAACCGGTGGAGCGAGGAGCCACGAGTAGCCACGCGCCGATGCCAGCCGTGACGACGCAGCGCAGGACTGTCTGTGGGTATGGCCGGTGCCGCTGACTCGGCACTCACCGTTGCCCGGGATCGGCTCAGGGCCGGGAATCAACGATTGCCCCTGGTGAGCCAACAACCATTCCTGGCAGATGCACCGCTCCGACCAGGGAGTAGGGATCGAATTGGGTAGTGACCCAGATCAACGAGGTCACGTCTCCGACGCGGGATCCGATGGACCGGGTGAACCCGATCAGGGCCGGGTGTCCGCCAGGAGTTCGATGCGACGAGCGAGATTGACGGCGTGGTCCCCCAGGCGCTCGTAGAAGCGGGCGAGGAGCGTCACCTGAGCTGCGACCGAGACGGGCATCTCCTCTTCCCCCACCTCTCGCGTGAGGCGATCATGGAGAATGTCCATCTCCTCGTCGGTCTTGGCGAGCCGATCCGCGACGTTGGTGCCGCCGCCGAAGGCATCGGCGGCGTCCTGCCACATCTCGTTGGCGACCTCGGTCATGAGTTGGATGATGCCGCGGCTCCTCGGGGTCATCCGCGCGCCGAGGCCCTCCACGGCCCGCTGGGCCACGTGCTCGGCCAGGTCGGCACTCCGCTCCAGCTCCGGGATGATGAGGAGGAGTCCGACCAGGTAGCGCAGCTCGTCGCCCTGGACAGGCCGCTCCTGGAGCTCCTGCCAGATCAGCAACTCGACGTCCGAGGTGAGTGTATCGACGGCCTGGTCTCCATCGATGACCGACTGGCCCAGGAGGACGTCACCGCTGAGGAGGGCGTGCGTCGCCCGTGAAAGGGCTTCGGACACCAGCGCGAAGAGCTGGATCACCTTCTGGTCGATGGCAGGGAGCCCGGAGGCGGTCGAAGTCATGTCACCGGAAGATTACCCACGACAAGGATTCTTGATCGGAATGTGTGGGAAATGTGAATTTGTTCACTCGTTGTTTGTCTTCCAATTACCTTCCGTCCACCTTCGTCCAGCACAGCGAGCACTGGTGACATCGAGTACCACCGGACGGGGCGATGGCGGGGCCACCGCCGTGCCTCCTTCTGTCAGCCACCTCCTGGACGAGGCCCCCAGGAGCAAGTTCCACCGAAGGACCGTTGTCGTGTCCGGCGTCGGGTTCTTCACCGATGCCTACGACCTGTTCGTCATCGGGACCGTCGCGACCATCGTGGCCACCCAGTGGCACCTGTCGACGGTCGAGACGAGTTGGGTCACGGGATCGGCCATCCTGGGAGCGCCTTCGTAGTCCCCGTCCCTCTCGCCTCCGGGTGACGTGGACGGGTGTCCCACCCGTGCCGTCGGGTGACGGTCACGCCCGGCAGGCACCCGTCCACCGATGGGTCACCTACGCAGGTGCCACACTTCATCGATGGGACGCCGTCAGGAAGCCGTGGCACGTGGGACGGTCGTGCTGCTCGGCGGGCGGAGTGAGATCGGGGTCGAGACGGCCATCCGCATCGCCACCGGCAGGGTCGTCATCCTGGCGGCTCGGCGGTGCCACGACCTGGTCGACGAGATGGCCAGGATAGACGCGGCGGGAGCCTCCGAGGTACATGCCGTCGAGTTCGACGCCGACGACACCGACGCGCACCAGCCGCTGTTGGAGAAGATCACCGCGGACCACGGCACGATCGGGGTGGTCGTGGTGGCCTTCGGGGTGCTGGGGGACCAGGAGCTGGCCGAACGGGATCCGGCACATGCCGTCGGAATCGTGCACACGGACTACGTGGCCCAGATCAGTGTCCTCACCACAGTGGCGAACGTGTTGCGCGCACAGGGCTGCGGTCAGATCGTCGTGTTCAGCTCGATCGCCGGCGTCCGCGTGCGCCGGGCCAACTACGTCTACGGATCGGCAAAGGCCGGCCTGGACGGGTTCGCCAGCGGGCTGGCGGACGCCCTGCACGGCAGTGGCGTCCATCTCCTGTTGGTTCGCCCGGGCTTCGTCGTCGGGCGGATGACGGAAGGCATGATGCCGACCCCGGTGCTCTCCAGCTCGCCCGTACAGGTCGCCGCTGCCGTGGTGGAGGGACTGCGGTCCGGAGCGGATCGGGTGTGGGTCCCGGGATCGCTGCGGCTGGTGGCCGTCGCCATGCGCCTGGTGCCTCAGGGGATCTGGCGACGAATGCCCCGGTGACCATGGGGGGACCCGTCGTGACTCCCCGAAGGTCCCGACCCCGGCGGCGCCGGGCCGCGGCCACCGGTCCGGCCCTGCGTCCGGGGCGGCCGATCCGTGCTCAGTCCTCGTGCTGGTGTTCGGACGGCCGGACGCCCACATTGGCGCTGACTACGAGCCGGGTGCGTTCCTCCGACTCTCGTCGATCGGCATCGTGGACGTCGGACTGCACATCCTTGATGGTGGCGTCCGGCTTGTCCTCGAGACCGAGGAGTTCCGCTTCGTCCAGACCCTGCTTGGCGATCAGGAGGGCGTCCAGCTTCGTCTGCATGGCCCGGCTCTCGCGGTTCTGGGTGGACTGGATGATGAAGACCATCACGAAGGTGATCAGGGTCGTGATCGACGTGACCACCATCTCGTAGCGGGAGTTGAAGAAGCCACCCGGGATGAAGAGGAGGCCGACCGCCCACAGTGCGACCAGGGCCAGGGTGACGCAGATCGCGGTGAACGACCCGAGGAACGTCGTCACGTTGGAGACCGCGTGGCTCGCCCGGTGGTGGAATCTGCGTCGGTCGACAGGCACTGGAACCTCCTGGGGTTCGTGCTCGGCGAGCACGGAAGGTGGAGGCCGACCCTGGCCACCCGCCCCCCGAAGGGGCCAAGGTGCCCAGCCCGGAGCTCAGGTGGCGGAACCCTCGCTCGACGGACCGAGCAATCCCACCCTATGCGCCGGCCGTCCCGCTTCGACCGGCCCGATGTCGTACGGCCGTTCAGGGCCATCGTCGGCGGTCCCGGCCCGGAGGGAACGTCCCGGTCGGTCCGGCCGGCTCGCCCCGCTGGCTACCTGACCCCGGTGGCCACCAGGACACCGAGGGAAGCCACCATCGACAGCGGGACGGCGAGGACTCCGATGCGGCTGGCCCTGGCGATGGACGGCTGCGCACACGCACCCCGGGCCGACCGCAACCAGAGGATCCATGCCAATGATCCGGTCACGAACAGGTTCGGACCGAGATTCAGTCCGATGAGCAGTGCGAAGGGATGAGCCGGGGTCCTGGCGGCAAGCAGGGATGCGGCGGGGAGGTTGTTCACCAGCACCGAGGTCGCAGCGGCCGCTGCCGCGGTGCCCCATACGTCGAGATGCGACAGCAGGGTGGAGGGCCCGTCCCACACCCGGCCCAGGGTTCCCAGGGCAACGGCCACACCGAACAACCCGACAAGGATCGGCAGGCCGAGCACCTCGAGCACGTGCGGAGACTCCTCCTTCCGCGCAGCCAGCCGGATGCCGATGGCGACGACCCCCACCACGGCGACCGGCAGCGCGGGTGAGCGAAGGGTGAGTACGAGCAGCGTTGCCGCACCGACCGCCAGCAGGCCGAGGCCGAAGGTGGGCCGTTCCGCCCGGACCGGTTCCCCGGTGCTGACCCCCAGCGACCGGTGTTCGACGAAGGCGACCACCGCGGCGGTGACCACGAGCGCAGCCAGAGCGGGAGCCCACATGCGGGCGAGGAATGCGGTGCCGGTGAGATGGACGTGCCCGAGGACGATGAGGTTGGTCAGGTTCGAGCCGGGGAGGAAGAGCGAACCGGCGTTGGACAGGAGCAGGCAACCGTAGAGGAGCGGGGCCTCGCCCGCTCCCCGGCTGCGGGCGGCGTAGACCAGCACAGGGGTGAGGAACGCCACCGAGGTGTCCAGGTTCAGCACCGCGGTCACCACGGCGATGACCCCCGCGGCTCCGGCGAACAGTGCGATCCCGCTCGACGACGTGCGGGCCAGGAGGTGTCCGGCCGAGGCGAACAGGCCGTCGCTGTCCGCCACCAGGCCGATGAGCAGCAGGCCGCTCACCAGGACGAAGGGCGACCAGTCCTGGGCGGCCGCCGAACGGGCATCCGTGGGACTCACCGAGGCGGCGGCAACAAGTCCCGCCAGACCGAGTCCGGCGAACAACCAGGGGGCCCAGATCCGTATCGTTGTCCTGCTCGGCCGTGACTCGGGTGTGCGGTGCACTGCCGGGAGTCTGTCAGAGTGCATGCGGTGGTTCGGGAGGGCTCCCCCGGCGTGCCGGTCCTCCCGACCCCGGCCCGGATCCCGACGGTCCGACGGGGCGGCGGGCCGCCGGTCGGCCCGAGATCAGTGAGGTCGGACCGCAGGACGTCGATGCACCTCGTCCGACCGGTCGGACCCGGCGGCGGGCATGGATACCGGGCGGATGCAGAGGGACAAAAGTCCATAGTGTTTGTGGGTTTCAGCGGTCACCATCACGGGAACGACCCGGGGGGTCACCCGAAAGGAACCCAGATGGACAACCAGCCCAGGCCCGACACCAGCGACATGCGGATCGTGCACGACGTCTTCTGCACCTCGTACCGGTCGGCACCTGACCTCATCCGCAACGCCGACGGCGACGCCGCCCGTCGGGAGCTGGTCCTCGGCTACCTCGACAACGTGCTGGCCCTTCTGCTGGTGCACCGCAACGCCGAGGAGGAGCTGCTCTTCCCCCCTGCTCCGGGAGCGGGCCCCCGAAGGACTCGGGGTCCTCGACCGGTCGTCCGCCCAGCACCGGGAGGTGGTGACCCTGCTCACCGACGCCCTGGTGGCGGTGGAGGCCTGGCGGGCCGAAGGCGATCCGGCGTCGACTGGGGCGGCGGCGGCACAGACGGCGCTGGACGAGGGGGTGCGTCCCCACCTCGGTGACGAGGAGGCGGAAGTGGTCCCGCTGGCCGACGAGCACCTGAGCGTTGCCGAATGGGAGGGGTTCACGCGGTACTCGGTGACCCATTTCACCGGCGACAAGGTCTGGCTGATCTGGGGGCCTCATCCTCGAGCAGATGACCCCCGACCGGCGCCAGCGGATGCTCGACCAGATGTCGGACTCGGCCCGGGAGTTCTGGGAGTCGAAGGCCCCCCGGCAGTTCGACGAGCTGGTGGGCGAGCTCCGCCAGACGGCACCGGCCGGGGCGTAGGGGGGTCACGACCCCGGCGGCACCGCCTCCGCTGCGGGTGCGATGCCGATGACGTCGCTGACTCCCCGGTCGCCGAGGCCACCCTCGAAGGGAACGCCGAAGCTGAACACGCCGCCGTCGGACGCCACCCGTCTCCGTGATCAGACGGCGGCGGAACGCAACTGTCCTGCAACTGTCCGGGACCCGTGAAACGCATACCCCCCCGGTAATTTGGGGTGCACGGAGATCCTCCCGGAACGGCGGATCCGGCGCACTCGGCGCCGGGGCGTAGGGAGGACGGCGATCGAAGGGCACGACCGATGGCAGCACGGATCCCGGGGCAGCGGGACGGACGGCGGGTGCGGAACGCGTGCGCGGCCCTGGCCGCGGTGTGTGCCGTGGCCGGCGGCCTGGCCGTCGCCGCACCGGCCGGTGCCGCCACCCCCGCCGCCGGACCGGCGGCGCCCCCGACGGGCACCGCGTACCGACACGGTGCCGTCCCCGCCATCGTCGCGCCCGCCGGGGCGATATCGACCGTGCCCCACGCGCTGAGCGCCAACACGACCTCCCCGTCCACGCTCGCCTACCGCGGCGGGGTCGGCGGCGTCGGCGTCCTCACCGGGACCCCCCAGGTCTACCTGGTCTTCTACGGCTCCCAGTGGGGAACGCCCGGGAGCACGACCCTCGGAGGGCACACGTACACGAGCTACTCGGGTGACGCCCGGGGCGTCGCCCCCGTCGAGCAGGCCTTCTTCGCCGGACTCGGTACCGGGGGCGAGACGTGGAGCGGTGTCGTGACCCAGTACTGCCAGGGGATCGCCACCGGGGCCACCACCTGCACGCCCGGCTCCACCCATGTCGGCTCCTCGAACCACGGTGTGCTCGCCGGGGTGTGGGAGGACACCGCCACAGCGTCACCGGCCGCCGCCACGGCCGCCCAGCTGGCCGCCGAGGCCGAGGCCGCGGCGGTGCACTTCAACAACACCACCGCGGCGTCCAACCGGAGCACCCAGTACGTCATCGTGTCGCCCACCGGTACCCACCCCGACGGCTTCGGAACGTCCTCGGGGAGCTTCTGCGCCTGGCACGACTACACAGGCGACCCGTCACTCGGGACCGTGGCCCAGCCGGCCGGGACGCTGGCCTTCACCAACATGCCGTACCTGCCCGATGTCGGCACGAGCTGCGGACAGGACTTCGTCAACCCGGGGGCGGCCGGCCTGCTCGACGGAGTGACCATCGTGGGCGGCCACGAGTACGCCGAGACGCTGACCGACCAGTATCCGGCCGGGGGCTGGACCTCGGGTCAGGGCGAGGAGGCTGGCGACCTCTGCGCATGGCTGAACTCGGGAGCGGGTGCCGCCACCGACGTGTCCACGTCCGCCGGTTCCTTCGCCGTCCAGTCGATCTGGGCCAACGACGGCAACGGGGGCACGGGTGCCTGCGAGACGGCCCATCCCTTCGTGACGGCGTCGAACGCGGTGGTGGTGGTCAACCCGGGGGCCCAGACCCTGGCCCGCAATGCGCAGGTCAACCTGCAGATCCGGGCGACGGACTCGGACTCCGGTGCGACGGTGACCTTCGCGGCGAGCGGCCTGCCGGCCGGCTACGTCATCAACCCGTCGACCGGGCGGATCACCGGCAAGTCCATGCGGGTCATCACCACGTCGGTGACGGTCCGGGCCGCCGACACCACGGGTGCGTCGGGTTCGGCCACCTTCACCTGGTCCACCTGACCCCGCCGCTCACGGCGAAGCGCCTCCCGATCCTCCCCTGATCCATCCGGCGCCCGCCGGTCCCGTCCCCTCGGAGCAGGGTGCTCAGGCCGCCGCGGGGATACGCCCGGGGCGCTCGGCGCGACGCCGCATGGCCCAGCCGGGTCCGCGCAGGACGTAGGAGAGGCGCTCGGCCCACCCGGTCGACGAGGCAACGTCCCGGGCCAGGTCCGCGTACTCGTGGGAGGCGATGCGCACCGGGTTGAACGTGTCGATGTTGGTGGTGAGGCCGTAGACGACGCGCTCGTCCTCCGGCTCGAAGGTGCCGAACATCCGGTCCCACACGATGAGGATGCCCCCGTGGTTCCGGTCGAGGTACTGGCGGTTCGACCCGTGGTGGACGCGGTGGTGGGAGGGGGAGTTGAGCGCCCGCTCGGCGCGGCCGATCCGGTCGACGGCCTCCGTGTGGATCCAGAACTGGTAGATGAGATTGACACCCCGCGCCGTGGCCACGGCCTCCGGTGGCACCCCGAACAGGCAGAGCAGCCCGTAGGGGAGCATCGTGCCGAGGGCATCGGCCACCGGCTGGCGCAGCGCCGTCGACAGGTTGTAGCGCTCGCTCGAGTGGTGGACTTCGTGCACGGCCCACATGTAGCGGCTGGTGTGCATGAACCGGTGGTTCCAGTAGTAGATGAAGTCCCAGCCGATCAGGGCGGCGGCCAGGCCGGCGGGCCCGTTCCCCATCGACGGGACCAGGCGCCGGTTCCACAGCCGCTCGGGCGTGGTGGCCGTGGCCCAGGCGGTGGTGATCGCCACCCCGCCGACGGCCACCGCGGCCACCCCGCCGGCCGAGGCCAGCCGTCGGACGGCGGAGGGCGGTGACGACTCCCCCGGATCCGTCCCGTCGACCGCTGCGGTCCCGGCCGTCCGGCGCTCGGACCTGCGGGCCACGGCATCGGCCACGGTGGTGGCCGCTACGGCGGCGGCGGCCACCACCACGGCGACCTTGGCGAACCGGCCCCGGCCCGGGGTGATCGGGCGGAGGAGCCTCGGGACGACGAACGGCGCCAGCAGGCTCAGGCTGCCCATGGCCAGACTGGCCAGTGTGTCCTGTCGCTCGTAGTCACCGGCCGACGGCGCCCCGCCCCGGCCCAGGCGCCTGCGCTGCGCCCAGTACTCGAGGCCCATGGCGGCGAAGTAGCCGGGCACGGCCACGACGGTGAGGTCGATGGCGTCGGTGCCCGGTTTGGAGGGCCGGACCACGCTCAGCTCCTCCGGGTGACGCCGATGGCGCACCGCCCGATGCGGTCGCATGCCGTTGACGCCGACGTCGTGGTCGGGCTGCTCGACGGAGACGGGTACCACCCGGCGAGGCCGAACGCGGCGAGTGCGGTGCACGCAGGCACATTCCACGACCCCATCGCGTCCCTCATCTCTGTCGTACCGCCCGGCCGGCCGGACTCCGCCCTCCGTCCGGCACAGTACCCCAGCGGCCCGGTGGGGCTCCCCGGCCGGCGGCACCCAAGTGGGCCGGTCGTTCAGACGGTCACGGGTGCCCGCAGCGGGCGCAGGGCCCCGTCGAGCTTGGCCAGCTCGGCCAGCATCCCGGCCGCCCCGAACGAGAGCTGGTCGTTCGGGACGAATCGGCCGTCGTCGTCGATGAACTGGGCGACGAAGGGGATGTTCACCGCCTCGACCACCGGGAACATGCGCAGGGCGGCCACCACCGGCTTCAGCGCGGTCATGGCCCGGGTTCCGGCGGCGACACCTCCGTAGCTGACGAATCCCACCGGCTTGTAGTTCCACTCGACGTGGAGGAAGTCGAGGGCGTTCTTGAGGGCGGCGTTGTAGCTGTGGTTGTACTCGGGCATGACGAAGACGAAGGCATCGGCCCGGTCGACCGATTCGCTCCAGGCGACGGTGTGCGGGTGCAGGTACTGACGGCTGATCGGGTGGCCGGGCTCGTCGAAGAGGGGCAGGTCCACCTCGGCCAGGTCGATGACCTCGACGTCGAAGTCGCCCTGCACCCGTGCCACACCCTCGAACCACTGGGCCACGGGGAGGCCCACCCGACCGGGCCGGGTGCTTCCGATGATGATCTGCAGGACGGGGTTGGACACAGGCGCTCCTGGTGGATTGGCGGCGGGGTTGCCGCCTCAACTACTTGTAGACACAAATATCCTAGTGGGCCGACCGGCGCGCCGGTCCGGGCCCCCGCCGCACGCTCCGCAGCCCCTGCTGCCGCACCCGCCGCCACATCGCCGTGGCCACCCCCTCGCCGTGGCCGCCCAGTGCCCCGGGGTGCCGGGTTCTAGAACCGGTTCTATACTGCTGCCGCCGGGATCCGGGCACCACCGTCCGACCGGCCGCCAGTCGCAGCACGCACGCCACCTACCAGTGCCCACAAGGGGGAACCGTCATGGCCCAGCCGGTGATCGTCGAAGCAGTCCGGACTCCGATCGGGAAGCGCAACGGGTGGCTCTCGGGATTCCACGCCGCCCAGCTGCTGGGCACCGCCCAGGTGGCGCTGGTCAAGAAGGCCGGGATCGACCCGGGCGACGTGGAGCAGATCGTCGGCGGGTGCGTGACCCAGGCCGGCGAGCAGGCCTCCAACGTGACCCGCACGGCCTGGCTGAGCCAGGGCATGCCGTTCGAGACGGCGGCCACCACCGTGGACTGCCAGTGCGGCTCGGCCCAGCAGGCCAACAACTTCGTCGCCAACCTCATCGGCGCCGACGCCATCCATGCCGGCATCGCCTGCGGTGTCGAGGCCATGAGCCGGGTCGGTCTCGGAGCCAACGCCTTCAACGGCCCCGGCAAGTCCCGCCCCGAGGAGTTCCCCTGGGACATGCCCGACCAGTTCAACGCGGCCGAGCGGATCGCCCAGAAGTACGGGATCACCCGGGAGGACGTCGACTGGCTGGGTCTGGAATCGCAGCGCAAGGCCGCCGTGGCCGTCGCCGAAGGTCGCTTCGACCGGGAGATCGCCCCGGTCGACGCCCCGGTGATGGGCGCCGACGGCCCGACCGGTGAGATGACCCTGGTCACCCGGGACCAGGGTCCACGGGACACCACGGCCGAGGGACTCGCCGGCCTCAAGCCCGTCCTGCCCGAGGGGATGCACACGGCGGGCAACAGTTCGCAGATCTCGGACGGCGCGGCCGCCGTGCTGTGGATGTCCCAGGAGCGCGCCGGTGAGGCCGGTCTCCGTCCCCGGGCCCGCATCGTGGCCCAGACCCTCGTCGGTTCCGACCCCTACTACCACCTCGACGGCCCCATCGCCGCCACGACGGACGTGCTGAAGAAGGCCGGAATGACCATGGCCGACATCGACATCTTCGAGGTCAACGAGGCGTTCGCCTCGGTCGTCATGTCGTGGGGGAAGGTCCACGAGGTCGACTGGGACAAGGTCAACGTCAACGGCGGGGCGATCGCCCTCGGCCATCCGGTGGGCTCGACGGGGGCACGCCTGATCACCACCGCGCTCCACGAGCTGGAGCGGACGGACAAGAACCTCGCGCTCATCACCATGTGCTGCGGCGGCGCTCTCGCCACCGGCACCATCATCGAGCGTATCTGACCGGCAGCGAGCGCATCTGACCGGCCGGACCGCCGGGGCTGCGGTCACCGGCCCCGCCCGGGCGTGGTTGCATAGGGTGATGCGTCCGTCCCCGACACCGACCGCCCCCGTACTGCGGGTGGTGCTCGTGACCGTCCTCGCCCTGGTGGTGAGCGCCTGTGCCGGAGTCGCCCCCCGGGCGTTCGGCGGGGGCGGGGCGGGGGCGGCCGCCGCCTCGACGTGGACGACCTTCGACCAGAACAGCCAGCGCACCGGGGTCGACGCCTCGGGGGCGTCGTTCTCGCCGGCGTCCGCCGCCTGGACGTCACCCATGCTGGACGGCCAGCTGTACGGCCAGCCGTTGGTGGCCACCGGCCGGGTCTACGCGGCCACGGAGAACGACACGGTCTACGCCCTGGCGGCGGACACCGGCGCCGTCCTGTGGTCGACCCACGTCGGCACGCCCTTCGACCCCTCGACGTTCCCGGGGGGGATCTGCGGGAACATCAACCCGACGGTCGGCATCACCTCGACCCCGGTGATCGACACCGCCAGTGACGAGATCTTCGTGGTGGCGACCGAGCAGGCCGGTACCGACGCCACCCACCATCTGCTGGGGCTCGATCTCTACACCGGCACCGTCCGGCTCGACGAGGTGATCGACCCGGCCTCGGTGACGTCGCCGGCCCACGAGCTCCAGCGGACCTCCCTGGCCCTGACCGACGGCCGGGTGATCGTCGGGTTCGGGGGCAATTCCGGCGACTGCGACCCCTATCACGGCCTGGTCGTCTCGGCCCCGGAGGACGGATCGGCCCCGTCGGCCTTCGTGGTGGCCAACCTGCCCGGTGACAGCCAGGGGGCGGTGTGGATGGGCGGGGCGGCGCCCACCATCGATGCACAGGGCGACATCTGGGTGGCGACCGGGAACAGCGCCGACTCCTCGAGCGCGGCGAGCGACGCCAGCGACAGCGTCCTGCGCCTGAGCCCGACGGCCCAGCTGCTCGACTCCTTCACCCCGTCGACCTGGCACACCGACAACGCCTCGGACGCCGACCTCGGATCGACGGCGCCGGCCCTGCTGCCCAACGGTCTGGTGTTCGAGGTGGGCAAGTTGCGCACCGCCTACGTGCTGCACCAGTCCGCCCTGGGAGGGATCGGCGGCCAGGTCGCCGAGACCCCGGGTTTCTGTGGTTCCGAGGCGTTCGGCGGGTCGGCCGACCTCGACGGGACCCTGTTCGTGCCCTGCAGCGACGGCCTGCGGGCCGTGCGCCCGACGGCGTCGTCCCCGACGGCGCTGTGGCACACGACGAGCGGCGCCCACGGGTCGCCCATCGTGGCCGGGGGCCTGGTGTGGTCCGTCAGCGGTGGGACGCTCTACGCCCTGGACCCGGCGACCGGGGGATCGGTGCAACAGTTCGGGATCGGATCGTCCCCCTCGTCGTTCCCGTCGCCGGCGGCAGCGGACGGCCTGGTCATCGCCCCGTCGGCCGACCAGCTGCACGCCTTCGCCGGTCCGGCCGGGCTGCCCGGCCCGCCGGCCCCCCGCCCGGCGTCTCCCGGCTACTGGGAGGTCGCCTCCGACGGCGGCGTGTTCTCCTTCGGCTCCGCCACGTTCGCCGGTTCGACCGGGTCGCTGGCACTTCGGCGCCCTGTGGTCGGGATGGCCTCCGTGCCGGATCATGGCGGCTACTGGTTGGTCGCCTCCGACGGCGGCGTCTTCGCCTTCGGCGACGCCGGCTTCTACGGCTCGACCGGGGCGCTCCGCCTCGCCGCCCCCATCGTGGGGATGGCGGCCACGGTTGACGGTCGGGGCTACTGGCTGGTCGCCTCCGACGGCGGCGTCTTCGCCTTCGGCGACGCCGTGTTCGCCGGATCCACCGGGGGTCTGCACCTCAATGCGGCGGTGGTGGGCATGGCGGCGGGCCCCGACGACGCCGGCTACTGGCTGGTCGCCTCCGACGGCGGGATCTTCGCCTTCGGCTCGGCGCCCTTCGAGGGCTCGGCCGGGGACCTGCGGCTGGTGCGGCCGGTCGTCGGCATGGCGTCGGAGCCGGCGGCCGGGGGTGCCGGCTACTGGCTGGTCGCCTCCGACGGCGGGATCTTCGCCTTCGGTTCGGCGTCGTTCCACGGGTCGATGGGTGGGCAGCACCTGACCCGCCCGGTGGTGGGGATGGACGCCTCGGCCACCGGCGCCGGCTATTGGCTG
>Ga0302279_10003321_pt1 | contig 20195 bp, 17 predicted proteins | sample III_Bog_N3_3_FD_194541 | JGI IMG/M metagenome (GOLD analysis project Ga0302279, IMG submission 194541) | Peat permafrost microbial communities from Stordalen Mire near Abisko, Sweden - III_Bog_N3_3 | ecosystem: Environmental > Terrestrial > Soil > Wetlands > Peat | place: Sweden: Abisko...
GTCGATCTGGCCCTTGTAGAGTCCGATGGGCCGCTCGCGCACCATGGGAGTCTTGACCGGCACCAGCCTCACCGCCGGCACGCGATTCCGCCCATGCGTGAGGATCACCTCTTCGCCGGCCAGCGCACGCTGCACCAGCTTCGAGAGCTGCGTCTTCGCTTCATGCATTGTTGCTTGCATTGGCACCTCCGCGGAAGTTAGCTAACATCATCTTAGCTAAGAATTGGTTTTCGACGCAAACGGGGTCTCGCGCATCCGGCATTCACGGCGTCGTTACCCGCCTTCACCCGGTGTATAATCACAAGGTCAGGCGCGTGTCGGCGCCGGTATTTCGATTCCTGCCGAGGTTCTCATGTCCGGCCATTCCAAATGGGCCACAATCAAGCACAAAAAGGGCGCGCTCGATGCCAAGCGCGGCAAGATATTCACCCGCCTGCTGAAGGAAATCGCGGTCGCTGCCAAGGGCGGCGGCAATCCGGATACCAACGCCCGGTTGCGCACCGCGGTCCTTGCGGCCAAGGCCGAGAACATGCCCCAGGACAATATCAAGCGCGCCATCCTGCGCGGCACCGGCGAGCTCGAAGGCCTTACCTACGAGGAGATCACCTTTGAGGGCTACGGCCCCGGCGGCGTGGCCATCATCGTGGAAGTGATGACCGACAACCGCAACCGCGCGGTGAGCGAAATCCGCCATGCTTTCTCGAAAAACGGCGGCAATCTCGGCGAGTCCGGCTCGGTCCGCTTCATGTTTTCGAAGAAGGGCCTCATCGCCATTGAGAAGGACGCCGCCAGCGAAGAGAAGCTGATGGACATCGTTCTCGAGCATGGCGGCGAAGACCTGAACGACGAGGGCGACAGCTGGGAGATCATTACCGACCCCGCCTCCTATGAAGCTGTGCTGGGAGCCGTGAAAGCGGCGGCAATCCCCACCGTGATGAGCGAGGTCACCATGGTCGCCTCCACTTATACCAAGCTCGAGGGCAGCAGTGCCGGCCAGATGATGCGCCTGCTGGAGACCCTTGAAGACCTGGATGACACCCAGAACGTTTACTCCAACTTCGACATGGACGCCGAACAGATGGAGCACGCAGCGGGCTGATGCTTTTCCCGGGATGGCACCCATCAGGCCGCCCGGTTGTGGCGGCCTTTTTGCGGGCCGAACAAGGTTCCAGTACTACCGCTGCAAACCGGCCTTGCGGAGGGAGCAGGGGGTTTTAACCCCCTGAAGACGATCCGGAAAATGCGCGGCCTTCAGGCCCGGACCGGCGCTATCACGGACGGCGACCCACTGACACGGTTTTGGGGAACGGATCCACCAAACACGGGAAGGATGAAACGTTGAGGCGAGCCTTTGAATTTTTGGTATTGATCGTGATTGCAGCCGCTGCGGCCGCTGCCCAGGCGCCCGTCGGCGCCGAAGCCACTCCCCCGGCCAGCGTGGACAACCCCATTGCCCGCATCCGCGCCGCGCGCAGCTGGGAGATCGGTCCCTTCGCCAACGGCGGCGTCGGCCTTGGCAACCGCAGTGACTTCGGCTTCATGTCGCTGGGCGTCGAAGCCGGCAAGGTGCTCAGCCCACCGGTCCACGCCGGCCTGTTCAGCGGCCAGTTCCAGTTCGCCGCCAACCTCATGCCGCTGTGGCAGGCGTACACCCCGCCGCCCCATCAGGAGACATTTCTCTATCCCTGCGCCACCGGCACCTGCTATTACGTGGCGCCCGAAGGCGGCGGCACGTACACCGGGCTGAGCCTTACGCCGGTCATCCTGCGGTGGAACTTCCTCACCCGCTCCAGGCGTTTTCAGCCCTGGTTTCAGGGCGCGGGCGGGCTCATCTACACCACCCACAAGTTTCCGCCCGACCAGCTGGTGCCCCACGGCACGCCGGGAGGAACATCGGTGTTCAACTTCTCCCCGCAGGGCGGCGGCGGGTTTCACTGGTTCGTTGCACCAAAGCGGTCGTTCGACGTGGGCGTCAACGCCATTCACATCTCCTCAGCCTCGCTCGGAGACCGCAATCCCGGCGTGAACGCCAGCATCCAGATCCAGGTGGGGTATACGTTCTGGAAGTGACGGGAGAGGAAATTGGAACAGTGAACCTGTCCATAAGGATTGCGTTGAAGGGTACGGGCTTTAGCCCGTACGGTAAAAGCAGATTTTGATTTTCGGCTTTAGCCGCCGAGGGCATGCAACATGACGTAAGACGCCCCTCAGGGGCTAAAGCCCACGACGGTTGCTGTCTTCGAAGTACGGGCTGAAGCCCGTACCCTTCACCCCACGACGGTTGCTGTCTTCGAGGTGCGGGCTGAAGCCCGTACCCTTCACCCCACGACGAGACTTTGAACAGATTGTTAGGGACTGCAATGAGCGGCCAGGTTGTCGAGTGTGTACCCAACTTCTCCGAGGGCACGGATGCGCGGCGCGTCGAGGCCATTGTGGCCGCGATGTGCGTCGACGGCGTGCACCTTCTCGACTTCTCGATGGACGCGGCCCACAATCGCTCCGTGGTCACCATCGCCGGGGAGCCAGGCGCGGTGGTTGAGGCTGCGGTGCGCGGCGCCGGAAAGGCCGTCGAACTGATCGACCTGACCCGCCAGCAGGGCGCGCATCCCCGCATCGGCGCGGCTGACGTGATCCCTTTCGTTCCCGTTTCGGGCATCAAGCTGGAGCAGTGTGCCCTCCTCGCCCGTCAGGCCGGTCTCGAAATCTGGCGTCGCTACGGCGTGCCGATCTTTTTTTACGAGGCGGCCGCAGCCCGGCCCGATCGCGCCAACCTCGACGACGTGCGCCGCGGCCAGTTTGAAGGGCTCCGCGAAGCGGTCGGCAAGGAGTCGGCGCGCCGGCCCGACCTGGGCGGCCCCGGTCTGCATCCCACCGCGGGCGCCTGTGCCGTGGGTGCGCGCAAGTTTCTCGTCACCTACAACATCTACTTCGACTCCTCCGACGTAGCCATGGTCAGAGCCATCGCGCGCGAGATTCGCGCCGCCTCCGGCGGTCTCAAATCGGTCAAGGCCCTCGGCGTGCTGGCTCACGGCAGGGCGCAGTTGGCGATGAACATCTCGGACTTTGAGGTCACGCCCATCTCCCAGGTCTATCGCATGGTGGCGCGCCTGGCCGAACGGCACAAGGCGGTAATGGCCGAGGGCGAGGTCATCGGCCTTATCCCCCAGGCTGCCTGCGAGCGGGACAGCGAGTGGATGCGTCATTTGATTGAGTTCGACGCCGGGACCAAAATCCTTGAGCATCGGCTGGAGTCGCCGCTCGCCTGGCCCGGCAACAGTTGACCCAGGCAACCGACCGTGCCGGAAATGGCCGGCCGGCTTCGTTGCATTCGCGCACGCGCATTGCGTTGCAGGTAAAATGAACACGTGGGAGTAACAAACTGCGTCTAACGTAAGGGCAGGTAACCGCGCTGGTTGAGCCTTTGCCAACCGCGCCAGCGTTGCTCGTGCCCGGAGGACAGGAATTGTCGAAACAGTTGAAGCTTTCGTTTCAGGGTTGTGTTGCAATTTTGTTGTTGACTGCGGCCCATCTGGCCCCGGCGGCGCAGTTGTCTACCGATGCGCGGACCTCCGTGCCGCACGACGTGCAGCAGCTCGTCGTGATCGATTACCGGGCCATGCAGAACTCGTCCGCGGCCATGGATCTCAAGGCCCGCGTGATGCCGCCCGAGTTGAAGCAGTTTGACGAAGCGTTGACCAAGTCCGGCCTCAATGACAATCACGATGTGGATCAGCTGGCCTTTGCCTTGTTCCGTCCCTCGCCTTCCAGCGATGGCCTGATCACCGTCGGCATCGCCCAGGGACAATTTCCCGAGCAGGACATTCTGGCCAACTTCCGCAAGAACAAGATCAAGCCCACGCTGGTGCGCACCAACAAGCTCTACCCGCTGCAGAAGACCGGCATGATGCTGTGCTTCGTCGATGCCTCGACCATGATCTTCGGCAGCAAAGACGCGGTTCAGAAGGCGCTCGACGCCCGCGATGGCGTCGTCCCCAGCATGCTCACCAATAACAGCATGATGGATGCCATGAAGACCGTCGACACGGCTTCGCTGTGGAGCATCCTCGACGAGAAGGGAACCAAGACCATGATGAAGCAGGTGCTGGGCGAAGCCGGCTCGGTCACCGACTTCGACACCGTGCAGAAACGCCTGCAATCCTCCTGGTACGGCATGGACTTCACCCATGGCGTACACTTCGATCTGACCATCGCCACCGGCGACACCTTTGCCGCGGCCACCATCTCCTCGCTGCTGTCCGCAGCCGTGCTGGTGCGCAAGATGAGCGCCTCGGACGTCGAGAAGCAGGCCCTGAACGAGACGGCCATCGCCTCGGATTCGGGGCGCATGTCCATCCACTTCGCCGCCTCGGATGCAGACTTCAGCAGCCTGATCCACTCGCCGCTGTTCCAGAGCATGGTGCGCTAGAGCAGTTCTCCAATTCATGTGCTCTATTGAGTTCCGTGCAAGGTGGCTTTTTCTTAAGGAAAAAGCCACTGATCATCGTGCTTTCGGTGTACAGCACTTGGAGAACAGCTATAGAAAGCTGCATTCTCATGCGGACCTTTTGTCCGTTTGCCGGACTTGCCTGAGGCCGCCCGGCACTCCATGAAGTTCTGGCGTTGTGCCCGGCTCCGTCGTGGCCAACCGGTCGCGACCACCGTTCTTGGCCTCGTACAGTGCATCGTCCGCAGCTTCCACCAGATTGACCGCGTGCTGCCCAAGACTCGCGACCAAGGTGGCGCAGCCCACCGAGACCGTCACCAATCCCCGCGGACTGGCACTGTGGGGTAGCCGCCGCTCGCGCATCGCGGACATAATCTCCATGCCCAGCCGCATCGCACCTTCCCGGTCCGTGTTGGGCAGGATCACGGCAAACTCCTCCCCGCCAAATCGTGCCACCACATCGCCCGGCCTGCACACCACGTCCTGTGCCGCCTCCGCAATCTGCTTCAGGCAGCTGTCGCCCCGCATGTGCCCGTAGGTATCGTTGTACAACTTGAACCAGTCGGCATCGATCATCAGGAGCGAGAGCGGCGTCCGCTCACGCAGGCTCCGCCGCCACTCGGCCGCCAGCGTCACGTCAAAATGCCGCCGGTTGGCGAGCCCGGTCAGCGAATCCGTCGCTGCCAGGGCTTCCACGGCCATGTAAGCTTCCTGCAGCTTTGTTTCGGCCAGCTTGCGCTCCGAGATATCGCGAAAAAACCAGACGCGGCCCAGATACTGGCCCGCCGCACTCTGCAAGGACGAGGAATAGCGCTCAAGCGTCCGCCCGTCCTTCAGCAAGATCTCGCATTGATCGATTGCGTCGGGATCGGCATAAAGTTCTCTGACCCGCTTCACGAAGGCATCAGGGTCCTGCACCTGTTCGGCGACCTTCGCAAGCACACGGCCATCGGGAAGCGGCATACTGTCGTCGTAGAGAGAGGCCAGGCCTCCAGACGCTGCGATTTGCCAGACTTCTGTGAATCTCCGGTTGTACGAGAGCACCTTGTCATTGCTGTTCACGACCAGAATCCCGTCCAGCGATACCTCGTTGATGGCGCGGATCAGCGAGTGGTGGAAGGCGCGTGATTCCTCGGCCAGTTTTCGCTCGGTAATGTCGCGCATGATGTTCAGGACTCCGGTCGGAGCTCCGGTCTTTCCGTCGCGCACCAGACGCAAGTTGGCTTCTGTCCAGATGTAGTCACCGCGATAGGTGCGCACCCGTGACTCGAGCATTACGCCCTCCGCGCCGAACCCCAGCGAGCGCACCGTCTCTCGCGCCTTTTCAACATCTGCCGGGTGCAGCAGCGCCAGGCTTTTGACCTTGGCGAACTCTTCCATCGGCCAGCCGATCAGCCGCTCAACCGCTGCGGAAACATAGGTTCGGTTGCCCGCCAAGTCACCCAGAATGATGGCGTCGCGCGAGTTCTCCGTGATCAGGTTGTGCAGCGAGACGATCTTCTCGAGCTTGCGCTCGAAGGCGCGCCGGCTCTCCAGCACCACCGACACGCTGTACAGCATGAACACGCCCGCCGCTACAAATACCTGCAGCACCAGGCAGCGTCCCTCCAGACCGAGAGAACCCGACGCCGCCAAGGGACCCTTTCCCTGCAGAGTGAACCAGCCTCCCGCTAACGCGACAAACAAGGACGCCAGTGCCGCCCATCCTAACCCCAAGCGCAGAAGCACCAGGATCAACGCCGGATAGATGAGGAACATGACGGGCGCTGCTGCCTGTCCGAACACCGCGATGGTCAAGCCGACTAGCAGCGCCAGAAAAAACCAATTTTGGCGCCAGTTCTGGGCAGGTTGATTTCGGGATTGGAGGATGGCGACAAAGATCGGGCAGGAAACAGCAATGCCCAGACTGTCTGAGGTGACCCAGCCAAAGAAAAGGGGGAGCGGGGCATTGTGCCAATAGATGGCTTGCACCACCGCGTTGATTGACCCGGCCAGCAACGGCCCACCCAGAACGGCATACGTGAAGAAGCGGATCAGAAATTTTGGATTTGTGAACTGAGGGATCCGGGTAGACGTTGGACGCAACATCGCAGCGCCCACCAGGACCTCGATCATATCCAGCGCATTGTAGAAAAGATTGATATGCCACGGTTCACGAATGAGCGCACTGCCGACGATCATCGCTGCCAGGCCGGTCGAAAGATAGGCCCGCCAGCGCCAGCGCGGAGCCAGGAGCAGATACGCCAGCAGCAGCCCGTTGGCAATCCAGATCATGTTCCCGGCAGAGCCGTCGCCGCCAAAGAAACTCACCAGCAAGATGGAGACAACGATGCTGAGAAAGCTTGCCGCCAGTGGAATTACCGCCGCGAATCGCCGCTTGTACGCCCTGACCGAATCCGCCGCATAAGACATCGGACCACCGCGGGATGCAGTTTTTTCGGGCACCGGCGCCCCTCCTAGAACACTTATCGGAGGGATTTGCCTTTCAGGATAGTAAATACCGGCCGACTCGCGCACGAAACTCGGCAGCCTGGGCGGTCGCCGGTCCGGTCTTGCTCCTTACAAACCCCGGTCAAGGAGCCGGACTCAGTTGGGGCGCAAACGCGGCCTTGCCGGCGGGCAGCAGATCAATCTGGAGCGTCCCCTCCTGACGTTCGGCCAGCGCAGGGCCTGCAATTTGCACCTGCCGCTCGTCCGCAGTGGTGTATTGGACCTTCAGAGCTCCCGAACCGCGCACCTGAACCCGGTAATGGAACGCGGCGCCCGCGGCAAGCTGGTCCGCACCAAAACTGGCGCTCGGGTAATCCACCTCGAGCAGCTGGATCGGCGCGCCGGTGTGGTTTTCAACCGTTACGTCAACATGATACGAATGGCAGCCGGCCGCGGCCAACAGCACCACGGCAGCCAGCGCGAAGGTTACCCCGGGCCAGAAACGATTGCCGACAAAGCGAAGAGTCATTCCGCGCTCCCATTCTGATCCGATGCGACTTCCGGCGCTTGCGCGGCTACGCGCTTTTCCACCCTGTCCAACCGCTTCAGCAGCTCCGGCAGCCGCTGGAAAATACTCACCGCCCGCAGCCAAACGCGGTTGTCAAAGCCCGGCGAGCCGGAGATCACCTTGCCCGCCGCCACGTCGTGGCTCACCGCCGACTGCGCCGTCAGAATCACCCCGTCGCCCACGCTGCAATGGCCCGCAATCCCCGTCTGCCCGGCCAGGATCACGTCATTCCCGATCACCGACGAGCCGGCCAGGCCGGTCTGTGCACAGATGAGCGTATTCTCGCCCACTTTGGACCCGTGCCCCACCTGCACCAGGTTATCCACCTTGCTGCCGTCGCCGATCTCCGTCGCGCCCACCGTCGCCCGGTCAATGCATGCGTTGGCCTGCACGTCCACGCGGTTGCCGAGCCGCACCGGCCCTGATTGCGGAATCTTCTCCCAATGGCCATGCTCGTTCTTGGCAAAGCCAAACCCGTCCGCACCGACGATCGCGCCGTTTTCAAGCGTCACATCGTCGCCCAGCACGCAATGCTCGCGCACCACGGAATGGGCATGGGCAAACAGACGCTCGCCCACCTGCACGCCCGGGTAGAGCACCACGTGGGGAAGAAGCGTAGCGCCGGCTCCCAGCCGCACATGCGGGCCAATCACAACGTATGCCCCGATGTGCGCTCCCGCCCCGACCTCTGCCGTCGGGTCAATGACCGCCGTGGGGTGGATTCCCGCCCCGTAAGCCGGCGGCTTGTAAAAGAACCCCAGCGCCCGCGAAAACGCCAGGTAAGGGTTCTTCAGGCGCAGAGTGGCTGTCGCAATGTCCTGAAATCCCGGTTCAACCAGCACGGCAGCGGCCCGCGTGGACCGCGCCAGGGCTGCGTAGCGGGGGTTGGCCACGAAGGTCACCTCCGTCGGCCCCGCCTCCTCAATGCCTTTTACGCCAGTCACTTCCAGCTCCGCATCGCCGCGCAGCTCCGCGCCCAGCCGGGTTGCCAACTCGCCTAGCTTCATCGATTGAGATTGTACCGGAAGGCGCCGCCGTTCGCCGTGTGCAGCGCGCACTCTATGTCGTCTCAGGATCGCTGGGGAACAAATCCGTCTGGTCCGCAGCCTGGCGTTGACGCGCCGGCCCTCGCCGTTGCGCCCCGCCAATCAACCCGGCCACCTCCAGCGTCTGGATCGAAGTGCGCGGGACATAGATTCGTTGCGTGTTCGACCGCGTGTCGGGCGGTGTCAGCAGCAGCCCGGAGCCCTCCAGGAGCGACCGGTCGTTCGCCGCCAAGCCCTCCAGCTCGTCGCCGTCGGTCAGAGTCATGCGCAGCCAAACGCCCGCAGTTCTTGGCCGCAGGGCAAAGCGCTTGTGCAGCAATCGTTCCGGGTTGGCGTTGTCGCCGGCCGAGTTCGGGGCGGGGAAGTCGCGGACGTAGCACAGCCACTTGACCTGCTCCCATCCGATGCGCAGAACCCTTCCGCCCAGGTCCAGAATCTCCAGCTCCGCAGCATCCTGGCCAAAACTCAGCCCCGCGTACCCCGCGCACCAATCCCTGGAGAACTTGCGCACAATCACGGGTTTGCGCTGCGAGGCCATGCAAAAGGATTGTCGCACGAAGCAGAGCTGCCCGTCAGCGGATGCTTCCGGCGCTTGCCGGGGTGGCGGTGCTGGGTCGCGACCGCAGAAAGGGCGTCCAGGGGTTCAATTGACTCTAGCCAACCGTACCCGATTGTGTTAATGTACTGCTTTGCCGTCTCCTCCGACTGCGCTGTAAGCGTAACAACATGAGTCACTTGGAAGCGCACCACGAGACCGGGCGGGGACCGGCAAAACACAGGGGAAGCGATGCCCGACTATATTTACCTTTTGGAAAACAGGCTCTCTGCCGAGCAGCAGCACGCTCTTCGCCAGTTGCGCGAGGCAGCTCGCGAAGCGGGCATGATCCTGTTCCTGACCGGAGACGCCGTCCGCGACCTGACCAGTGGCCACGCTGTTCGCGATCTTGAAGTAGCAGTTCACGGAAACGCTCTCAAGTTGAAGAAGCCAATAGAGATGCTTGGCGGCACAGTGTGGGGCGAAAGCGAGCTCTCCCGCACCCTCTATCTGTGCTTCCCCGGCACCGTCCGGGTCGATCTCGTCAGCACCCACCGGATGGACTACGCCAACGTCGACAAGCCTGTCTACCATTCTGCGTCCATTCAGGAAGATCTGCGCCGCCGCGATTTTACCGTCAACGCTATGGCCATCTCTCTCAACGAGGGTTCGTTTGGCCTCCTTATGGATCCGTTGAATGGAGCAGCCGACATCGAGGCCCGCACTCTGCGCCTGGTTTCGAACTATGGGTTTCTGGAAGACCCCTCCCTGCTGATCCGCGCCACCCGGTACAAGGCCCGGCTGGGCTGGGACCTGGACACTCGCACCCAGACCCGCTACGAAAACGCCAGGGGCGAAGACGTCATCCAGCGTCTGTCGGATGAGGCCAGAAGCCGGGAGCTGGAACAAATTGGCCATGAGGATGAAGGACTTAAGGTTCTTCGCGCACTCGCAGACGAGGGCTGGATGAACGTCCTCTTCCCCGCCTGGAACGCAGCCAAAGCCGATGAGGACAGGTTGAAGGCCCTGCACGATCTGGCTGTCGAGCTTCTGATGCAAGGCATCCACGCCGATATGTCTGCCGCGCAGATGCAACTTCTGACCGCAAAATTGGCTCCGAAAGAGCTCTCCGCGCTGAAAAAGCTGTTGTTGCGTCCAGGGTTTGTGGAGGAGTGGAATTCGCTCGATGCAGTAGCGGCAAAGTTTGCCAAGGTTCTGCTCTCCAAGGAGCACGCAAGCGCCTCAGCAGGTTTCAAGCTCTTCACGAGCTATGATCCAGAAGCAGTTCTATGGCTTGGCTTTACGAGCAAGGATAAAGCTGTCCAGGCGCGCTACAACGAGTTCCTCAAGGTTTGGCCCGAAGCCCGCCAGAAGACGCCCCATGCGCTGATGCAGGAGATGCGCATTACACCAGACCTGGCCGCCTACAAGGAGATCGTGCAGGCGATCTTCCTGGAGCTGATTGACGGCAAGCTGACAACGGTTGAGGAGATGCGCGCCTTCCTTGAGCCCCACTCTCCACCGGCCCCGCCGCCCCAGGTGACCATCAAGCGCCCCCGCGCCAAGCGTGGCGAAGCCAAGGTTAAAGAGCGGACCTACGACGACGATGAGGACTCCGAAGACAGCCTCGACGAGGATGACGATCTGGATGATCTCGGCGGCGATGACGATGAGATCGATCTTGGCCTGGCCAAACACGATGCGGACTCGGACCTGAGCGAAGACAGTGAAGCGGCCGACGATGACCTGGACCCCGACGAAGGGGACCAAGCGTCTGCCGCCGGCAAGCGTGCCGGCAAGGGCGCCGTCGCTAAATCCGATTCCAAAACAGAATCAGCGGCAGATGTTCGGCCCAAAGTGTCTCCCCCCGCAGTCAAACTGAACGCCAAAGAGCCAGAAAGCAGAAAGGATGACAAGATGAGCAAGAAAAAGGCGGAAGCACCTGCTGAGGGTGCCGCACCGCTCCAAGACACCAAGCCTTCTGAAACCGTGGAGGTGAAGGCGAGCGGTGCTCTGACGCCGGGCGCCAAGCCCCCACAAGCAACTTCCACCACTGAAGTCCTGGCCTCGACCGGCGGCCCGCTCAATCCCGGAGCCAAGCCTCCCCAGGCCGCGAAGCGCAGGATTCTGGCCTCGACCGGCGGCCCGCTCACTCCCGGCGCGAAGCCACCGCAAGCCGTCAAGAAGCCGGTCCTGGCGGCCAAGCCCGTCAAGGCTGCAGCCAAGGCCAAGCCTGCGGCCAAAAAGGCTGCTCCAGTCAAGACAGCCAAGAAAGCCGTGCCGGCCAAAGCAGTAAAGAAGGCTGTCCCCGTCAAGAAAAAGGTTGCGCCGGCAAAGAAGAAGCCGGCGGCCAAACCGGTTCCCAAGCCCAAGAAGAAGGCAGCGGCGCCGGCCAAAGCAAAAAAGACAGCATCCAAGGGAAAGAAGCGCTAGCGCCTTAGTTTTCATCGATCCATCGTGGTATCTTCAGGGCAATCCTTGGAGGATACCCGATGGATCGTTCGCTGCTGCGCGCCACGCTCTGCTGTCTCATTCCGTTCTGCACTCTTCCCGCACTTTCGCTCGCCGCGCCTCCTCCGCACCCTCAGCCTGCTGCTCCTTCCAGCGCTCGGCTGTCAGAGGATCCGCGTCTCCAGGGTGGCTACAAGTTCAATGAGGGCGGCTGGACCTATGTCCACCTGGAAGGAACGCCCGAGCAGGTCGGCTTCCAGCACGGCTATCTTCTTGCCCGCGAGATTGAAGACAACGTCCACGTCTACAGCGTGACCGCGCCGCATGAGGACAAGCGCCCGTGGAGCTTCTTTCGCGAGGCTGGCAAGACGGTGCTCTGGCCGCATATCGATCCCGAATACCAGAAAGAGTTGCAGGGCATCGCCGCTGGGCTCAAGGCACAGGGCTCGTCGCTCGATCTGTGGGACATTGTGGCCCTCAATGGCGACATCGAGCTGAGCAACTATTACTTGCCCACAATCAACAAGAAAGAGCACAAACCTAATCCAGAAGCTGCGGTTGCACCGGGCAAGTGCAGCGCCTTTATCGCCACTGGCTCAGCCACCCACGACGGCAAGATCGTCATCGCCCACTCGAACTGGTCTTCTTACGCCGAGGGCGAACGCTGGACGGTCGTCTTCGACATTGTGCCCGCAGCCGGCCAGCACCTGCTCATGGACGGCCTCCCCGGCGTCATCACCAGCCAGGACGACTTTGGCGTGAACGCCGCCGGCCTGATGATTACCGAGACTACGCTGCCCATGGCCAAGGGCTTCGACGTGAACGGCATACCCGAGTTCGAGCGCTCCCGCAAGGCCATGCAATACGCCACCTCCATCGACGAATATGCTGCCATCATGCGCGAGGGCAACAACGGTGGCTATGCCAACTCCTGGCTCATCGGCGACCGCAAGACCGGCGAGATCGCCTACCTTGAGCTGGGCCTGCACCAGACCCCGCTCAGCCGCAAGAAGGACGGCTACTTTGTCTCCTCCAACTTCGCCGCCGACCCGGCGCTCATCCGCGACGACACCCCGGGGTTTGACCCCACCAACCCCGAGAGCAGCATGAACGCGCGCCATATCCGCGCCGATGAGTTCATGCAGGAGCACTACGGCAAGCTGGACACGGCGCTGGCCGAGGCTTACCTCAGCGACCACTACGACAGCTACGAGAAGAAGCAGGACGCCGGCAAGCGCAGCCTCTGCGGCCACGAGGACACCTCGCCCGTCGGCGAAAAGGTGTGGGGTGACGCGCCCTACGATCCGGGCGGGGCAGTGACCGGCAAGGTGATGGACTCCGACATGGCGGCGAAGCTCAGCTTCACTGGCCGCGCCGGCCATCCCTGCGGAGAGGACTTCATCGCCGCGCCGTTCCTGGCCGCGCATCCGCAGTTCGCCTGGCAGGAGTCTATCCTGCACGACATGAAAGCCGGGCCGTGGACCACGTTCACAGCGAACGAGAAGCAGTAAACAGGTTCACGGCCAGTCGAGTCTCCAAGCGCTGATTCTCGTATGGAATCGATTGTGGAGCAAACTGTGGAGAACAATCCACACATGGAAACCGTGCAGATTGTTCTCGACAAGGAGTTGCTGCAAGCAGCGGACCGCGCTGCACTGCGCACCAAACGTAATCGCTCCGCGCTGGTGCGCGATGCGCTGCGCGAACACCTGCGCAGACTGGAAGTGCACGCTCTAGAGCGGTTCTCCAATTCACGTGGAGTCACCAACGTCGTGCAAGGCGGCTTTTTCTTGAGGAAAAAGCCGCTTGAGGTCAGTGGCTTCGCTCTACACCAATTGGAGAACCGCTATAGAGGAACGCGACCGTGAGGGGTATGCGAAGCAGGCGGTGAAGCGAGACGAGGCGCAGCGCTGGGAAGCGGAGGCCGCATGGCCGGCAGAATAGCCCGCGGGGATGTGCGCCTCTACAGCTTCGCAGCGCCCGACAAGGAGAGGCCGGTCGTCGTACTCACCCGTGACAGCGCCATCGCGTACCTCTCGACAGTGACGGTTGCGCCGATCACTTCCTTGATCCGAGGCGTACCATCTGAAGTTGTCCTGAACGGCGAAGACGGAATGAAAGCGCCCTGCGCAGTCAACCTGCACAACGCGGTCACCATTGCCCAGGACCGGCTAGGAAAGCGGGTCGCACGCCTGAGCGCACCGCGCATGAATCAGGTGTGCGCTGCACTGCGCTTTTCTCTGGGATGCGACCTCATTCTTTCCTAACGGGACCGTCATTTTTCTACCACAATCGGCAGCAGCACCGCGCTTGCGCCCTGGGGGCCGTGCTCCACGGTCATGGTCGCAGCGTGGAAATCGTTCGGCTCGGCAAAGAAGATGTTGGGCACGAAGGTCTGCGGATTGCGGTCGTAGAGCGGAAACAGCGACGACTGGATCTGCACCATGATGCGGTGGCCGGGCTTGAAGATGTAGTTCACTGTTGGCAGCCGGAAGCGATACTCCTGCACCACGCCTGCGGGGATTGCCTCCGGCGCGGCAAAGCTCTTGCGGTAGCGTCCGCGGAAGATATCCATGCTGATGGGCAGCTCGTAGCCGGCCAGCTCCGGCTGCCCGGCATCGGTGGGCGGATACACGTCGATGATCTTCACCACAAAGTCGGCGTCCGTTCCTGTCGTCCTCACCATCAGATCGGCAAGCGGCGCGCCTTCCAGACGCACTTCCTTGTCGAGCACGGGGGTCTGATAGCTCAGTACGTCTGTCCGCGTACCGACCGGCCGCTGATCTTCCACCAGCCAGGTTTGCCAGCGCTTGCCGCCGTCAGCCTCGATCGGCGGCGTCAGATAGGGCACGGGCCTGGCCGGATCGGAGACATAGCTGTCTTCGCCGCCGGCTGGCTTATCCATGCCCAACCCGAAGTTCGCTTCAAGGTAGACCGGCGTCAGGTGCTGTTCGTCCACGCCCGGCCAGTCGGCGAACGTGTCCCAGCGGTTCTTCGTCGGGTTATAGATCATCACCGGGGCCAGCGGCTCGGCCGGCTTGCGATCCTTCAGGTAGGTGTCGAAGAAGGGAACCAGCACTTCGCGGCGAAAGTCTGCTGCGGTATCACCGTTCCACTTCAGCGGTCCCAGCTTCTCAGCCGAGCCGTTCACCTGGCTGTGATACCACGGCCCCATGACCAGGTGGTTGTTGGCGGCGTGCCCGGCGGCCTTCAACGCCTCCCAGGTGTGCACTGCGCCGTACATGTCTTCCTGATCCCAGAGTCCCTGTAGCCAAAGGGTGGGAATGCTGGCCGGCTTCTGGACCACCAGTTTGTCCAGTGCCTGCAACTGCCAGAAAGCATCGTAGGCCGGATGGGACGAGAGCCGGTTCCACCACGGCAGCTGTTTGAAGCCGTGAACCTCGGCCCAATGGCCGGCAGTGCCTGCGTCAAGAAAGTTCTGGTAGTCATCCGTGCCCACGCGCGGCACACTGCTGCCTGCGCCCCGCGCGCTCGATTGTCCGGTGAAGTAGTCCAGGTTCACCTGCCGGAAGGCGCCGTAGTGGAACCAGTCGTCGCCCATCCAGCCGTCGATCATGGGGCTCTCGGGCGCGGCCACCTTCAGCGCCGGATGCGGGCCAAGCAGCGCCATGGTCACCGTCCAGCCGTCATACGACGAGCCGATCATGCCCACCCGGCCGTTCGATTCAGGCACATTCTTGACCAGCCAGTCGATTGTGTCCCATGCGTCGGTCGTATCGTCGGTCTTGGTGGGATTCAGCGGCCCCATGGGGGGACGCGTCATCACGTAGTCGCCTTCCGAGCCGTGCTTGCCGCGAATGTCCTGGTCCACGATGATATAGCCGTCGTCGACCCACTCCCTCTGCGCACGTCCTGCCGCGTCGCGCATCTTGGGCTGATCCGAGCTGAAGCTGCCGGCGCTATACGGCGTGCGCTCCAGCAGCATCGGCAGCCCCTGGGCGCCCTTGGGCACCAGGATGACCGTGAACAGCTTGACCCCATCGCGCATGGGGATCATCAGTTCGCGCTTGTCGTAGTTGTAGCCGGGGTGCGGCTCTACCCATTTGGCCGGGATGTCGCTGCCCGTCTGCACCATGTCGGGCGTTACACCGGCAGACTGGGCCACCAGCATGGCCGCCGGGCCCGCAGTTGCCAAAGCAAGAACAAGAGCGGTGGGGAAGATCGATCGTGTGCGCATGGCTTCTATTTTGCCATGGCGCAATGGCCGGCCGACACTCCGGCTGTCGTCAGACCAATGGCACGTTCATCGGAGGACACACAGGAGTCTACGCGTCGTCGGTCCGGCCAGCCTACACCTACATGCCCGCGGCCACCGGCTCGGCAACGGCAACAGCAGACACCATCTCCCGGATCGACTGAATGACCAGATCCGGTTCATCCAGGTGAATCCAGTGCGCGCTGGCCGGTGCGATCACCTGCTGCACGTTGTCGCCAATGCGGGCCACGAGCGCATCGGACAGCGGGGTCGATTTTCCCGGCGTAAGCAGCAGCACGGGAATATCCCTGATCGGTTCGGCGTCGCGCATCTCCCGGACCGTGTCGGGCACGGCCTCAACGTGGTCGCGCATGCCGACGTAATAACCGGGACGCGACCAGTGCGCGGCCACGATCGGCCACACCTCGCGCGGCATCTTGCCCACTTCTTCGGTGACCCGGTTGAGAACATGACGTCCTCCTTTGCCGGCGGCGCCGGCCAGCTGGCCGGAGATCTTGCCCGAGCGGCAGAGCAGAGAGGTGACGGCCAGGCGAGCCAGGCCGAAGCGGGCAATGGGCACCGCATAACCGGAAAGTTTCTTGCCGCGATCAACTTCGCGCTGACGCCCGGCGTTCATCGGCGGCCACTCCTCGCAGCGCATGGGATCGACAAGAACCACGCCCGCCACTTCTTCCGGATAGCTGAGCGCGTAACGGCGCATCACCAGCCCGCCAAACGAGTGGCCAACAAGAATGTACGGCGGCTTGATGCCGGCGCGCTCCAGCAGGTCGTGCAGCTCCGAGGCGCAGTTGGCCGGGGTGCGCGCCGTGCTGCTCGGTCCGCTCCAGCCCAGCCCGCCGCGGTCATAGGAGACGGTGTGCGTAAAGCGCGCCACCGTTTCCTGGATGTGAAACCAGTTCAGGTTTGTGGCGGCAATGCCAGCCTCAAACAGCACGGTTGGTCCGCCGGCGCCTTTTTCGAGCATGTAGAGCCGTTGGTGGCCAATTTCAACCCAGCGGCCGGGCGATGCAAATCGCCGCCTGTCGCGATGGGAACCAATCACCTGGTAGAGAAAACCGGCGCCGACCAGAACCGCGGCCAGCGCGACAACCGAGAGAGCAATGTACATAAGGACAATCCTGGGAACCGGTGATCTGGTCTGAAATGGGTCGTGCGTTCAAGAACTAGAGTTTCAATCAAAAATGGACAAGCCGTTCCGGGCTGAAGTCCGCGGCGGTCAGATTCGCTTTAGCGCTCCCGCGGTCGATGATAAGGAGTGTCGAGCCCGGCTGACCATGATTTTTTTCTTCAATCTGGCTGGCAGACCAGGTACCTCCGGTATGGCGGAGGCCAAAATATGTGAATTCCCGAACTGAATTGCCGCCTTTGACGGTCTTTTCCTCATAAACCGGAAACGCGATGCCGCGATCGAGCCAGGTGCTGGCTGCGCTGTAATGAGTCTTATCGGCAGCGCCGGGCGTGCTTTTAATCAGGTCGCAGTCCCGGGCACCGTATTTCACGTGCTCGCTCACGGCCTGGCCCGCCCAGAACAGATGGCTCTCAAGAAAATCTTCATAGCTGAAGCCGGTTCCCGCCAGCCCGTCGGTCCACCGATCCTCGGGAATGACAGCTGGCGCCGCATCGCCGGGATGGGCAGTGCGAATGGAAGCAGGGCCTCCGGGATGCATTTCTAAGAGTACGTGCAATGGCAGGAGATGCTCGGCCTGGCCTGCGCTCGACGCCGGTGACAACTCGACCATAACGCGCAGCACGCCGGGAAACCAGTGGCCTTTCACCGTGATCGGATAGCTGACCCGCGTGCCCGAGGGGTCCACCTTGACCAGGTGTCCGGAGGCGCGAAAGTCCGCCGTGCGAGCGTTCTGGCGGGCCTGTTCAAGCGTGCCGTGCGCCTCGTTTGCAATCAGGGGAGTGGCTCCGAGAAAGGTTGCCAGCAGCGCCGCGGCGGCGGGAAACGTCATGATTCGATTCTCCCGTCGCGAATGCGGATATGGCGCGGCGCCGCGTTGGCGATATCGTTCTCGTGGGTCACGATAATCAGCGTCATGCCATGGGTCTTCTGGATGCCGGTTAGTATCTCCATAATACGCGCTGAATTCACGCTGTCCAAGTTACCTGTGGGCTCGTCGGCCAGCAGCACGGTAGGATTGTTGGCCAGGGCGCGGGCGATTGCCACGCGCTGGCGCTCCCCGGCGGAGAGCTCGTTGGGATATTGGTTGAGCCGATGGCCCAGGCCCAGCTCCCGCAGCAGCGCCTCGGCGCGCTCGGCCCGGCTCTTCGCCGTTCCGGGTACAGCCAGCATGGGCACCTGCACGTTTTCAAGGGCGCGCAGCGTGGGCAGCAGGTAAAAGGCCTGAAAGATGAATCCCACACGCCGGGCGCGGTACTCGTCGAGATTGACGACCGTGCCCAGGGGCGAGTCCTCAAAGAGCACATCGCCGCTGGTGGCCACGTCCAGGCCGCCGAGCAGTTGCAGCAGAGTCGACTTGCCGCTGCCGCTTGCGCCACTGATGGCGATGTACTCGCCAGCCTGGATTGTCAGGCTCACGCCGCGCAGCGCCTCGATGCGGCCGTCGTCGTAGCTCTTGCGCAGGTTGCGGACTTCAAACTGGGCGCTAGTCATGGCGAAGCGCCTCCACCGGCGACAGGTGCGCGCCGCGCCATGCCGGATAAGCCCCGGCAATCAGCCCGGAGAGCACCGAGATCCCCAGCGCTTCAACCAGGTGCACCCAGGAAAGGGAAGTGGTGACCACGCTCGCCGTCTGTGGCAGCGTCGACAACAGGTGCAGCGCGCCCCAGCCGAAGGCGATGCCGATGAACCCGCCCACAAAGCCCAGCACCGTGGCCTCGATCTGAATCAGCATCAGCACCCGCCAGGTCTTCCAGCCAATGGCGCGCAGGATGCCGATCTCGCGCGTGCGCTCGAAGACCGACATGGCCATGGTGTTGGCGATGCCCAGAATGCCCATCATGAGGGCTATGCAGGAGGTTCCCCAGGCCACGGCATGGGCGAGGCCGACGAACTGATTGTTGGCGGCCCGATCGGCGGCGCCCTGGGCGTTCAAGCCCGGCAGCGCAGCCTCAATCTCTTTCTGCGCCTGCTTGAGAAATTGATCGGCCGCTTCGCCCGCCGGCGCAGGCTTCAGCCGCACATGAAAGCCGGAGACCTTGCCCTGCAGGCTGGTGAGCAGTTGCAACTGATCGATGGGCATGATGATTGCACCGGCTTCGAGGCCGGTGCCGCCGTGGTAGATGCCGGTCACCGTGAACGTCGTCCCCTGCAGCTCCAGCGTGTCGCCAACCTTCTTGTCCAGGTTGCGGGCCAAGAGCGAGCCGAGAATCACCTCAGGCTTGCCGTCATGGAAGCGTCCGCCGGAGTCAAAGGTGAGCGAGTCGAACTCGTAGGAAGTCTGCAACCAGCCAAAGGCCAGCGCATTCACCTCCGGCGTGATGTCCATGATGTTGAAGATCATGGGATCGGCCTGGGCCACCACCGGCACGGCCCGCAGCTTGTCCAGCAGCGACTCGTTCACCGAGGTGTTCATGAAGTTCTTGTCGACCACGGCGATGTCGGTGCCGCTGGAGGAGTAGAGCCGCTCCCACTCGTGCTCAAACGAGCGCGAAAAGCCCACCAGCGCCACAAAAGCGCCGATGGCCATGCCGATACCGCACAACGTGAGCAGAGTTCTGAGGCGTCTGCGCCAGAGATTCTTCCAGGCAAATCCTGCGAAGGACAGATGAGAAGCCATGATACTTAGGATGCGTCCTCAGGGTTTGGTGTTTAGGTAAGGGCCAGTGTATCGATCGTTGGTTCGGGTGTCTATGCCTTGCTGGCTCGGGAATGAGGAAACTTGGAGCGTGTTGATTGCGGCAAAAAAGGACCAGTCCGGTGGTGCCTTTGCAGCAGAAAGGGCAGCCGCTCTCGCAGGGCTGCCCTTTCAGGCTGTAGGAAGCACACTTTTCATCTGCGGAAGACCGAAGGGGAACCGCGCGCCAATCCATCTGCCGGCGCAGGGAACCGAATCACTCGCCCGAACCACTTTCCTGGGCCTGCCTGAAACCGCTTCGCTTCCGTAGCCGGTCAAGGCCGCGGACGTGACGCAAGCGCTAATAACGGCCGCGGCCCCGGGAAGCTCCGCCGCCCGCACCACCGCCGCCACTGCCCTTGCGCGCCTGGTAGCAATCGCGGCAAAACACCGGACGATCGCCACGCGGCTCAAAGGGCACTGTTGTAGGCTGACCGCAACCCGAACAAATCACAGGTGTTCCTGTGGCCGGAGCCGCACGGTAGCCGGAGCCCCCCTGGTCGTTCTTCTTTGCCTGACGGCAAGTCTTGCAACGCTTTGGGGTCGAATAACCACGTTCCTGGAAGAACGCCTGATCCGCAGCGGTGAAGGTAAAATCCTGCCCGCAATCGCTGCACTGTAGTTGAATATCTCCGGCCATGGGTCTCCTCGTGGAGATTGTACAGTGCATTTTGTCATTTG
>Ga0302279_10003325_pt1 | contig 20183 bp, 16 predicted proteins | sample III_Bog_N3_3_FD_194541 | JGI IMG/M metagenome (GOLD analysis project Ga0302279, IMG submission 194541) | Peat permafrost microbial communities from Stordalen Mire near Abisko, Sweden - III_Bog_N3_3 | ecosystem: Environmental > Terrestrial > Soil > Wetlands > Peat | place: Sweden: Abisko...
CGGAGCCCCTCGACCCGGAAGGCCGCCCGCAGTGAGTCGGGGTCCGGGGTGGCCAGCACCAGCTCGTAGTCCTCGCCCCCCGACAGCGCCTCGTCCCGGGTGGCCCCCCGGGCCACCAGGCCCCCTCCCACCTCGAGCTCGACACCGACCCCCGACGCCTCCGCCAGGTGGACGACGTCCGCCGTCAGCCCGTCCGACACGTCGATGGCTGCGGTGGCGCCGACCTCCCGGGCCACGCGGCCCTCGTGCAGCCGGGCCACCGGGCGACGGTGGGCGGCCACCAGGGCGGCCACCGTCGCGGTCGGTGCCGACGCCGCCGCGGTGCCGACCGACAGGCGCAGGCCCGCCGCCGAGGACCCGAGCGGTCCGGTCACCAGCAGTCGGTCCCCCGGCCGGGCGCCGGACCGACGCAGCGGGGGTGGTCCCCCGGGCGTCGGCCCGACGGCGGTGACGGACACCACCAGCACCGGGGACGAGGACAGGTCGCCGCCGACCACCACGCACCCGGCCGCCACCGCCGCCTCGGCCACGCCGTCGGCCAGCCGCTCGATCGGGAACCCGACCGGGGCGGCCACGGACAGCAGGGCGTGAGACGGCACACATCCCATGGCGCCGAGATCGGACACCGTCACCATCAGGGACTTCCAGCCCACGTCCTCCGGCGAACACGTCCCGAGGTCGACGTGGACGCCCGCGACGACGAGATCGGTGGCCAGCACCACCTGGCCGGACCCCGCCACCGTCACCACGGCGGCGTCGTCACCGATGCCCAGGTCACCACCGGTCGGGGGGCCGCCGGCCGCCTCGAACCGGGCCCGGAGGGCGTCGATGACCTCGAATTCGTCGCGCCCGGCGGTCACCTCGGGGCCGTCCCGCCACGGAGGTGTCCCGCGCCGTCGCGCCGGGCACGGGACGGGGCCGAATTGGGTGTGCGCACCCGACTTGCCTAGCATTGTCCCCGGCCCGATCCCACTAGAATCGGTGGGCCGTGCTGACCGCCGCGACGCGGATCCACAGACCAGTGGCCGACGACCCCGAGGGGTCGCCGGTCGACCGAGGAGGAAGAACCAGCCCATGCCCCCCACCGAGCACAAGAAGCTGATCGCATGGGTCGACGAGGTCGCCGCCCTCACCGAGCCCGACGAGGTCGTGTGGTGTGACGGTTCCGCCGAGGAGTACGACCGCATGTGCCAGCTCCTGGTGGACAACGGCACCTTCACCAGGCTCGACGAGGCCAAGCGCCCCAACAGCTACTGGGCCCACTCGGACCCGGGCGACGTCGCCCGCGTCGAGGACCGGACCTACATCTGCTCCGCCGACGAGGCCGATGCCGGCCCGACCAACAACTGGCGTGACCCCGCCGAGATGCGCGGCGTCCTGACCGACCTGTTCCGGGGCTCGATGCGCGGCCGGACGATGTACGTGGTGCCGTTCTCCATGGGCCCGCTCGGTTCGAACATCGCCCACATCGGCGTGGAGATCACCGACTCCCCGTACGTGGCCGTGTCGATGCGCATCATGACCCGCATGGGGCGCGGCGCCCTCGAGGTCCTCGGCACCGACGGCGAGTTCGTGCCGTGCCTGCACTCGGTCGGCATGCCGTTGACCGAGGGCCGGGCGGACGTCCCGTGGCCGTGCGACGCCGACAACAAGTACATCGTGCACTTCCCCGAGACCCGCGAGATCTGGTCCTACGGTTCGGGCTACGGCGGCAACGCCCTGCTGGGCAAGAAGTGCTTCGCCCTCCGCATCGCCTCGGTGATGGCCCGGGACGACAACTGGCTGGCCGAGCACATGCTCATCCTCAAGCTCACGTCGCCCGCGGGCGAGACCCGCTACGTCACCGGGGCATTCCCCTCGGCCTGCGGCAAGACGAACCTGGCCATGCTGATCCCGACGCTGCCCGACTGGAAGGTCGAGACGGTCGGGGACGACATCTGCTGGATGAAGTTCGGCCCCGACGGGCGCCTCTACGCCATCAACCCCGAGGCCGGGTTCTTCGGCGTGGCCCCGGGCACCAACACCCACACCAACCCCAACGCCATGCTGACCATGGACGGCAACGCCATCTTCACCAACACCGCCCTCACCGACGACGGTGACGTGTGGTGGGAGTCGATGACCGACGATCCGCCGGCCCACCTCACCTCGTGGAAGGGTGAGGACTGGACCCCCGCGTCCGGCACCCCCGCCGCCCACCCGAACGCCCGGTTCACCGTCCCGGCGGCCCAGGACCCGGCCATCGCCTCGGAGTGGGAGGACCCGGCCGGCGTGCCGATCGACGCCATCCTCTTCGGCGGCCGCCGCGCCTCGGTCGTGCCGCTGGTGTTCCAGTCCCGCGACTGGCAGCACGGCGTCTTCCTGGGCTCGATCATGGCCTCGGAGACGACGGCCGCGGCCGCCGGCGCCGTCGGCAACCTGCGCCGCGATCCGTTCGCCATGCTGCCGTTCTGCGGCTACAACATGGCCGACTACTTCGGCCACTGGCTGGACCTCGGGAGGGGTGCCGACCCGGAGAAGCTGCCCAAGATCTTCTACGTCAACTGGTTCCGCAAGGACGAGGACGGCCGCTGGCTGTGGCCCGGCTACGGCGAGAACAGCCGGGTCCTCGAGTGGGTCTTCGAGCGCGTGAGCGGCACGGGCGACGCCGTCGAGACGCCGATCGGACTCGTCCCGGCCAAGGGCGCCATCAACACGGACGGCCTGGACATCTCCGAGGCGGACATGGACGTCCTGCTCCACGTCGACCCGACCGAGTGGAAGGCCGAGGTGCCGTCCATCCGCGAGCACTACGCGCAGTTCGGCGACAAGCTCCCGGCCGAGCTGGCCGCCGAGGTCGACACGCTGGAGGCGAAGCTCGTCTGACCGGCCCGATCCACGACGCACGTACCGAGGGGCCGGCCCGTCCGGCCCCTCGGGCGCGTCACCGGGGGCGGAGGCCCCGTCCGTCAGGCCCGGTTGGCCGCGGCGTGCAGCGCGCTCATGTAGGACAGCGCGCCGGCCAGGGCCACGACGGCCAGCACCAGGTTGCCGGCCGGGATCGACAGCGACAGCACCACGCCCACGAGGGAGCCGATCACCCACATCAGCTGGAGCCTGGTCTCGAACCGGGCGAAGGCCCGGCCCTGGTCGGACTCCCGCACATGCCGTTGCACGAGCGCGTCGAACGAGGGCTTGGCCACCGCCCCGGCCGCCCCGACCGCCACGGCCACCAGGGCCTGGAGGGCCTGGTGCGGGAACAACCACCCGAGGAGCCCGAACGCGGCCACCAGCCACAGCGAGGCGGCCAGCATCTGCTGCTCGGACAGGACGCGTCGGATCCGGCCGACCAGCAGCACCCCGATCACGGCCCCGAGGGTGAGTGCGCCGATGAGCAGGCCGAACCACCAGGTGGCGGCATTTTCGCGGCGGAGCCCGAAGGCGAACAGGAACGTGAGGAAGCCGAGCAGGCCCTTCAGCACCGACATCGGCGTCAGGGCCAGGATCACCTGGGTCCCGGCGATGGGCCGGAAGGCGGCCAGGTCGCGCTGCTCCTCCACCCGCCAGTCGTCGACATCGGGAGCCCACGCCACGTCGTGGCGGCCGGCGTCGCGGCGCTCGGCCCGCGACCCCCGTCGGGCGGCGCGGGTGGCGCGGCGTACCGGGAGCCGCAGCCCGGCGACCACGCCGGCCACGAAGACCGCGGCACAGGACCACAGCACCGCCGGCGACCCCGACAGCTTCAGGATGGCCACCGCCGGCAGGGCGAAGACGAACCCGGAGAGCGACGCCAGGAGGCCGAGCCGGGCGTTGAGGGTGGCCAGGTCGGGCTCCACCACGTCCTCACCGGTCACCGGGTCGTCCACGTGGACGACGGGTGGCATGCCGTAGGGCGGGGTCGGGTCGGGGCCGAGGCGGAGGCCCTCGGACGGGCCCGCGGGCGGTGCCGGGCCGCCGTCGCCGGACAGCTCCAGGGCGGCCATCTCGGGCACCAGTGCCCCTTTGGTGACCAGGTAGACCTTGGACAGCACCAGCATCAGGAAGGCCTCGGGGAACAGCAGCAGCGAGTGGATGTCCCGCGCCACGAACGGGCACAGTACGGCGCGCCCCAGGGCCGAGGTCACCACCATGGCCCGGCGGGCCCCGCGGCTCCGGTCGATCAGCGGACCGAGCGCCGGGGCCACCACGGCGAAGGGTCCCATGGTCAACAACAGGTAGAGCAGGACCTTGTCCTTGGCCGCCGTAGGGGAGATGGAGAAGAAGAGCGAGCCCGCCAGCGAGACGGCGAACATGGTGTCCCCCGCCGTCATCAGCACATGGGTCAGGGCCAGCCGGCCGAAGGGGCTGCGCTGGTCGAAGAGGTCGTCGACGGCGGACCGGACCAGGCGGCGGAACTGGTCTCCTCGCTCCTTGACGCCCATGTCGGCATGGTAGGCGGACCCGGCCGGGCGGTAGGCTGATGCGCCCTGCTCCCGCTCACCCCCACCAGGAGATGGCCATGTCCGTCAGCGCCTACGTACTCATCCAGACCGAGGTCGGACGGGCGGCGACCGTGGCCCGCACCGTCCAGGGCGTCGAGGGCGTCGTGACCGCCGAGGGCGTGACCGGCCCCTACGACGTGATCGCCCGGGCCGAGGCCACGACGGTCGACGAGCTGGGCCAGATGGTCGTGGGCCGGATCCAGCTCATCGACGGCATCATCCGCACCGTCACCTGCCCGGTCGTCAACCTCTGAACGCCCCGCGCCCGGGGCGCGGGCGTCGGGTCAGCGGATGGCGCCGGAGCTGCGCAGCTCGGAGACCCGCTGTTCCGACACGCCCCAGTCGGCCAGGGCGTCGTCGCCGTACTGGCCCGGATGGGGCGGCGGGCGGCGGATCTCCCCGGGAGTCGAACCGAACCGCGGCGCGGGGGCGGGTTGGACCACGCCGGCGACCTCGGTGAAGGTACCCCGGACCTGGTTGTGCGGATGGTCGGGCGCCTCGCCCGGCGACAGCACGGGCGCCGCACAGGCATCGGTCCCGGCGAAGACGTCCTCCCACTCGGCGCGGGTCCGGGTGGCGAAGATGGCGGCGAACCGCTCCTTCATGGCCGGCCACGTGGTCCGGTCCAGCTGGGTGGACAGGTCCTCGTGCCCCAGGCCGAGCAGTCCCATGAGCTCGGCGTAGAACTGGGGCTCGATGGCGCCGACGCCGAAGTAGCCACCGTCCGCGCACTCGTAGACCTCGTAGAAGTGGGCGCCGGTGTCGAGCATGTTGGTGCCGCGCTCGTCCTGCCAGACGCCGGCCGACCGCAGGGTGTACGTCATCGCCATGAGCGCGGCCGACCCGTCGACCATGGCGGCGTCGACCACCTGGCCGGCGCCGGTCGTCCGGGCGCTGAGGATGGCGGCCAGCATGCCGAAGGCCAGCAGCATGCCGCCGCCGCCGAAGTCACCCACCAGGTTGAGGGGCGGCAGCGGCCGCTCGCCGGCGCGGCCGATGGCGCCCAGTGCGCCCGACAGCGCGATGTAGTCGATGTCGTGGCCGGCGGTCGTGGCCATGGGCCCGTCCTGGCCCCAGCCCGTCATCCGGCCGTAGACGAGCCGGGCGTTGCGGGCCAGGCACTCCTCGGGCCCGATGCCCAGCCGCTCGGCCACACCCGGCCGGAAGCCCTCCATGAGGCCGTCCGCCCCGGCCACCAGGTCGAGCACCAGGGCCACCCCGTCCGGGTGCTTGAGGTCCACCGCCACCGAGCGTCGGCCGCGGTTCATCAGGTCGACGTGCGCGCCCTCCATGGGCGGGTAGGTGGCCCGGTCGGACCGGTCGATGCGGATGATGTCGGCCCCGGCGTCGGCCAGCATCATGCCGGCGAAGGGGGCCGGGCCGAGGCCGGCCAGCTCGACGATCCGGACGCCCTCGAGCGGCCCGCTCACCGGACACCTCCCCCGGGGGTGGCGGTCCGGGCGGGACCGGGGACGGTCAGGTCGGGCATCGGGCGCTGGCGCGTGGGAAACAGCATGGCGGGATCGTGTCCCAGCCTCGACCGGCGGTCAAATGCGACCGCGGCCCACGGGACCCGGCGTCGGGCTACGAGGGGACGATGCGGAGGATCCGGCCGGTGCCCACGTCGTAGCGCCAACCCTCGACGCGCACGTCGCCCGGCAGCTGGGGGCAGGCCCGGACGAGGCCCACGTCGGCCACCAGTGCGCCGTCCGGGTCCGGCATGGCCAGGAACTCCCAGGACTCGACCCCCTGGACGCCCGAGTCGACCAGGCGTCGGCGCACGTCGGCGTCGTCCTGGTCGGCGAGGGCGCAGTTGGTGTGCTGCATGACGGCGATCTCGGCCACCCCCAGGAACCGGGTGGCGAGCACGAGGGACCGCAGGACGTCCGGGGTGACCCGGGCACCGGCGTTGCGCAGGATCTTGGCGTCGCCGGGATGGAGGCCCAGCATGGTCAGCGGCTCGATCCGGCTGTCCATGCAGGTGACCAGGGCGAATCCCCGGGCCGCCACGGGCGCGATCCCGGCCAGGGCGAATCCGTCGGCGTAGTCGGCGTTGGCATGCAGCAGTTCGTCGAACATCGACCTGCATGGTATGCGGACGTGCGTCGGGACCGGACACCTAGACGCCGGTAGCGTGGCCCCCGTTCGCGGGACGCCCGTCCGGGCCCCGCCACGGGTCGGAGGTCTGGCGGTGACGGCACAGCGGGACGGGACCACGAGGACGGGCACGGGTCCGGGCCGGGTGAACCTCATCGGCGACCACACCGACTACAACCGGGGGCTCGCCCTGCCCATGGCGATCGACCTCGGGGTGACCGTCACCTTCGCGGCCGCGGACGGGGACCGCATCGAGGTCACCTCCGAGGCCTACCCCGACGAGTCCGCCCGGTTCCCGGTCGTCGTCGACCGCGACGACATCGCCACCCTGGCGCCGGCCTGGGCGCGCCTGTGTGCCGCCGTGTCGTCGCTGGCCCGACCGGCGACCGGTGGGACGGTCCACATCACCTCGACGGTGCCCCGCGGCTCGGGTCTGTCGTCGAGCGCGGCCCTGGCCGTGGCGCTGGCCGACGTCTTCGGTGTCGAGGGCGACGCATCGGTGGTGGCCCGACTCTGCCAGGCGGCCGAGCACCGCATCGGGGTGCCCGTCGGCATCATGGATCCCCTGGTGTGCGCCGGCGGGCGGGCCGGCCATGCACTGCGGATCGACACGGACACCGGGGTGACGGACCTGGTGCCGGTGCCGGCGGGCGCCGAGTTCACCGTGGTCGACTCGGGGCAGCGCCGTGACCTCCGCTCCTCCCCCTACGCCCTACGGGTGGCCGAGTGCGAGGCGGCGGCGGCCGTCATCGGCCCGCTCGGCCTCGCCGGCGAGGTGGACCTGCCGGCGCTGCGCGACCCGTTGCTCCGACGTCGGGCCCGGCACGTCGTGCGCGAGTGCGCCCGGGTCGACGGGTTCGCCGAGGCCCTGGTCCGCGACGACCTGGAGGCCGCGGGGGCGCTCATGGACGCCAGCCACGTCAGCCTGGCCGTCGACTTCGAGGCCTCCACCCCGGAGGTGGACGGTCTGGTCGCCGACCTGCGGGCCCGGCCCGGCGTCCTCGGGGTACGCATGACCGGTGCCGGATGGGGCGGGTGCGTCGTCGCCCTCGGGCAACCCGGCGCGCTCGACCCGGTGACACTCGGCCGGCCGGCCTGGCGGGTCACCCCCGTCGACGGCTCGGTCGCCCGCCGCACCCGCTGACCGGCGGGACCGGCTGACCGGCGGGACCGTCACCCGGGCGGACCGTCATCCGGCCGGAACCCCGGAAGGCGCCCCCTCGGGGGCATGGCTTCCGGGGAGGGCGCTAGCTGGCGGCGCGGTGGCGGTGGAAGAAGCCGCGGTGGCCCTTGCGGACCGGCCCCACCTCGTCGTCGGCGGCCGCCGGGTCGAGCGCCACCCGGCTGCACAGCGAGCACGTCCGCACCCCCTCCACCATCCGGGTGAGCTTGACGCTGCCGCAGACCTGGCACTTGCGCCCGACGAAGACCTCGGCCGAGCGGTTCGGGCGGTCGGCCGTCAGTGCGGCCAGCCGGTCCTGGACGTCCTGGCGCAGCACGAAGCTGCCGTCGTCGGCCCGCTGGACCAGATCCCAGGCCACCAGTTCGTGGAGGAGCGGGACGAGTTGGTCCAGTCGACGTTTCGGATCCTCGAACGGTCGCTGGGACCGCATGCCCCAGTCGACGCCTTGCGCACCGATCGACCGCACTCCTGCCACGTCCACCATTCCGACACTCCTTCCGCATCGGCCGCGCCCCTGGCTCGAGGGCACGGCCGACAACCCCTTCGGATGGTCATACTGACGGATCGGCGCGCCCCGCACAAGGGCGGAACGACAGGTTTCTGCAGGTATCTCCCGACGGCGTCCGGCCAGCGGACATCACGAGGGGACCGTCCCTACCACCCGCGCGTCCGGACGTCGGGGAGCGCATCGGGCGGTGGGCCGAGTCGCCGCGTGATCACCCGGGCCAGCACCACCGGCTTGCGGGCGTCCTCGATCCGGTGGAGCACCCCCTCGCCCCACACGGACACGTCGATGCCGCCGGTGCCGAGAACCCGGCGCAGCGGGCCCTGGACGACGCGCACGTGCTCGATCGAGTCGAGCGGGATGTCGACCTGGTTGCCGGCGGCCGCCCCCCACTGGTCGACCAGCCGGTAGGTCGTCAGCAACAGCCAGGCCCGGCGCCAGCGCACGACCCGGGCGGCCAGCCACAGGCACGGCACGGCCACGAACGCCCCCTCGACCCAGTGGAGGGTGACCGACGTGTGCGGGATACCGACATCGAGGGCGACGCCCACGCCCACAGCGGCCAGGGCCACCAGGAGGGGGCCGGTCAGGAAGGTCCAGTGGGGACGGATGTCGACCAGGACCTCCTCGGCCGGGAGCAGCGGGGGGCGGGCCGGCAACCGTCAGCCCGGCACGGAGGGGCGTTCGAGCGGGGCGCGGGGCACCGGATCAATCTACCGATGCCCCCGGCGCCGACCGGTGCAACACCCCACCGGTAGCCTCGGACCCCGTGGAGCCCCTCACGCCGTCGTCGCCGGCAGCCGCCGACCGGTTCGAGCGGGCCTGCGCCGACCTCACCCCCGCCCAGCACCTCGCCGTGTCGTCCACCGCCGACGCGGTGTGCATCGTGGCCGGTGCCGGTTCGGGCAAGACCCGGGTGCTGACCCTGCGGGTGGCCCGGCGCATCCGGAACGGTTCGGCCGACGCCGACCACACCGTCGTGTGCACCTTCACCCGCAAGGCCGCCCTCGAGCTGCGCGACCGGCTCGGCCGGTACGGGGTACCGGTCTCGACACCGGGCGGCCCGGCCGGTGTGCCCTCGCCCGGCGTGCGGGCCGGCACCCTGCACCAGCTCGCCCTGACACTGCTGCGGCGCCGCGCCGCGGACGCCGGGCGCCCGCCCCCGGCACTGGTGGAGCACCGCTGGCGGACACTGGCCGACCTCACCGGCGACCGGGCCGTGGCATCGGCCGTCGACACCGAGATCGGCTGGGCCAAGGCCCGCTGCCTCGACCCGGCCGGCTACGGCGCGGCCGCCGCCGGGCGGAACGCCGCCCTGGATGTCGACCGGGTCGTCGAGGTCTACTCCGCCTACCAGGACCGACTGACCCGGCGCGGCCTCCTCGACCTGGACGACGTGCTGCTGGAGGCGGGCGACCTCCTGCTCCACGACCCGGTGGCGGCCGACGCCGCCCGCTGGCGCTACCGCCACGTGGCCGTCGACGAGTTCCAGGACGTGAACCCCGCGCAGTACCGCCTCGTCGAGGCCCTCCTCGGCACGCGCGTCGACCTGTGCGCGGTCGGCGACCCGAACCAGGCCATCTACGGATGGAACGGGGCCGACCCGGGCCTGCTGGCCTCGCTCCCCGACCGGGTGCCCGGGCTCGAGGTCGTGCACCTGGACCGGAACCACCGCTGCACACCCCAGGTCGTGGCCGTGGCCGCGGCCGCCCTCGGACCGACCCCGGTGGCCCCTCCCGCCTCGGCCACCGGGGACGGTCCGGTCCCCACGGTCACCGCCTTCGGCGACGACCGCGCCGAGGCCGAGGCCGTGGCCGCCCGGATCCTGGCGCGGGCCGAGGCCGGCACCGCCTGGTCGGACCAGGCGGTCCTGGCCCGCACCCACGACCTGTTGGCCGGTGTCCGCCGGGCCCTCGACACCGCCGGCATCCCCTGCCGGTTCGCGCCCGCCCCCGAGTCGGTGGCGGCCGAGGCACCGGGGCCGGCCCGCGGACGCGCCGCGGCACGACTGCAGTCCTCCGGGCGCGGTGACCCCGGCGGTGCGGTGGAACTGGCCACCTTCCATCGGGCCAAGGGACTCGAATGGGACGCGGTGGCCGTCGTCGGCCTCGAGGAGGGATTCGTGCCGATCATCCACGCCGCCACCCCCGGGGCGGTGGCCGAGGAGCGTCGGCTGCTCTACGTGGCCCTCACGAGGGCGGCCCGCACCCTCGAGTGCACGTGGGCCCGGTCGCGGACGATGGGGGGCGGTCGGACCATGGAGCGTCGCCCGTCGCCCTGGCTGGACGAGGTGGCCGGCGCGTGCTCGGCGGGAGTGGAGCGGCCGGACCCGCCCGACGCCGCCCGTCGGTTCGCCGCACTGCGGGCCAACCTGCGCGGCTGAGGTGGGCATCCGACGTTCCCCGCGGACGCCATGGAACCATGGACGCACCGGGGGGTCCTGACGGAACACATGGAGGGAAGCATGCGCGTACCGAAGCACGTACTGACCCTGGCGGTCGGCGTCCTGATCGGCGGGGTGGCGGTAGCCGGGGCGACGGTCGCCGTCGACGCGGGCGCGGCGGGGTCGGGCACGACCTACTACGCCTGCCTGTCCCACAAGGGCGGACTGTCCAAGGTCGGGACCACCGCACCCACCTGTCCGTCCACGTCGACGGTCATCTCCTGGTCCCAGACCGGACCGCAGGGGATCCAGGGAGTCCAGGGGATCCAGGGGGCGCAGGGCCCTCCTGGTCCCCTCAATCCGGCCTTCGGCACCAACACCAGCGTGGCCTCGCTGTCGGGAACCGGTGAGCCGTGCACCATCGGCCAGGTCATCCTCAACGCCGGCGTGGTGTACGACGGCATCCCGGCGGACGGTCGGCTGCTCCCGATCACCGGCAACACGGCCCTGTTCTCGGTGATCGGCGTCGACTACGGCGGCAACGGGACCTCGAACTTCGCCGTCCCCGACCTGCGCTCGGCCGCCCCGAGCGGACTGACGTACTCGATCTGTTCGTCGGGCGTGTTCCCGAGCACCAACTGACCCACTCCACCGACTGCAACCGACCCGATCGGGTGCCGGCGTCCGACGCCCGCCCCGGTCGGGCCGGTCCGCGGGTCACCACCCGGCCCCACGGCCGGGTCGTTCGACACGTCAGTCGACCGACGTGTCGATGAAGACCGGGGTGTGGTCGGAGGGTTTCTCACCCTTCCTGGCCTGGCGGTCGATGAGGGCGAACGTGGTGTTCCTGGCCAGCACCTCGGTCACGAGGACGAGGTCGATCCGCATGCCCCGGTGACGGTGGAACGACCCGCCGCGGTAGTCCCACCAGCTGAAGAGCCGGTCGTCCGGGTACTGCTGCCGGAAGGCGTCGACCAGGCCCCAGGACTCGAGCGCGGCCAGCGCCTCCCGTTCGGGTGGGCTCACGTGGGTCATCCCCTCGAACTCACCCGGATCCCACACGTCGCGGTCCTCGGGCGCCACGTTGAAGTCGCCGCACACGGCCAGCGGGCGGTCCGGTGACGATGTCTCGTCGAGGAGGTCGCGCAGCCGGGCCAGCCACGCCAGCTTGGCCGGGTAGTGCGGGTCGTCGAGGGCCCGTCCGTTCGGGACGTACGCCGACAGCACCCGGACGCCCCCGCAGTCGGCGCCGATCAGACGGGTGCCCTCGTCGTCGTCGGAGGAGCCCATCCCCGTGGCCACATCGGCCAGGCCGACCCGGCTGAGGATGGCGACGCCGTTCCACCGCCCGTCGCCGTGGTGGGCCGACTCGTAGCCCAGGGCCTCGAAGGCCCCGTAGGGAAAGGCGGCGTCGGCCTGCTTGGTCTCCTGGAGGCACAGCACATCCGGGTGGGCATAGCCGATCCACTCCTCGACCCGGGGCAGACGGGCGGTCAGCGAATTGACGTTCCAGGTGGCGATGCGCACCGGCCGTCAGCTCCCGGGTGCCGGCTCGGCGTCGACGAGCACGAACAACAGGTCCGCCTCACAGGCCAGCTTGCCGTCCACCGTGGCCCGTCCCGAGCCCTTGCCCGCCCGGGACGACATCCGCCCGAGGGTCACCTCGAGTTCAAGCAGGTCGCCCGGCACGACCTGGCGCCGGAAGCGCGCCCGCTCGATTCCGCCGAACAGCGGGAGCTTGCCGCTGAACGCCGGATCGCTCAGGACCGCGCACGCCCCCAGCTGGGCGAGCGATTCGACCATCAGCACCCCGGGCAAGGTGGGCCGACCCGGAAAGTGCCCGGCGAAGAACGCCTCGTCACCGGTGAGCTGCCAGGCGCCGGTGGCCGACTGCCCGGCCTCGATGGAGCGCAGTTCGGTGATGAAGAGGAAGGGGTCGCGGTGGGGCAGGTAGTCGTCAGCTCGCACGGCAGGAGGTTACCGGGCCGTCGGGGCCGACGGCCGGAGCGGTTCAGGCGATGGCGCTGTCGCCGATGCCCGGCAGCGTCAACTCGGCCCGGCGGCGGGCGGCGTCGAGCGACACCAGCTCGAACGTGCGGGTCTCCCCCTTGGTGAGCACCGAACGCGCCTTGGCCGGCGCCGGATCGCCCAGGCCGCGCAGCGGCACATGGCAGAGCATGCCCCCCACGTCGATGTGGGCACCGTGCGAGGTGAACGAGGCCACCACGCCCTCGAAGGTCGAGCCAATCGGGTGCTCGGCCACGAAGCTGATGAAGGTCATCGAGTCGTTGAGCGCCTCGCCGTGCCCCGTGCCCCGTCCGGATCCGGTGGTGGTCGACGACGCAGCCGCCGCAGCTGCGGCCTTCGTGGAACGGGTGGGCTTCTCGGTCGCCTTGGTGGCCTTGGTGGCCTTGGCGGCCTTCGCCGTCTTGGTCGCCTTCGTGGCCTTGGCCGGGGCCGGCCCGTCGGGCTGGGCCGCCGACTTGGCGGCCGTCGTCTTCGTGGCCTTCTTGGCCGGTGCCGCCTTCGTCGCTTCGGCGGCCTTGGTCGTCCTGGTGGCCTTGGCCGTCTTGGCCGTCTTCGTGGCCTTCGTCGCCTTCACCGCCTTCAGGACCTTCTTGGCCGCCTTGACCACCTTGCGGGACTTCGGGCCGTCGACCCCCTCGTAGGCGTCGTCGGTGTCGACCGTGTCGGACGACGGGGCCGTCGGCGCGGCGGCCTCCTGAGGGGCGGCCGCCTTGGTGGAGCGCCGGCGGCGGGGGGCGGCGGTAGGCTCCGGCGGCGCGTCCGTGACGGCGTCGGTCGCGGTCTCGGCCCCGGCCGCCGTCGTGGTGTCCGCGGCCGCCCTGGCCTCGCGCTTGGACTGGGCCGTGACCGACCGGCTGCGGGGGCCGCGGACCGGCGTGCGGGGGGTGAACACCCAGCCGACCCCGGGCACCGGCTTGCCGCCGATGAGGCGGCCGGGTTCGAAGAGCCACGGTCGCTCGGCGTGGAACTCCTGGAACGAGTCGTTGGAGAGCACCAGTGCGCCCGACTTCTCGGCGATCCGGAGGATGAAGCCGTCGCCCCGGCCGACGGCGCCGGCGGGGGGCGTCACCATCTCGCCGTGCTCGATGGCCTCCTCGAACTGGCGTACCTCGCCGGGGTCGATCCGGTGGCCGAAGGAGGCGTCGACCACGACGGTCACATCCTCGGCGGTGAACCCCTTGTGCTCCTCCAGGAAGGTCTCGATCGCCTCGTTCAGCTGGGCGAGGCTCGGCAGGGTGCGACCCTCGGTTGCAAGGTTGGACCCGTCGACGACGATGCGCCGGCGGGCCGGTTGTTCGGATTCCATAGGTGGGCACAGTCAACCACCTGTCCGGCCCACCACCGGCCATGCCCCCAGTTCAGGCCCTAGGAACACCGGGGACTCCACCCCGTCGGAGCCCCCGGACGCGCCGGCGCCGGAGTCGTAGGATCGCATCCGTGACCACCGACATCCAACGGGCCGACGAGGCCACCGACCTCCTCCAGCACCTGATCCGGAACGGTTGTGTCAACGACGGCACCCCCACCTCGGGCCAGGAGGCGCGCAGTGCCGAGCTGCTCCAGGGCTACCTCGAGGGCACCGGCGCGCTGATGGAGACCTACGAGCCCGCTCCGGGGCGCAAGACCCTGGTGGCCCGCCTGCCGGGCTCCGACCCCACGGCGCCGTCGCTCACCCTGCTCGGCCACACCGACGTCGTGCCGGCCACCCCCTCGGACTGGTCCCACGACCCCTACGGCGGCGAGCTCATCGACGGCGAGGTCTGGGGCCGAGGCGCCATCGACATGCTCAACCTCACCACCACCATGGCCACGGCCTTCCGTCACCTGGCCCTCGACGGCTTCCGACCGAAGGGCGACCTGACCTACATCGCCGTGGCCGACGAGGAGGCGCTGTCGACGTTCGGGGCCCGGTGGCTGTGCGCCAACCACCCCGACGACGTCCGCAGCGACTACGTCATCACGGAGTCGGGCGGCTTCCCCATGAACGGTGCCGACGGCCTGCCGAGGCTGCCCGTCATCGTGGGCGAGAAGGGCGTCTACTGGTGCGTCCTGACCGTGACGGGCACGCCGGGACACGCCAGCCAGCCCCTGCGGACCGACAACGCGCTGGTCAAGGCGGCCGAGGTGGTGCGACGGATCGACGAGTACCGCCCGCAGGCCGAGCTCCACGAGGCCTGGGTTCGGTTCATCCACGGTCTCGGGTTCCCCCCGGAGCTGAGCGAGCCGCTGCTCGACCCCGACCGCATCGACGCCTTCTGCGACGAACTGCCCCTGCTGGGTCTGGCCCGCCAGGCCCACGCCTGCACCCACACGACCATGGCCCCGACCATCCTCCACGGTGGCACCAAGCTCAACGTCATCCCCGACCGGGTGGAGCTGTCCGTCGACATCCGGTCCCTGCCCGGGTGGGAGACCGGGGAGGTGCGGGCCATGCTCGACGACGTACTCGGCGACCTGTCCGGCTCCGTCGAGGTCGCCTTCCACGCCGAGGAGCCCGCCTCCACCTCCCCCATCGACACCCCGCTGTGGGACGCCCTGCAGCGGGTCAGCCGCATCTTCTACCCCGGCGCGACCAACGTGCCGTTCCTGACCGTCGGGGCGACCGACGCCCGCTACACCCGGATCCTGGGCTCGGTGTCCTACGGGTTCGGACTGCACAGCACGGCCATCGGCTTCGAGCAGTACGGCGCGATGTTCCACGGCATCGACGAGCGGGTCGACGTCGAGTCGCTCCGGCTCTCGAACGAGATGTGGATGGCGCTGGCCCGCGACTTCCTGGGCTGACGGGCGCAGGCGCGGGCGGACGGGGCGCCCGCGCCTCCGGCGCCGGCGGGCCGGCTCAGCCCACGGCGCGGACCAGGAGGTCCTCGAGCTCGAGCCGGTGGAGGGCGGCGCTGCCCGATGCCGGGCTGGCGGACTCGGCCCGGCTGACGTGGCGCAGCAGGTGGCTCTTGCGCAGCAGGCGGTGGAGCCGGCTGTGGACGAAGTTCCACGCCCCCATGTTCTCGGGCTCCTCCTGCAGCCAGACGACCTCCTCGGCCTGCGGGTACCCCGCCAGCACGTCGGTGAGGGTGTCCTTCGGCCACGGGTAGAGCTGCTCCACCCGCACGATGGCCACGCTGGCCCCGGCCTCGCCGAGCTCGTCCCGGCGCGCCAGGGCGTCGAAGGCGACCTTGCCGGCGCACAGCACCACGCGGTCGACCCGGGAGCGGTCGAAGCCGTCCAGGGAGGCCGCCGGGTCGTCGAGGACCTCGGCGAACGAGCCGGAGGTGAAGGCCGAGACCGGCGAGCGGGCCTGCCGGGCCCGGAGCAGCGACTTGGGCGTGAACACGATGAGCGGCTTGCGGTCCGGGATGCGGACCTGGGCCCGCAGCAGGTGGAAGTACTGGGCCGCGGTGGTGGGCTCGGTGACCCGCAGATTGCCCCGTGCGCACAGGGTCAGGAACCGCTCGATGCGGGCCGACGAGTGCTCGGGGCCCTGCCCCTCGTAGCCGTGCGGCAGCAGCAGTACGAGGCCGGACTTCTGGCCCCACTTGTCCTCGGCGGCCACCAGGAAGTTGTCGACGATGATCTCCGCGCCGTTCCAGAAGTCGCCGAACTGCGCCTCCCAGGCCACCAGGTCGTCGGGGGCCTCCACCGAGTACCCGTACTCGAAGCCCACGCAGGCGTACTCCGACAGGAGCGAGTCGCGGATGGTGAAGCGGCCCCCCTCCAGTCCCTCCAGGGGCACGAACTCGGTGCCCGTCTCGTGGTCGACCAGGACGGCGTGCCGGTGGGAGAAGGTCCCCCGGCGGGTGTCCTGGCCGGTGACGCGCACGTCGGTCCCCTCGAGCAGCAGCGAGCCGAAGGCCAGGGCCTCGCCCAACGCCCAGTCGATCTCGCCGTCGGCCACCACCTTGTCGCGCTGCTCGAACTGGCGCGCCAGCTTGGGGTGGAGCACGAAGCCGTCGGGCACCGTCCGGACCACGGTGGCCAGGCGGGACACCGTCTCGGGGTCGATGCCGGTCTCCACCTGGGGGATGGTCAGGTCGGGCTGGATGTACTCGGGCAGGGTCAGCGGGGCGGCCGGCGCCCCCTCGGCCTCGGCGCGGGTCTCGTCGAGCGCGGCCTGCAGCCGGGCCGAGAAGTCGTCGAGTGCCTGCTCGGCCTCCTCGAGCGAGATGTCGCCGCGGCGCACCAGCGCCTCGGTGTACAGCTTGCGCACCGAGCGCTTGGCGTCGATGAGGCCGTACATGAGCGGCTGGGTGTAGCTCGGGTCGTCCCCCTCGTTGTGGCCGTGCTTGCGGTAGCAGACCATGTCGATGACGACGTCCTTGTGGAAGGCCTGACGGAAGCCGAAGGCCAGCCGGGCGGCCCGGGCGCAGGCCTCGGGGTCGTCGCCGTTGACGTGGAAGATCGGCGCCTGCACCATCTTGGCGACGTCGGTCGGGTACACCGAGCTGCGGGCCGCCTCCGGCGCCGTGGTGAACCCGAGCTGGTTGTTGATGACCACGTGGACGGTGCCACCCGTGCGGTAACCGGCGAGCTGGGACAGGTTGAGGGTCTCGGCCACCACGCCCTGGCCCGCGAACGCGGCGTCGCCGTGCAGGAGGATCGGCAGCACCGGAAAGGGGGCGCCGGTGCCGTCGACCAGGCGCTTGCCGGTGCCCCGCTCGCCGCCGAGCGAGTCCTGGCGGGCGCGGGCCATGCCGACCACCACCGGGTCGACCGCCTCGAGGTGGGACGGGTTGGAAGCCATCGTCACCGGGATGGACCCGCCGGCCCGACCCGGGAACGTGCCGGCGGCACCCTTGTGGTACTTCACGTCGCCGGAGCCCTGGACGGACTCCGGGTCGAGGTTGCCCTCGAACTCCTCGAAGATCTCGCCGTAGGACTTGCCGACGATGTTGGCCAGCACGTTGAGCCGGCCGCGGTGGGACATGCCCATGACCGACTCGTGAAGGCCCTCGACGACGGCCTCGTTCAGCAGGGCGTCGAGGATGACGATCGCCGACTCGGCCCCCTCGAGGCCGAAGCGCTTCTGCCCCACGTAGCGGGTGTGGAGGAAGCGCTCGAATACCTCGGCGGCGTTCAGCCGGTCGAGGATGTGGCGCTGCTCGTCCGACGGTGTGACCGCGGACACGCCCTCGACGTGCTGCTGGATCCACCGCTTCTGGTCGGGGTCCTGGATGTGCATGTACTCGACGCCGAGGGTGCGGCAGTAGGCGTCGCGCAGCACGGACAGGATCTCGTCGAGGGTGGCCAGCTGCTTGCCGGCCAGGCCGTCCGCCACGAACGTCCGGGGCAGGTCCCAGATGGTCAGGCCGTAGTGGAGCGGGTCGAGCTCGGGGTGCAGGTCGACCGGTTCGGCGTCGAGCGGGTCGAGGTGGGCGATGAGGTGGCCGCGCACCCGGTACATGTTGACCAGCGTCTGCACGTGGTTCTGCTTGATGAGGCGCTCGTGCCCGCCGTCCGCCTCGTCGGCCGCGGACACGTCCGGTTGCCACGTGACCGGCTCGTAGGGGATACCGAGCGCCCCGAACACCTCCTCGTAGAAGCCGTGCTTCCCCATCAGGCACTCCGACACGTGGGCCAGGAAGAGTCCGGACTCGGCGCCCTGGATGATCCGGTGGTCGTAGGTCGACGTGACGGTCACCGTCTTGCCCACGCCGAGCTCGGCCAGCATGCGCGGATCGGTGGCCTCGAAGCCCGGCGGTACCCCGAGCGCCCCGACGCCGACGATCACGCCCTGGCCGGGCATGAGCCGCGGCACCGACTGGACCGTGCCCAGGGTGCCGGGGTTCGTGAGGGTGACGGTGGTGCCGGCGAAGTCGTCGGGAGCGATCTTGTTGGTGTGGATCTTGCGGACGAGGTCCTCGTAGGCGGCGACGAAGCCCTGGAAGTCGCGCGTGTCCGCATCGGCGATGCACGGCACCAGCAGGGTCCGGCCGCTCCCCTTCTCGACATCGACGGCCAGGCCGAGTCCCACGTGGTCGTGCCGGAGCACGCCCGGGGTCCCCTTGCCGTCGGCGTCCTCGACGAAGGCGGCGTTCATGGCCGGGACGGCCATCAGCGCCTTCACCACGGCGTAGCCGATCAGGTGCGTGAAGCTGACCTTGCCCCCGGTGGTGCGCTGCAGCTGGTTGTTGACGATCGTGCGGTTGACCTCCAGGAGCTTGGCCGGCACGACCCGGACGCTGGTGGCCGTGGGCACACCGAGCGACGCCTCCATGTTGGTGACGATGCGCCCGGCGGCGCCCCGCAGCGGCGTCGCCCCCGCCACCGGCGACGGTGCGGTGCCCGACGGCGCGGCGGCCGACGGTGCGGCGCCGGGTGCCGGAGCGGCTGACGGAGCCGGCGCGGCTGACGGTGCCGGCGCGGCCGTGACGGCGGGGACGGTCCCCGTCGGCCGGTAGTCGGCGAAGAATTCCTGCCAGGAGTCGGACACCGAGGAGGGGTCGGCCTGGTACCGCTCGTACATGTCCTCGACGAGCCAGGCGTTGGGGCCGAACGCCCCCGTGCCGGCCGCCGGTCGTCCGTCCTGGCCCTGACCCTGCATCGACGCGTCTCCAACCTCGGGGCTCTCCATTTCCCTCCAGCCTACCGGGGGCACCACCGGGCCCACATCGGCCACGGGGGCCGACAGGGGGCGCTCGGGACGCCGAGTAGCGTCGGGGCAATGCCAGCACCGCGCACCCGGGTCACGTGCACGTTCACCTTCGAGGCCGCCCACCGGCTGGCGTGGCACCCCGGGAAGTGCCGCAACCTCCACGGGCACTCGTACCGGCTCGACGTCTCGGTGGAGGGCCCGCTCGACGCCAACGGGGTCGTCCTCGACTTCGACACCCTGCAGGACGTGGTGCGGGCCGAGGTGGTCGACGCCTGGGACCACCGGGACCTCAACGAGGTGCTCGACAACCCCACGGCCGAGCTGCTGGCCCATCGCGCCTGGGAGCTTCTGACGGCGGCGGGCCTGGACCTCGTCGCCCTCCGACTGTGGGAGACGACGGACTCGTGGGTCGACCTGGAGCGGGAGCCGGGGGCCTGACCGTGCCGGGCGACCTGGTGGTGCTGTCGGGAGGGCTCGACTCCACGGTGTGCATGGCCCTGGCGGCCGCCGGGTCGGACCGGGCACCGTTGGCCCTCACCTTCGACTACGGCCAGCGGCACCGGGTGGAGCTCGACCGGGCCGCCGGCGTGGCCGGCCACTTCCGGGCCGAGCACCTCGTGGTGCATCTCGACACCTCGGCGTGGGGCGGCTCGGCCCTGACCGACGACTCGATCGACGTGCCCACCGACGGCGTCGACCACGGGATCCCCTCCACCTACGTGCCCGCCCGCAACAGCATCTTCCTGGCCGTGGCGCTCGGCGTCGCCGAGGCCCGGGGCCTCGACGCCGTGTGGATCGGAGTCAACGCCATCGACTACTCCGGCTATCCCGACTGCCGCCCCGAGTTCATCGAGGCGTTCCGCGGGGTGGCCGCCACCGGTCAGCGCCGCGGCGTCGAGGGCGACCCGATCGCCATCCGCACCCCGCTCATCAACCGC
>Ga0302279_10003326_pt1 | contig 20176 bp, 15 predicted proteins | sample III_Bog_N3_3_FD_194541 | JGI IMG/M metagenome (GOLD analysis project Ga0302279, IMG submission 194541) | Peat permafrost microbial communities from Stordalen Mire near Abisko, Sweden - III_Bog_N3_3 | ecosystem: Environmental > Terrestrial > Soil > Wetlands > Peat | place: Sweden: Abisko...
GGTGGTCCCGGTGGTCCCGGTGGTCCCGGTGGTCCCGGTGGTCCCGGTGGTCCCGGTGGTCCCGGTGGTCCCGGTGGTCCCGGTGGTCCCGGTGGTCCCGGTGGTCCCGGTGGTCCCGTCAGACACCGTGCCAGCTGGCGTGGTGGCGGAGATGCCCTTCGAGGCTCCGGTTGGGGTTGCCGTGGCCTCGGGAGCGCCGGAGCACCCACCCTGAACATGGCTCGTGCTCGATGCGAGTGCGATGCCGGAAGCTGCCGGGACGGCCGAGGCGATGAAGAATCCTGTGAGGCCGGCACCTGCGGCAACCAACGTGGTTACGCACGCGCGTTTGAAGAAGATACGCATTGTGGTTCCTTTCGATTACGTGACTGGTTTGTTGTTCTTGTGTTCGTGCGACTCACGTCGCGCAAGTTGGAACAAGACGGCTAACCAGGAGGCGAAGACCTCTCATCGAAAAGAAATCGCGGAAGGGCGCTCTGCTCGGGTGCTATTCCAGAGACCATTTGGGCAGGCGGCAGCTGTCCCGATGCAGGAACGACTGACAGAGCACTGCTTCCTGAGGAGGATGACGATGAATCGCTTGTGGACGATCCGCCCAACGCGAGAATGAGTTTCTGATACGGGAGGCTGGGGGGAGAAATCGGGGTCGGGGATGAGGGAACGAGACTGACCATTGGGAGGTTCCCTGACGTGTCGCTCTTGGTCCGAAGGAGGCGCGTGGCTGGTGCCGCGTGGGACGCTGCAGCCGCCGCAGCGAGTTGGAGCGCTGTTCTCGACACAACGGTCGGCGCTGCGGCCGGTGGCCTTACGGCCGAGTCAATGGTGGATCCGAGGCTTTGCGCAATCGGCTCGACGAGGTGAGTCAACGTCGTCACAGGCACTACTGCCGTCAATGAATTCACGGGAGTGGCGGCAGCGGCAACGCTGGCCTGAGCGTCTGAGTCACTAGCAGCGGGAAGCGCTGAGACCGCAGGCGGCACGACATTCGAAATCGCGGCTACTGGGGGAGTTCCGCCTGGTCCGGGCAGTGTGGACGCGCCAGCGGGGTGAGCGAACAGCGCCGAAAGGACCAGTGCGCCGCAAAACGCAGCGAACACACCGAGGACAAGCAGGACCGGACTCGCGCTCCTGCGGGATCGCGCTGGATTCTTGGCCTCGAGTTCGCAGATCTTGCCCACGGTGGGTGTCCTTTCGCGCCTGAAGTCTCGGTCGCTGGGGAATACGCCACACGGGGGCGTCAGTTCGGCGGCCCGGCCAACTCAGAGAGCTCCGTGACTTTGCGTCCCCCCCTTGCGAGAGGTTTGCCTTTTCGACTCCAAAGGCCTTACCCCCCTCTATGCCCTCCAAACATGGTCGGTGTCACAGAATGCGGGGAGCGCGGCGCGGGGGGATTGCAGACGTTGCACGTTTGGCACGGCTTGCACCTCTGCATCTGGGACTGCCGGACGGTCAGTGGCCGGCGTGCAACTGCAGGGAGTCATGACTTCGAATGAGGCCACACTCGCCGTCATGAGTTCGTTGGCGGATTCGTTCCGGTGATGAGCGGCTGGAAGATTTGATACGGCCGCGGAATAGCTGTTCCGGACAGGGCACTGCCTTCTACCGAGTTAACGGTTTATCCCCCGACACCGGTTCGACCCCGACGGCGTGGCAGGACCAGAGCGAGCGTGCCGAGGGCGAGGAACAAGGCAGCACTGGAGACGAGCCCGGGCACGTTGATGCCGGTGGAGGCCAAGGTCCCGCCGGCGGCCGTGGTGATCGATGTCGAGGCACAGGCCTGACCCGGGCTGTCGGTGCAGGGATCTGTCACGACGGTCGGACCGGCCCCGGGGGGTGCCGTCACGCTGATCCGGTTCGTCAGTGTGCCGGTTGCACCGGGCCGGACCATGCCAACCAGCGTGAGGGTCGCAGTCGTCCCAGGTGACACGAGGGGCACGCTCCAGAGCAAGGTGACGAGATCGAATGTGCCCGAACCGTTGGTGTTCGCCGCCATCAATGCCAGGGCTGCTGGAGGGAGTTCCTGAACCTCGACGTCGGTGGCATCCCCGGTGCCGGTGTTGGCCACTGTGATGGTGTAGTTCAGGCTGGCGCCGATTCCTGCGCTCTTCGAATTGACCGTCTTGCCGACCACGAGTTGCGGAGTCCCGGGAATCCAGGTCGTCGCGCACGACTGGGCGAGGTTGTCCGCACAGGGTTGTTCCACCAGCGGAGCGGGATCTCCGGGCGCAGAGGTCACGGTGAACCGGTTGATCTGCGTCGTGGTGTCGGTCCCGGGGTTGACGGTGACGGTGAGGGTGAGCGTGTCGAGCGCTCCCTGGGCCACTGTGCCGATAGTCCAGACGCCGGATGCCGGCGAGTAGGAGCCGATGCCTCCTGTGTCGGCGGTCACGAAGGTGACCCCCGACGGCAGCAGGTCCTGAGCGCTGACCCCGGTCGCGTCGGCCGAGCCGGTGTTGCCTACCGACATGGAGTAGGTGAGTGTCTGGCCGATGACTGCCGTGGCGGCGTCCACAGCCTTGGACTGGGTGAGCTGAGGTATGCCCGGCACCGTGGTGGTGGCGCACGAGGACTCCTCATTGGGACTCGGGCAGGGATTGTCCACGACCAGCGGGGGCGGGTCGGGCGGCTCGACGACCTGGAAGGCGTTCACGAGCGTCGAAGCGGCGGCCTGGGGTTCGATGGTGGCCGTCACCGTGAGTGTCGCCGTTGCGCCGACGGCGATCGACCCAATGTTCCAGGCGCCGGTCGTGGCGTCGAAGGTGCCGATCCCGTTGGTGTTCGCGCTGACGAAGCTGGCGCCCGCCGGCAGCGAGTCCTGGGCCACGACACTTGTCGCGTCGCCGGTCCCGGTGTTGGCGAGGGTCATGGTGTAGGTCAAGGTCGCTCCGACCGCCGCGCTGGTCTGATCGACGGTCTTGTTCTGGATTAGCTGGGGCACACCCGGAATGCTGGTGGCGGCGCACGATTCGGTGGGCACGTCCGCACAGGCGTCGAGCACGACAACCGGAATGCCGGTGGAGGTGATGATGAACCGGTTGACCTGCGTGGTGGCCGCCGTCCCTGTGTTCACGGTTGCCGTGATCGTCAAGGTCACCGAGCCGTCGCTGGGCACGGTCCCGATGGTCCAGACGCCCGTCGAGGAGTCGTAGGTTCCCGCGCCATGGGCGTCCGCCGCCACGAAGGTGACGCCGGCGGGAAGGGTGTCGGTCGCGGTGACGCCGGTGGCGTCCGCTGTCCCGTCGTCGGCCACCCCCATGGTGTAGGTGAGGGTGTCGCCGGGCACCGCCGTGGGCTGGTCCACGTTCTTGGACTGAATGAGCTCGGGCGACCCGGGGGGTGGCAGAATGTCTGTGCTGGCGCACGATTGTGCGGCGTCATCGGCGCACGGGTTCTCGACCTCGGGTGGGCCGACGCCTGGTGGCGGGCTCACTGCGAAGCGATCGATCAGAGTGGACCCCTCGGTGCCCGCGTTGACTGTGGCGGTCACCGTCAGGGTCTCGGTGGCCCCCACGGCAACCGTCCCCAGGGTCCACACGCCACTCGTCGAGTCGAACGTTCCCGTCGATGCTGTGGCGGAGACGAACGTGACGCCGGCGGGCAGGGTCTCGGTCGCCCTCACGCCGGTGGCGTCGGCGGTGCCGGTGTTGCCCGTCGTCATGGTGTAGATCAGGGTGTCGCCCTCGTGGGCCGTGGCGGCGCTGACCGTCTTGTCCTGGGTGAGGACGGGCTGGCCCAGCTCGGTGTTCGTGATCCCGCAGCTGGCCGTGGCGCCGGCCACCAGGGTTACCGAGTTGCCACTGACGCTCGCACCGGTGCACGACCAGGCCGACGCGCTGTAGCCGTCCGGGCCGTCGAGCTCGGACAGGAGGTAGGTGCCCGGCGCAACCTTGGCCCCCGTCACCGCAGCGGAGCGGCTGGGTCCCGAGATCGTCTGGGGACCGGCGGCCTGCAGGTTCCAGTCGACCGGGTCTGCATCACCGCCGAAGGTGTTGTCGACGGTCTTGTGCAGGGTCAACGTGGCCGGGATGAGGGCATTCCCCACGGTGCAGCTCAGGATCTGGCGCGATCCGATGGGCACGCTGAACCCGGTCGCACCGACGTTGGTCGAGGAAATGGGGTTGCCCCCCGAGGTACAGACCGCGTTCGATCCGTTCTGTTGGACCAGCTGGTACCCGCTCTGTTGGGTCTCGGACAGAGTAGCGGTGCTGTTGTCGGGAACGGCGAAGTTCACCGTTCCGTTGCTCGAGGTGGCGCCCGATGGCGGGGTCACGGGGCCTCGGGTGCTCGAGGCCGAAAAGGTCCAGCCCGCCCCCGGACTGGTCGTTCCGTCCAGGTTGTGGATCTGCTTGACCACGGTGATCGTCCCTTGACACGCCGCAGTGGCGATGGAAACGAGCGTCTCCTGCAGGGCATCCCAGTTGGTGACGAAGTAGTCGGAGTCCCGAGTCGGCCCGGAGATGTATTGGAGGCGCTGCACGGCGGGGCCGGTGGTGTTGGAGACCCCAACGGCGATGACGCGGGTGCCGGCCGCTTTGACGGCGTTCGCCGATGTGATGGCGGCGTTGACCGTGGTGTCGTCGGTCGAGGTCCCGCTGCCGTTGTTGTTGGGCCCCCAGGTCGTGGGGTCTCCGTCGGTGATGAAGAGCACGGCGTTGTAGTGCGGCTGACCGGCTTTGACCAACTGGGACAGTCCCTGGTCCCAATTCGTCCCCCCTGAGGCTGATGCCACCCGGGTCAGCCCGGCGATGCGCCGCGTGACCGTGGTGGCTCCACCCGGAGTGGCGATGGGGGTCGCCGGCAGGGCGAAGTTGGCTGCAGGCTGGGTGCCGGGAATGGTCGGGTGGTTGGCGGTGCCGCCCGTCCCGTTCGTGGCGGGGGCGAACGTGGCGTAGGAGTAGACGCCTACCTGCGACGGGGTGCCCTGGAGCGAGGTCACCAAGTTGATGGAGGCCTGGCGCATCTGGGTGAATTCGGACGAAGTGATGGAGTTGGAGAGGTCGAAATCGAGGGCGAGACTGATGCCACAGCTCGCGGGCAGTGACGGATTGGGCGCGGGAGTGACCGTGATGGCGGCGGAGGCCGGCGGTGACCAAGCCAGCGTGGTGAAGCCACAGGCGATCAGAACCAAGCTGGCCGAAAGCGCCAGCATCTCTCGGAGCCGCCTCTGCACAGTCTTCTCGCCCCTTTCCCTGGCGACCTCCCCAGTCCCTCACCGACGTGTGAGTTGTTCTTTTGTCGGCACGGACTGGCTTTCCCATGAGGAAGCTTTCCCGCCGTGGAACTTCTGAGCTGCGTGCCTACGGCCCAGGTCATGTACCCTTCCGGGCATCGCCCGCCAATCCCTACGGACAGTGCACACGCCTTCCCAGGTCGTCGCTGTCGTCCCGTATGGAGAGATGCAGCGGTTGAATCTGACGCCGCCCTCTGATGCCTGCACCTTCTGAAGCTCTCGCCGGGATCTCCGTTCTCGACCTGACCCGGAATTTCGCCGGGCCGTACTGCTCCATGTTGTTGGGGGACCTCGGCGCCGATGTGGTCAAGGTCGAATCGCTCACCGGGGGTGACGACACCCGACAGTGGCGTCCGCCGGAGTGGAACGGGCTCAGCGCGACCTTCTTGGCTGCCAACAGGGGCAAGCGCAGCATTGCCGTCGATCTCGACAGTGAGGACGGCAGGAGCATCGTGCGGCGACTGGCGGCCAAGGCTGACGTCGTCATCTCGAGCTTTCGTCCCGGCTCGCTGGAGAAGCGGGGCCTCGACGAAGAGACACTGCGCCGCGACAATCCCCGGCTGATCTATTGCTCCATCACCGCCTACGGCTCGCGAGGGCCCAAGCGCGACTGGCCCGGGTACGACCCCATTCTGCAGGCCGAGAGCGGCATCATGTCGCTGACCGGGTACCCGGAGGGGCCACCGGCCCGGCTCCCCATCGCCGCCATGGATCTCGGGACGGCCTTGTGGGCCTCGGTGGGCATTCAGGCGGCGCTCCGCACGCGGGGCGAGACCGACGAGGGCGGCCTGGTCGAGGTCAGTCTCTACGAGACCGCAGCCTGGTGGTTGTCGTACCTGATCGCCGGCTACCTCGGTTCAGGGGAGGAGCCGCAGCGCCATGGCAGCGGCGCGCCCTTCCTGGCGCCCTACGAGGTCTTCGCCACTTCCGACAGCGACCTGATGGTCACCGCAGCGAACGACGATCTGTTCGCCCGGTTGTGTGACGCGCTTGGGTTCCCCGACCTGGCGGCGGATCCGTCCTACCGCCAGAACGCCGACCGGGTGGCCAATCGGGCCGCACTGCACGACCTGCTGCAGGCCCGCTTTCTCGAGAGGCCGGCGACGGAGTGGCACGGTCTCCTGCGGGCCCGGTCGGTCCCGTGCACCCCGGTACGCTCAGTTGCGGATTTCGTCGAGGACGACCAACTGGCGGCTCTCGGCATGCTCGTGCCGCTCCCACACCCCGACATCGAGGACCTGCGCGTGGTCGGCACGCCGCTCAACCTCGACGGCGTCCGTCCGGTGTCCTCGCGGCCGCCACCGCGGCTCGGTGAGCACACCGAACAGGTGTTGTTCGAGTTGGGCTACACGGCGGCGGAGATCGATGTGCTGCTTGGGCAGGGCATGGTCCGGTGAAAGCCGTCGTCGCGCTGTAGACCCTCCCGGTGCGCAGTGAGGCCGGCGCTAGAAGTGGCCGCTCAGGGTCGACGTCACACCGTTCGAGGTGCTGACGACGGTCCAGGTGTCGCCGGTCTGGACCCTGACTGCCCCGGTGCCGGCATATTGGGCCGCAAACGAGCCGCTCGGGTTGCCGACCGGAATGCTCTGACCCGAATTCAGCACGTACGTGGACGTGAGCGTTCCGCTGCCGCTCCCGGTGCCATAGGTGGTGGTCGAGATTCCTCCCGGGAAGCTGTTGTACCCGCCGTTGGGTGTCACGCCGGTCGTCTGCGCCACGTTGATGGTGATGGTCAGGGCGGTGATCGCCTTCGTATTGCTCAAGGTGATGATGTCCTGACCGCCGTACCCGCCGTACGTGTTCGTGGACGGTGTCGCGGTCACACCGTTCGAAACGGGCACCGTGGTCGTGGTGGCGGGAGGTGCCGTGGTTGTGGTCGTCGCGGGAGGCGCTGTGGTCGTGGTTGTCGCAGGTGCGGCCGTGGTGCTGGTTGTGGTCGGTGCCTGCACGTCTGCCGGCGAGCCGCCGCCTCCTCCTGTCCCCGCGCCGCTGCAGGCACCCGTGGTGCCGTAGGCCACCGGGGTGGCCGAGGCCGGCGCCGCAATCATGACGACCCCGTTGACCAGCGTGATGGCGTAGTCGGGGCTCGACGGCATGGAGTGCAGATACGTCACCGCTCCAGCCACCGGCGGCGTATTCGTCAGCAGCGCAGCGGTCGCCGTCCCGTTGGGATTCTCGGTGTTGTAGGCGGTCACGGCGGTTTCGACGCTCGTGGCGTCTGCGTTGCAGGCCGCCACCGCGGCCTGGGCGTTGACTCCCCCCAGGGCGAAGACGACGATCCCGGCCAGCACGCCCAGGACGACGATGACGATCAGGAGCTCGACCAGCGTGAAGCCCTGTTCCGGTTCGGCTCCTTTTCGCTGCACGCTCGCGACCCTCGACGGCCACACCGGAGAGACCACTCCTTTGCTCGACCCCATTGCTCATGTATCGACAACGGACGGTGCGATCTTTACGTGGGAGCTCTCTGGGTTCGTTCCCTGGGTGACAGCTGTGCGTCAGTGGCAGCACCCGCCAATGCAGACAGAATCATGCGATCCTGCCGGCGCGGTGTCAGGGAGAAGGGCGACGGGTTGCGAGCCGTGGGAACAGCCGGGCACCGAGGTGGACGGCAAAGTCGATGGCCAGCGCGGGCGAGACCTTGGGATCGGTGGCTGGGGGGTCAGGGAGGTTGCGGTCGTGGCGGGCGTGCTCGTAGAGCCCGTGGCACATGTGGCGGCCGAGCGTACCGAGCGCCCGCAGGCTGCTCACCTGCTCCGCCTGGAAGGGAGGCACCGGGAGGGGCTCCATATCGGGCCAGGTCTCGGGAGGCCGAGGCGTCTCGAGACTGAGGAGCCGCCCGAAGGTGCGTGCGGCGGCCTCGCGGGCGGTGAACGGCTCACCCAGGTGCCACTCCTCGCGCAACGTCGCCATCAACGAGGTGTGGCGGTACTCGTCGGTGAAGACGGAGCCTGCGGGCACCCACGGCGAGACGATCACCGCCGGCACCCGATAGCCCGAGCGATCGAAGGCGAACCCGAACTGTTGCTGTGACGTCTCGGGGTCAGGGGCGGGCACTGTCCCTGGAGGGACATGATCGTAGGTACCTCCCGGCTCGTCGAAGCCTACGAACAGCAAGGTGTTGAAGGCGTTGGACCCGGTTTCTGACGCGGCGGAACGCACAGCGTCGTAAATCCGCGCCAGGAAGTCCTCACCGGCGAGGATGGACGAGGGCGAATCGATCTCCACATCGACGCCCGTGATCAGCGCACGGCCGAATGCCGGGTGGTAGTCGCCGTGACCGGCCAGCAGGTTGGGCTCAATCAGGCAGAAGTCGGGCAACGTGCCCGCGGCGGCATCGGCCTCGAACTCGGCGAACGGCACGAAGTTGGTGGCGAAGCGGTCCCGCAGGCGCTCCATGTGGATGAAACCGGTGAAGGAGATCGGGTCGGGCTCGAGCACGTAGACCTTCCAGGTCTTTCCACAGCGCTCGAGACGGTTGAAGATCGTCTCTGCCGTGTTGTGACGCATGAAGTTGGTGACGGGCCGGTTCACCACGAAGCCCGACGAGGTCCCGGCCGTCCAGAAGGAGCGGTTGGCCAAGGTCTGCGAGGGGACTTCGCTGAACCAGTGGTCGAACACCCCGAAGCCTCGCGCCAGCGCGCTGATCACCGGGACCTGCTCCGGTGTGTAGCCCGTCATGATCTGGCTGTATTCCTCGTAGGTGGGTTGCCGGCCCAACTCGAAGGTGAGGAAGCTGATGTAGTCGGCGACGAAGCCCTCCATCGTCGACTCGGTGCCCGCCGGCGGTGCGTTGTGGGGCGCCACCATGGCGCCGGCGTCCTTGAAGCGGTTCGCCTCGTCGAGCACATTGAACAGCTGCGTGTTGGTGTGCTGGTACTCCTCGCCCGGGTCGGGATCCGGCGAGTCCATGTTGTCGGAGACCCCGTAGGGGACGATCCCGCCTTCCGCGCCGTGCTCGGCCCAGGGCGGAACGGGGTTGCTGAGGTCCTTGCCGATGACCCCTTCGAACGTCTCGACGTCGCCCGGCCCGTAGAGGCGTCCGAGCAGATTGTCGAACGATCGGTTCTCGAAAAGCACCAGCACCACGTGGTCCATCGCATTCGCGCGTGTTGGTGTCATCGACTCCCTCCGCCCGCAGGGCGTGAAACCCCGCTTCGGTGCGGGGCCAGCCGTACGCTATCGCCCGCTTCCCCGGCTCCGCACCGGTCGGCGTGAGGCTAGGGATGGCGGCCGTTGGGCATGAGATCGCCCGCGCCCCACTGGCCGAGCGAGTTCAGCTGCACATGGTCGCCCGTCGCTTCCACAATCTGATCACCGCCCACGTAGATGGCGGTGTGGTACACCGTGGTCCAGTCGGTCTGGCTGGTACCCCAGAACACGAGGTCCCCGGCCGCCAGCGAACTCAACGCGACCGGCTGCCCCGCTGTGTGGTACTGGTCGTCGGACACGCGGGCGAAGCCCACGCCGGCGCTCTCCCACGCGGCCAGGGCGAGGCCTGAGCAGTCGTACCCCACCGGTCCGTTCCCACCCCAGATGTAGGGCTTGCCGAGCTGGGCGAAGGCGAACAGCACCGCCCTGTCTCCCGGGGTGGTCGGTGAGAACATCAGCGCCTCGGTCGGGGGAACGCCGACGGCGTCGCCGAAAGCAGAGGCTGTGCCGTTCTGCTCCTCCACCCAGTAGCCGTGGCCGGTCGCGCTGGAGACCACCCGTTCCGCCGGGTCGAGACCAGGCCCACCAGCGGCGGAGCCGGCGAAGACGGCATCGCCGAAGTTGAAGATGCCCCCGTCGGACGCCACCATCCAGTAGCCCTTGCCGTCGGGGGTGGCCGTCATGCCCACGATGGGTTTGTTCAGGGCGATGGACCCGGTGGAGCCGTAGAAGGCGGCGTCGCCGTAGGAGAAGATGCCCCCGTCGGAGGCCAGCAACCAGTAGCCCTTGCCGTCGGGGGTGGCCGTCATGCCCACGATGGGTTTGTTCAGGGCGATGGACCCGGTCGAGCCGTAGAAGGCGGCGTCGCCGTAGGAGAAGATGCCCCCGTCGGAAGCGACCAACCAGTAGCCCTGCTGGTCCTTGGTGGCCGTCATGGTGACGATCGGGTGGTTGAGGGGCAGTCCCGCCGCCGAACCAAAGGCGCCGGCGTCGCCGAAGTTCCACACAGCGCCTTGGGCGTCGGCCAGCCAATAGTTGTCGGACGGGATGCCGGTGGACGAGCCGCCGCTCTGCGTCGTCGCACCAGCGGTGCCGGCGCCGGCCATGGCAGCGCTTCCGATGCCCATCCCGAGAGCGAGGATGGCGAGTGCGCCCAGGCCTCGGCGGGCCGCCGCGGTGAAGCTGTCGAGGACGCGTCGGGTGGCAGGAATCGGTTCGGTGCGCACGGCTGAGGAATCGACGCGCTGCCTGCGTTCCTGAAGTCGTCTCCTGGGGGGTGGGGAGGTGATTTGGGCGTCAGTTGCGTTTGCGCCGACGCCCGGTGGGTCGTGTCAGCTCTTAATGATGAACTGGTAGCTGAACGGCGCCGAGACCGGCGTCAACGCGAAGGTCCGTTTTCCCGATGTCACGATCACCTTGGTGCCGCCCGCTCCGATGTCCACTTGGGAGGGGCCGAGCAGGATCTCCTTCTGGGAACTGTCGGGGTTCAGGACACCAGCGAAGCTCGGGCTCTTCCCGGCCGCCCCGATGCTGACCCAGGAGCGCCCGGTCGACGTGGTCACGGTCACGGTGTAGGCGGCGATATCGATCCGGTAGGTCCCGGTGCCGCTCCCGCTGGAAACCGGGGTCACGAGGGGCACCGTGGACGTGCCGGGCGAAGTGTCGTGTTTTGTCGCTTGCGTCGCGCCCGGGTTGGCGTTCCCGCTCTTGTCGATCACGCCGGCCTTCACCAGTGCGAGTGCTGCTCCGGCCGCCACCACCACCAGCGCGACCAGGACCACCAGGACCCGGAGCCAACGGGCTGGGCCGGGTGCCGCGACGCGGCGGCCGACCGCCGGGATCTTGTCCGTGTCGGCGTAGGTGGGATGGGCGTCTTCGAACAGCTGTCCCTGGCTGCCTGTCACCGGACGTTCGACGACGGCGGTGGCGGACGGATCAGGCCTGAACCCTGTCTCGTCGGCTTGCACGTCCATGGCCGTAATTCGACCTCCCACGCCCCGAACTTGAACTCCGCCAATTATGCGGTCCCGAATCGGCCGACGGGACCACACAACCTTTCCTGCACGGTACCTGCTGTGTCACCTACCAGAATCGCACGCGGAAGTGGTCAAGTGGTGGTCAGGGGCCTGAGAAGGGCCACAGCGGAGAGCTCAGCGGCCCAGGCTCCCGTCGAGAAGCTCTCGGGTGATGTCCATGTGCCCGACGTGGCGAGGCGTCTCCTCAATCAGGTGGACTACAACCCAGCGGAAGGTCGTCGGGCGGAAGGTGCCCTGGGAGGGCAGATCCAGCGAGGCGATCTGATCAAGGACGGCGTCCCCACGGTGCACTCTCCTCCCGGTAGAACGCCACAGCTTGATCGACATCCCACGCTCGGGGAGGTCGAACATGTGGGCCCGCCAGGCCATGTCCATCAGCTCATCGGCGCCGATCGCCCGGAGCCAGAGGCGCTTGCTGTACCCGAGGTGGACCACAATGACCCCGAGCGAATTGGAGGTTGGGGTCGGCTTCCAGCGCAGCTGGGCGGCGTCGAGGCCCTCGACCTTGAAGATGGCGCTCTCGCGCAAGTGCTGCAGCCAGCCCCGGGCCATGCTCCAGCGGTGTGGCCTACGGAGAGGCCACCGTCGAAGGCGTCACCGAGGTTCCGCCGCAGACCGACGTGTACCAGTTGGAGATGGTCGCGCCGTCTGTTGCCAGCTTCGGGTTCTTGCCCAGCGTCTCGAAGGAAGCCAGAAGGCTGGTCACGCTCGTCGAGTTCTGGATTGCAGCCCTGAACTGCTTGACGAACGCCAGGAGGTCCTTGAACGCGGCCTGCACGTTGGCCGGGGCGCCCTTGATGACCGCCAGGGCCTTCTGTACCTGGTTGAAGTCGCCGCTGTAGGCCTTGAGCATGGCCGCCTTGGCCGCCGCGAAGTTGCCCGACGTCATGGCCTTCTCAATGGCGCCGGAGGCCGCCGACGAGCCGCTCTGCTCGGACTTGACCGTCTTGCACATGGCGCTGTTGGGCGCCGAGCCCTTGGTGCTCTTGGCGGAGGCCGCCGTCAACGGGGCCAGGGCCAGGGTCAGGCCGAGTACCCCCGCACAGATTCCCACCCACCTCGATCGTTGCTTCACGGCCGCCTCCTCCATGTCTCGGATCAGAAAATGGACGTTACTGCACTCCTTCTGCTGAAACGGGGGATTGATCGTCGTTTGTGACAACCCGGCGCCGGGCAACCGGGCCTGAATCTCCGGCCGGTGGGCGTTATGGTGGAAGCTGACGGGGCGTCAGAAAAGTGGGGGCACACGTTGGATGATCTGAACGGCAAGGTTGCCGTCGTCACCGGGGGAGCAGCGGGCATCGGCCGCGGCATCACCGAAGCACTGCTGGAGGATGGGGCCCGCGTCGTCATCGCCGACGTCGAGGCGCCGGTGCTCGAGGTGGCGGTGAAGGAGTTGTCCGACCTCGGCAGTGTCCGCGGCGTCGTCACCGACGTCTCGTCGCCGGCTTCGGTCGAGGCGCTGGCGGACGACGTCTTCGGGAACGAGGGCGCGTGCCACCTGCTCTTCAACAATGCCGGGGTCACCTCGGGCGGTGGTGGGCGGCCCTGGGAACAGGAGCCCAACGACTGGACCTGGTGCTTCTCGGTCAACGTGTTCGGCGTGGCCAACGGCATGCTCTCGTTCGTCCCGCGCATGATCGCTTCGGGGCAGCCCGGTGTCGTCATCAACACCTCGAGTATGGACGGCGGCATCGCCCCGGTCCCGTACGCGTCGGTCTACGCCTCGAGCAAGGCGGCCATCTCGTGCCTCACCGAGGCTCTGGCCCATCAGCTCATTGCCGCCGGCACGGAGTTGCGGGCCGCCGTCTTCTATCCCTCGGGAGGTCTGCTCGACACGGGCCTGTGGACCGCCCAGCGCAACCGACCCGAGGCGTTACAGCGGACGCGGCCGCGGCCACCTGCACCCGGGACCACGTTCGAGGAGTTCAAGGCCCAACTGGAGGCGGCCGGACGGACGGTCGAGGTCATGGACCTCAACAGGCTGGGCCGCTTCTGCGTCGACGGCGTCAAGCGGGGCGATTTCATCATCGGGTACGGACTCGAGGAAGCGGCGGAAATGCTGCACCGCCGGGCCGACGCCATCGGAGCCGGACAGCTACCCCCGGCGGCACTGACCTGATGACGGCCACCGCACCCGCAACCGCCCGCTACACCGTCATTTCGGCCGACGGCCACGCCGGGGGCGACATACAGGACTACCGGCCCTATCTGCCCAGCCGCTGGCACGACGAGTTCGACGCCTGGGCCGCCGAGTACGTCAACCCGTTCGCCGATCTGCTGGCGCCGATCGCCTACCGCAACTGGGACAGCGCGCGGCGCCTGGCCGAGACCGAGTCGGACGGCATTGCGGCCGAGGTGCTCTTCCCCAACACCGTGCCTCCCTTCTTCAGCGAGGGGAACCTGGTCGCGCTGCCCCCGACGCCCGAGGACTACGAGCGACGATGGGCCGGGGTCCAGGCCCACAACCGCTGGCTGGCCGACTTCTGCGCCGCCACGCCCGGCCGGCGGGCCGGCATCATTCAGGTCTTCGCCAACGACATGGCCGACGCCGTCGCCGAGGTGCGCTGGGCCGCCGAGACCTTCGACCCCTTCGGGGGCATTCTGCTGCCGTCCATACCGCCCAACTCCCCGCTGCCACCGCTGTGGGAGGACCACTACGAGCCCCTGTGGCAGGTCTGTGCCGATCTCGACGTGCCCATCAATATCCACGGCGGCACCGCCCTGCCCGACTACGGCGAGCACGAGGCAGCGCGGGCCATGATGCTCATTGAGATCCCCTGGTTCAGCCACCGTTCGGTCTGGCACCTCATCTTCTCCGGCGTGCTCGAGCGGCACCCGACGCTGCGCTTCGTGGTGACCGAGCAGGGTGTGGCCTGGCTGCCCCGCGGGCTCGAGACGCTGGACTGGTTCTACGGCCGCATGACCATGGCCAACGCGGCTGAGGCGAAGTTCTTCGGGGCCGCCGCCGCCAAAATGACGATGACGCCGACGGAGTACTTCGCCCGTAACTTCTGGATCGGCGCCAGCTTCCTGCGCCCGAGCGAGGCGCCCCTGTGCCGGGACCTCGGCATCGACCATGTCATGTGGGGGGCGGACTACCCGCACTCCGAGGGCAGCTATCCCTTCACGACCGAGGCCCTGCGGGTGGCCTTCGCCGACTTCGCCGAGCCCGAGGTGCGGTCCATGGTGGAGTCGACGGCCGCCTCGTTCTACGGCTTCGACCTCGACCGGCTCCGGCCGATCGGCGATCGGTTCGGCCCGCCGGTGGCCGAGGTGGCCCAGCCGCTGGCGCCCGAGAACTGGCCGACCACGACGACATGCAACGCGTTCGACCCCACGCAGATCCTGCGTGCCTGGTGAGCAGAGAGGAGCATCCATGACGACCGTCCGTTACGGCGCCCGCGTCAACCAAGTGAACCGCGAGATGGAGGCGAAAAAGGCCGACATCTGGTCCGAGGCGGTCACCGCTGTGTACGAGACCGACCCCGACATCATTGCTGCGGTGCTGCCGCCGCCCCTCGAACCGGGGCCCGAGCCGCTGGTGCGCATCACCATCACCAGGGTCGAAATGCCGGGGCTGCCGATCTTCGGCGCCGGGTGGATCGGGGTGCAGGCGCGGCACGGGGACCGGCTGGGGGAGTACCCGATCCTGATGCCGATGACCACGGAGCAGTCACTCATCGGCGGGAGGGAGATCAATGGCGAGCCCAAGAAGCTTGCCGAGGTCGAGGTTTCCCGCGATGGCGCCCACGTCTCGGCCCACATCGCCCGTATGGGCTCGGTCATCTGCGAAATCACGGGCACGGTGACGGGGACCAGGGAGAACTACGAGCTCGAGAAGACCGACTTCTGGCTCAAGCTGTCCCCCTCCTGCGAGGAGGCGGGCGTGCTCGACCAGGATCCTCTCCTCGTCTACGGGGAGAAGACGGAGCGGACCCGGCTGCACGAGACGATCGACGGCGAGCTCATCCTGAAGGAGGCTCCCCTCGACCCCATTGCGGATCTCGTCGTGCGTCGCATGGTGGACATCAACTGGACGGAGCGGGCCTCGACCCAGGTGGGACGCGTCATCGGGCCGGTGCCGCGGGCCGGCGTCGAGCCCTTCATCCACCAGCGCTACGACGATCTCTCGGTGCTCGGGGCGAAACGGTGAGCGACGACCGCTACCTCATCATTTCGGCGGACGCCCACGCCGGCCTGCCCGCCGAGGGCTACCGCCCCTACCTCGACGCGGCCTACCACCCGCAATTCGACGAGTACCTGGCCGAGCGCAACGCCAACCGCGACGAGCTGCTCAAGATGAATTACGACTACATCATGGGCTGGGAGACCGACAACGAGGAAGGCCTGCGCGGCGCCTGGGACATCGATCAGCGGGACAAGGAGCTCGACGCCGACGGCGTCACCGCCGAGGTCATGTTCGCCGATGCCGATGCCATCACCGGCATGGCCTCGCCACCTTTCGGGGCCGGACTGTCGGCCGGCTCGATCACCGACCCCGAGTTGGCCTTCGCCGGGGCGCGGGCGCACAACCGCTTCCTGGCCGACATGTGCAGCCGCAGCCCGGAGCGTCACGGCGGCATCGCGTTGGTGCCCATCACCCACAGCATTGAGCGCTCGGTGGCCGAGATCGAATGGCTGGCCGAGCAGCCGGGCATCCGCGGCATCATGGTCCCGACGATGTGGCACGACCTGCAGCCCTACAACCACCCGGACTACGACCCGGTGTGGGCGGCCTGCCAGGAGGTCGGCTTCCCGGTCCACACGCACTCGGGGGAAGCGCCGCAGGAGGAGTACAACGACAACGTCGGCATCTATCTGGCCGAGGTGGTGTGGTGGGCGGCCCGGCCCATGTGGCACCTGCTCTTCTCGGGCGCCTTCGAGCGCTTCCCGCGTCTGAAGTATGTGGTCACCGAGGCCGCGGCCTACTGGGCGGCCGACATGATGTGGAAGTGGGACCAGTACATGGGTGGCGGCCACACCACCAAGAAGATGGCCGCGTTGCTGAAGGGGAAGATCTCCAAGCTGCCCTCGGACTATTTCGGGGAGAACATCTTCATCGGCGCCTCCACCATGTCGCGGGAGGAGATCCGCCGCCGCCACATCATCGGCTGCGACGTCGTCATGTGGGGCACCGACTACCCGCACCCGGAAGGCACCTGGCCCCACACGCAGGAGCGCCTACGGGGCGACTTCGGTGGCATCCCGGTGGAGGATGCCCGGAAGCTCCTGGGTGAGACCGCGGCCCGCTGCTACGACTTCGACCTCAATGCGCTGCGCCCGGTAGCCGATCGGATCGGGCCCACACCGGCTGATCTGGGGCAGGACCCAATGCTGCGCACCGATCCCGAGGAGGTGCGCACGGCGCGCTGGTGGAAAGAGGAATACCAAGTGCAGGCGCCGGGCTGAGACTCCCACCGTGCATCCGGGCCACATGGAGCATTGCGCCAGCGAAGAGTCGCGCCGGGTGCGCACGGACGACCTCGGATGGGTGTGCACGGCTCCACTGACCTGAGTGCTGCGGCGGGCCCGTGGTAACGATCCTGTTCGCGTTGGGGGCTGCGTTCTCCAATGCGCTGAACATGGTGACGCAGCACATCGCCAGCACCAGCGATCCGGGCCATTCCAAGGGATGGCAGTTCGTCCGCTATCTGGTGTCGAACCCGCTCTGGCTGTTCGGCTGGGTGGCGCTCGCCGGGTCGTTCATCTTCCAGGCCTTGGCGCTGCACAACGGCCAGATGTCGGTCGTCCAGCCGCTGCTGGTGACCGAGCTGGTCTTCGCGCTCGTCTTGCGCCGGCTCTGGATCCGACAGCAGATCAGAAATCTCACCTGGTGGGCCGCCGGCGTCACCTGCGCCTCGCTGGCCCTGTTCGTGGCCGTGTCCGAGCCCACGGGAGGGCACGCGCAGCCGACCAGCTCCGCCTGGGTCGGCGCCACCATCGCTTCTGGTGGGGCGGCGGCCATCCTGGCCCTGGTCGGGCGGACGGGCTCACCGGAACGGCGGGCGGCGGCACTGGGCGCGGCCACCGCGATCCTCTGGGCCCTGGTGGCCACGTTCATCAAGGCGATGACCGACACCCTCACCCAGTTCGGGGTCTTCGGGATGTTCACCCACTGGCCCGTCTACGCCTTGATCGTCGTGAGCATCTTGGCCGAGTTACTGGACCAGACCGCGCTGCACGTGGGGCCACTGAGCGTCTCGCAGCCGTTCATCGTGATCGTCGACCCCGTGGTGAGCATTGTGCTCAGCGTCTGGATCTTCGATGAGGTGTTCACCGAGAACCCGTTCCGCCTGACGGTCGGCATCGTCTCCTTCGCCGTCATGTGCGCGGCGGCCGCCGTGCTGGCCCGCACCACCCCGGCCACCATGGAACGCGGGCCGGTGGCAGCGCCATCGCCACCTCCGGGACGGAACTGACGCAGGACCCGGGTGCTCAGCCGGCGAAGTCCCAGCTCTCGCCCTTCTCGTAGTGGTGCAAGACGTTCTTGGCGATGAGGATGCGGTGCACCTCGTCGGGCCCATCGGCCAGGCGGAGCGTGCGTGCCCCCAGGTACATCTGAGCCAGCGGCAGGTCGCTGGTCACGCCGGCGGCGCCCCACACCTGAATGGCCCGGTCGACGACCCGGCTGTAGGCCGCCGGCACGAACACTTTGATGGAGCTGATTTCGGTGCGGGCCTGGGGATCGCCCTTGTCGACCTTCTCGGCCGCGTGGATCGTCATCAGCCGGGCCGCTTGCAGGTCCATATAGCTGTCGGCCACGAAGCCCTGCATGAACTGCTTGTCCTTGAGGAGACCGCCGTGCACCTCGCGGCTCAAGAGGCGCTCGACCATCAGGTCGAAGGCCCGCCACATTTGGCCCACCGAGTTCATGCAGTGGAAGATGCGACCGGCGCCGAGGCGGTCCTGGGCGGCCCGGTGCCCATCACCGATTTGGCCCAGGAGGTTCTCGTAGGGGACGCGGACCTGGTCGTAGCGGACCTCGCAGTGATCCGACTTGGCGCTGCCCCAGATGCCGATGCCGCGCTCGATGATCACGCCCGGGTTCGCCGTCGGCACAATGATCTGGACCATCCGCCCTGGTCCGTCGTCCTCATTGGACTCCTTGGCCCGGCACATGACGATGAAGAAGTCGGCGGCCAGACCGTTGGAGGTGAACCACTTGTGCCCGTTGATCACCCACTCGTCCCCTTCGCGGATGGCGGTGGTCTGAATGGATCGAGGGTCCGAGCCTGCGTTCTCGGGCTCCGTCATGGAGAAGCCCGACTGCATGGTCCCCTCAATGAGGGGGAGCAGCCACTTCTGCTTCTGCTCCTCGGTCCCGTACTTGACCAGAATGGTCTGATTGCCCGAGTTCGGGGCCACGACGCCGAACAGCGATGCCGCCCCTACGGCGTAGGCGAGGATTTCGTTCATGTAGGCGTGTGCCATGAAATCGATACCCATGCCGCCGTACTCGGGCGGCAGGTGGGGTGCCCACAGCCCCTCCGCCTTGACTTTCGCCTGGATCTCGCCGCGCAGCGCCCTGGCCTCCGCCCGCTCGGCCGCGGTCGCGTCGCTCCCCCGCGCGTGCCAGAGCACGGCCTCGTTGGGCAGGATCTTCTCGTTGACGATCCGGGCCGTACGCAGGCGGATGTCGTTGATTTCGTCGCTGAGCGCTTCGTTGGGCGTGACGTTGATGGGCATGAGCCGGTCCCCCCGCTTCGTTCTCTGTTCCGGACGGAACCTTAGGCACCTTCGTTGGTTCGCTTGGTCCGGGCGACCCAACGCCCGACCAGGGCCCGCTCGTAGCGGCCGCTCCCCACGAAGCTGACCGCCCAGCGGGTCAGGGCACCGAAGCGGTTCTTGAACCCGGTCAGGAAGGTGATGTGCACCACCAACCACAGCAACCAGCCGAGGAACCCGCCGACCCGGATCGGGCCGATCTTGGCCACGGCCGTGAAGCGCGAAATCACGGCGAGCGTGCCGAGGTCGCGGTACGTGAAGGGCTTGGAGGGCTTGCCTTCGAGGTGGCGCACAATGGTGTGGGCGGCATGGACGCCCGACTGCATCGCCACCTCGGCCACGCCCGGCAGATTCTCGGGGTGCGCCATGAGGTCGCCCACGACGAACACTTCGGGATGGGCGGGGAGCGAGCAGTCCGCTTCGACCACGACGCGACCGGCCTTGTCGGCCGCCGCATCGGCGGCCTCCACCAGGGTGGCGCCCAGCCCGGCGGCCCTGGTCCCGGCCGCCCAAACCTTGGTGGCGGCAGGGATTCGCTCCGTGCTGCCGTCGAGCTTGGTGATGGTGACACCGTTCTCGTCCATATCGGTCACCATGGCCTGCAGATGGATCTCGACGCCCATGCGGGTGAGGTCGCGCGCCGTCATGCGCGACAGGTACGAGCCCATCGACTGGACGAGCCCGTCGACGCCCTCCACCAGGACGACGCGGGTGTCGACGGGGTCGATCATCCGGTAATTGCGCCGTAGCGCACGCCGCGAGAGTTCCCGGAGCTGGCCCGCCATCTCCACGCCGGTCGGGCCGCCTCCGACGACGACGAATGTCATGAGGCGTCGGCGCTCGTCGGGGTCCGTCTCGGCCTCGGCCAGCTCGAAGGCACCGAAGATGTTGCCCCGGAGTGCCAGCGCGTCGTCGAGGGTCTTCATGGAACACGAGTTCGTCCGGAACTCGTCGTGGCCGAAGTAGGAGGTCGACGCCCCGCCGGCGACGATGAGACTGTCGTAGCTGATGGTGAGCGGCTTGCCGAACT
>Ga0302279_10003334_pt1 | contig 20141 bp, 14 predicted proteins | sample III_Bog_N3_3_FD_194541 | JGI IMG/M metagenome (GOLD analysis project Ga0302279, IMG submission 194541) | Peat permafrost microbial communities from Stordalen Mire near Abisko, Sweden - III_Bog_N3_3 | ecosystem: Environmental > Terrestrial > Soil > Wetlands > Peat | place: Sweden: Abisko...
GTTCACACGGCGGCCCGCACGGCACCCTGAACAGCCCCAAATCCGACCCTTCATGAACCACCCCTCAACCCGGCTCCGTGCATCGACTCCTCACGGCTTCCTCCTGCTTCTCCTGGCGCTCGTCGCGCCGGCTTTCGTCGCGCAGCGCGCGAACGGACAGGTGATCCTGGTCACAAACAACTACACGGGCACCATCGGCGAATACAACGCAACCACGGGCGCGACCTACAATACGGCTTTCATCTCGGGCGCGAACGAACCCCAGGGCATTGTGGCTTCGGGCAACGCGCTGTATATCACCACAACCGGCAACGGGAGAGTCGCCGAATACAACCTCAATACAGGAGCAGTTATCAACAGCAGTTTCATCGTTGGCTCCTTGGGAAACATCCCGGTGGCGCTGGGGGTGTACGGGGCCGACCTTCTTGCCTCGAGTGTTTCCGGTGGCGGCGTCGGGGAGTACAATCTGACGACTGGGGCGAACCTCCATACAAGCGCGACGACCGGCTACAACAATGGCACTAGTTACGGGTCTTATCCGGAGTTTATGACCGTGGCCAACGGGGTGCTCTACGTCGCGTGGGAGGACATCAACTCTGTTGCGGCATTCAACCTCACATCCGGAAACCTGATATTTGGCATCAACGGCCTGAACCATCCCTACGGCGTCGCCGTTTCGGGTGGAAACCTGTACATTGCGAACAACGGCAACGGATTGACTGGCACCGGCTCGGTGGGCGAATACAATGCGGCCACCGGGGCGGCAATCAATGCCTCCCTGATCGGGGGCCTGTACAGCCCCTGGGGTTTGGCCGCCACCGGCAACAACCTGTTTGTGGTCAGCTACAACAACGGCGGGGGCGGCACGGGCTCGATCGGCGAATACAACGCCACCACGGGTGCCGCCATCAATGCGTCGTTCATCACGGGGTTGAACGGGCCGCAGGGCATCCTCATCACCACGGTGCCGGTGGATCACTTCGCCGTCTCGGCTCCGTCAACGGCCGCGGCAGGTTCCTCGTTCTCGGTGACCGTGACCGCCCAGGATGCGTCCAATAACACGGTCCCCACCTACTCCGGCACGGTTGCCCTGACCAGCACCGACGGTTTGGCGACCCTGCCTGCGAACAGCACCCTGACCAACGGTACCAAGACATTCACCGTCACCCTGGCGGCGACCGGCAACCAGACCGTCACGGCGACCGACACGGTCACCAACACGATCACCGGCGTCTCCGGGACTATTGCCGTGAGCGCATCCCTTCCCACCTCCGCGCCGGTGATCACCAGCAGCCTGAGCGCCTCGGGAGTCTTTGGGGCGGGATTCAATTATTCGATCACCGCAACCAATTCGCCGACCGGCTACAGCGCCTCGGGCCTTCCGGCAGGACTGAGCGTGAACACCGGGACAGGGGCGATTACCGGCACGCCGACGGCTGCAGGGACCTTCTCCGTCACGATCGGCGCATCGAATGGCATCGGGCCGGGCTCGGCGACGCTGGTGATCACGATCCCGATCGACCACTTCACGGTATCTGCGCCGTCCTCGGCGTATGCGGGAACCGCCATCAGCGTGACCGTGACTGCGAAGGATGCGTCGAACGTCACGGCCACGGCCTACGCCGGCACCGTCGCACTAACGAGCAGCGACGGGGCGGCAACGCTGCCTGCAAACAGCGCGCTGACCAACGGGACGAAGACATTCACCGTCACGCTGGCGACGACCGGGAACCAGACCGTCACGGCCACCGACACGGTCACCCACGCGATCACCGGCACCTCCGGGTCCATCGCCGTCAGTCCGGCCCTCCCCACAATTGCGCCGGCAATCACGAGCGGACTGAACGTCGGGGCGGCGTTTGGGGCGGCCTTCAATTACACCATCGCGGCGAGCAACTCGCCGACAGGCTACAGCGCCTCGGGCCTGCCCGCGGGGCTCAGCGTGAACACGACGACCGGCGTCATATCCGGGACTCCGTCCGCCGCCGGGACCTTCAATGTGACAATCGGGGCCTCGAACGGCATCGGGCCCGGCTCGGCCACTCTGGTTATCACCGTTGCCCCTGGCGTTGCCGCACCGGTCATTTCGAGCAGTCCGCAGGCTTCCGGGCAGGTGGGATCCGCCTTCTCCTACACGATCCTCGCCAGCAATTCACCGACCGGATTCACCGCGGCAGGCCTGCCCCCGGGGTTGACGCTGTCCGCCACGACCGGGGTGATTTCAGGGACACCAACGGCGCCCGGCACCTATTCGGTCGCCCTCGGCGCGAGCGACACCGCCGGCACCGGGCCGTCATATACGCTGACGCTGACAGTGGCCGCCGGGACAGGCGCCCCGGCCATAACGAGCGCGGCTGCCGTGATTGGACAGGTGGGTGTCTCGTTTAACTACGCGATTGCGACCGCGACAACGGCGACGAGCTTCTCCGCGACCGCGCTTCCCGCCGGCCTGGCGCTGAACACGGGTACCGGTGTCATTTCCGGCACGCCCACCGCAGTCGGGACGACTCCTGTGACAATCACGGCGAGCAACGCATCCGGCACCGGCGCACCACTGAGTTTGGTGATCGTCATCGAGCCCGCCACGTCGGCGCCGGTGATCACCAGTTCACTGACCGCCTCCGGGACCCAGGGCGCGGCGTTCAGCTACACAATAGGCGGCACCAATACCCCGACAAGCTTCAGCGCCGCAGGCCTGCCGTCAGGGCTGGCCATCAACACGGGCACGGGGCTGATCTCCGGGACAGCCACGGTTGTCGGCTCCAGCAGCGTGGTGATCACTGCAACCAATGCGTCGGGCTCAAGTTCCCCGGAGATTCTTGCGATTTCCGTGAATCCGGCGGCGGGCGCCCCGGCGATCACCAGTGGAAATACTGCGGCTGGCGCCATTGGTGCGCCCTTCAGCTACCAGATCACCGCCAGCCACGCCGCCACGAGCTACGCAATCTCGGGAAGCCCCTCCTGGCTGGCGATCAACACGGCCACCGGTTTGCTTTCGGGAACTCCCACGGGGGCCCCCGGAATCGACACGGTCATCCTGAGCGCGACAAACGCCTCCGGGACGAGCCCGTCCTTTGCACTAGCCATCACGGTAACGGCGGCTGCCGGCACACCCGTCGTGACCAGCACGGCCCTGCCCGCGGCGCTGACCGCCGGGACGGCCACAAGCGACACGGCGGGCGGGTGCCTCTACCAGATTACGGTCCTGCCGAGCGCAAACGTCAGCTTTTTCTATGTCGTCGGCAGCCTGCCGCCCGGACTCAATCTCGATCCGGCGCTTGGACTGATTTATGGAACCCCGACTGTGCCCGGCAGCTACGCCATCTCCGTGGGGGCAGCCAACCCGACCGGGATCGGCGAGCCGGCAGCGGTGACGCTCACGATCAACGCCGCCGCCGGCTCGCCGACGATCACAAATTCCGGCTCAAGCAATTCAACCGCCCAGGTGCACGGTCTGGGCGCCGGGGGCAGCTATCCCTCCGCCAGCGGAACTGTCGGCACGGCCTTCAGCTACCAGATCACCGCCTCGGGCAATCCGACGGCCTACACCGCGGCCGGATTGCCCCCGGGCCTGGCCGTCAATCCGGCGACGGGCACCATCAACGGGGTGCCGACCACGGTCGGCGTGTACACCGTCCTTATCAGCGCCAGCAACGGAATTGGCATCGGGGCGAGCACCGACCTGATCATCACGATCAGCCCGCCGGCTGCCGCCCCGACCGTGAGTAGTTCGCCGACGGACAATGCCATCGCGGGCACGGGATACAGCTACCAGATTGTCGCCAGCAACAGCCCGGCAAGCTACAATGCAACCGGCCTGCCCGCCGGCCTGTCGCTCAACTCGGCCGCCGGGGTGATCAGCGGGACGCCCACGGTGCCCGGGGTCTACTCAATTTCGCTGAGCGCGAACAACGCCAGCGGAGCCGGCCCGGTGCTCAGCCTCACCCTGACCGTGTCCCCGACCACCGGCGCCCCCACGATCAGCAGCGCCTCGACTACCAGCGGGACGGTCGCAGCCGCGTTCTCCACCTACCAGATAACCGCGTCCAACGGGCCGCTCACCGCCTTCTCCGCCCAGAACCTGCCCGCGGGGCTCTCGCTCAACCTTGGGACCGGTGCGATCACCGGTACCCCGACGGTGGCCGGCGTTTACATTGCGACCCTCACGGCGACCAATGGGGTCGGCCAGAGCTATCCCTTCGCCCTGCAGCTCACAATCGCACCGGCGGTCACCAGTTCATCGGTCACCAGCCTGTCGACGGCGAGCGCGACCACCGGCTCGGCCTTCACCTACCAAATCACGGCGGGTAACTCACCCATCAGCTACAATGTTGCCGGCCTGCCCTCGGGGCTCACGGTGAACAGCTCCACCGGCGCCATTTCCGGGTCAATCAGCGTGGCGGCCTCCTACCCGGTCACGATCAGCGTCAATAACGCAACCGGGACGGGCAGCACCTTCACGCTGACGATCACCGCGACCAATCCGGTGACCTACGTGCGGCTGGTGAACCTCTCGGCCCGCGCCTTCGTAAACAACGGGGGCAACGTGCTGATCGCCGGGTTCGGGATCTCCGGCACGGGCAACAAGCAGCTCCTGCTGCGCGGCGTTGGCCCGGACATGAACTCGTACTTCGGGGTCCCCGACGACCTGAACAACGCCAGTCTGGCGCTCTATGACAACGGGCAGCAGACCGGCGAGGCCGGGATCGGCGCCGAGGTTATCTCCTCGAACAACGGCTGGCAGACCAACCCGGTCGCGGGTAATTCCCCCGAGATTCCGCAGGTTGGCGTCAGCGGCGCCTCGGCCGGGATCATGAACACGCTGGGAGCCTTCCCCTACCTGGCCAATTCGCTCGACGCCTCGCTCCTGGTGACCGTGCCGTCGAGCAGCTTCACCGCGCAAGTGGGCGGCCTGGGGGCCAGTCCCACCGGCGTGGCGCTGGCTGAGATCTACGATGCGGACACCGGGTCCCCGGCCGCCCGGCTGATCAACATCTCGGCCCGGGCCCAGGTGGGCATCGGCTTCAACATCCTCATCGCCGGGTTCGCCGTCCAGGGCAATGCCAACGAGAACCTCCTCATCCGCGGCGTGGGTCCCGGCCTGACCTCCTACTTCGGGCTGCCCGGAACGATGACCAATCCCCAGCTCCAGCTCTTCGACGACGGCCAGCAGACCGGCGAGGGCGGCACCCCCAGGGTCATCGCAACGGTCACCAACTGGGGCACCACCCCGACCCTGGGCAATTCCCCCGTCGTCGTAGGCGTCTTCCCGGCCACCGCCCAGGAAATGGCCACCGTCGGGGCCTTCACGCTGGTTGTCGGCTCAACCGACGCGGCCATGTACGTCACCGTCCCCCCCGGCCACTACACTGCACAGCTCGCCGGGGTCGGCGGCACGACGGGTATCGGGCTGGTCGAGGTCTATGAGGAGCCGTGATGCGGTTTCCCATTTCCGCCGTCTCCGCGTGCGACCCCGCCGCTGCCCCTGGGGTGCCGCTCAGGCGGAAATGCGACGGTAGCCCAGGCGGATAGAGGAAAGGTTTTCTAATTCGAACCGGGGCCGATCCTACGGGAGTCGGAGAAACGGAGAATTTACTTCCGGTGGTGCGTCGGCTTAGGGTTGCCGGGGTACTCCTATACCCTGACTGGATACGTCCCTGTAGCTCAACGGATAGAGCCGGCGATTTCTAATCGCCTGATCCGGGTTCGATTCCCGGCGGGGACGCCATTTTCTGCCCGTCGGTTTTTCCGGAAAAAAGTCAATTCTTCCTGGGAAACAGCTTGTCCAGCACGGTGTCCACCATTTCCACGGTTGAGCCCTTTCCGAGGGTCGGACGGTGGTAGTGGGCGGTGGCGAGGCGGCGGTCGCCGTCGACGGTCTGAACGATCAAATTCAGCTCGATCATGTAGTTGCTGAAGTCGTAGTTCCAGCGGTCGTCGTAGCGGACCAGCAGTTGCGCGTTGTCCGGGAGCAGCGTGAGCGGGCCGGAGTTGGCGTCGTAGCCCCGCGCGCGGAGTTCCCGGGCGATCACCTGGTCGACGCCGTTGCCGTCGGCCAGCACGTGCTCGACGAACAGGTGCTGGTAGGAGGCCAGGTTCACCTTTGGCTCGGTATGCGAGTCGAGCGTGGCGCATCCGGCCAGAAGCAGGAGCGGGAGCAGCGGGAGAAACGCGAATCGGGTCATGGAGTTGCCAAGCATAGACGCAAGCGACCGGAAATTGTCACGGGCTTTCCTGCGCGGATTCCGCAATCTGGAGCACGATCTTGCCGAATTGCCCCCCGGCCTCCATGAGCGCGAACGCCTCGGCGGCCTGTTCCAGCGGGAATGTGGCGGCGACGACCGGCTTGATCCAGTGGGCATTTACAAATCGGGTCATCGCCGCCCAGTCGGCGGGGCTTCCCATCGTCGATCCCAGGAGCGAGAGCTGCCTCCAGAAGATCTTTCGCAGCGCAATCCCGGGAGGGTTTCCCCGGGTTGCCCCGTAAAGCGCGATTCGGCCGCCGGGCGCGGCAAGGTCGATCAGGTCGCCGAAGCCCTCACCGCCCGCCCCGTCGACGATGACAGTGAACTGCCCGGCGGCGGCGGTCGCCGCCGCCGCCCAGCCGGGGCGCCCGTACACGAACCCGCCCCGCGCGCCCAATCTCACGGCCTGTGCAATCTTATCGGGCGAACTCGATGTCACCCAGGTTTCCAACCCACTCGCGACGGCAAACTGGAGCACAAAGAGCGCAACACCACCCCCGATGCCGGTGACCAGCACCCGATCGCCGTGCTTGGCGGCGGCACGGGTGAGCAGGGCGCGCCAGGCAGTCAATCCGGCCAGGGGAAGTGCCGCCGCCTCGTCCCAGGAAAGGAATTCCGGTTTGGGGACCAGGAGGGTGGCGGGCACCCGAACGTGCGTTGCGAGGGTTCCGGGCCGGCGCAGGCCAAGGATATCGAAGTCGGGACCCTGGGCCCGGGTGTCCCTCCCCCATCCCAGGGCGGGATCGATGATCACCGCCCGCCCAAGCCACGAGGGGTCGGCGCCTTCGCCCAGGGCAACCACCGTGCCGGCCCCGTCCGATCCGGGAATGCACGGATACGTGATGCCGGCATACTGCCCGATCTTGATCCAGACGTCCCGGTGGTTCAGCGCTGCAGCGCGGAGCGCCACGAGCGCCTCGCCCGGACCCGGGACCGGGTCGGGCAGCGTGACCAGGGAAGACTCGTTAAGACCGGTGATCTGAAGTGCGCGCATGGTTAAGGGGGCACGGCCATAGTGGCATGCGGCTTCAATCAAGCGCGGAGCGGCAGTTTGGCAACTATGCCTGCCATTGGTGGAGCGGGACCTCCGGGCACGCTGGTTTGGGCTCTCGTCGCTCAGCGCGCTCGGAGATCGCGCTCCACCTCGGATATAGGGTCCGTCTGCGCCGGGGGCGTCGCTCGGACCACGATCACCAGCCCCAGGAGCACGATTGCGCAGGCGGGATAGAAGATGGGCTTCGGGACCTCGGCAAAGATCAGGTAGCTCATCAGGCCCGCGTAGACAAACTGGGTCGCATTGCAAAGGCTCACGACCTGTCCCCGGATGCGCCGCATCGCGCGGTTGAGAATCGAGTGCCCGCACACGGTGGGAATGGCGCCGAGGGCGACCATGATGGCCCACTCCCTGGCGGAACCCCAGGCGAAGCCGTGGATCCGCGGGAGCGCGATCAGCAGGCAGATAAGCCCGGCCTGGGCGTAAACGGGCACCACGTAGAGCCAGATGGAGCGCAAATCCCGGTTCCGCCGGCCGAGCGAGAGATAGAGGGCGAAGAGGATCATCGAGAAAAAACAGAGCGCGTCGCCCGCCAGGCTTCCGCCGCCCGCGCGCGCGTCGCGAATCGAAAGCACCAGCACCCCGGCGATCGCCAGCGCCGTGCCGGCGACCTCGGCCCGGTTGATCCGCTCCGAGGCGAGCCATAGCAGGAAAAAGGGCATCGCGATTGGAACCAGGTTCACGATCAGGCTGGCCTGGGCAAGCGCGGTCATCCGGACCCCCACGGTCCAGGTAATGAGGTGGATGGCGAGCACCAGGGACGGCAGGCGGGTCCGCCTGAGCTGTTCCCGGTCGAGGCCCCCGGCCGCGCGGACCTTGGCGAGAAAGACCGGGAGCAGGATGAGGGCACCGGTCAGCAGCCGGAATGCGGTGAGCACCAGGGAGTCGGACGCGCTCAGCCGGATCATCACTCCGGAGGTCGAGCAGGCGAAGACACCGATGAAGAGGAGGAGGTAGCTGAGGAACATCCTGGACGGGCTCAGGAGGGGCGGAGTCGGCGAAGGAGCGCGGCCAGCTCGTCGCGTCCCTCGATCCGGAGCAGCCAGATCGCGGCCGCATAGACGCCGACCCCGGCCGGGATCAGGCAGAAGATGCCAATCGCGTCGCGCATCCGCTGCGACATCGCCACCCCCCCGAGAGCGTGCCAGCCCACACCGACGACCACGGCCATGAGGGCGGTCCCCGCCACCACCTTGGCCAGGCTCGGGATCAGGCGTGCAATGGCGATGTCGGGGAAACGCCGGGAAAGGGCCCGCGCCAGGAGGAGCGTCTGTGCGATTATGGCCGTCGTGCTCGCGATCGCGATGCCGACGACCCCCAGCCCGAAGCCGTACACCAGCGTGACGGTGACGGCGATGTTGATGAGAAAGTCGATCCCGGCGATCTTCACGGGGGTTGCCGTGTCCTTGATCGCATAGAAGGTCCGGACGGTGAGGCTGACCACCGAGAAGAAGGGCAGGCCGATCACCATGAGGGCGAGGAGCAGGCCCATGTCGTGGGCCTCGAGGTGGGTCACCCGCCCGTGCTCGAAGCAGAGGCGGACAATCGGCCGGCTCAGGAGGGCAAGTCCCGCGGCCGCGGGAATGTTGACGACCAGGATAAAGCGGATTCCCTTCCGGAAATCCTCGGCAAGGGCCGCATGGTTCCCCTGGACCGCGTGCCGGGCGACAAGCTGGTAGACCACCGTCGAGATCGCCACGGCGAAGACACCCTGGGGAACCTCGACCAGCCGGTTCACGCTGTAAAGGTAGGTGGCCGATTCGTTGTCCAGCGAGAAGGCGATCAGGCGGGAAACGGCGAAGTTGATCTGGTAGATCGCCAGCCCCAGAACCCCCGGTGTCATGAGGGCGCCGATCTCCCTCACCCGGGGGGTGAGCCCCAGGTCAAAACGGGGCCTCCAGCCGGCGCGGATCAGGACGGCGGCCGGGAAGGCCATCTGGACGAACCCGCCCGCCAGCCAGCCAGCGCAAAGCCAGTGGACCTGTGCCAGCGGCGCGTGGGCGAAGTGGAGCCCGGCGACCGCCAGCGCCCCGATGATCGCCAGGTTCAGCCAGATCGGCGAGAGGGCTGGCTCGGTGAAGTGGCCCATGACGTTCAGGGCGGCGCCGAACGCGGCGGCGAGGCTGATCATGGCCAGGTAGGGGAAGAGCAGGACGGCAAGGTCCGCGCCGATGTACCAGCGCTCGGGCTGCCCGTGAACCAGCCGGGACTGGCTGAAGACGGCCATGGCAACCACGGCGAGGATTCCGGTGATTACCGCGAGCCACGAGACCACCTTCGAGAGAAGGGCGAAGGCCCCTTCCTGGCCGTTGTGGTGGGTCTCCTCCTGCAGCGTGGGAACGAAGGCCGCGGTGAGCGATCCCTCCGCCAGGAGCCGCCGGAACAGGTTCGGGAATATGTTTGCCGTCGTGAAGGCGGACAGGAGCTCGCCGGCCCCGAAGAGGGCGAGCTGCAGCGAGTCGCGGAGAAGCCCCAGGAACCGCGACAGCACGGTCAGGGCCGAGATGACGCCGATATTCTTGAGGTGCTTCGACACGCTGGGGGTGCGGGGCGCCGCGCTCAGCCCTTGTCCTTGGCGGGGGCCTTGGCCGGGGCGGGCTTCGCGTCGGCCGCGGGGGCGGGCGCGGGCTTCGAATCGGCGGCGGGCGCGGCCGGCTTGGAGTCCCCTGCGTCCGCGGGCGGCGCCGCCTTCTTGTAGTCGGTGATGTAAAACCCGGTTCCCTTGAAGATCAACCCGGCGCCGCCGCCAATCAAGCGCTTGAGCCCGAGCTTTTTGCACTTCGGACAGCGCCTGAGGAGCGGATCGCTCATCTGCTGGAACTGCTCGAACTTATGTCCGCACTTTGGACAGGCGTAGTCGTAGGTGGGCATGGGGCTAGGAAAGTCGCGAAAGGGGAAATAGAAAAGCGGAAACGTTTCGTCTTTCCTCTTTGCCGCTTCCGGCTTTGCTCCACCGGTGGACTTCCCTGCCGCGTTCAAGCCCTACTTGCGCCGCGTCGAGGCCGGCCTGGACCGGCTGCTGCCGGACGCCGCCACCCCGCCGGGCCGGCTGCACGCGGCGATGCGCTACTCGATCTCCGCTGGGGGCAAGCGTATCCGGCCGGTGCTGCTGCTCGCGGCCGCAAACCTGGGAAAGGGGAAGCCCGCGGGCGACCCGATCGCCGCCGCCGTCGCGGTTGAGTGCATCCACACCTACTCGCTGATCCACGACGACCTCCCCTGCATGGACGACGACGACTTGCGGCGGGGCAAGCCGACGGCCCACCGCGCGTTTGACGAGGCGACCGCCCTGCTGGCCGGCGACGCGCTGCTCACGCATGCGTTCGCCCTTTTGGCCACCCGGTATTCCCGGAAGCCGGCGCTGGCCACGGCGTTGGCGGCCGAGTTGGCGGAGGCTGCGGGCAGCCGGCGCCTGATCGGCGGCCAGATGGCCGACCTGCTCGCGGAAGGAGAAAAGGTCGCCTCAGCCGATGCGATCGACTTTATCCACCTGAACAAGACCGCGGCGATGATCGAGGCCTCGCTCGTCATGGGGGGCCTGTGCGGGGGCCTCGACCGGCGGGCGATTTCAACGCTGCGCGCGGCAGGCCGCAGCCTGGGATTGGCGTTCCAGGCGGTCGACGACATCCTCGATGTCACGGTGGATACAGCGCGACTGGGAAAAACAGCCGGGAAGGATGTGAAGGCCGGCAAGGCGACCTTTGTCAGCCTATACGGGCTGGAAAAAGCCCGGAAGCTGGCGGCCGGACACTCCGCGGCGGCGGTGCGGCGGTTTCGAAAACTACCCGGCGGGGCGCCGTTTCTCGTTGCTGTCGCGGAGGCGCTCGCGGGGCGAGGGAATTAACCGGAATGTTGTAGCCGGGGTCCCAGACCCCGGACGCCTGGGGTCCTATTTCTGAATTCCAATCCCCGGCCTCTGGGAGGCCGGTCCGGGGTCTGGGACCCCGGCTACATCGATCCTCGCCATATCGATCCGCGGGAAGCGCGGATGATCCACTCAAACCGCCCTCGCGCTGATGAAGGCCTTGATGGCCTCGGGATCGGCGGGGAGGCGGTGCTTGACGATCGGGCGGGACTTCAGGGCCTCGAGCGACGGGTCGGTCGGCACGATGCCGATCGCCTCCCGGATGGTGTCCGGGAACTTGGCGGGGCTCGCCGTCGCGAGCACCACGCTCACCCGGTCCGGGTTGAGGTCCTTGAACCCGCAGGCGGTGTGCGGATCGATCACGTAGCCGTAGTCCCGGTAAACGCGGCGGATGATCCCGGTGATCTCCGCATCCGAGCAGCGCGACGCGGTGAATTCGGGCCAGGCGGCCGGATCGGATCCCGTGCAGTAGTGGCGGAAGCGCTCGAAATTGGAGGCGGCCTGGATGTCCATGGAGGGCGCGAGGCTCGGCTGAAGGGCGCCGGCGCGATACTCACCGGTCGTGAAGAAGCGGTAGAGGATGTCATTCTGGTTGGTCGCGACCTTGAAACCGCGGATCGGAACGCCCATCCGGCGCAGCATCCAGCCCGCCAGGACGTTTCCAAAATTGCCGGTCGGCACCACAAACTCCAGGTTGTCCCGTTCCGCGGGGGAGAGCCGCAGCCAGGCGTGGAGATAATAGACGCATTGCGCGAGGAGCCGGGCCAGGTTGATCGAATTGACCGCCGAGAGCCGGAGCCCCGCGCTGAAGGACCGGTCGCCCACGACCGCCTGCGCGTCGTCGAAGGTCCCGTCCACGGCCAGCGCGAACACGTTGCCGGCCCCGGTGCAGGCCATCTGGCGCTCCTGCAGGGGCGAGACCCGCCCGTCCGGATAGAGGATGAAGATGGCGGTTCCCGAGTGGCCCTTCAGCGCGTGGATCGCCGCCGCGCCGGTGTCGCCGGAGGTGGCCCCCAGGGCGTTGATCGATTCCCCCCGGACGCGGCACTGGCGCCCATAGAGGTTGCCCAGGAGCTGGAGGGCGAAGTCCTTGAAGGCGAGCGTGGGCCCGTGGAAGAGCTCGAGGGCGTAGATCCCCTTCCCGACTGGTCGCAGCGGCGCGATCCCCGGATGGGAGAAGCCCCGGTAGGAGGCCGCGACGATCCCCGCCAGTTCCGCGGGGGGGATGTCCGTTGCGAAGACCCGCATGAACTCCAGGCAGAGGTCCGGGTATGCCAGGCCGGCGAAGCGCGCGAGGTCGCCGGAAAAATCCGGCAGCGACTCGGGGAGGAAGAGTCCGCCGTCCGGGGCAAGCCCGACCGCAACGGCCTCGCTGAACGTGTGCGGCGCCGCCTTGCCCCGGGTGGAGATGAAGCGCATGGGCGGTCGCGGGAGGCGGCCCGCTCAGGCCTTGTCGAGTCCGAAGGCCGCGTGGATCACCCGGGCGCCCTCGTCGGCGCGGTCCAGCTCGATCACGACGGATATCTTGATCTCCGAGGTGCTGATCAGCTCGATATTGATGCCCGCGTCGGCCAGCGCCTGGAAGACCGAGGCGGCGACGCCGCTGTGGGTCTTCATTCCCACGCCGACGACCGACAGCTTCGCGATCCGCCCCTGGACGGCGACCTGCCCGCCGCCGTTCGCGGCGAGGACGGGCTCGAGGGCCTGGACGGCGCGCTCGGTGTCGCCCTGCGGGACGGTGAACGCGAGGTTCGCCACGCCCTGGCGGCCGGCGTTCTGGACGATCATGTCGACGATGATGTTCGCGTCGGCGAGGGAGCGGAAGACCCTGGCGGCGGACCCGGGCCGGTCGGGGATCCCGCTGACGACGATCTTTGACTGGTCCTTGTCCACGGCGACACCGCGGACGACGACCTTTTCCATGTAGGCAACTTCTTCTTTCACGATGGTTCCTGGGTTCTGGTTGAAGGAGGATCGGACTTCAAAGACAACGCCGTACTTCTTCGCGAGCTCGACGGAGCGCGACTGCATGACCTTTGAGCCGGCGGAGGCCAGCTCGAGCATCTCGTCGTACGAGAGCTCGAGGAGCTTGCGGGCGTCCTTCACGACGCGGGGATCGGCGGTGTAGACCCCGTCCACGTCCGTGAAGATCTGGCAGCTGGTGGCGTTCAGGGCGGCCGCCATCGCGATCGCGGTGAGGTCGGAGGCGCCCCGGCCCAGCGTGGTCACCTCGCCCTCCTCGTTGATGCCCTGGAAACCGGCGATGATGATCACCCGGCCGGCCTTCAGGTCCTTCTCGATCGGCTTGACGTTGATGCTCCGGATCCGGGCCTTGGTGTGGAACTGGTCGGTGAAGATGCCCGCCTGGGGCCCCGTGTAGCTGATCGCGTCCACGCCGAGGCCCTGGAGGGCCATCGCGGTCAACGCGCAGGTCTCCTGCTCGCCGATCGCCAGGAGCTGGTCGAGCTCCCTGCCGTTCGGGTTGGCGCTCACGCTCCGGGCGCGGGCTATCAGCTCGTTGGTGACCCCGGCGCGGGCCGAGACGACGACCACGAGCTCGTGGCCGAGCGCCCGGGTCTCCTTGATCCGCTCGGCGACCCGCCGGATGCGGTCGGTGTCGCCAACGGAGGTTCCGCCGTATTTCTGGACGATTCGGGACATTTCGGATCTCGGTGGGGGTTTGTTCAGTCGGTGAAGTCCCCGATCCGCAGGAGGAGCGGGTGCTCGAGGACGCTGGCGAGCCGGTCGAGCGCCCCGAGGGCGGCGCGCATCGAGTGCTCGTTGCTCTCGTGGGTGGTGAGGACCTGGGAGGCCGCGCCGCGGCGCGCGGCCGGGTTTTGGATAACGCTGGCGATGCTGACCCGCTGCCGCGCCAGGATCGAGGCGACGCGGGCGAGGACGCCGGGCTGATCGCGCACGGTCAGGCGGACATAGTAGCGGCTCCGGACATTGCGCGCCGGCGCATGGCGGCAGCGGTCGCCCGGCGCGGGCGCGGGGGCCGCCGCACCGCGGCCCTCGCGCAGGAGGGCGGCCGCGTCGGCGATGTCGCTGATCACGGCGCTGGCCGTGGCGTCCCTGCCGGCCCCGCGGCCGATGTAAAGGGTGGTGCCGGCCACGTCGCCGGTGACGGAAATCCCGTTGAACACCCCGCCGACGCTCGCGATGACGCTGCGGGACGGCAGGAGCGTCGGGTGGACCCGGACGCTCAGCTCGCCGGTCGCAAAGTCGCGCGAGATGATGGCCAGCAGCTTGATCCCGTAGCCCAGGACGGAGGCGTTGTGAAAGTCGGCGGGAGTGATCCGGTCGATCCCCTCGACGATCATCCGCCCGGGAGGCACCCACACCCCGTGCGCCAGCCACGCGAGGATGCACGCCTTGTGGGCCGTGTCCCAGCCCTGCACGTCGAGCGACTCGTCGGCCTCCGCATAGCCCAGGCGCTTGGCCTCGGCCAGGACTTCCGGGTAGGGCCTCTGGTGCGAGGCCATCTCGGTGAGGATGTAGTTGCAGGTGCCGTTGAGGACCCCGTAGATCAGCGGAAAGCGGTTGGCGACCAGGCCCTCGCGGAGCGCCTTGATGATGGGAATGCCGCCGGCCACACTCGCCTCGAAATAGAAGCGCCCGCCGTGCCTGGCCGCGGCGGCGATGATCTCGGCCCCGTGCGCGCAGATGAGGGCCTTGTTGGCGGAGACGACCGTCTTGCCACGCTCGAGGGCCGCGAGGGTCACCTTGCGGGCGATCCCCGTGCCGCCCATCAGCTCGCAGACAATGTCGATGCGCGGGTCGGTGGCGACCGCCATTGGGTCGTCGCAGAGCCGGGAACGGGGAATGGCGACGTCGCGCCGCTTCCGGGGGTCGCGCACGGCTGCGCGCGCAAGCACGATGCGCACGCCGAGCCGGGAGGCGAAGTCGGCCCGGGAGCGCGCCAGGTGCTGCCAGACGCCCTGGCCCACGGTTCCCAGCCCGCAGAGCCCGACGGTCACTGTGGGAAGACGGCTCACAGGAGCCCTCCCGTCCTGCCCTTCGCCTTGTTCTCCGTGCCGTTGCACAGGCGCAGGATGTTCGCGCGGTGACGGACGACGACAAACACCGCAACCACGGCCGCCACCAGGATGATGAACACCTGCTCGCCGGCGATCAGCGCGGCGACCGGCAGGGTGAGGGCGGCGAGGATGGAGGCGAGCGATACGTAGCCGCTGGTGAAGAATATCAGGGTCCAGACGACCCCCGCGACGATCGCCACGGGGGGCATCAGGACCATGAAGGCCCCCGCCCCGGTCGCGACGCCCTTGCCGCCCTTGAAGTGGGTGAAGCAGGAGAAGGAGTGGCCGATCACGGCGGCGACCAGCCCGATTGTCCCCAGGGCCTTGGTGTTGAGCTCGGCCTGGGCGAAGGCGCTGTCGCCGGCCGCCGTCCGCCAGGCATGCCAGAGGAACCACAGGGGCCACCCGGCCGCAACCGCGCCCTTGAGGGCGTCGAGCGCGAACACGGTGTTCCCTGCCCATGCGCCGAGCGTGCGGCGGACGTTGGTGGCGCCCGGGCTCTTGCTTCCCACCTCGAAAATGTTCACGCCCCGCGCGCGGGCGACCAGGTAACCGAAGGGCAGCGACCCGAGGAGGTAGCCGGCCGCCAGCGCGATCAGGAGCGCCGCAAGGTCGATGTTGCCGCCGGCGGTGTTCGGCCAGGAGAATATCGCCGGGACCTTCATAGCTGGACGAACTTCGCGGACTTGATCGACGGGTTCTCCTTGATCTCGCGGCGGGCCGCCTCGCTCGGTTCCGTGTCCACGCGGACGACCATGTAGGCGGTTCCCCCGGGGGTGAGGCGGCTCAGGGACATGTCGGCGATGTTGACCCCGTCGCGGCCCAGGAGCGAGCCCACGGTTCCGACCATGCCGGGCCGGTCCAGGTTCTCAAGGACCAGCAGCTTTCCCTCCGCGGCGACCTCGACCTCGCGGCCGTTGATCCCGACGATGCGCGGCTGGTTGCCCTTGCCGATCAGGGTCCCGCTGCCCTTGAAGACGGTCCCCTCGGGCGAGGCGGCCTCGACCTCGATCAGCTCGGTGTAGTCGCTGTCGCCGGTGGACTTCACCACCTCGAGCTGGATCCCGAGCCGCTGCAGGAGCAGCGGGGCGTTGACGAAGTTTGCGGTCTCCCCGCTGATCCGGCGCAGGTAGCCGCGCTGGACCGAACGGGTGATCGAATTGGTGTCCAGGTCGACGATCTTGCCCCAGTAGCGGATCCGCAGGCTCGCGACCTGGCGCGGCGCGATCTGCTGGACGAGGGTGCCAAGCTTCGAGCCGAGGTCCAGGTAGGGCCCGAGAACCTTCAGTCCCGTGGCGTCGATTGAGGGCATGTTGACGGCGTTGCGCACGATCCCGCCATGGAGGACGTCGGCGATCTGCTCGGCGATCTCCACGCCGACCGCATCCTGGGCCTCGGCCGTCGATGCGCCCAGGTGGGGGGTGAGGACGACATTGGGGAGGGAGCGCAGCTCGCTGTCCGCGGCGAGCGGCTCGTCCTCGAAGACATCGAGCCCGGCGCCCCCCACCCGCCCGGACTTCAGGGCGGCCAGGAGCGCGGTCTCGTCGATGATGCCGCCCCGGGCGCAGTTGAATATCCTGACCCCCGGCTTCATCTTCGCGAAGGCCGCGTCCCCGATCATGTGGCGGGTGTCGTCGGTCAGCGGCATGTGCACGGTGATCGTGTCCGACTGGGCGAGGAGTTCGTCGAAGGCAACCGCCTCCACCTGCATCGCCTTGGCGCGGCTGGGCGCCAGGTAGGGGTCGTACGCCAGGACGCGCATGCCGAAGGCCTGGGCGCGCTTGGCCACCTCGCCGCCGATCCGGCCCAGGCCGACGATGCCCAGGGTCTTCCGGAAGAGCTCAAAGCCGGCAAAGCTCTTGCGGTCCCACTTGCCGGCGCGCATCGAGGCGGCGGCCTGCGGAAGGGGCCGGGCGCTGCACAGGATGTGCGCGAAGGTGAGCTCCGCCGTCGCCACGGTGTTCCCCGACGGGGTGTTCATGACGATGATTCCCCGCTCGGTCGCCGCGTCGACGTCGACATTGTCGACCCCCACCCCGGCGCGGCCGACGACCTTCAGGAGGGGCGCGGCCGCCATGATCTCCGCGGTGATGCGCGTCTCGGACCGGACGGCGATCGCGTGGACGTCCTTCACGAGCTCGAGCATCCGCTCCGGGGAGGACCCGTAGGCCTCGACCACGTCGAACCCCGGCTGCTGACGCAGCCAGGCGACCCCCTTGGGCGAAATCTTATCGGCAACCAGGACTTTCATGGGGAAAAATGGATAAAAGACAAAAGTCAGGCGCCCCGCCTAGCAAGGCTAGATTGAGCGTCCGGGTCTGCGCTTGCGCCCCCGTCCGCCTCCGATAGGCCTGAGGCGCCGCATGTCATCCCGTCTTGAACAGCAAATCCGGTTCATAGTCGAGGTCGACAAGCTGAAGGAGATATTCCGGCAGACGCTTTGCTCCCAGAGCCGGAGGCCGGAGAACGACGCGGAACACTCCTGGCACCTCTGCCTGGCGGTCATCGTCCTGGCCGGGCACGCCGATCATCCCGGCCTGGACGTCCTGCGGGTCCTCAAGATGGTCATCATCCACGACCTGGTGGAGATCGACGCGGGCGACACCTACGCCTACGACAGCGCCCGGGCCGCCGACCAGCACGCGCGGGAGGCGGTCGCCGCGGCGCGGATTTTCGGCCTGCTGCCGGCCGACCAGGCGGAGGAATTCACGGGGCTTTGGAACGAGTTCGAGGAGGGCGTCACGCCCGAGGCGCGCTTTGCCGCGGCGATGGACCGCTTCCAGCCCATGCTCCTGAATTGCCTCACGGAGGGTGTCACCTGGCGCAGCCACGGGGTCACCCAAGACCGGGTGCTCAAGCGGGCCGCGAGGATCGCGGAGGGAAGCACGGCCCTCTGGGACCGCACCGTCCGGATGATCCAGGAGGCCGTGGACGCCGGGCATCTCCCGCCCCCGCCGGCCGGGGCCTGACGAGCCCCTCTCAGCTCAGGTCGCGCAGGGAGCCGAATTCCGGGTCGAAAAGGCGGCGGTAGGTCCGAACGATCATGCCGTCGGTAAGCCCCGCGAGCCAGTCGCAGATCCGTCGGGCCTTGCCGGCCTCGGTCGCCTCGCCGTCGATGAGCTGCCCGACCCGCGGCGGCAGGATCCGGATCACCCGGGGCCCCGGGTGGACGTAGTTGCGCCAGCAGGACTCCCAGAGGTCGAAGACGACCTTCCTCGCCTTGTGCTCGATCTGCTGGAGCTGCGGGCTCTCGAAGATGATGTCGTTGGCCATCTTCTTGAAGAACAGAACCTCGCGTACGGCGACCGGGGAGACGGCCAGCTCGTGCCGGTAGCGGTTGGTGCGGGCCGCCAGGAAATTGTCCCGCTCGCGCAGGCGGCACGCGCCGATGTAGGCTCCGATCTTGCCGGAGATCATCGACTCGAGCCTGTCCCCCCGGATCCCGTCGAAGAGCAGGTCGAGCAGGTGCTGCTGCGCCGCGTCGATCGCCTCGCCGGCCGCCCAGGCCTCTATCCGCTCCAGGGTCAGGAAGCCGGCCTTCACGCCGTCCATGATGTCGTTGAGCGAATAGGCGACGTCGTCGGCCCAGTCCATGATCTGGCACTCGACGCTCTTGAACGCGTTCAGGCGCTCGCCCCCGCGCAGGGCCGCGGGGACTGCGGCGCCCCCGAAGACGAAGGCCCGGGCGGCCTCCTGGGGATCGTAGAGGAAATGGTTGGAGGGCGGGCGCTCGAACTCGCTGTAGCGGAGCTTGTACTTGAGCACCCCGTCGAGCAGGGCGCGCGTGGGCTGCATGCCCCGGACCCCGGACTCGTTCTGGTACATCGTCTCGGTCAGCAGGTGAAGGGTCTGGGCATTGCCCTCAAACCCGCCCCAGGGCGCCATCAGCTCCTGCAGCGTCCGCTCCCCGGAGTGGCCGAAGGGCGGATGCCCGAGGTCGTGGGCGAGGCAGACAGCCTCGACCAGGTCCCCGTCGATGCAGAAATCCTCCGAGAGGAGCCCCTTGCGGGACTTGAGGAAGTGGCAGATGGAGCGGCCGATCTGGGCCACCTCCATGGAATGGGTGAGCCGCGTGCGGTAGAAGTCGTACTCCCCGGAGAGGAAAACCTGGGTCTTGGACTGGAGCTTGCGAAAAGCGTGGGCGTGGATGATCCGGTCGCGGTCGATCTGGTAGGCATTCCGGTAGTCCGTCTTCCGCCTTCCCCCGTAGGTCTCGCTGTCAAATTCGTTGTAGAAGGTGTTCGGCATGGGCGTCGGCCCCGCGGGGGCGCCAACGACTGAAATCGGATGGCGTCGCGGTTGTAAACCCTACACTGTGGACCCGATGCCAACCTCGACCATGCGTGCGATCGCAAAGCTGAGTCCCGGGCCCGGGCTCAGCCTGACGGAAGTCCCCGTCCCCGTGCCCGGAAAGAACGATGTCCTGATCAAGGTGCGCAGGACGTCGATCTGCGGCACGGACGTCCATATCTACAATTGGGACGCCTGGGCGGCGAAGACGATCAAGGCGCCGCTGGTGATCGGGCACGAGTTTGTGGGGGAGATCGCCGCGGTCGGGGCGAACGTGCAGGGTTTCAAGCCGGGCGACCTGGTCGACGGCGAGGGGCACATCGTGTGCGGGGTCTGCCGCAATTGCATGGCAGGCCGCCGGCACCTCTGCCGCGACACGCGCGGGGTCGGGGTCAACCGGGACGGGGCCTTCGCGGAATTCCTCTGCATCCCGGCGAGCAACGCGGTCCTGGTCGACCCCGCCATTTCCCTGGACGTGCTGGCCTGCTTTGATCCCCTGGGCAACGCGACCCACACCGCCCTCCAGTACGACCTGGTCGGCGAGGACGTGCTGATCACCGGCGCCGGCCCCATCGGGTGCATGGCCGCGGCGATTGCGCGCCAGGCGGGCGCGCGGAAGGTCGTCGTGACCGACGTGAACCCCGACC